>Ga0196963_10000185_pt1 | contig 62585 bp, 67 predicted proteins | sample S1_5metaG_FD_148600 | JGI IMG/M metagenome (GOLD analysis project Ga0196963, IMG submission 148600) | Soil microbial communities from Anza Borrego desert, Southern California, United States - S1_5 | ecosystem: Environmental > Terrestrial > Soil > Desert | place: USA: California | collected... | reverse complement strand
CGCCTCGGTGATCTCGGACGGCTTGCGCTCCATGATCTCGGCGGTCTTCGGCTTGAAGTCCCGCCAGAAGGCATCGAGCACCTGCTGCCATTCCGCACGGCCGCCGGATATGTCGTCGAGCTCGTCCTCGAGGCGCGCGGTGAAATCGAACGAGACGTAGCGCTCGAAGAAGCGTTCGAGGAAGGCGGTCAGCAGCCGGCCGCTCTCCTCGGGCAAGAAGCGGTTCTTTTCGAGCCGGACGTAATCGCGATCCTTCAGCGTCTGCAGCGTCGCGGCGTAAGTGGAGGGCCGGCCGATGCCCAGTTCCTCCATCTTCTTGACCAGGCTGGCTTCGGAATAACGCGGCGGCGGCTGGGTGAAATGCTGCTCCGCGGTGACGCGTTTCTTCGCCGGCGCCTCGCCTTCGCGCAGCCGCGGCAGGCGGCGCGATTCCTCGTCCTGCTCGTCGTCCCTCCCCTCCTCGTACAAAGCGAGGAAGCCGGGGAAGAGGACGACCTGGCCGGTGGCGCGGAGCGCCGTCTGGCCGCTGCCGTCGACGAGCTCGACGGCGGTGCGCTCGAGCCGCGCCGAGGCCATCTGCGAGGCGAGCGCGCGGCGCCAGACGAGGTCGTAAAGCCGGCCGTGGTCGCCGGACCCGTGGCGGTCGGCGCCGAAGTCGGTCGGGCGGATCGCCTCGTGCGCTTCCTGGGCGTTCTTGGCCTTGGTCGCGTAGACGCGCGGCCTGTCCGGCACGTAGCTGGCGTCGAAGCGCTGGGCGACGGCGCGGCGCGCTCCGGAGACAGCCTCGGGCGCCATGTCGGCGCCGTCGGTGCGCATGTAGGTGATCGCGCCGGCTTCGTAGAGATCCTGCGCGACCCGCATCGTGTGGCTGGCGGAGAAGCCCAATTTGCGCGCCGCTTCCTGCTGCAGCGTCGAGGTCATGAAGGGAGGCGGGGGGTTGCGGGTGAGCGGCTTCGTCTCGACGGAAGCGACGGAGAAGCGACCGTCCTCGACTGCCTTTTTCGCGGCCAAAGCGGTGCCCTCGTCGCCGATCGCGAGCCGGTCGATCCTCTCGCCGCGGAACCGCACCAGCCGGGCGAGGAACTCCTGCCCGTCCGCCTCCATCAGGGCCGCAACCGACCAATATTCCTGCGGCCGGAACAGCTCGATCTCACGCTCGCGGTCGACGATCAGGCGCAGCGCGACCGATTGGACCCGCCCCGCCGACTTCGCCCCCGGGAGCTTGCGCCACAGCACCGGCGAGAGCGTGAAGCCGACGAGATAATCGAGCGCTCGCCGCGCGCGGTAGGCGTCGATCAGATCCTCGTCGAGCGCGCGCGGACGCTGCATCGCCTCGGTCACGGCCGACTTCGTGATCGCGTTGAACGTCACACGCTCGACATCCTTTGGAAGCGCGCGGCGGTTCCTCAGCACCTCCTGGACGTGCCAGCTGATCGCCTCACCCTCGCGGTCCGGGTCGGTCGCGAGAATCAGGGCATCCGCCTTCTTGGCCTCGTCGGTGATGGCTTTGAGCTGCCGCGCCTTGTCGGCATAGGTTTCCCAACTCATCGCGAAGCCGTCGTCCGGATCGACCGAGCCGTCCTTGGGCGGCAGGTCGCGGACATGGCCGTAGGAGGCGAGCACCCGGTAGCCGCTGCCGAGATATTTCTCGATGGTTTTGGCCTTGGCCGGCGATTCGACGACGACGAGCTTCACTCAAACACCTTTCCCACGCGTACGCGCACAGGGTGTCGAGCCGGCGGCGGGGGCGTCAAGTGCGCCCGCAGTTTTGACGTGGCGGACGCGTTCACAGGCGATTCCCGTCAAGACTGTCAATTCCGGGGCGCGTCAGGCGTTCGAACGCCTCCAGTCGCTCGCCGGCGGCGCGCAGGTCGCCCGCGCCCCCGAGCCGCTCCGCCAGCTGGTCGAGCCGGCTGAGCAGCCGCATCGCCCCGGCCACGTCCTCGCGCTGGACGAAGCCCACCAGGCGACCGCGATAGTAACGGGGCACCAGCATCGTCTCGATGCCGCAATGCCCGCGTGCCGCCGCCCGTCCGGCTCCGGCCGCGCTGCGCGAGAAGGCCAAAGCCGCGTCCCAGGCGGCCGCGAAGCTCTCGGCACCCGGCTTCTTGCGGAGATCGTAGGCGGACTGGCGGCTCTTGCCGAGCGACCGCGCCGCCTGGTCCACCCCGGCTCCGCGGGCGAGCGCGAGAACGAAGCGCAGCTGCAGCCGCGGCGTCCAGCCATTGTGCTGGGTCCGCAGCGGGACGGGGCTGAACCGCAGGAAACCGGGGACCGACATGATTCGGAACGTAATGCGAACGATATACCACGCGCAAGCTTGGCCCAAGCTGTCGCCGCCACGCTACCCAGGCCGCTCCCGGCGAGGACCGACGCCTCCTAATCCCTCACCTGAAAATCGTTCGGAAGGACGCAGCGGCCGTTCTGGTAGTCGCCGACCGAGCGGATCACCTCGGCGTCGGCGGGTTCGATGCGGCGGCCCGAGATCAGGCTGTCGAGGACCCGGCGGACGAGGCTGTCGAGGCGGGTGACGAGGTAGCAGTCGACGGCAGGCTCGGCATGGCGGTTGCCGATGCCGCTGTCGTCGGTGAGGAACAGGTAGCGCGACTGGGTGAGGGCCGCCATGCCGCGCATGACGAACTCGGCGAGATCGTCGACGCCCGAAGCGGCGACCGGCACGATGTGGATGCGGCGCGCGCGCGCCGCTTCCGCAACCGCCCAGGCCCGCGGCACATTCCCGTCGTGCGGCGGCGCGTTCGGCGACCAGGAGGATGGCGCGGACCGCGTCGGGCCGCCATTCCTGCGCGACCGCGCGCGCCAGCGCCTCGTCCATCGCCTCCGGGAGGTCGCCGCCCCCGGCCGAGCTCTGGGCGGCCAGATGCTCGCGCATCTGCTCGGTGTCGCCGGTGAAGGGGAAGGTGCGCGTGACATATTCGTCGCCCTGGTCGCGATAGACTACGAGACCGACGCGGATGTCGAGATCGCGGTGGCGCTCGCGCAGGGCACCGACGATCGCGCGCAGCTCCGACTTCAGATAGTCCAGCTCGTCGTCCATGCTGCCGGTGGTGTCGACGGCGAGGAAGAGGTCGAAGCGGGTGACGGCCCTCCCCGCGCCCGCCATCGTCACCCGGTGGCGCTGCGCCTCGCTGCGGCCGAAGACGCGGACCGGACGGCCCTCGCCGGCCCTGCTGCCGGCCGCGGCCACGCTGACGCGCACCCTGTCGCCGAGCCGGTCGACGGCGGGGAAGAAGATAGCGGTTCCGTCCGCCACCGTCTCCAGGGTCAGGGTGTTGCCGTCGGCGCAGGTCAAAGTGACCGCGGCGAACGGCACCGGTCGGCCGGCCTCGTCCTGCACCGCGACCGTGAAGACGCGGCGGGTGTCGAGCACCGGCACGCCCTTGCCGACGAGGCTGCCGCCGCTGCGGGCGACATAGCGGGCATAGAGCTCGGGATTGAGGAGGTCGTCATGCTCGCCGGCGGTGAGCTGGCCCGATTGGGGCTCGTCGACGCCGCCGCGGCGGCGGCCTTCGGAGGCGGGGCGGCGCGCGCTGCGGCCGGTGCGGCGGGTGCCGGTGAGGACGATCGAGGAATCGTCGCTCTCGCTTCCGGTCGCGGTCGGCTCGGGCGCAGGAGGCGGCATTATCGGCACCGGAGGCGCGGCCGTCTCGCCGATCGGCGGCGGTTCCATGGAAGACGGCGGCGGCGGTGGCGGAGGGGCGACGGCGGCCGGCGGCGGAGGCGGTGGAGGCGCCGGCGGCGCCGTCACCGGCACGGGGGACGCGTACCCGTAGTCGTTCACTTGCTCCCCGGCCCGATTGTGGTCCCCTTCCGGCGGGAGTTGCGGAAGCGGGCCTGGGCGGCGGCAGAGCGGCGCGCGCCCCTGCTGCTGCGCCGCCCCGGAAGCGGCGTCGAGCGGCGCGAGCCCCGGGGGCGGCAGCATGAGGCCGGCAGTCGCCGCACACAGCAAGGTGGCCCGAAACAGCTTCAGCATCCTCGTCTTCCCCGGTTTGTATCTTTTCTCACGCCGCGAGGCTCACCCTGCCGCCTGCGTGGCGCTCCAGACGGCCGGCGAGCTCGAGCTCGAGCAGGACGGTCTGCACGAGCGGCGCCGGAAGCTCCGACTGGCGGACGAGCTCGTCGATCGGCACGGCGGTGACGCTGAGCAGCCCGAGGACCAGGGCGCGCTGGCGCTCGTCGGCGTCGGCGCTGAGGTCGGGAGCGGTCCAGCCGCGCTCGGGGTGGCGGAACGGGCGGATCTGTCCCGGCTCGATCGCTTCGAGCACGTCCTCGGCCGTCTGGACGAGGGTGGCGCCGTCGCGGATCAGCTGGTTGCAGCCTTGCGCGCGCGGATCGAGCGGCGAGCCGGGCACGGCCATGACCTCGCGGCCGCATTCGGCAGCGCAGCGCGCGGTGATCAGCGAGCCCGAGCGCGGTGCCGCCTCGACCACGACGACGCCGTGCGACAGCCCGGCGATAATCCGATTCCGGTACGGGAAATGCCGGGCCCTCGGCTCGACTCCGGGGGCCTGCTCGGCGATCACCAGGCCGCGCTCGGCTATGGCCTGCTGCCGCGCCTCGTTCTCGGGCGGATAGAAGACGTCGATGCCGCCGGCGATCACCGCGATCGTTCCTGTCTCCAGCGCGCCGTCATGGGCGGCGGTGTCGATGCCGCGAGCGAGGCCCGAGACGACGACGGTGCCCGCGGCGCCGATCTGCTGCGCGAGCATGCGGGCGTAGCGGCAGGCCGCAGCGGAGGCATTGCGCGCGCCGACGATCGCGACGGCTGGCCTGTCGAGCAGCGAGAGATGGCCCTTGACGATCAAAGCCGGGGGCGCCGTCTCGAGCTCCGCGAGCAAAGGCGGATAAGGCGGCGTGCCGAGGAAGAGATATCGGGCGCCGAGCCGTTCGACCTGCTCGATCTCGCGCTCGATCTGGCTCCTCGGCACGAGCCGCGGCGCGCGGCCGCCGCCGCGGGCAGCGAGGTCCGGGATGGCGTCGATCGCCGCCTGGGCCGAGCCGAATCGGGCGAGCAGCTGGAAGTAGGTGATCGGACCGATATTCTCCGACCGGATCAGGCGCAGCCGCGTGATGCTGTCGGCCGGGACGCCGGGCTCAGCCATCCGACGACGGCCCCCCACGCTCTTGCCCCACCCGCGGCTCGCTTCCGCTCATCAGCCGCTCGAGGTTGGCGCGGTGCTTCCAGACGATCAGCAAAGCGAAGCCGAGCAGCAGCAGCGAGAGGTCGAAGCGCCCGATCGCCGCGGCCGCGACCGGCGCCGAGAGCGCCATGGTCATTCCGGCGAGCGACGAGAAACGGGTCAAAGCGAGCATCAGCAGCCAGATGGCGGCGGCGGCGAGCGCGACCGGCCAGTGCAGGGCGGCGAGAATACCGAGGAAAGTGGCGACCCCCTTGCCGCCCCGGAAGCGGAGCCAGAGCGGGTAGAGATGGCCGATCAGCGCCCCGAAGGCCGCCAGAGGATCGAGCTGCGGCTCGCCCGGGAAAGCCAGCCGGACGACCAGAATCGCCGCGGCGCCCTTGGCGGCGTCGAGCAGCAGGGTCAGAGCGGCAAGGCCCCTGCGCCCCGTTCTCAGCACGTTGGTCGCGCCGATATTGCCCGAGCCGATCACGCGCAGGTCGCCGGCCCCGGCGGCGCGCGTCAGCAGGATCCCGAACGGGATCGAGCCGAAGAGATAACCGATCAGCAGCGCCCCCAGCGGCCCCGCGAGAGTGTCGAAAGTCACGCCCTACCCCCCGGAAAGCGAAACTAATCGAAAGGCGCGGCCGCAACAACAAAATGGATCAAGCGCTTGCGCGGGGGCCCGTCCCGCAATTGCCGCGCGCCGGCAGGAACCCTAAGGCCGCGCGGGTGAAGCCCATCCTCGTCCTCGATTCCGGAATTGGCGGCCTCTCGGTGCTCCGCCCGATCCGCGCCCTTCTGCCCCATGCGCCGATCCTCTACGTCGCCGACAATGCCGGCTATCCCTACGGCCTGAAACCCGAGCACGAGATCGAGGCCCGGGTGCCGGCTTTGCTCGGTCGCCTGGCGGAGCGCTTCGATCCCGAGCTCGTCGTGATCGCCTGCAACACCGCCTCGACCATCGCGCTCGACGGCGTGCGCGCCGCGCTCGATCTGCCGATCGTCGGGACGGTGCCCGCGATCAAGCCGGCGGCGGCGCTGTCGAAGACGCGCACGATCGGCGTGCTGGGCACGGCGGCGACGGTGGTGCAGCCTTATGTCGACCGGCTGGCGGATCGGTTCGCCGCCGACTGCACGGTGCTGCGGCACGCCTCGGCCGAGCTGGTCGAGCTTGCCGAGGCGAAGCTCCGCGGCGAGGAAACCCGACGGGAGGATTATGCCGGTGTCCTGGACGGGCTGCTCGGCCGGCCCGGCGGCGACCGGATCGACACGATCGTGCTGGCCTGCACCCATTTTCCCCTGGTGGAGGAGGAGCTCGCCGCCGCCGCGCCGCGGCCCCTCGCCTTCGTCGACGGCAAGGAAGGAATCGCCCGGCGCACCGCCTGGCTCATGCGCGGCAAGGACTGGCCCCGCCCAGCGCCGGAAGGCCGCGCCCTCTTCACCCGGCGCGACGATTCGTGGCGCGCTTATGTGCCGGGGCTCGCCGGATATGGGCTCACCGAGGTGTCCACCCTCTAGGAAAAGTCCGGAATGGACGCACCGCTTCTGGCCTTTTATTGGCGGCATCGGCTATAGAGCGGCGGGAAGCCGGGGAAGCGGGTCTTGGACTATCAGCGGATTTTCGCGCAGGCGATCGACCGGCTTCACGCCGAAGGCCGCTACCGCGTGTTCATCGATATCCTGCGGAACAAGGGATCCTACCCCAACGCGCGCTGCTTCGCCGGCCATAACGGGCCCAAGCCGATCACCGTCTGGTGCTCGAACGACTATCTCGCAATGGGCCAGCATCCGGACGTGGTCGCGGCGATGGAGGAGGCGCTGCACGACGTCGGCGCCGGCTCTGGCGGCACCCGCAACATCGGCGGCAACACGCATTACCACGTCCAGCTCGAGGCCGAGCTCGCCGACCTCCACGGCAAGGACGGGGCCTTGCTGTTCACCTCGGGCTACATCTCGAACGAGGCGACCCTCTCGACGATCGCCAAGTTGCTCCCCGGCTGCATCATCTTCTCCGACCAGCTGAACCATGCCTCGATGATCGCGGGCATCCGCAATTCCGGCTGCGAGAAAAGGGTCTTCCGCCACAACGACCTCGGCCATCTGGAGGAGCTGCTCGTCGCCGCCGATCCCGAAGCGCCCAAGCTGATCGCCTTCGAGAGCGTCTATTCGATGGACGGCGACGTCGCGCCGATCGCGGCGATCTGCGACCTCGCCGACAAGTACAACGCCTTGACCTATCTCGACGAAGTTCACGCCGTAGGCATGTACGGCCCACGCGGCGGCGGGATCTCGGAGCGCGACGGGGTGGCGCATCGGCTGACCGTGATCGAAGGCACGCTCGGCAAGGCCTTCGGCGTGATGGGCGGCTATATCGCAGCCGAGAAGAACATCGTCGACGTGGTGCGGAGCTACGCCCCCGGCTTCATCTTCACCACCTCGCTGTCGCCGGTCCTGGTCGCCGGGGCCTTGGCGTCGGTCCGCCACCTCAAGGCGAGCTCGGCCGAGCGCGAGGCGCAGAAAGCGAGCGCGGCGAACCTCAAGGCGATCTTCGAAGCGGCGCGCCTGCCGGTGATGCCGTCCACCACCCACATCGTGCCTTTGATGGTCGGCGACCCGGTGACGGCCAAGAGGATCAGCGACATCCTGCTCGCCGAGTACGGCTGCTACGTCCAGCCGATCAATTATCCTACGGTGCCGCGGGGCACCGAGCGCCTCCGCTTCACGCCGGGCCCTGCGCACACGGAAGCGATGATGCGCGAGCTCGCCGGCGCCCTCGTCGAGATCTGGAGCCGGCTGGAGATGAAGCTTGCCGCCTGATCGGGCGCAATCGGTGGTGGTAAAGGACGCTGCCATCCCCTAGAAAATGCGATCACGCAAAGAAGCGGAGTCCTCCTACGTGGCCGAGCGAATCGCCATCGTTTCCGATCATGCCGCGTACGAGATGAAAACGACGCTCGCGGACTATCTGCGCGATCGCGGCTGCGACGTGCTCGACCTCGGGACAGCCTCCGCCGACAGCGTCGACTATCCGGACTACGGCTACCGCATGGCCCTAGCCATCGCGGAGGGAGACGCGGAACGCGGGATCGCACTGTGCGGCTCGGGAGTCGGCATCTCGATCGCCATCAACCGCCATCCCGACTGCCGCTGCGCTTTGGTATCCGAAAGCGTCTCGGCGCGGCTGGCCCGCGAGCATAACGACGCCAACGTCGTCGCGCTCGGCGCGCGGCTGATCGGGATCGAGCAGGCGAAGGAATGCGTTTCCGTGTTCCTCGCCACGCCGTTCGCCGGCGGGCGCCACCAGCGCCGGGTGGAGAAGCTTTCCAACCCGGTTTTCCAAGCCCAGGAGCCCGCATGAGCAGCCGTCCCGCCAACGATCTGTCGCAGGTTCAGCATGAGGGCTTTTTCTCCGGGCGGCTCGCCGCGGCGGACGGCGCGGTCGCCGAAGCGGTCGCCGCCGAGCTCGACCGGCAGCAGAACCAGATCGAGCTGATCGCATCGGAGAATATCGTCTCGCGCGCCGTGCTCGAGGCGCAGGGCTCCGTGCTGACCAACAAATATGCGGAGGGCTATCCCGGGCGGCGCTATTATCAGGGCTGCGCGCCCTCCGATTCGGTCGAGACGCTGGCGATCGAGCGGGCCAGGCAATTGTTCGGCTGCGGCTTCGTCAACGTTCAGCCTCACAGCGGCGCGCAGGCGAACGGCGCGGTGATGCTCGCGCTGGTCAAGCCCGGCGAGACGATCCTCGGAATGTCGCTCGATGCGGGCGGCCATCTCACCCATGGGGCGAAGCCGGCCATGTCCGGCAAGTGGTTCCATGCGATCCAGTACGGAGTCCGCCGAGACGACGACCTGATCGATTTCGACCAGGTCGAGGCGCTGGCGAAGGAGCACAAGCCCCGCCTGATCATCGCCGGCGGCTCGGCCTATCCCCGCCACATCGATTTCGCCCGCTTCCGCGCCATCGCCGACCAAGTGGACGCGATCTTCATGGTCGACATGGCCCATTTCGCCGGCCTAGTCGCCGCGGGCGAGCATCCCTCCCCGTTCGGCCACGCGCATGTCGTCACCACCACCACCCACAAGACCCTGCGGGGCCCACGCGGCGGAATGGTGCTGACCGACGACGAGGCCATCGCCAAGAAGATCAACTCGGCGGTCTTCCCGGGTCTCCAGGGCGGGCCGCTGATGCACGTCATCGCCGCCAAGGCGGTCGCCTTCGGCGAGGCTCTGCAGCCGGCGTTCAGGAGCTACGCGAAAGCGGTGATCGAGAATGCCAAGGCGCTCGCCGGACGCCTCAAGGAGCGCGGCGCCGACCTCGTCGCCGGCGGCACGGACACCCATCTGGCGCTCGTCGACCTGCGCCCGCTCGGCATCACCGGCAGGGATGCCGACGAGGCGCTCGAGCGCGCGTCGATCACCTGCAACAAGAATGGCATTCCCTTCGATCCCCTGCCCCCGGTCAAGACCAGCGGCATCCGCGTCGGCTCCCCGGCCGGCACCACCCGCGGCTTCGGTGTCGCCGAGTTCCGCGACATCGCGGACATGATGTCGGACGTCCTCGAAGGGCTTCGCGACAACGGCCACGAGGGCAATGGCGCGGTCGAAGGCGCCGTCCGCGAGCGCGTCCGCGCCCTCTGCGGCCGCTTCCCCATCTATCAGGACCTGTGAAGCGATCGCCGTTCGCCCTGAGTAGGCGCCGAGTAGGCGAAGCCGTAACGAGGCGCCGTATCGAAGGGCCTGCCTCGATACGCCGTCTCGACTTCGCTCGACAGCTACTCGGCACGAACGGATAGGGAGGAACAAGCCGTCCAATGAGATGCCCTTTCTGCTCCCACGAGAACAGCCAGGTGAAGGACAGCCGTCCGACCGAGGACGGCGCCTCGATCCGCCGCCGGCGCCAGTGCGAGGATTGCGGCGCGCGCTTCACCACCTTCGAGCGCGTCCAGCTCAGGGAGCTCACGGTGGTGAAGTCCGCCCAGCGGCGCGAGCCGTTCGATCGCGCCAAGCTCGAGCGATCGATCTCCATCGCCTGCCGCAAGCGCCCCGTCCCCGCCGAGCGCATCGACCGCCTCGTCTCCTCGATCCAGCGTCAGATCGAGACCAGCGGCGAGAGCGAGATCGCCTCCGCCGAGATCGGGGAGATGGTGATGAACGGACTGAAGGGCGTGGATCCGGTGGCCTACATAAGGTTCGCTTCCGTCTACAAGGATTTCACCGAGGCCCGTCATTTCGAGGAGTTCGCCGGGTCGGTGAAGGAGTGAGGGGGATGCCTGGCTCCGAATGGAGATTTAGGGCACCTCCGTTCGTCCCGAGTAGCGGCCGAGCTTGTCGAGGACGCATATCGAGGGATCGCGCGTGAGCTTCTGGGCGTACATTCTCCGTTGCTCTGACGGCAAATATTATACCGGCCATACCGATGACCTCGAAGGCCGGTTTGCCGCGCACCAGGCGGGGCAGATTCCTGGCTACACACAAAAACGACGTCCGGTGCGGCTCGTCTGGAGCGAAACATTCGCCACGCGCGAAGAGGCGATCGTAGCAGAGCAGCAGGTCAAGAACTGGTCGCGAGTGAAGAAGGAAGGGCTGATCGCTGGGGATTGGGATCAGGTGATTTGGGGCGCGCGAAAGCCGGCCTTCCGCGAGATCCCTCGATACGCCGTCTCGACAGGCTCGACGGCTACTCGGGACGAACGGGGGGAGACGAACCAGCCCACGCTCGGCAGCGGTCCTCGACTTCGCTCGGACCGAACGGAGGGGTCTCGAACCGCAGAGACCGTTCGCATCGAGCGTAGTCGAGATGCCCTCCCGAGCGAAGCCGAGGGTGCCTCCAAGTCTCGCACTCGAACCCCCGCCATCGTTCTCGTGCGCCCGCAGCTGGGCGAAAATATCGGGAAGGCGGCGCGGGCGATGCTGAATTTCGGGCTCACCGACCTGCGGCTCGTCGCGCCGCGGGACGGATGGCCCAATCCCAGCGCCGGGCCGGCGGCGTCGGGCGCGGACCACGTGCTCGAGCAGGCCCGGCTGTTCGAGACGGTGGCCGAGGCCGTCGCCGACTGCGCGCACGTTTATGCGACGACGGTCAGGAAGCGCGGGCTGGTGATGCCGGTGGTGACGCCCGCGGAGGCGGCGCGCGAGATGTGGGCGCAGGCAGAGCCGTCGGCGGTCCTGTTCGGGGCCGAAAGATCGGGCCTGGAGACCGACGAGGTCGCGATCGCCGGCAAGATCCTGACCGTGCCGGTCAACCCGGACTTCCGCTCGTTGAACCTGGCGCAGGCGGTGATCCTGGTCGCCTACGAATGGTCAAAATTCGCGGATCTGGCGGTGCCCACCGAGGGCGACGAAGCCGAGCCGCGGGCGACCCAGGAACAGCTCGAGGGGCTGATCGTCCAGCTCGAGGAATCGCTCGCCGTCGTGGGCTATTACCATCCGCCCGACCGGACTCCGACGACGAAGAACACGATCCGCACGATCCTGACCAAGGCCGGCTGGTCGAACCGCGAGGTTCAGGCGCTGCGGGGAGTAATCAGGGCGCTGGCGGAGGGACGGCGGCGGTGAGGTCCTTCGATACGGGCCCTCGCTACGGCTTCGCCTACTCGATTCCTACTCAGGACGAACGGGGGGAGGCCCCCCATCCGTTCGTGCTGAGTAGCCGTCGAGCCTGTCGAGACGGCGTATCGAAGGATCAGCGCCGCAGCGCGTCGAAACGCTCCAGCTCGTAGGCGATCGAGGCTTCGATCAGACGCTCGTACAGCTCGGCCGCGACCGCGGCCGGCACGTCCGCCGCCTCGGCGTGTCCGGCTACCTTCGCCAGCACGTCCGCCTTGCGCCCTTCGTCGCGGACCGCGGCGCGGTCGGGCTTGATGCGGGCCGCGGCGTCCATGTAGCGGAACCGCTCGCCGAGGAGGGCCACGATCTCGGCGTCGAGCGCGTCGACGCCGGCGCGGACCTCGGCCATGCTCCGGCACCGGTGCGGTTTCACTCTGTCCATGGCGCCTCTTTAGCGGCGGCCAAAGGCCTGTCGAGGTTGACTTTCCGCACTGCACAAGCCATGTGCCCGCCTTCGCAATTGGCTCCGCACCCCCGGTGAAGCGGCAGCCGCGGCCAGCATCTCGGCTGGTCGGTGCGGGCCCGGGGACCTACGAAACGCGAATTGGAGTATCCAGATGAGCAAGCGCAGCAGCGCCAAGTACAAGCTCGACCGGCGGATGGGCGAGAACGTCTTCGGCCGGCCCAAGAGCCCCGTCAACCGCCGCGAATACGGCCCGGGCCAGCACGGCCAGCGGCGCAAGGGCAAATTGTCCGATTTCGGCATCCAGCTCCGCGCCAAGCAGAAGCTGAAGGGCTATTACGGCGACGTCACCGAGAAGCAGTTCAAGAAGACCTTCACCGAGGCCGTCCGGATGAAGGGCGACGCTTCGCAGAACCTGATCGGGCTGCTCGAGCGCAGGCTCGACATGGTGGTCTACCGCGCCAAGTTCGCGCCGACGATCTGGGCGGCGCGCCAGATGGTCAATCACGGCCACATCCGGGTCAACGGCAAGAAGCTCAACATCGCCTCGGCGCGCGTCGGCGTCGGCGACGTGATCGAGCTCGGCCCCAAGGCGCAGGAAATGGCGCTGGTGGTGGAGGCGCAGGGCCTCGCCGAGCGCGACATCCCCGATTACGTCACCCCCGACGGCACCACCAGGGTGACCTTCACCCGCGTCCCGACGCTGGACGAGGTTCCCTATCCGGTGCGCATGGAGCCGAACCTGGTCGTCGAATTCTATTCGCGCTGACCGGGCCTCCGGGAGACGAAACAAGGGCAGCCCTCGCCGGCTGCCCTTTTTCGTTTGCGGGGCGTTGAGGGGCGGGCGCTTGCCGCCCGGGGCGACCGGCGATAACCGCTACGGCCGTCCTGCCCTTCCCGAAAGAGGCCCCGCGATGCGTTACCTCCCGCTCCTCGCTCTCCTCGCCGCCGGCTGCGCCACCAGCCCCTCGCCGCAAGCCGCTCCGGCCGGCCCGATCATTCCGCTCAACACGCTCCAGAGCCTGACCCGCGAAATGTCCTCCGACGCCTTTGAAGGGCGCGCGCCCGGCAGCCAGGGCGAGCAGCGTACGCTCGACCTCCTCGCCCGCAGCTTCCAGCAGGCGGGGCTCCAGCCGGGAAACAACGGCAGCTGGTTCCAGGACGTTCCGCTGGTCGAGATCACGGCCCAGGGGAGTCCGACGCTCCGAGTCACCGGCGGCGCGCAGCCCATGACCTTCAACTACCGCACCGACATGGTCGCCGGCAGCTATCGCGTGCAGCCGCGCGTCGGCTTCGAGAACAGCGAAATCGTGTTCGTCGGCTATGGCATCAACGCGCCGGAGCGGAACTGGAACGATTATGCCGGGGTCGACGTGCGCGGCAAGACCGTGATCATCCTCGTCAACGATCCCGACTGGCAGACTCCGACGACCACCGGGACGTTCAACGGCCGGGCCATGACCTATTACGGCCGCTGGACCTACAAGTTCGAGGAGGCCGCGCGCCAGGGCGCTGCCGCGGCCTTCATCGTCCACCAGACCGAGCCCGCCTCCTACGGCTGGAACGTCGTCGAGAACAGCTGGACCGGATCGCAGCATTATCTCGACCGCCCTGGCGGAAACATGGACCAGACCGTCGCCAACGGCTGGCTGACCAACCAAGCGGCGCGGCGGCTGCTCGCGGCGGCCGGGCAGGACCTCGACGCGCTGACTGCGCGGGCGGGGCAGCCCGGCTTCCGCGCGGTGCCGCTCGCCAACCTGCGGGCCTCGATGTCGATCGAGAGCAGCATCGAGCGGCAGCGTTCGCGCAACGTGATCGGCATCCTGCGCGGCCGGACCCGGCCGGACGAATATCTCCTCTACACGGCCCATTGGGACCATCTCGGCATCTGCGCGCCCGGGCGACCCGACCCGATCTGCAACGGCGCCACCGACAACGCCACCGGCACCGCGGCCCTGGTCGCGCTCGCCGAGGCGCACCGCCGGCAGCGGCCCGAGCGCTCGATCGTGTTCATCGCCGTCACCGCCGAGGAATCCGGCCTGCTCGGCTCGCGTTATTATGCCGAGAACCCGATCTTCCCGCTGGCGCGGACGGTCGCCGGGATCAACATGGACTCGCTCAACATGGCGGGTCCGGCACGGGACTTCGTCGCCGTCGGCGCGGGCAAGTCCGAGCTGGACCGCTATCTCGAGCGGGTGCTCGCCGCCCGCGGCATCCGCCTGTCGCCCGAGCCGTCCCCGGAAGCCGGCTATTATTACCGATCGGACCATTTCAGCTTCGCCCGCCTGGGCGTGCCGATGATCTATGCGCGCAGCGGCGAGGATCTCGTCGACGGCGGCCCCGCCGCCGGGGCGGCCTATGCGAGGGAATATCGCGCCAATCGCTATCACCAGCCGGGAGACGAATTCCTCACCACCTGGAACTGGCAGGGCGCGATCAACGACCTCGAAGTCTATTTCGAGGTGATGAACGCGCTCGCCAACAGCCGCGACTGGCCGAACTGGAACGCAGGCGACGAATTCCGCGCCATCCGCGACCGCAGCCGCGCAGGGCGTTAGCCGGACGCTTCACGGTTCCCAAGCCAGGTTCATACGGCCCGCGTGGGCCGCGAGACGTTTGTCCCGGGACCAGATCAGGATTTCGGGCTTGATCCGGCAGGAGGCGAGCAAATGCACGTCGACAAAGCCAAGGCCACTGGCAATCAGGCCCTCATCCAGGAGCAGATCGAGGAACTCCTGCTCCGACGCGACAGGCGCCGCCGGGATTGCCCGCAGCAACGACACCGTCTCTTTCCACCCCGATAGGTCGCCGACCGCCAGCTCCCCTGTCACGAATGGGTGCCCGAGCACCTGATCCGCCGCGATCAATGCGTCGAGCGCACCGAGCCGGGTCCGGAAATGATCGACCCAGATCGAGGTATCCACGAGGATCAAAGGGGCCTCTCGCGTGGCGGAACCTTTAGATCGGGCATCGTACCGCCCAAGGCCATCAATCGCCGGCCCGCTTCGCGCTGGATCAGCTCGCGCAGTGCCTCACGGACGATCTCGCCGCGGTCATTCGTCCCCAGCAGTTTCGCAGCGCGCTCCAACAAGCCCTCTTCCGTCTCGCTTCCCGCCGCTGGAGCGGCGGGGGCGGGGGCACGCTTGAAGGTAACGCGTTCCCCTTCGAGATCCACTTTCCACACGCGCCACCCCGCATCCTGCCAGCCTTTGGTCTGGCTATGGCCGTGGCCCTGCTGGTTCGCCCACCATTCGCGGTAGGTACGCGCGCTTGCCGGGAGGGCGAAGCCAAGGGTTCGCTCCACTTCCGCGAAAGTCGCAGACCAGATCTGGCCTTTTTCCCCGCGCAGGCGCGCGGCCAGCGGCTCGTATTTGCCCATTCAATCCTCCTATAATAGTTACATAACTATTATAGGCAGGCAGGGCGGTCAAGGCTTCAATTGCCAGTGCCCGTCGGCGCCGCCGCCGGTGCGGCGGGCGCGCCGATCCCGAGCACGCGGCGGAGGAAGGCGTCGCTGCGGCGCAGCATGTCGGCGCGGGCGGTCGAATCGTCGAGCTGGTGATCGAGGCGCGGATAGACGATCAGCTCGCTCTGCTTGTCGGCGCTGCGCAGCCGCGAATTCATCAGCCGCGCGTGCTCGACCTCGACGTTGATGTCGCGGTCGCCGTGGAACATCAGCACGGGCGCGCGGAAGCGCGCGGCGTTGCGGGCCGGCGAGCCTTCGGCGATGTGCGGACCCGTGCCGAAGAAGTCGCGGAGAATTCCGCCGATCGAGGTGCGCGCATAACGGTCGCGGGCAAGCTCCAGGTCGGTGACCGGCGCGACCGCGATCGCCGCCTTGAACAGGTCCGGATCGAGCACGTTGGCCTGGAGGGCGGCATAGCCGCCATAGGACCAGCCGAAGATGGCGAGCTTGGCCGGATCGGCGATGCCTTGCGAGATCAGCCAGCGGCCGGCGTCGTTGACGTCGCCGATCGCGGTGCGCCAGGAGCGGAAGCCGTTCTGCTGGAACCAGGCTTCGCCATAGCCGGTGGAGCCGCGGAAATTGGGCTGCAGCACGGCGAAGCCGCGATTGGCGAAATATTGGGCGAGCCAGTCGAATCCCCAGACGTCGCGCGCCCCCGGGCCGCCGTGCGGCATCACGATCGCCGGGAGGCCGCGGCCGTTGGAGCCGGGCGGCAGCGTCAGATAGCCGGGAACCATCGTCCCGTCGGCGGCGCGGTAGCTGATCGGGCGGACGCTGGCGAGCGTGACGCCTTCGAGCTCCGGCCGCGCCGGCAGGATCCCGGTGAGCGAGCGCGAGGCGCGGTCGTAGAGATAATATTGGCCGGGATTGTCGTCGCTCGCCGCCAGGATCAGCAGCTTGGAATCATCCTCCGAGGAATCGACGAAATCGATCATCGGCTGCTGCGGCAGGGTGCGGTGGAGGCGCTCGGCGAGCTGGCGCAGCTCGGGATCGAAATAGACGCTCTCCCAGCGGTCGGTGGCGAAGGAGGCGCCGACGACGCGGTTGCGCCGGCCGATCCTGATCAGGCCGCCGACGTCGACCTGCGGGTGGGAGGCCACCAGCTCGCGCCGCAGCGACCCGTCCAGCGCGACGCGGTACAGAGCGAGCCGGCCGTTGAGCTTCGCATAAGCGTAGGCGACCTCGAGCTCGGGGTCGACCGCCACCGGGGCGATGCCTTCGTCATTCTCGTCGAACGTGCCGAAATCCTGCCAGTCGTTGCTGCCGGTGCGGCGATAGCGGTAGAGAGTGCGTCCGGTCGCCTGGCCGGCGCCGCTATATTGGCTGATCGCCATGATCCGGACGCGCCCGCGGCCGTCGCTGATATAGGCCCCCGCGTCGCCGCGCGGCGGCTCGACCGTGGTCCTGCTGAGGTTTCGCGTGTTGACCCTGACGACGCCGAGCCCCTCGCCGCGGCGGCCGGCCAGGCGGCCCGTATTCTGCTCGGGGACGAACTGCTGCTGCATCAGCACGCTGCCCTCGGTGCCGCCGAAATTGTCGATGATGCTTCCGCCGTAGGCGCGGTAGTAAAGCTGGGCCATCGAGTTGCGCTCGCCCAGGGCGACCGCGTCCGAACCGTCGACGTTGACCGCGAGCAGCCGCGAGATGCCGGCCCACCGGCCGTAGGGATTCTGGACTCCGTAGAGGGTGCAGACGAGACGCTCGTTGGAGATGAACTCGCAGCCGACGAGGCGCAGATTCTCGCCCTCCGAGCCGCCGATGTTGGTCGGCTGCGGATTGGCGGTGTCAATCACGACGATGCGGGCGCCGTCGCCGGCGGTCGACTGGACCATCGAGATGAGGCGGCCGTTCGGGGACAGCGCCATCGACAATATGTTCGGGCGCGCCCCGAAGGCGGCGGCGGGATCGCTCAGCGGCTGGGCCGACGCCGCTGCCGGCAATGCGAGCAAGGCGGCGAATGCCGGCAAAAGCTTGCGGATCATGTCTTGCATCCTCTGCTTGGCTTTCGCCTGCACCCAAAGCACCTCGCTTTCGCGGAGGCAAGTGCCGGACCGACTTGAGATGGCCGCCGCGCCGTGCTTGGGACGGGCGCGAACCCGCAATGGCGCGATCGAGCAGGAGCAGACGTGACAGCCCGCCAACCGCCCGAATGGGCGCCGCACCAATGGGTCTGGATCGGATTTCCGAGCCATGCGGACCTTTGGGCGGCGGACCTCGCGCCCGCGCAGGAGGAGGTCGCCGCCTTCGCCGCCGCGGTTCATGCCGACGGCGCGGGCGAGGAGGTGCGTCTGGTGGCGGCCGATCCCGCCGCCGCGCGGCGGGCCGCCGACCTCGCCCCTTTCGCGACGATCGTCCGGGAGCCGTTCGGCGACATCTGGCTTCGCGACACCGGGCCGATCGTGCTGAAGCAGGGCCGGGAGCGGACGGCGCGCAGCTTCCGGTTCAACGGCTGGGGCGGCAAGTACGAGCTGGAGGGGGACGACACGATCGGGCTCCGCCTCGCCGACACGGCCGGCATGGAAGCGGCGCGCTGCGGCTGGATCCTCGAAGGGGGCGCGATCGACGTCGACGGGACCGGCCTCGCCGTCACCACCGAGCAGTGCCTGCTCAACCCGAACCGCAACCCGGCAATGAGCCGCGGCGAGGTGGAGGCGCGGCTGCGCGCGGACCTCGGCATCGAGCGGCTGCTGTGGCTCGGCGAGGGCTTGCTGAACGACCATACCGACGGCCATGTCGACAATCTCGCGCGGTTCGTCGCCGAAGGCGTGCTGGCGATTCCGCAAGCCGCGGGGCCCGACGATCCCAACGCCGCGGTCTACGAGGATGCGAGGCGCCGGGCTGAGGCGTTCGGCCTGGCCGTCGCCGCCCTACCCTCGCCCGGCCGCGTCCTCCGCGAGGGCGACGTGATCCCTGCTTCCTACATGAATTTCTATATCGGCGACGCCGCCGTGGTGGTGCCGCTTTACGGCGCCGCCAACGACCGGAATGCGGTCGAAGCGATCGGTGTCCTCTTCCCCGGTCGCCGCGCGGTCGGCCTGCGCGCCGACCATGTCCTCACCGGCGGCGGCAGCTTCCATTGCATCAGCCAGCAGGTGCCGCGATAGGGACCGCATGAGCAGCATCACCGTCGCCGCGCTCCAGCTCGCCTTCACCGACGACGTCGAGGAGAATATCCGCAACGTCTCCGAGCTGGTGCGCGAGGCGGCGGGCAAGGGCGCGAGGCTGATCCTCCCGCCCGAATTGTTCGAAGGCCATTATTTCTGCCGGACGCAGGACGAGGCGCATTTCGCCCGCGCCTTGCCTGTCGCCGAGCATCCAGCCGTCCTCGCCATGCAGAAGCTCGCCGCCGAGCTGAAAGTCTACATCCCGGCCAGTTTCTTCGAGGCGGCGGGCCACCACCATTATAACAGCCTCGCGATGATCGACGATGCGGGCGCCGTGATGGGCGTCTACCGCAAGAGCCACATTCCCGACGGCCCGGGCTATTCCGAGAAATTCTATTTCCGGCCAGGCAATACCGGCTTCAAGACCTTTCGCACCCGCCACGGCACCGTGGGCCCGGCCGTCTGCTGGGACCAATGGTATCCCGAGACGGCACGGGCGCTGATGCTGGAAGGCGCCGAGATCCTGCTCTTCCCGACCGCGATCGGCACCGAGCCGCACGACCCGGACCTCGACACCAGCCGGATGTGGCGGCGCGCGATGATCGGCCATGCCGTGTCCAACGTCGTCCCCGTCGTGGCCGCCAACCGGATCGGCACGGAAGGCGACCAGCGTTTCTACGGCCACAGCTTCATCTGCAACGAGCGCGGCGACATGCTCGCGGAGTTCGGGGCGACGGAGACCGGAATCCTCGCAGCCACGCTCGACCTCGCCCAGGCCAGGCGCCACCGCGCGGCCTTCGGCTTCTTCCGGGACCGCCGCCCCGATCTCTACGGAAGGCTCAGCGAGGATTTGTAGCTCGGTGGTGGAGACGCGCTTCGAGTTCGAAAACAAGGCCTCCGAGCCGATCGACGTCTATGTGGAGCCGTGGCCGCATCGCTTCCGGCTGAGACCGGGCCAGCGTCTCGAGTTCCGCTACGAGGCCGCTGCCGAGGGCGACACGGTAAGCATCTATTCGCACGACGACGGCATCACCTTGTGGACCGGCGTCTCCGGCGATGCAGAGTTCCTGATCGATGGCGAGAATGCCGAGCATCGGAGCTGGGAAGACTAGGGCTTGAGCGCGATCGCCCGTTCGAACACGTCCTCGAACATCTTCGCGGTGAGGCGCCCCGTATTCTGGTTGTAGCGCGAGCAATGATAGCTATCGATCAGGATGCGGCCGTCGGGCAGGCGGTGTTCGGCGAGGTGGCCGAAAGGATAAGCGGCGAGGCGGCCGCCGACTGCCCGCACCGTCGCATCGTGGCCGATCCTGCCGAGGGCGACCAGGACGCGAACCTGCGACAATGTCTGAAGAGACGGTTGGAAGTAGTTACGAGTGCACGTCGCGATCTCGGCCGGCGTCGGCTTGTTCTGCGGGGGAACGCATTTGACCGAATTGACGATCGCGACGCCGCGCAGGCGCAGGCTGTCGTCGGGCCGCTCCTCGAAGCGCCCCTCGGCGAGGCCGAACTTGAGCAGGGTCTCGTAGAGCAGATGTCCGGCATAGTCCCCGGTGAAGGGCCGCCCGGTCCGGTTCGCACCGTGCTTGCCGGGGGCGAGGCCGCAAATCGCGAGCCACGCCTGGGGATCGCCGAAATTGGGAACCGGCGCGTTCCACCATTCGGGATATTCCGCGCGCAAAGCGTGCCTGAAGGCGACGAGGCGCGGGCAGAGCGGACAGTCGCGCGGCGCTTCGGTGGCTGGGGTCGGGCTTTCGGAGAGCATCGGAACCGTCTAGGCGGCGCGCAATGGCCAAGACAAGCTACGCGCTGGCGCTCGGTTCCAACCGCCGCTCGCGCCACGGCTCGCCGGCCGCGACCCTCCGGGCAGCTTTGGCGGAGCTCCAGCCCGAAGCCGTCTCGCGGATCCGGGGAACGGCGGCGCTCGGCCCCGCCGGCCGCAGCTTCGCCAATGCCGCGGCGATCGTCGCAACCGATCTCGATCCTGTGGCCCTGCTCCGGTGGGTGAAGCGCATCGAGCGCGACTTCGGCCGCCGGGGCGGCCGGAAATGGGGCGCGCGCGTGCTCGACATCGACCTCCTCCTCTGGTCCGGCGGCCCCTGGGCGGAAGACGGCCTCATTCTCCCCCACCCGGAGATGCGCAGGCGGCTGTTCGTGCTCGAGCCGCTGGCCGAGATCGCGCCGGGCTGGCGCGATCCGCTGAGCGGCGCAACCGTCCGCCAGCTGCTCTATAGGCTGCGCCGGCCCGTGCGCGGTTGACCCCGCGGGCACCCGCTCCTAGGTGGCGCAGCCACGGGCCCTTAGCTCAGTCGGTAGAGCAACTGACTTTTAATCAGTAGGTCGCTGGTTCGAACCCAGCAGGGCTCACTTCGTCCGGCCCCCCGCGACGAAGATGCATCGATCCGCCCCCTGGATCGTTAATGCCTTGTGAACCGTCGCTTTTCAGCCTTGATCCTGGCGACAGCGGGCGCCGCCGTGCTCGGGCTTGCCCCCGGGCCGGACCGCGGCGACGCAGCCGAGACCGATCCGCGCGCGGTCGAAACCTATCTCGCCCGGCTCAGCGAGACGGTGCCGCGGCCCGCGGAAGCGGCGATCCCGAGCGCCGCGTCCAAGGACCCGGAGCTGACCAAGCGCGCCGCCAAGCTCGATCGCGCCGAGCCCATCGTGCGGGGCGTCTTTTCGGTCGCTCGTTAGCGGACGGCAGCCGCGCCGGCCGCCGTTTGAGCGCCCGTCTCGCGCACCAGGCGCTCGATCTCCTCGCCGGGAACCGGCCTCGAGATCAGGTAACCCTGGGCGACGTCGCAGCCCATCGCTGCGAGCGCGGCAAGGCAGGCTGCGTCCTCTACCCCTTCGGCGACCACCTTGAGGCCGAGCTCATGGGCCATGGCGATGGTCGAGCGCACCATGATCGCGTTGCGCGGCGTGCGGCCGAGATCGCCGACGAAGCTGCGGTCGATCTTGAGCTCGGTCGCCGGCAGCATCCGGATGTAGCCGAGCGAGGATTGTCCCGTCCCGAAATCGTCGATCGAGACTCCGACGCCGAGCGCCCGCCATGCGTCGAGCGCCTCCGCGGCCGCCGCAGGATCGGCCATCGCGGCGGTCTCCGTCACCTCCACCGTCAGCCTCTCGGGCGCGAGGGCGCTCGCGCGGACCATGTCGCGGAGCCGGCCCATCAGCGCGGGGTCGCCGAGCAGGCTCGCCGAGACGTTGACCGCCACCGAAAGATCGAGGCCGGCCTCGTCGCGCCAGCGCACCGCCTGGATGAGGGCGTCGCGAAGGACATGGACGGTGAGGTCCTCGGCGCGGCCATGCTCCTCGATCAGCGGAACGAAGTCGTCCGGCGCGATGACGCCGCGTTGCGGGTGGAACCAGCGCACGAGGGCCTCGACACCGGTGATCCGTCCTGCGGCGAGGTCGAGCTTGGGTTGATAATGGTTGCGCACATCGCCGCTGCGGAACGCGCCGTCGAGCTCGCCCATCAGGGCGACGTTGCGGGCGATTTCGGCGGAGTCGCGCTCGGTGAAGAGCTGGGCCCGGACGCCGGCCCGCTCCGCCTGAGAGGCCGCCAGCATCGCATTGGCCGTGATCTGCCGGGCGGCGGCGCCGGCGCCCCGGGCAAGTCCGAAATGGAGCGCGACCTCGATCCGGCGCCCGTCCAGCTCCTGATCGCGAGCGAGGGCTGCCAAGCCGTCGAACGAAGCCCGAGCGGCGGCGCCGGCAGCGATCCAGGAAAGCCCGCTTTCGTCGCAGCGATAGATTCGCCCCGTGCCGCTGCCGAGCGCCAGCCGCCCGGCCAGCGCCGTCACCAGCCGCTTCATCCCGTCGGGGCCGAGCGCCGCCGCGAGCGCGGCGTGGCCCGCGATCCGCGCGACCAGGATCTCGACTTCGGCATGAGCGGCGGCGTCGGCCTGCAGCGCGGCAAGGTTGGGAAGGCCGGTCTCGGCGTCGGTGAGCCTGCGCTCGCGATCGCGCCGCCGGCGCAGGGCAGCCGTCGCCACCGCGGTCGCGGCCGCCAGCGCGGTCAGGGCCGGGATCAGGTCGTATGAAACCGCCAGCCGAACCTCGGCCGCATAGGAGAAGGCCGCCAATGCCGGCGCGGAAAGGCCGAGCGCCCCGATCCGCCACGGAGTCGGCCGCCACGCCACGGTTGCCGCGACCGCGAGGAGCGCGAGTCCCAGGGGCACCGCGCCGCCGCCCTGGTGCCGCTCGGTCCCTGCGATCAGCGTGTCCGCGGCAAGCGCCTGGATGACGGCGCCGGGCAGCAGGCCGTGGCGCGGCGCGGCATAATGGTCGCCGAGCTCGACCGCGGTCGACCCGATGATGACGCGCCTGCCGGCGAGCGCCGCGCGCGGCACCCGTCCCTCGATCAGGTCTACGAAGCTGCGGCGCGGAATGGTCGCGGGATCGATCGCATAGTCGATTCCGAAGCTGTCGCCGACCGCGTTCGCCCGCTCCGCCACCATGCTCGCCAGCGACGGGCGCGGGATGCCGAGGGTCTCGCCGCCATAGGGCATGCGCCGCAGCGCGCCGTCGCCGTCCGCCTCGACATTGGCGGTGGCGAGAAACGCGTTGTCCGCGAGCGGCTGGACGGGCGCCGAATCGAGCGCCTGGTCGCTGCCGTGGCCGGCTAGCTGGGTAAAGGTCGCCAGGATCACGCCGCCCTCGGCCCGCTCGAGGGCGGCGGCGAAGGCGGCGTCCTCGTCGGGCGTCGACACGCCGGAGAAATCGATGTCGAACGCGATCGTCCGCGCGCCCGCCTCGCGCAGGCGGTCGACGGCGCGCCCGTGGAGGCTCCGCGGCCAGGGCCAGCGTCTCAGCGCCGCTATGCTCCGCCCGTCGATCTCGACGAGGACGACCTCGCCGGTGGCCGGCCGGCTGCGCAGCCAGTCGCGAAGCTCCCCGAGCCGCCGGTCGAGCCCGATGCCGGCCCCGGTCTCGAGGAGGAGGAGCCCGGCCAGGGCGGCCGCGGCGATCGGCGCCGCAAAGCCGCCGGCCCGGCCGCGCAGGAGACGGGGAAGCCTCATCAGAAGCTCCTCGACAGGCCGAAGCGCAACCGGTGGCGGTCGGCGCGGTAGAATTCGATCGAGCTGCCGGTGCGGTTGTAGGTGTAGGTGAGCGAGGGCGTCAGGCCGACCAGCAGGGGCCGGCGGGTCGTCAGATAGGCGCTTCCGAACCAGCGCCAGTCGCGCCGCGCCTCGGGTGAAAGCTGGACGATCGGACCGTCGAAGGAGACCCGGCTGATCCCGGCCGAGACCCCGCCGGCGAGGTCGCTCGTGAGATAGTGGTTGAGCCCCCCATAGATGCCGAAATCGCGGCTCGAATAAGCCTCGGCGCCGAGCCAGCTGCCGCGGGCATAGGCCCCGACGGCGGCGGAGAGGTCGCGCCGCAGCACCGCATCGTAGGTCAGGTAGGCCCCCGCCTCGGTCCCCTCGAAATCGTCGCCGTAACCGGATTGGAAGCTACGCGCGTCGACGAACAGTGAGACGCGCTGGCCCTCCCCTACCGGCTGGACGACGCGGCCGCGCAGGCCGAAACCGCGCATGGCGGTGAAGCCGCCGTAATGGCGCTCGAAGCCGGTGAGCTGGACGAGCACGATGCGCCCGCCCCCGCCGCTGAGCTCGACTCCGGCGGCGAGCAGCATCGAGGCGTCGTCGGTCGAGCCGCCTTCATATTCGAGCAGATATCCTTCGGCATCGACGGCGAGCGCGACGCCCGAAGCGACCGGCACGCGGCCGCCCACCGAGGCGGAGACGCCGACGCCGATGCCGTCGCGCTCCCGGTAGCGCGGGTCGAGCGGGACCGGGATCACCTGATCGCCGAGGTCCAGCTCGACCGTCTCCATGTCCGTGGCGTTGGTGACGTTGCTGTCGGCGACGACGCTGGCATCGACGGTGGCGCGCCATTGCGCCCGAGCCGCGCTGCGGTCTCGCGGAGGTTCGACGTCGCGCGGCATCGCCTCGTCGGTGCGGCTGGCGGGATATTGCTCGCCCGGCTCGGGCGGGCTGTTCGAGGGGCTGGATCCGGCGACCCGGTCCTCGAGCGAGGCGCCTGGATCGTAGGCGAGCGTGACCGGCTCGTCGAATGCGCCGAGCATCAGCCAGGCGACGACCAGGGCCGCTGCGCGTCGCATCCGTGAACCCGCCTCCCCACCGAGGGCCGGACCCTGATGCCCGGCCCCGCCCGCATAGCAGGCGCCGGTTGATTAAGTCTTAGCGGCTTATCCAGCCGCTACAGGGACTTAGAGGCAGATGAGGCCCAGCAGGCAGCGATTCTGCGTGTTGGTCGGCGCCGAAGGCGGCGACGGAGGCGGCGCGGACGGTTCGGTCGGCGCCGTCACGGTCGGCGGCGGGACGCTTTCGGTGGCCGGCGGCGGAGGCGGAGGGGCCGGCTCCGAAGGCGCCGGCGCGGGCTCGCTTGGGAGCGGCACGATCGCCGACGGGTCCAGCGAGGGGGTCGCAACGACGACCGTCGTCTCCTGCGCGGCCGGAAGGCTGATGGTCGGATCGAGCGTCGGGCTCGGCGGCGCTTCGCTGGGCGCGGGCGCGCTCGGCTCGGCGGGCAGCGGCACGATCTCCGACGCGTCGACCGACGGGACCGCCACGACGACCGTCGTCGCCGGCGCCGTCGGCAGGCTGATGGTGGGATCGAGAGGCGCGTTCGCCTGCCCGGTGGGCGCGGTGGGTTCGGTCGCCGGGGGCGGCGCGGTCGCGCTCCCCGAACCCGGGCCCGACGAGCCCGAAGAGCCGGACCCGGAAGAGCCGGATCCCGAGCCGGACGAACCCGATCCCGAGTTGGATGAGCCCGAGCCGGAGTTGGACGAGCCCGGACCCGAATTGGAGCCGCCGGAGCCGGAGGAGTCCGAACCCGACGGCGGAGGCGTCGCAGGCGGCGCCGGATTGGAAGGCACGGCGGGATCGGTGGCCGGATCGGGCGCGGGGACGGACGCGCCGCCCGAGCCTGAGCCGCCCCCTGACCCGGAGCCGGACCCGCCGCCGGGGCCGCCCACCGAGCCGGAGACGCCTCCGGCGGGTCCGGAACCGTTCCCGGACCCCGGTCCGCCAGGGTTGCCGTGGTTGGACCCGCTCGTCGCATGCGCGAGCGCGTCGGCGACCGAGCGCTCGGCGGCGCGGACGCGATTCAGATCGTGGCCGTTGCCGCCTCCATTGCTGCCGGAGATATTGCCGAGATCGCCATATTCGAGCCGCGGCTGGCCGTGGCCGTTGCCGCTGCGGTTGCGGTCGCCGCCATCGCCGCGGCTGGAATTGCCGCGCGCATCGCTTTCAGGCGATGCCGCACGCCCCGTCTGGCCCCGTCGCGGCTCGTGCGCCGCCTGCGCGTCGTCGGAGCGGCCGTGGCTGAGCCGCGCCGGGTCCGCGGCGGACACGCTGGCCGCGAAGCCGGGCTCGACCATCTGGCGCATCTCGCCGGCGAGCGTCGCCACTTCGACGCGGCCCTCGCTGACCGCGACGGTGGCGCCCTCCTCTCCGACCGTGACGGTGAAGACGGTGCCCTTGACCAGAGCGACCAGATGCGGCGTCCGCACCGCGAAGTGCGGCGCCGCCTGCCGCTCGATCCGGTACTGGGCGCGCCCCGCCGCCTGGATCATCCGGATGTTGCCGCCCTGCTCGGATGTGCCCGGGACCCGCAACCGGGTGCGCGGCGAGACGATGACGAAGTCGCGGCCGCGGACCAGCACGGCGCGCCCGTTGGCGCCGGTGCTGACCGTCTCCCCGGGGGCGATCGCCGCGCCGCGGCGCGCCGCGATCAGCTGCGATCCGCGCTGCACCTGCACCTGCCCGGCGGCCTCGGTCACCCGCCACGGCGCGGTCTGCGCGAATGCGGCGGGGCTCCAGACCAGGAGCAGAAAGGCGATGAGCGCGCGTAGGTGCATGGCGAAATCCCCGTCCGGAATGGAGGTCCGGCAAGCGTGCGGCATAGGGGGCAGAGGTTTCGAGGCGGTAAAGGCGCCTGGAAAACAGAGGGTTAAAGCGCGTCCCGCCCCTACTCGACGGTGACGCTCTTCGCGAGGTTGCGCGGCTGGTCGACGTCGGTGCCTTTGACGACGGCGACATGGTAGGCGAGGAGCTGGACCGGGATCGCGTAGACCAGGGGCGCGATCAGCGGGTGGACCATCGGCATCTCGATGGTGGCGATGGTGTTGTGGCTCGCGGCCGCCAGGCCCTCGGCGTCCGAAATCAGGATCACCCTGCCGCCGCGGGCCTGGACCTCCTGCATGTTGGAGACCGTCTTCTCGAACAGCGGCCCCGACGGCGCCAGCACGATGACGGGGACGCTGTCGTCGATCAGCGCGATCGGGCCGTGCTTCATCTCGCCCGCGGCATAGCCTTCGGCGTGAATGTAGCTGATCTCCTTCAGCTTCAGCGCCCCTTCCATCGCCAGCGGATAATCGGCGCCGCGGCCGAGATAGAGGACGTCGCGGGCGCCGGCGACCAGATGGGCCATCCGCTCGATGTCCTCGTCGTGGCCGAGCGCCGCGTTCATCGCCGCCGGCGCCTCCGACAGGTGGCCGACGATCTCGCGCTCCTCCTCTTCGCTCATCCGTCCCTTGTCGCGCGCGAACTTCGCGGCGAGCGCGGCCAGCACGGCGAGCTGGCAGGTGAAGGCCTTGGTCGAGGCGACCCCGATCTCCGGCCCCGCATGGGTGGGCAGGAGGAGGTCGGCCTCGCGCGCCATCGAGCTGGTCGGCACGTTGACGACAACGGCGATGCGCTGGCCCTCGGCGCGGGCGTGGCGGAGCGCGGCGAGGGTGTCGGCGGTCTCGCCCGATTGCGAGATGAAGAGCGCCAGCCCGCCGGGATCGAGCACCGGCTCGCGGTACCGGAACTCGGAGGCGACATCGAGGTCGACCGGGACCCGTGCAAAGCGCTCGAACCAGTATTTGGCGACCATGCCGGCGTAGAAGCTGGTGCCGCACGCGACGATCGTCACGCGCGGGACGTCGGCGAAGCTCTGCTCCATCGCCGGCAGCGCGATGGTCTGCTCGAACGGACGCAGATAGGAGGAGAGCGTCTGCGCGACCACGATCGGCTGCTCGAAAATCTCCTTCTGCATATAGTGGCGGTGATTGCCCTTCTCGATCCGCACCGCGGAGGCGCCGGAGGTGACGATGTCGCGCTCGACCTCTTCGTTCGAGCGGTCGTAGACCGTCGCGCCGTCGCGCCGCACCACCGCCCAGTCGCCCTCCTCGAGATAGGCGATGCGCTGGGTCAGCCCGGCAAGCGCCAGCGCGTCGGAGCCGAGATAGGTCTCGCCCTCGCCATAGCCGACGGTGAGCGGCGCTCCCATCCGGGCGCCGATCAGCACGTCGGGAAAGTCGCGGAACAGGATGGTGATCGCGAACGCGCCGTGGAGGCGGGGGAGGACGGCGGCGACGGCCTCCCGGGGGTCCTTGCCCTGCTTCAGCTGATGGTCGATCAGGTGGGCGACGACCTCGCTGTCGGTCTCGGACTGAAAGGTGCGGCCCGCCGCCTGCATCTCCTCGCGCAGCGGGCGGAAGTTCTCGATGATGCCGTTATGGACCAGGGCGACGCCGTCGACGACATGCGGATGGGCGTTGCCGACCGTCGGCGCGCCGTGGGTCGCCCAGCGCGTATGGGCGATGCCGGTGGTGCCGGCGAGCGGCTCCCCGGCGAGCACCCTCGCCAGATTTTCGAGCTTGCCCTCGGCGCGGCGCCGCTCGAGCGCGCCGTCGACGATGGTGCAGATGCCTGCCGAGTCGTAGCCGCGATATTCGAGCCGCCTCAGGCCCTGCATCAGCCGGTCCGCGACCTCCTCCCGCCCCAAGATTCCGATGATTCCGCACATACGCTGCTACTCCGTCACCCCGCCGGGGAGGCCGAACCAAAATCCAATCCGCTCGGGCTGAGCCTGTCGAAGCCCTGCCCTTCTCGAGGTCCGCGATAAAGAAAAGGACAGGCCTTCGACAAGCTCAGGCCCGAACGGGTGAAGCGAGCCCCTACTTCTTGTTCCTTTCGGCCTTCTTCGCCGCCATCGTGGCGCGGAAGCGGGCGGCCCAGCCCGGGCGCTCCCGCTGGTCGCCGCGGGCGAGCGCGAGCGCGTCGGCTGCGACGTCGCGCGTCACCACCGAGCCGGCGCCGACGATCGCGCCGGCGCCGATCGTGACCGGCGCGACCAGAGCGGTGTTGGAGCCGATGAACGCCCCCTCTCCGATCACCGTCGGATATTTGAGGAAGCCGTCATAATTGCAGGTGATCGTCCCCGCGCCGATGTTGGCGCCCGCCCCGATCTCCGCATCGCCGAGATAGGAAAGGTGGTTGGCCTTCGCGCCCGTCCCGAGGCGCGCCTTCTTCACCTCGACGAAATTGCCGATTTTCGCTTTCTCGCCGATCTCCGCGCCGGGGCGCAGCCGCGCGAACGGTCCGATCTCGGCCCCCGCCCCGATCGTCGCCCCCTCGATATGCGAGAAGGCGCGGATCGTCGCGCCGTCGCTGATGCGTACGCCGGGCCCGAAGACTACGTTCGGCTCGACGAGCACGTCGCGGCCGATCTCCGTGTCGTAGGCGAACCAGACGGTCTCGGGGGCGACCAAAGTGGCGCCCTCGGCCATCGCCCGCGCACGCCTCCTGCGCTGCCACGCCGCTTCCTGCGCGGCGAGCTCGGCGCGGCTGTTGATCCCCTCGACTTCGGCAGCGTCCACCTCGATCACCGCCGAGCGGCGTCCCTCCTCGCCCGCCAGCATGACGATGTCGGGAAGGTAATATTCGCCTGCGGCATTGTCCTTGCCGACGCGGGCGAGCAGCGGCCACAGGTCCGCCGCCCGCACCGCCATCAGGCCGCTGTTGCACAGGTCCACCGCCCGCTCCGCCGCGCTCGCATCCTTATATTCGACCATCTTCTCGATGGTGCCGTCCGCTGCGGCAAGGATCCGGCCGTAATGCTTGGGATCGTCGGGGCGGGAGGCGACGACGACCGCGGCCGGAGCGTCCTCCGCGCCCAGCCGCTCGCGCATCCGGCGCATCGTCCCGGCGGTCACGAAAGGCGTGTCGCCGTAGAGGATGAGGACGTCCCCCTCGAAGCCCGCAAGTGCCGCCTGCGCCTGCTGCACCGCATGGGCCGTGCCGAGCTGCGGCTCCTGCACGACGACGACCCCGCCGTGCCGCTCGACCAGGGGCTCGACCTGCTCTCGCCCGCTTCCGACGACCACCGCCACCTTCGCCGCCCCGATCTCCTCGACGCTCGCCAGCAAATGCTCGAGCATCGGCCGCCCGGCGATCGGGTGCATCACCTTGTGCAGATCGGACTTCATCCGCGTGCCCTTGCCCGCGGCAAGCACGATCGCTGCAAGGGGGCGCTGGCTGGTCATGCCGCCCCCTTAGCGACGCCACCTTGCCAATTCCATAGCACCGCCCCCTGCAGCCGCCTGCGTATGTTCTCACAGTGTCAAAGAGCCTCGCCGAGCATGCGACTCGGCACCGGCTGTTATGATAGGAAAGTTCCTACATGTCAAGAACGGCGGCAAGCTGCGGAGTCACTCGCCTGGGCGGTATGTCCTTTCCGTGTGACCTGCGAGTTGGTCGGGATGGAAATAGACTTCGCGCAGGTCGCCCGCCGCATAGCGTCCGGCCTGATCGTTGAAGTGGGGCGAGCGCGGGTCTCCGCTCTCGCCGCCGGCGGTGAGGGCCCAGGCGCGGACGCGCGGGCCGAACTCGACGATCGCGACGAAGCTGTTGCCGGACGTGCCGTACCAGCGCCGCGTGCCCGGATAGGCCTTCGCGCCGAACGAGGCGAGCGAGCCCCAGGTGCCGCGGGTGAAGCCGACCGGGACGCTCGGCGCCGCATCGGAGAAAGGATGGTCGATCGCGCCGCTGATGCGCTGGAAGCGGTTCACCTCGCCCCAGGCGATCCGCCATCCGCCGAATTCGCGCTGCAGGCGATCGAGCGCGGAGTCGAACGCGGCGAGCTTCTGCGCAGGGGTCAGCCTTTCCATCAGGAAATCGACCCAGCGGCTGCTGAGCGGCCGCTGCGCCTCGGGCACCGACTCGACCATCTGATCGGCCCAGAAGGATGCCAGCGTCGTCGGCACCGAATCGACGTCCCACCGGTAGTCCCAGCCGCGAAGCTGCGCGATCGGCTCCGCCAGCCGCCGCCGGCGCGGGTCGGACGGCCCGAGCGCATCATAGGCGCGGACGAGAGCCGGAACGAGCGTGGCGAAGCCCGGCTGGTAGCTGTCGTAAGCGGCGTCGCGCAGGCGCTCGGCGGTCCAGCCGCTGCGCCCCTGCAGCAGCATCAGCGCATGCTCGCCGCGCGCATTCTCCCCGAACTCGTCCATGTAGCGCGGAAAGGCCGAGGCCCGCGGGCTGTTCGGGCCGGCGGCCGAATAGGGCCAGTTGTTGGTGTTGAAGACCCAGCCGTTCGGCGGGTTCGCCACCCGCGGCGCTTCGGCAAGCGGGTGGAGCTCGCCCCAGTCCGTCGCGGGATCGCTGCCGTCCACCGGCCGCGTATAGTCGAAGCGGTCGTTGCGGCGCGGGATGAATTGCGGGTGAAGATAGGCGATGGTCCCGTCCGCGTCGGCGTAGATGGTGTTGTTGGAGGTGTTGGCGCGAAACTCCATCGCCCGGAGATAGGAAGCGAAGTCGCGCGCCTTGGTGCGCAGGAAGGACTGGCTCAGGGCCTCGACCGGGCGGTGCATCAGCCTCATCGCGATCCACCGGTCGCCCTCGGCGCGGACGATCGGGCCGTGATGGGTGCGAAAGACGCTGAAGGTGCGGCTCGCGCGGCCGCCGTCGGGGGTGCGGTAGGCGATCGTGACCGGCTCTTCGTTCACGGGGCGCCGCTCGCTGCCATATCGATAGAGGAGTTCGTGGTCGTCGTCGACGATCTCCACCGCAAACTCGTCGACGACGTCGAGCCCGCTGGTCGTGTGCATCCAGCCGACACGCTCATTGAAGCCCTGGTAGATGAAGAACTGCCCCCAGGTCGCCGCGCCGTAGACGTTGAGCCCCTCCCCGCTCGTCACCTGCAGCTCGGAGCGGAAGAAGAAGCTGGTGTGCGGGTTGATCAGCAGGAGGGCACGGCCGTTTCGGGTGATCGCCGGCGCGATGGCGATGCCGTTCGAGCCGCGCCGCTCGAAGTCGCGCGGCACGGCCGATGCCACCGGTCCCCGGCGGCCGGAGTAGAAAGCTTCGAGCTGAGCGAGGTCGACCCGCTCGATGTCGCCGCCGATGCTGCCCTCGCTGAAGCTCAAGGCCATCCACGGCTCGAAACGGGTGAGCACGCGCGGCCGCGTCCGCGGGTGCGTGGCGAGGTAGAAATTGAGCCCGTCCGCCCACGCGGTCATCAGCCGCCGCAGCCACGCCGGAGCGGAGGCGTAGCGGGCGCGCAGGTCCGGCTCGTTGATCCACAGCCGCTGGCGCAGGTCGGACCAGATCGCCCGCTCGCCCTCGGCTTCGGCGAGGCGGCCGAGATTGGTGAGATAGTTGGTCTCGATCCGGTTGAAGTCGTCTTCGGCCTGCGCATAGATCATGCCGAACACGGCGTCGGCGTCGCTCTCGCCGCGGACGTGTGCGATCCCCCAATCGTCGCGGACGATGGTGACGTTGCGGGCGTGAGCCTGCCAACGCGCCTGTTCTCCACTGCCCGTATCGACCGTCGCGCAGGCGCTCGCCAGAGTCAGGATGAGGAGCGCGAGGAGCCGGCGCAGCATGGCCGCGCCCTGCCCCGCGTCCGCAGCAAAGTCCAGCGTCAGCGCGTCGCCTTGGTCCAGAGGTGGCGGGCGAGCATCAAAGGCGGCATCCGCATCCAGTGCGAGCGCAGGTAGAAGGCGAAGCGGAGCGCGCGCCGCGTCGGCTGGCCCCATCCGTTGCGGGCGAGCAGGCGCGCTTCGAAGAAACGGTCGGAGAGCCGGGGCCGGCCGGCGAGGGCCGGATCAACCGGCGTGGCGTAGAGGGCGCGCGCGAGCCGCAGGGCGCGGGCGACGGTGGGGCGAAGCTGGTGCAGCCGCGCGCGCTCGGCGAGGCGCGGCCAGAAACCCGGATCGCGCGCCGCGAACTCGCGCAGCATGCGGTCGATGTCCCACAGGTTCCTGAGGCCGCCTGCGAGATCGCCGTCGGCGAACAGGTGCGCCGCGGAATGGACCACCATGTCTTCGGGAGACAGGGTGCGGAGACCGCTTTCCAGCGCGACGCTGGCGGCGATCAGGGCCGCGGCGTCGGGGCGAGGCCTCGCCGTCGGAGGGAGGATGGTGTGATGGACGTCGATCATCCGGTCGCGGGTGCGGTGGATGAGCGGCGGCAGCTCGTGCATCCAGCGGCGATAATAGAGGTCGTCGTACGAATCCTCCTTCACCCATTCCCAGCCGGCTTCGAGCAGCGAGCGCTGCACGTCGTCGAGGCGTTCGTGCGGGACGAGGATGTCGAGGTCGCCGATCGAGCGGCCGCGGCCTGCGTCGAGGCCGGCGGCGACGATGGCCGTGCCCTTGAGCAGGATCACCGGCGCGCCGGTCCCGGCCAGGGCGCGGCGCGCCATCTCCGCTTCCCAGAGCGCCTGGGTCCGCGCCTGCTCGGAATCCCACCGCGCCGCTTCCAGGATCTGCACGACTTTCGCGGGGAGGCCCGGCTCGCCCTCCAGGCGGAACGCGAGGCTGCCCAGCAAGGACTCCGCCCGCGCCGCGGTGACGAGCGCCGTCCACTGCGCCGCTTCCAGACCGCGACAGGCAGACGGATCGGCAAGGATGCGGGCGAGCAGGCGGCTCATTGCGGCAGCTCCCGGAACAGCGCCTCGACCAGCGAGATCGCCGTGTCGGCATCGGGATAGTCGATCGCCATTGCGGGGCAGGTGGCGACGAGGCCCGACAGCGAGTCGAAGCCCCGCGATGCGAGCGCCACATAATTGGTCGAAGCCTGCGTCAGACGGACGAACACCTCCGCCGCGCCCACCGGCCGCATCGCCCGATCGGCGCCGAAGCGGGGAAACAGGATCAGGGCCGGCCGCGCGGGCTCGGTCATCCGCGCGATCGCTTCGGGGCGCGGCTTCAAATGGCGGATGGTGCCCTTGGGCGTGCCCTCGAGGACAGGGCCGAGGCGGCCCTCTCCCGCCACCTTTCGCATCACCTCGATCGAGCCGTTCTTGAGGCTGATGGCCCTGGGGAAGGGGTGCAGCATCCCGCTCTCGCAGTCGAGCAAGGCGAATTCGTCGCCCATCAGCCTCCAGCCCCGCTCCCCCAGCAGCGCCGCGAGCGTCGATTTGCCCGCGCCCGATTCGCCGGTGAGGATTACCGCCCGGCCGCCGCGCTCGACCGTGGCCGCGTGGAGCAGCAGGAAGCGCTTCTGGCCGAGCGCCATCTGCAGGTTCATGCCCATTTCGGCGGCGAGCAGCCCGTGGGCGAGCGATAGCGGCGCGGCGTCCGGGAGCATGTAATCGCCATGGATCGCCACCGAGGGCCGCAGCCAGCGGCGCCACGGTTTCTCGGGCTCCAGCCGGACGGTGAAGTCGCAGACCTCGTCTGCCGGAGCGGGATAGTCGCGATAGAGGCCTGCGAGCGCCGCCACGGGGCTCCTCCAGGCCGAGCCGACCCGAAACGACACCGGGCCGATCGCGACGTTGAGCGCGTGCCTCATGCCCGCCTCACCAGGCCCGCTTCCTCGAGCTCGGCGAGCCGCGCCTCGATCGCTTCTGCGCTTCCTTCCCCGATCTCGTAGACCGCGGCGATTCGCGCCAGCAAAGTGCGCGCGTCGGCCGGCCCCTCCTGCAGCGCCTCGAGGATCTGAGGCGCGGGCGGGGCGACGATGTGGGTCATTCCCGACGGACGGTGGAACAGGGCGACCAGCCCGTCGAGCGGCACGGCGCGGATCGCGCCCGGTCCGTCGGCGGCGTAGATGGGGCCGGCCATTGCCGGTGCGTCAGCGCGGCAGCTGCAGCGAGGCGTAGCAGGTGAAGCCGCTCATCCCCGACTGCAGGCGGCGGATATAATTGGCGTAGGCCTGGGCCGACTGGCTGTCCATTCCGTTGGGCGTGAAGCCGCCGCGAAGCAGAGTCTTGGCCTCCTCGCCCGTGATCGGCCGCGCCGGGGGCGCAAACGAGCCCGGCGTTCCCGGCGCGACCAGCGAGCCGTCCGCGGCGATATATTGCCCGCTATGCTGCGGGCCAGGCACGGGAATCTGGCAGTTCATCACCGATCCCGCGGTCTGCGCGAGCGCGGGACGGATGGTGACGACCGTCGAAGCGGCCGCCGCGCCGAGCGCGAGCACGGTCCTCCGCGTCGGATTGGCCAGGACGCCGCCTTCCTTGCTGCTCTGCTCGCTCATCGCATCGCCCATAAACCGGGGCGCCTTACATAAGGGTAAAGCGGCGGCCGGACGAGGCGCGGGGACGGACCGTCCCTTTCCGGCACAGAGCGAAGGAGAAAAGTTGTTCCGCCCGCGTTGGACCGATCGGCGGCGCGCGCCACGCGCCCGCATTGTCAGCGCGCGCCCGCGCAAAAGGCGCCGCTCGCGCATAGGAGAGATGCCATGAGATCCGTCCTGTTCGGCGCCGCCTTGCTGCTCGGCACCGCGGCCATCGCCCAGCCCCCCGCCGACGACACGACCGAAACGACAACCGAGACGACGACCGAGACGACGCAACCCGCGACCACCAGCACCACCATGCAGACGACCGCCACGACCGGCGGCGGCACCGTCGCGCCGAGCAACTCCAATCCGGAGACCGACGCTCGCGGCATCCCGGTCATCTCGGCCCCGGCGACCGCGCCGTCCGGCTGGAACGTCCCCTACGGCCAGGGCACGCCTGCCTCGGCCGGCGGCCCCGCTCCGGCGATGGGCGCCGCGACCGACCTGCCGCCCTGCTCGCGGACGGTGACCGACCGCTGCGTCCAGACCTACGAACGCGGCCGCGCTCCCCGCTGAAAGCTCCCTCTCCCCTCTGGGGAGAGGGCCGGGGAGAGGGGGAGTCAGGGACAAATTCGCGACTCCCCCTCTCCCTCGCCGCTGCGCGGCTTCCCCTCTCCCCTCTGGGGAGAGGGACACGCGGTTTACATCCATCGCCGCCGCTGGCATCGGCGCGCGCGATGCAGCGGACGGGGAGGCCTTGGTGACGATTTCCTTCGAGGGGCGGGTGGCGATCGTCACCGGCGCCGGCGGCGGGCTCGGCCGCGCCTACGCGCTCGAGCTGGCGCGGCGCGGCGCCAAGGTGGTGGTGAACGATCTCGGCGGCGCGCGTGACGGATCCGGCGCCTCGGACGCGGCGGAACGCGTAGTCGAGGAGATAAAGGCCGTCGGGGGGACTGCGATCGCCAACGGCGCCAGCGTCGCCGATTTCGAGCAGGTCGAGGAGATGGCGGCGCGCGCCGCGGAAGCCTGGGGCAGTGTCCATATCCTGATCAACAATGCCGGCATCCTGCGCGACAAGAGCTTTGCCAAGATGAGCATGGAGGACTTCCGCACGGTCGTCGACGTGCACCTGATCGGCTCGGCGAACTGCACCAAGGCGGTGTGGGAGCGGATGCGCGAGCAGGCCTACGGCCGCATCCTGATGACGAGCAGCTCCACCGGCCTCTACGGCAATTTCGGACAAGCCAATTACGGCGCCGCCAAGCTCGGCCTGCTCGGACTCGCCAGGACGCTCGGGCTCGAGGGCGCGAAATACAATGTGCGGGTGAACACCATCGCCCCGACTGCCGCCACGCGGATGACCGAGGACCTGTTCCCCCCCGAGATGCTCGCCGCGTTCAATCCCGAGAATGTGGTGCCCGCTGCGCTCTTCCTGGTCTCCGAGGACGCGCCGTCGGGCGCGATCGTCGGCGCCGGGGCCGGGGTCGTCCAGGCGGCCTATGTGACCCTGACGCCGGGCGTGGCGCTGCCCGAAAGCGAGCGCACCGTCGAGGCCGTCGCGGCGAACTGGGACCGGATCACCGACCGCACGCTGGAGATCGTGCCGCAATCGGGCGCCGAACAGGCGATGCTGATCCTGAAGACCCTGCAGGAAGCCAAATCGTAACCGCCGCGCTTTAGGCGGGTTGCGACGGAGGGGGCATGTACAGCGAAGCGGACATCCAATCGGCGGTCGAGGCCGGCGTCATGACCCCGGAGACGGCGGCCGCCCTGCGCGCCCATGTCGCCGCGAAGCGCCAGATGCGCCTCGCCGACGAGGAGCACTTTTTGGTGCTCGGCGGGTTCAACGACATTTTCGTGACGCTCGCTCTGCTGCTCGTGCTGGTTTTCCCGATCTCGGTGGGCAACGGCTATGTCGCCGCGGCGGTCTGTTGGGGGATCGCCGAGTTCGTCACCCGCCGGCGCCGGCTGGCTCTGCCGAGCATCGTTCTGCTCCTGATTTTCACCCCTGCCGTCTATCTGGAGGCGCTCTCCTCGCTCGGCGCCACCGGCCGCGAGTGGCTGGAAGCCGGATCGTCCGATGCCGCCATCGGCGCCTGCGCGGCGGCGTTCCTCGCAACGCTCGCTTACTGGTGGCGATTCCGCGTCCCGATCGCGCAGGCGGCGATGGCTGCGACGGTCCTCGCCGCGCTCGTCCAGTCGGCCGCTGCGCAACTGCCGAACAGCGGCCTCACCTGGCCGCTGCTCGGCTTCGGGGGAGTCGCGATCTTCGCTTATGCGATGTGGTGGGACCTCAGCGACCGCGAGCGCCGCACCCATCGCGCCGACGTCGCCTTCTGGCTGCACCTGCTCGCCGCGCCTCTGATCGCCCATTCCGTGTTTCGCCACTTCGGCCTGTTCGGCGCGGCGACGATGGAATGGGCGCCGATCGTGCTCCTCATCTACGTGATCTTCAGCCTGGTCGCGATCGTGGTCGACCGCCGCGCGATCCTGGTCTCCGGCCTCGGCTATGCGCTCGCGGCGGTCACCGGCATCCTCGGAGACGTGGGCGCCGGCATCCTCGGGGCCACCCTGCTGCTCGGCGGCACCTTGCTGATGCTCGGCCTGTTCTGGTCGAACGTCCGGGCAGCCGTCGTCGTGCACATCCCCGAGGACTGGCGCCGCCGCCTCCCGCCGATCGATCGCCGTACCGCCTGACCCAGCCCTTGCGCGCGGCGCGCGCGCATGGGAGCATCCCGCCGTCATCGAATGGGGGGACAAATGAAATCACGCCTGCTCGCCGCCGCCTGCCTCGGCCTCGCCCTGCTCTCGTCGGCATCCGCGCAGGTGCCCGCGGACCGGTTGATGACCGCTCCACCCGACGCGCGGCGCTTCGTGATCGTTTCCAGCGCCGGCGAGCACGGGCGCGCGTCCGTCTGGCAAGCGCCGGACGGCAGCCTCAACGCGCGCGAGAGCCTGCTGCTGCGCGGCTTCGTCTTCGAGCAGGACCAGTCGATTCGCCTGGGGCCGAACGGCATGCCGATCCGGATCGAGGTCCGCGGCGTCGATCCCTCGGGCAATGCCGCGGAAACGTTCGAGGTCGTGGACGGCACCGCCCGCTGGACCACGCGCAGCGACGAAGGCAGCGCTCCCTTCTCAGGCGACGCCTTCTACTCCACGCTCGGAGGGCCGATCTCGGGCAGCGCGGCATTCGTCGAGGCCCTCTACCGCGCCCCCGGCCAAAGGATGCGGCTCCTGCCCGGAGGGGAAGCGCGGCTCACCCGACTCACCGAAGCCACCGTCGGCGAAGGCGCTGCGCGGCGGACGGTGACCGCTTATGCGATCGAAGGCCTTTCGCTCCAGCCGATTCCGGTCTGGGTCAATCCCGACGGGACCTATTTCGGAAGCATCTTCGCCCTCGCTTTGCTCCCGGAAGGCTATCAGGGCGCGCGAACCCAGCTGCTGGCGGCCCAGGAGGCGGCGCTCGCGGCGCGCAGCCCCGCCATCGCCCGGCGTTTCGGGCAGCTCCCCGCGCAACCCGTCGCCTTCACTAACGTGCGCCTGTTCGATTCGGAGCGCGGCAGGTTCCTCGAAAATCAGACCGTGGTGGTGCGCGGCGAGCGGATCGCCGCGGTGGGGCCCTCCTCGCGCGTCCGGGCCCCCGCCGGAGCCCGCGTCATCGAGGGCGCCGGGCGGACGCTGCTGCCCGGCATCTGGGACGCGCACATGCACGTCTCCTCCGACGCTACCGGGGTCATGCTGCTCTCGATGGGCATGACCTCGGCCCGCGACCCGGGCGGGGAGATCGACGCAACGGTCCGGCGGCGCGAGCGCATTGCGCGCGGAGAGCTGCTGTTCCCGACCGTCTACTCGTCCGTGCTGATCGACGGGGCGGGTCCGCTCCAGGCGCAGGGCGGCGTCTCCGTCAGCTCTGCCGACGAGGCCGTCCAGGCGGTGCGCAACGCGCATGGGCGCGGCTTCACGGGGGTGAAGTTCTACACCTCGATGCGCCGCGAATGGCTGCTCCCCGCCATCGCCGAGGCGCACCGGCTCGGCCTCCACGTCCACGGCCACATCCCGGCGACGATGCGCCCGACCGACGTCATCGCCGCGGGCTATGACGAAATCACCCACATCAATTTCGTCATGATGCAGGCGATGCCGGACGAGGTGGTCAACCAGTCCAACGGCCTCATGCGCTTCCAGGGGCCGGGGCGCTATGCGCGCGACGTCGACCTCTCGGCCGAGCCGATGCGCTCGCTGATTGCAGAGATGGCGCGGCGCCGGATCGTCGTCGACCCGACGCTCGCCGTGTTCGAGGGCGGCTTCGGCGCCGAGCCGCGCGACTTGTCGCCGTCCTACGCGCCGTTCCTGGGGACGATGCCGCCGGCGACCGAACGGAATTTCAGGGGCGGCGGTTTCCTCGTCCCCGAAGGCGTGACTCGGGCACAGTATCGCGAGAGCTTCGCCCGCCTGACGCAGCTGGTCGGCGCCCTTCGCCGCGCGGGCGTGCCCATCGTCGCAGGAACGGACGGCTATGGCCTCGAGCTGATCCGCGAGCTGGAGCTCTACGTCGCCGCCGGCATGACCCCCGCCGAAGCGCTGCAGGCGGCGACGATCCGCCCGGCCCGCCTGGTCGGGGCGGAGCGGCGCACCGGCTCGATCGCGGTCGGCAAGGAGGCGGACCTGGTGCTGGTCGACGGCGATCCGTCGCGCGACATGGGCGCGATGCGCCGCACCCTTTGGGTGGTCTCGGACGGGCGCCTCATGAACGCCGACGAGCTGCGGGAAGCCGCCGGCTTCCGCGGCCGCCCGCACTAATTCCCTCTCCCCTCCGGGGAGAGGGTTAGGGAGAGGGGGAGTCGATGCCGCGCCGTGATCCCAAGAAGCTCGCCCGCGCCCGCGAGCTCCGCGCCAACCTGTCGCCGCCCGAGCGCGCCCTGTGGAACATCCTGCGCGCCCACCGCCTCGAGGACGTCAAATTCAGCCGCCAGGTCGAGTGCGGGCCTTATTATATCGACTTCGCTGCACGCATGGCTCGGCTGGCGATCGAGCTTGACGGCGAGAGTCATGGGGGCGCGAGAAGCAGGATGCCGGGCGGACGCGGTTTCTGGAAACGAAGGGTCGGCGCGTGATCCGATTCACCAATTCCGAGCTGATGACCAAAGCGGAGGGCGTTGCGAGGGCGATCCTGATCGCCCTCGGGAAAGACTTTTGAGCGCGGCCCGGACTGCCCCTCTCCCCGGCCCTCTCCCCATAGGGGAGAGGGCGATGATCGCCGACATCGCAAGTCCCCTCTCGCTCGACGCTCCGCGGCTCTCCCTCTCCCCGGAAGGGCGAGGGGGGAGCGTCTTGCTGTATTGCATCGCTATTACACCTGTGCTATGCATGCCGCTCGAACTGGGAGGATGATGACCAATGTATAGCGAAAGCGATCTGGAGCAGGCGGTCGCCGCCGGGGCGATCGCGCCCGAGGCGGCTGCGTCGTTGCGCAGCTTCATCGCCGGCAGCCGCGCCACTGTCATGGTGGACGAGGAGCATTTCCGGCTCCTCACCGGGTTCAACGACATCTTCGTCGCCGTCGCGGCGGCGATCCTGCTCTCGGCCCTGGCGATGATCGGCCACTGGATGGGCCCGAACATCGAATATGACGGGCCCTCCCCGACTTCCGGCCTGCTCGTCGCGGCGGCGGCCTGGGGGCTTGCCGAGTTCTTCACCCGGAAGCGGCGCATGGCGCTGCCCAGCATCCTGCTTTTGCTCGCCTTCGTCGGCGGGGTGTTCGCGACGGCCTTGTTCACCATCGTCCATTCGATCGGCACGGCGGGCCTCGAGGACAACGAGGCCCTGTTCGGCACCGTGATCGCCGTCTCCGCCGCCATCGCCGTCGCCTCGGCCTGGTTCCACTGGCGCCGCTTCCGGGTCCCGATCACGGTCGCGGCCGGCACCGCCGCGCTCTGCGCGGGCCTCGCCGGCCTGCTCGCCTCGATGGTCCAGGACAGCGAGCGCATGGAGGACATCATGATGGCGCTGGGCCTCGTCCTCGGCATCGGCGTGTTCCTGTTCGCGATGTGGTGGGACTCGTCCGATCCGCGCCGGGAGACCCGCCGATCCGACGTCGCCTTCTGGCTGCACCTGCTGGCGGCGCCGCTCATCGTCCACCCGATCTTCACCCTGCTCGGGCTCAACGACGGCGACGCCACCGTGATGGAGGGCGTGGTGGTGCTCCTGCTCTACGTCTTCCTGGGCGTCGCCGCGCTGGCGATCGACCGGCGGGCGCTGCTCGTCTCGGCGCTCGCTTACGTGCTGTGGGCCTTGAGCGACCTGTTCGAGCGCTTCGGCGCGGTCGAGCTCAACGTCGCGCTGACCGCCCTGGTGATCGGCTCCGGCCTGCTCGTCCTCTCCGCCTTCTGGCACAATGCGCGCCGGGCGGTGGTGCGGCCGCTGCCGCCGTCGCTTCAGGCCCGGCTGCCGGTCGTCGACGGCCCCCACGGCGTCGCCGTGCCGGCCTGACCACCGCTGAGGACGGAATGCTTCCACCCCTCCCCGGCCGGCGCCGGGGAGGGGTTTTCTTTGGCTTGCGGGGCCTTGGGAATTCGTCTGAAAGAGTCCTGCGCTGGACGAGGGGGGACGAGATGGACGGGCGGGTGCTGCATTACGATCCGGCCGAGGAGACCGGGCTGATCCGCGGAAGCGACGCGGAACGCTATGCGTTCGCCGCCGCCGACTGGCGCTCGCCGCAGCCGCCTGCCGCCGGGGATGGTGTCGATTTCGACGTCGCCGAAGGCCGCGCCGTCGAAATCTTCCTGGTGGCACGGGCGCCCGCCGCCGCGCCCGTGAGGCCGCCCGCTGACCTGCCGGCTTATGTGAAGCGGCGGCCCGCTTTGGTCTTCGCTGCGCTCGTCCTGGTCGGCTGCATGCTGCCCTTCCTGTCGATTGCCTTCTTTTCGATGACCCTGTTCACGCTGCCGAGCACCGCCTCTTTCTTCATCGACCTGGCCGGCGCCTTTGGCGGCAATACGGAGCCGGGCATGGCCGGGCTTCGCGCGGCGATCTGGTCGCTCTACCTCCTCTACGCGATCCCGGCAGCGGCCGGCTGGCTCGTCCTCCGCGAGCTCGCCGGCGGTGCGACGCGGCGTCTCAGCCTGGTCGTCGGCATTGTCGGCCTCGCCACCCCGTTCGTCACCAGCGCGGTCAGCTCCGCGATCGCGCGGGCGAGCCTGCCGGCGCAGGGGCGAGCCCCGCGCACCGAGATCCCGAACCCGCTCGAGGCGATGTTCCAGACGCTCTCCTATATCGGGGTCGGCTGGATGCTGATCGCGCTTGCCAGCGTCGGCCTGATCGCGCTCGGCTACGGCTGGTCGCCGTTCGGAGCGGGCGAACGGCGCGACTGAGCCAGGGTCCTAGCCGGTCTCGACCAGTTTCAGAAGGCGGCGCTCGATCGGGGCGAGGACCGGGCCGAGTTCGTGGCCGCGCCTCAGCACCGCGCCGTGCTCGCCGATCAGCGCCCACATGCCCTGCCTGGTGCGAAGGGCCGGGCGCTTTTCGATCCGGTATTCCGGGCGCTCGGCAGTCCGCCGGAAGGCCCAGAAGGCGGCATGATCCCGGCCGAACTCGATCGCATAGTCCTTCCACAGGCCGGCGGCGACCATGCGGCCGTAGAGATCGACGATGCGGTTCAGCTCGCCGCGTTCGAAGCCGACCTGGGGAGCCGGCGATGTCTCAGCCCGAAAAGGGAGCACCGTCCCCATCAGGCGCTGTCCCTGGCCTGATCCGGAGCCGCCGCGGCCGCCGCGTCGCGTTCCTCCATGAGCCTGGCGAGCCGCTTCCGCATCTGTTCGATCTCGCACTGGAGCAGCTCGAGCTTCTGGGTCTGGGGATCGAACGCCTCGGAGCAGGGCGTTCCGTAAGGCACGAAATCCTTCGCATATTGCTCGGCTCCGACGAGCGTGGGCCGCGCCGGGATCCCGGTCATGGTCGCCCCTTCCGGCACGTCCCGTGTGACCACCGCGTTCGCCCCGATCCGGGCGCGCGCCCCCACCGTGATCGGCCCGAGCACCTGCGCGCCCGAGCCGATGATGACGCCGTCGCCGATCGTGGGATGGCGCTTGCCGCCGACGCCGTCGGTCGGGTTGGTCCCTCCCAGCGTCACATGCTGGTACATGGTCACGTCGTCGCCGATCGTCACCGTCTCGCCGATCACGACGAAGCCGTGATCGATGAACAGATTGCGCCCGATTTCGGCGCCGGGATGGATGTCGATGCCGGTGAACAGCCGCGCGAAATGGTTGATGAAGCGGGCGAGGAAGAACAATTCGCCTTTGAACAGCCAGTGGGCCAGCCGGTGGAACAGGACCGCCCAGACCCCCGGATACAGCAGGATCTCCCAGCGCGAACGCGGCGCCGGATCGCGGGCCTTGATGGAATCGAGATATTGGGCGAGGCCCGGGAACATAGACGATCTCACTCCGCTCGGGGGCGAAGATAGGCATTTCGCGGGCAAATGCCAGAGAGGTGCGTCAGCGCGGCCGGGGCGGCCCAGGCCGCCGCCGATCCGCGCCACGCAGCGGATCAATCCCTGCGGTTGGGGTCCCGGATGATCGGCCGGCCCCGATTACGGGATCCGTCGCTACGCGACGAAGGCGCCCGCGGTGCCGCCGAAGGCTGCGTGCTTCCGCTCGAAGCGCCCCCGTCGCTCCCGCGCCAGCGCCGGCCTCGCCACTGCCCGTCGCCGCGATTGCCGCGGTCGCGCCACCGGCCGTCGCCGTCGCGGTCGCGCCAGCGCCGCCCGTCATCGCCGCGCCACTGGCGACCGTCCCGATTCCGGTCCCAGTGGTCCCAGCGCTCCCAGCGGCGATCGTTCCAGTTGCGGTCGCCCCAGCGATGGCGGCGGCTTTCCCAATAGCGGCGGTGGTTGTCGTTCCAGCGGAACGGCCGGCGATACTGGTCGTAGATGTAGAAGCCGAAGCCCGGATAATAATAGCCGTCGTACCAGCCGTACCACGGGTCGCCGTAACCTCCGCCGTAGCAATCGTCGTAATAGGGATCGCAATAGCCGCCATAGCCGACCGAGGCGTAGCCGCCGCCATAGCCGTAGCCGTCATAGGCGCAGGCGCCGAGACCGAGGCTGGAAGCGAGGACGATAAGGGCTGCCCGAAGGCGTGGCGAGGACATGAGCGACTCTCCCGACAAGACCGCTGACGTGGCCCGGACGTTCCGCCCCGGGGCGTGAACGGCCGATGAACGTTAACCGCCTGTAAACGAAGGGCCTTGGGCGAAGTTCCTGATCCGAAACGTTCCCCGCGGGAGGTCAGCCGGCGATCCCGGCGTCCCGCTTGGCGGCGTCGGTCTTCGCCATGTTCTCCGGATCCAGCGGGCCCGTGACCCGGACCGCCCGCTTCGCGGTCGCCCAGACGTTCTTGTAGGCGAACCAGGAGAAGATGGTCGCGGCGAGCAGGAACAGCACGACGGCAAGCCCCGAGCGGTGGCGGCGCTGGAGGTTCGGCTCGGCCGTCCAGGTCAGGAAGGCCGAAACGTCCTGCGCCATCTGCTCGACCGTCGCGCGGGTGCCGTCCTGATACTGGACCTGGCCCTCGCTGGTGATGGGCGGGGGCATTGCGAGGTTGAGGTTCGGGAAATAGGGATTGAAGTACAGGTTCTGCCCGGGCCGGTTGTCGGCCGGAAGCGCCTCGCCCTCATGGTTCCGGTAGGTCGCGGGGTTGCGGTAGCCGGTCAGCAGCGAGGTGATGTAGTCGGCGCCGCCGTGGCGCGCCTTGACGATCAGCGACAGATCGGGCGGCACCGCATTGTTGTTGGCCGCGCGGGCAGCCGTCACGTTCGCGTAGGGGCTGGGAAAGCGGTCGGCCGGAAGGCCCGGGCGCGTGTTCGGCTCGCCGGTCTGCGGGTTGACGTCGGGGACCTGGAACTCGGAGGCGATCTTGCGGATCTCGGCCTCGTTGTAGCCGATCTCGGCGAGGTTGCGGAACGCGACATAGTTGAGGCTGTGGCAGCCGGCGCAGACCTCGCGATAGACCTGGAAGCCGCGCTGCAGCTGGCGCTCGTCGAAGCGGCCGAAGGGCCCGTCGCTGGCGAAGGAATAGTTTTTCGGATGCTCGTGGAAGCGGTGTTCCGCGCTCTCGTGATGCTCCGCGCCCAGATATTCGATCGTGCCCCAGAGCAGGGACCAGAAGGCGACGAAAACGAAGCCGAGGCCAGCCAGGATTCCGAAGATGCGAACCATGTGCTTGTCAGTCCCTTCAGGCGGTCGTCGTCTGGGCGGCGGCGGCGGCGGGCGTGCCGTAGGGCGCCGCTTCCGCGGCCTCGCCGTGGAGCACGCTTTCCGAGATCGAATTGGGCAGCGGCAGCGTCCGCTCGACCTTCGAGAGGATGGGCAGGATGATGAGGAAGTGGGCGAAATAATAGATGGTCGCGAGCTGGGAGATCATCACGTAGGGCTGCTCGGCCGGCATGCCGCCGCAATAGCCGAGCACCAGCACGTCGACGATCAGGATCCAGAAAAAGAGGCGGAAGGTCGGCCGGTAATTGCCCGAGCGCACCGGCGACGGATCGAGCCAGGAGAGGAAGAAGAGCAGGATGATCGAGGCGAACATCGCGATCACGCCCCACAGCTTGGCGGGCAGGATGAAATCCTCGGTGAAGGCGCGCAGGATCGCGTAGAAGGGCCAGAAATACCATTCGGGCACGATGTGCGCCGGCGTCGCCAGCGGATCGGCCGGAATGTAATTGTCAGCATGGCCGAGATAATTGGGCGCGAAGAACACCACCGCGGCCAGCGCCAGCATGAAGATCGCCAGCGCGAACCCGTCCTTGGCGGTGTAATAAGGATGGAAGGGCACCGTGTCCTGCGGCCCCTTGACGTCGACGCCGGTCGGGTTGCTCGAGCCCGGAATGTGCAGCGCCCAGATGTGGAGGATGATCACCCCCGCGATCACGAACGGCAGCAGATAGTGCAACGAGAAGAAGCGCGTCAGCGTCGACTGGTCGGGCGCGAAGCTGCCGAGCAGCCAGGTCTGCAGCGCCTCGCCGATCAGGGGGATCGCGCCGAACAGGCCGGTGATCACCTTGGCGCCCCAGAAGCTCATCTGCCCCCAGGGCAGCACATAGCCCATGAAGGCGGTCGCCATCATCAGCAGGAAGATGACGAGGCCGAGCAGCCACACCATCTCGCGCGGTGCCTTGTAGGAGCCGTAATAGAGGCCGCGGAAGATGTGGATGTAGGTGACGATGAAGAAGAAGCTGGCGCCGTTGGCGTGCAGATAGCGCAGGAACCAGCCCTGGTTCACGTTGCGCATGATGTGCTCGACCGACGCGAAGGCGGTGTCCGCATTGGCGTTGTAATGCATCGCCAGAACGATGCCCGTGACGATCTGGATCGCCAGCGCGACGCCGGCGAGCACGCCGAAATTCCAGAAATGGTTGAGGTTGCGCGGCACCGGATAGCCGCCGCCGACGGCGCCGTAGACCAGGCGCGGCAGCGGCAGGCGCTGGTCGATCCAGCGCATGAAGCCGGACTTGGGTTCGTATTGCTGCGCCCAGGGAAAGCCCATCTCTATACCTCAGCCGATCCGGACCGTCGTGTCCGACGTGAACTCATATTCCGGCACCTGGAGGTTGAGCGGCGCCGGGCCGCGGCGGATCCGCCCGGCCGTGTCGTAATGCGAGCCGTGGCACGGGCAGAAATAGCCCTGATAGTCGCCGCGATTCTCGCCCTCCGCCGTGCCGAGCGGGACGCAGCCGAGATGGGTGCAGACGCCGAGCGTGATCAGCCATTGCGGCTTGCCCTCGGCCGTCCTGTCGGCGAGCGACTGCGGGTCGCGAAGGTCGCCGAGCGAAACCGCGTTCGCCGCCTGGATCTCCTGCGGGGTCAGATGCCGGATGAAGATCGGCTGCTTGCGCCAGATCGTCTTGATCGCCTGGCCGGGCTGGATCGCCGAGACGTCGACGTCGATCGACGCCAGAGCGAGCACGTCGGCCGACGGGTTCATCTGGTTGACCAGAGGATAGACCAGAGCGACCGCGCCGACGCCCGCGAAGCTCACCGCCGCGATGTTGAGGAAGTCGCGCCGGCGGACGCCGTCCTGGCCGTGGCCGCCGTCGCCGGCCGGTGCGGCCGCCCCATCGCTATGTTCAACCGTCGCCATAAGGTCCTTCAGCGATCAAATCCGGACAAGCGGAACGCCGCCACTGTGCCGGACGGCCCGGCGGCTCGGCGCGCTGATAGACGCGGGGGGCGCGCTTTGCCAACCGTCATTTTGAACGGCCGGGCAGCGCAGTGGAAATTAGGCTTGCAATGCAGGATTCGGCATGTTCTTTTTCTGTTCTGGCGCCCGGCTCAAAACGTGAATTGCGGAAATGCATACGCCGATGCTGGGGGAGATCATCCAAGCCCCCACAAGCAGCAATAGATGCAATCAGGGCGTAACGAGCGTAACGGGAGCGAGCTATGTCTAGGGCATTTGCCTTCGGTACCCTCGCACTGGCGCTAAGCGCTTGTCAGGCGCCGGAGCAGAATGTGTCGCCGGCTGCCTCCGCGCCGCGCACCTGCGCGATGGTGAGGGGTGCCTATTGCATCGAAAATGCCGGATACACGATCGATGTGGAGCCGCTCTCGGGCGAGACGCGCCTGACCGTGTACGAGGACTGGTGGCGCGCGCATCCGCTGATCATTCGCGAACCCTCGGGCTGCCGCGACACGTTGTCGGACACGATCGAACTGCTCTCGCAGGCAGACGTGGGACTGGAAACGCATTTTCGCGTGCGCTTCGCGCGAAACGGCCGGTGCGACGTCCTCTTCGTCGTCGGGAGCGAGGCAAGCGATCCGGCCGATCCAGCCCTTACAGCCCTTTCCGCCGCTTTGACTCAGATACGCACCTGTCGGTCCCCGCCGTGCGAGGGGCCCGTTGTCGCGGCGGAAATCGGTTCGCCGTTCCAGGACCGCTTCCGGCGATCCTTCGAGCGCGCCGCAAACAATCCGCTCCGGTAACGATCGGTCGGAAAACGGGGACGATGGCCTTGCACTCCACCTGCCGGCCCGGGCCGGCAAGATCGGCACGATCCTGCGCACGGCGCCGCCCCTACGACGAAGCAGCCGCGCGGCTCGAGGATGATTGAATTGCGCTCGCTCCTCATCGGGCTGACCGTCGCGGCTGGGACTGCAGCCTGCGATCGGCCGAACGGCGCGGCTGCCGAAAAGGCTGCCGCTCCCGCGATCCTTGTCTACGATGACGTCCGGTCCGACCTCGCCGACATGTTCGACCTCCGCTCTGGTCGCTACGCGCAGATCCCCGACGAGGACATTCCCGATCCCACGCGCTCGAGGAGCGATATCGGCGGTGCGATCGACTTGTGCAGCAACGCCGAGTTCCACTGTCGCGATGATGGTCTCTACCTCGCGATTCCGAAAGGCCGCCTGACCGATAGCTGGACTTTCCTGGGCATTGCGTGCCGAAGTCGACCGGTGAATGGTGCCCGGAGCTACCGGATCGTCTGCCGCGCTGGGTCCAGACCGGTGGAGACGGAGTTCATTTACTCCCGGCCGCAGGGGATTCTCTCCTACACCCACCGCTGCGCCGAGTGCCGTCCGCAAAATTATGTACTGGTGGGGGAAGTCGGACTCTTCGCCCAACCGTGATCCCGCCGTAACGTTCGCGGGTGGCCCGCTTGGCAAGTGTAACGGAGCGTGCTGATGTCGAGGGCAGTTGCCCTCAGTATCCTCGCAGTCGGGCTAAGCGCTTGTCAGGCGCCGGAGCAGAATGTGTCGCCGGCTGCCTCCGCGCCGCGCACCTGCGCGATGGTGAGGGGTGCCTATTGCATCGAAAATGCCGGATACACGGTCGATGTGGAGCCGCTCCCGGGCGAGACGCGCCTGACCGTGTACGAGGACTGGTGGCGAGCGCATCCGCTGATCATTCGCGAACCCTCGGGCTGCCGCGACACGTTGTCCGACACGATCGAATTGCTCTCGCAGGCAGACGTGGGTCTGGAAACCCGTTTCCGCGTTCGCTTCGCCCGAAACGGCCGGTGCGATGTCCTCTTCATCATCGGGAGCGAGGCAAGCGATCCGGCCGGTCCAGCCCTTACAGCCCTTTCCGCCGCCTTGTCTCAGATACGCACATGTCAGTCCCGGCCGTGCGAGGGGCCCCTTGTCGCAACGGAGGTCGGCGCGACTTTCGAAGACCGCGTCGGGCGAGCCTTCGAGCGCGCCGCAAACAATCCGCCCCGGTAGGCGCCGGTCAGTAATAGACCGACCGCGGGCAGCGGGCGTCTATCGTGACGACGTCGGGATCGGGCGGCGGCAGCGGCTGGGCGACGCCCATGTCGCAGCGGGGCAGCCGGAACTCGACGGTCGGGCCTCGGACCCGCACATAATGGCCGCGATGGCCCTGCAGCTCGACGTCGCGCAGCGCGCGCCGCCGCCAGAGCGCGACGGCGGCGCGGCGGAGGAGCGACGGCTCGCCCGGACCGGCATCGACCCAGAGCAGCCTGCCGTCGGGCCCGTAGATCGCCGCGAGCTGGACGATCCCGGCGACCCGCGCGCGATCGGCGGCGGCGGGATAGTCCTCGTCCGATACGCTCAGGCGGCGCACGCGCAGCTCGGGCGGGAAGCCGGCCGTCACCAGGCAGCAGCCGGCGCGGTCGACGGCCGATTGCAGCGCGCTGCGGGCCTGCCACAGGTCGGCCTCGGCGAGCGCCGCGAGGACGCGCGCGCCGGTCGTCCAGTGCGGCTCGCCGCCTTGCCGGAAGAGGTGCGCGGCCCGCGCCACGATCGCCTCGATAAGCAGCACGTCCTCGCCGGCGAGCGCGTAGGGCTGGATGTGGAGGCGCGGCAGCTGCTCGAGAGCGGCCGCGAATGTCCGCTCGTCCGCCAGCAGCGCCTGCAGCAGCCGCAACCGCAGACGCTCCGGGGCGCCGCCGGGAAGGACGGAGGCGGCCTCGAGCGGATCGTAGCTGGGCGACCCCGCGAGCAGCAAGGCGGCGGCGAGCCTGCGCCGGGGATCGGGATCCGAGGGAAGCAGCGCCACCCACTGGCGGAGGAAGGCGACGGCGTCGGGGTCGGACAGGAGGCGGTCCCGCTCGGCGCGGGTCAGCAGCTTGTCGTCTGCCGCCGCCTCATACTGGCCGCGCAGCCACAGCAGCCGGCGGATGGCGTCGCGCCGCGTCCGCGCCCGGGCGTCGGTCCGATCGCCGTAGAGCTCGAACAGGCGCCAGAGCGCGAGCCTGCCCGCGTCGCGCCGTAGCGGATCGCCGGCATAGGCTTCGAGCAAAGCCAGCGCCGCCTGCGGGTCGCGCCGCTTGCACGTCGGCGGGGCCCAGCCGGGGTTGAGCAGGCCGTAGGCAAGCACGCCCACCGCGTCGGCGGGAAGATCGCTCCCGGCCGCCAGATTGGGATTGCCGCAGGCCCGGATCGCGGCCCGCGCTTCCGCGGCCGGCATCGTCCGTTCCCCCGCCCGCCCCGTGCCGGGCGAGAGCTGGGCCGAGCCCTGCGCCGCCATGCCGAGGCAGGCGAGGAGCAAAGCAGGGCGAAGGATCGCGGCGTGCACGAGGCGAGAGAGCCTTCGATTCCCCTCCCCTGTCAAGGCGACCGCCCCGCGCCCGGCGCGGAAAACGGGGACAGCAGGCATTTGGCGGTTATGCATCTGGCAAACACGACACCGCTAACGTACAATGACGCGTCACGTCGAGGAAGCAATCTCCTCCCGTTCCTCATCCGGGCCGAGCGGCTCGAACTCGGCTCTTAGAACCTCGAAGGTTTTCCGCGCGATGAAGAGGCTGCTTCCGTCGAGGGAGGCGTTGCGCCTCTCGATCCGGTGCCAAGCTACCTCGTCAGGACAGGTAAGGCGGTAAAGACGGACCCCCGCGCCGAGCGATTGTGCTTTCATCCGCGTCGTGTCGCGACCGCGCCGGGTCCAGAAATTCAGGTCGAGGACCACATCAAGGCCAAGTTGCAGGCATCGCGACCACAAGGAGTCGATCTGCGCGGACACTCTTGAGCCATAATCTGCGAAGTGCTGGACCGGCGGATCAATCCCGTAGAGGCGAGCCATCCACTCATCATGGGTGAAGCGAATGGCGGGCAGCTCCTGCTCCAGCCGGTGGGCAAAGGTCGTCTTGCCGGCACCAAGATAGCCATGGATCATGTGGGCGGTCGGCATGGAGCTGCACCCCTTATTCCGGCTTCGCCGGCTCCGGCGTAGCCGTTGCCACCTTCCGCAGCCGCTTTTCCCAGCGCGCTTCGTCCTCATCGCAACCTAGCTCGCGAGCGGCCTCTTTGAACTTGTCGGCTTGTGGCTCGTCCTGCGGCATTGCCTTTCGCCTTGATTTCGATTTCGCCTTTCGCACCGTAGGCGAGTTGGAAAGCCATGGCGACCATTCGAAGCCACGTCACCCGCGAGGGTAGGTCAAAATCGGAGCCCGATGCAGGGAGCTTTGCGAGGAACGCGTCCAGAAGCGGGTTTCCGGTAGTGGTGCCGCCGCCGCCAGGTCCGCCGCCGGTTCTCGAGCCGGGCCTCCATTGCCGCCCCCCGGACCAGTACTAATGCCCCGCCGGGAATGTTCGCTTCACCTCCACAACGCCGCCCTCACCGCCGAACGGAGCAAGGTCGCCAGAGCGCATCGCTTCGCGGACGCGGTGCGCCAGGAACCACGCGCTCTTGTACGTGATTTCGAGAACGCGGTGGAGGTGGTGGGAGGTGACGCCCTTCTTACTGCTGGTCATGAGGTAGACGGCTTGCAGCGCCTTGTTGAGCGGGATGCGCATGTGCTCGAACACGGTGCCGATCTTCACGGTGAACTGCTTCTTGCAGTCGCCGCACCGCCACAGGCCCTCGCGGATGCGCTTGGACGGATTGGCCTTCACCTTCGTTATCCGGGACGTGCAGCCGCAATGCGGGCAGACCGGCCCACCGTTCCAGATGACCCGCTCTAGGTGTTCGAAAGCCTTGGCTTCGTCGTGAAAGTGAGGGCGGGACAGGACAGACAATTGATCGGCAAGGTATATATACTTCATACATTTTCGGCTTCGCGGAAATGTATACTGTCCGACGCTTATGCGGCCCGCACTCTCCGAGCCCGACCCCGCCGACGTGCTCGTCCTTCCCGGCGTGCTCCGGGCGCTCGCCTCGACCAACGCCCTGATCGCACGCTCGGTCGTCACTTTGAGCCCCGAGGATCCGGGCTATTTCGGCCCGGGCAGCATGAGCTGGCGGATTTTCTCGCATGCGAGCTACGGCGCTTCGGGCATCGCAGCCGTGCTCGTCCAGGCGCTCCACCCGGTGGCGATCGCGATCGTCGACCGTCACAGCGCCTTCCGCAGCGACGCCTGGCGCCGCGCGCACCTCACCGCCGATTATGTCTTCACCATCACATTCGCCGGCCGCCGCGGCGCGGATGAAGCGGCGGCGGCCGTCCGGCGCATCCATGCCGGCATCGGCGGCGGCGATCCCGCGACGGGTGCCCCGCGCCGGGCCGACGAACCCGAGCTGCTGCTCTGGGTACACGCCGTTCACACCGAATATGCGCTGCGCGGCTACGAGGCGTTCGCGACGCCCCTCTCCGAGCTGGAGGCGGACCGCTTCGTCGCGGAGCAGGTCGCGGCGGCCGCGCTGGTCGGCCTCGACAGGGCTCAGGTCCCTGCGAATCGGGCGGAGCTGCGCGCCTGTCTCGACTCCGTGGCAGGCCTCCGCGTGAGCGAGCCGGCGCGGCTTTTCTCGCTCATGCTCCTCCGGGCACGGATGCCGGCGACGATGCGTCCCTTCTGGGCGCTGCACGTGGCGGCCGCCGCTTTGCTTCTCCCCCCCGAGGTCCGGACCGGCTACCGTTTGCCCCGCTGGCTTCCCCGCGGCCGCACGGCGCGCCTGGCGATGGTCGCTTCCTTTTCGGCGATAACCCACGGCTACGGATTGTTCCGCCCCGTCCGCGAGGCACGGCGCCGAATGCGCGAGGTCGAGCGCGCGCAGTTGCAATCGCACCAATCGGGCGGGGCCGCGGAGCGGTCTGCGTCACTCGCCCGGCGCCATTGACCCGGCGCCTGAACCCGGCTCAAATGCCGGTTCGGATCAGGGGGTTGTTCCATGCAGATACTTCTCTTCCTCGCTCTCGCGGCGGCCCCGCCGATCGCCGCCCCGCCGGCCGGCTGGACGCTGCTGATCGGCGACGAGAATGCGCGCACGCATTACGATCCGGCCAGCATCCGCAGCGCCGGCGACGACCTGATGCGGCTGCATATCGTCTCCAACCTCGCCGAGCCGAGCCACGATGCGGTCCGATTCGACGTCGAGTTGGTCGTCCGCTGCCGCGCTCGCACCACGGCGCTTCTCGCCGCGAGCATGTACGATGCCGCAGGCACCCTGCTCGGCTCGCGCGAGACCGACCTCGCCGAGGCGGTCTTCGAGCCGATCCGATCGCCCTCGGTCGAGGAGCGCGCGCACGCTATCGTCTGCAGGGACCGCGGCTGACGGCGCGCCCACGGCCCGGCATGCGCGTCGCGCTGTACCAGCCGGACCAGGCCGGCAATGTCGGCACCATCCTGCGCACGGCCGCCTGCTTCGGCCTCGCCGCCGACCTGATCGAGCCCTGCGGCTTCCCCTTCTCCGACCGCGCCCTGAAGCGCGCTGGGATGGACTACGTGGAGATGGCCGAGGTCACCCGCCACGCCGACTGGGCGGCGTTCGCGGCGCAGCTGGCGGGCCGCCTCGTCCTCTTCACCACCGCATCGGATGCCCTCCCCCTCCCGGAAGCCCGCTTCGACCGGGCCGACACGCTTCTCTTCGGCTCCGAAAGCCGCGGCGCGCCCGCGGAGGTGCATGAGCGGGCGGAGATGCGGGTACGGATTCCGCAGGTCGAAGGGACGCGGTCGTTGAATCTCGCAGTGGCGGCCGGGATCGGGCTGGCGGAGGCACTCCGGCAGACGGCGCCACCGGCGATGGAGAGCGCCAGCCATTGCGGACGCCGGCCCGCCGGGCGAAACTGAGGCATGGCCGCCAGATACGACACCATCGGGATCCATTATGCCGAGCTTCGCAGGCCCGATCCCCGCATCGCGGCGGCGATCGAGGCGGCGCTCGGGCCGGCGGAGACGGTCCTCAACGTCGGCGCGGGCACTGGCTCCTACGAGCCCGCCGACCGGCGGGTCGTTGCAGTCGAGCCGTCGATCGAGATGATCCGCAAGCGCCCGGCCTCGGCGGCGGAGGCCATCCAGGCTTCGGCCGAGGACCTGCCGTTCGGCGACGGGGCGTTCGACGCGTCGATGGCGATCCTCACCATCCACCATTGGGCCGACAAGGAGGCGGGCCTCCGCGAAATGCGCCGGGTAACGCGCGGACGGCTTCTGCTCCTCACCTTCGATCCGTCGTCCCGGCCGTGGCTCACCGACTATCTTCCCGAGCTCGCCGCTCTGGACGAAGCGCAGATGCCGGCCATGGCGGACTATGAAAACTGGCTCGGGCCGGTGGAGGCGATCCCGGTCCCCGTGCCGCACGATTGCAGCGACGGCTTCCTCTACGCTTACTGGCGGCGGCCCTGGGCCTATCTCGACCCGCTCATCCGGTCCGGAAGCTCCTCCTTCTGGGCGATCGGAGACGCGGAAGCGGGAATGCAGCGGCTGAAGCGCGATCTCGAGACCGGCAAATGGGAGCGCCTTTATTCCGCATTGCTCGCCCTCGATGCCTACGATGCGGGCTACCGGCTGGTCGTGGCCGGCTGACGCGAGACGCCGCTTCCGGGTCCGTCAGCGGGCCGGACCCCAGGCGCGACCGAGAGGCCTTGGCTCGCAGGCGGGAGCGAGCCGGGGCGGCCGGGACTCCTCGACCAGGTCGGCGCTGCGGATCAGGTACCGTCCCCCCGCCCCGCGATAGACGACCAGCACGAAGTCGCGGTCGGTGCGAAATTCGCCGTGGCCGAAATATTCGATCGTCAACGCCTCCCCTTCGGCGGTTCCGGCGAGGACCTTGCTGATGTCCACGCGCGCGACGGTCCAGCCGCGGAAAGGCAACTCCTCCTCTTCCTCGACATCCGCATAGCCGATGGTCTCGATCCGGCCGACGACCACCAGGTCGCCGCAGCCATAGCGGATGAAGCCGGAGGCCGCGCCGGGCCAAGCGGGCAGGGGGGCCGCTGACGCGCCGGATGCCAGCGCCGCCAGGAGGATGGCGATCTTCACCCATACAGAGCTAGATCATCGATGCAGCGGATTCCATCCGCCAGGGGACGCTCCGGCCGCAAGGGCGCTTGCAAGCCGCGGCGGGCCGGGGCATCGGCTTCTCGCGATGAGCGAACTCGATCACGAACAGCTCGAGGCGCGGGACTGGTTCGAGGCGCTGCGCGACCGGATCTGCGCCGAGTTCGAGGCGATCGAGCGCGAGGCCGGCTCGGACGCCGCGTTCGAATATCTGCCGTGGGAGCGGACCGACCATCAGGGCGGGCTGGGGGGCGGCGGCGTGCGCGGGCTGATGAAGGGCGCGGTGTTCGAGAAGGTCGGAGTCAACGTCTCGACCGTGTTCGGCACGTTCAGCCCAGATTTCTCCCGGCAGATCATGGGCGCCGAGGAGGATCCGCGCTTCTTCGCCACCGGGATCAGCCTCGTCGCGCACATGGCCAACCCGCACGTCCCGGCGGTGCACATGAACACGCGCTTCCTGGCGACGACCAGGCGCTGGTTCGGCGGCGGGGCGGACCTCAATCCGCCGATCCCCTGCGAGGCGGACACCGCCGAGTTCCATGCCCGGCTGCGCGCGGCCTGCGCGGCGCACGACCAGACCTATTACGACCGTTTCTCGAAATGGGCGGAGGACTATTTCTTCATCCCGCACAGGGGCGTCCATCGCGGCGTCGGCGGCATCTTCTACGATCATCTCGAATGCCAGGAGAGAGGCGCGACCTTCGCGGCGAATTTCGCCTTCACCCGCGACGTCGGCGAGGCCTTCCTCGACGTCTTTCCCAGGATCGTGCGGCGGCGGATGGGGACGCCGTTCGACGAGGCCGACAAGGCGCGCCAGCTCGAATATCGCGGCCGCTACGCCGAGTTCAACCTGATCTACGACCGCGGCACCCTGTTCGGCCTCAGGACCGGCGGCAACGTCGACGCCATCCTGATGAGCCTCCCCCCGGCCGCGACCTGGGGATGAGCGGGTGGCGCTGATCGACCTGCCGCCGGGCCATGTCGGCGCGGTCGTCACCTTTCTCGAAATGACCAAGCCGCCGAAGCCCCAGCCCGTGCCCGATTCGGGCGGCCTGCGGCTGGGACGCTGGCGGGACGTCGATCCGGCGAAGTACCGCGCCTTGTTCGAGCGGGTCGGCGCTCGCTGGCTCTGGTATTCGCGCCTCGCGATGGACGATGCCGCGCTCCTCGCCAGCGTCGCCGAGGTGCATGCGGTGGTCGACCGGCGGCGGATCGAGGTCGGGATGGTCGAGCTCGATTTCCGCGAGCCGCGTCAGTGCCTGATCCGGTTTCTCGGCCTCGTGCCGGAGCTGGCGGGGCGCGGGCACGGCAGGTGGCTGTTCGCGCAGACCCTGGCGCTCGCCTGGCGACCCGGCGTCGAGCGGGTGCACGTCAACACCTGCTCGCTCGACCATCCCGCGGCCCTCCCCTCCTATCTGAAGGCAGGCTTCACCCCGTACCGCCGCGCGTTCGAAAGCTTTCCCGATCCGCGCCTCGCCGGCCTCCTGCCGCGCGAGGCGGCGCCTCAGATCCCGCTGGCCGTCTCGCCCGCCAGCTGGGCGTAGATGCGGGCGATGAAGGTCGCGAGATAGGCGGTCACCACCATGTTCAGCACCGTCGCGGCGGCGAGGATCAGCATGCGCGAGATCGATCCGGGCTCCGGCGGGCCGGCGAGAAGGATGACGACGATGCCCACGACCGCGCTGGCCGCGACGAGGACGACGAGGGCCAGGACCGCGATCAGCACGATCAGGCCGAGCAGCGTCCAGACATGGCCCGCGGTCAGCGTCCAGCTGCGGCGCAGGATGACGAACGGGCCGCCCGGCTCGGCCGCCGCTACCGGAGTCATCAGCAGCAACCGCGCCCCGAGATAGAGCACCGGCGGCACCGCAAGCAGCATGGCGAGGGCCATGGCGGCGCCCGACGGCCGGCCGCCGGGCGCGGCCGTCGCCGCGAAGATGATGGTCGCGATGATGGTAAGCAGCAATATCGCGCCGATCATCATCATCAGGGCGAGGGCCAGAAGCATCGGCATCCGCCTGAGGCCGTGGCCGAGCGCCTCGCCGACCGAGGTGCCGGGGCGCAGGACGAGCCGGGTGATCGCGACATTGGCGGTGATCGCGACGATGAACGTCACCGGGATGAGCAGCATCCAGGGCCCGGGTGGGGGCACCTGGCCGCGCGGGACGACCGGCATGAGCAGCTGCAGCGCGGCGCTCGGCAGGACGGCGAGCAAAGCGAGGGGGAAGAGCAAGGCGCCCTCGCGCCCGACAAATGCCGCCGCCTCGTTCCACGCTCTGGTAGGGGACAATTCCGCCAATTTCGCCTCCGCTTGCTCGGCCGCTTCTATGCGCGATGGGCTGCGGCGGCGCAACGCGGCGCTTGCGCCCTGCGGGCCGACCCGCCAAGCGGCCCGGATGGACGCGGAGCAGGGCATCGAGTGGCGGGTTTCGAAGGAACTCGTCCCCTTCCCCGAGGCGCTCGCGGCGATGGCGGAGCGCGCGGCGGCGATCCGCGCCGGCGAAGCGGGGGAGCTGGTCTGGCTGCTCGAGCATCCGCCGCTCTACACCGCGGGCACGAGCGCCGATCCGGCCGAATTGTTCAACCCCGAGGGATTTCCGGTCTACGAAGCCGGGCGCGGCGGCCGCTACACCTATCACGGGCCCGGCCAGCGCGTCGGCTACGTGATGCTGGACCTCGCGGTTCGCGGCCGCGACGTGCGCCGCTACGTCCACGCCCTCGAAGGCTGGGTGATCGCGGCCCTCGCCGATTGCGGGGTCGAGGCGCACCGGCTGGAGGGCAGGATCGGCATCTGGACCCGCTTCCGCGGCGGCGAGGCGAAGGTCGGGGCGATCGGCGTGCGCGTCAGCCGCTGGGTCACGATGCACGGATTCTCGGTTAACCTGAGTGCGGAACTTTCGCACTTTTCAGGGATCGTGCCTTGCGGTATTGGCGACCTTCCAGTGACCAGCCTCGACGAAATGGGAGTGTCCGAAGGGCAGGAACGTTTCGATGTGGCACTGAAGCGCCGGCTCGGCGGTTTTCTGTCCTCTCTCGAGGGGGGGACAAGGGAGGCTTGAGAGCCGTATCCTTTCCGTATACTGTGCAATCCGATTTGGGCTAAAAGGGGGCAACCCATCCAAATCGTCAATCTAGGGAGTTTTCAGGAAATGCGTGACATCCTTTCGAAAGTTGTGACCGGCTCGGCGATCGCCGGCGCGGCCCTCCTCGTCGCCGCTTGCGGCGGCGGCGGCAGCGAAGCCAACAACACCGCGGCCGACAACGGTCTCGGCACCGACGTCTACAACGCCGAAATGCCGGCCGACGCCAACCTCGGCGGCGACCTCGGCGGCAATGTCGGCGGCAATGTCGGCGGCGACCTCGGCGGCAACGTTGGCGGCACTGCCGGCACCGACGCCGGCATGGGCAACGCCACCGGCAACAGCGCCGGCAACGCCCAGTAAGCGGGCTGCCGCTTCATTGCGGTACGTGAACAGGAGGGCTGCCAGGGCGACCCGGCAGCCCTTCTCTTTGGTTGGGGCGGCTGGCGCGCGGAGCACCGCACCGCCTTTGTAGAGGCGTAGAACCGACCGAACCGGCCGCGGCCGGCCCGGTCATCAGCCCAGGAGAGAAAATATGCGCAACCTTATCGGCAAGCTCGCCGCCGGCTCGATGATCGCCGGCGCGGCCCTCCTCGTCGCGGCCTGCGGCGGCGGCAGCGAAGCCAACAACACCGCCGACGCCAATCTCGGCAACACCGATCTCGGCAATCTCGGCGATCCGAGCGCGGTCGAGACTCTCGGCAACGGCACCGACGCGACCGGCAACACCGGCGCGGGCGCCACCACCGGCGCTGACACCGGAGCCGCCACCGGCGCGACCGGCAACACCGACGCCGGCACCGGCGCGGACACCGGCGGCACCGACGCCGGCGGCGATACCGGCGGCAACACCGCCGGCGGTTCGATCAACGGCATGTAACCCTCGGGGCCTTCCGGGCTCCGGACATTGCAAAAGACGAAGGCCGCCCGTTTGACGGGCGGCCTTTTTCTTGTAAGCCAGCAGCTTAGCCGGTGAACCGTGCCGCTGCCGCGACGGACTCCCAAATCGCAATCTGGATCGACGGCGCGCGTCGGCTAATGGTGGTGCTTACAGGCGAGAGGGTGGGAATGAGCGTGAACCGGATGAAGAGGCTGCGCAGCGGCGCCGCCGCCTGCCTTCTGGCCTGCGGCTTTGCCGCGCCCGCCTCCGCCCAGCTCTTCCTCAACGATCCCGATTACCGGCGCGGCCCGATCGAGCCCAGCGACCCCCTGGTCGGCGTCCCGATCCCGGGAGCCACCGCCGCGGAGCACCGCGCCAGCCTGCTCTGGAACCTGCGCTCGGGCCTCAACGTCGCCGCGCTCCAGTGCCAGTTTTCACCCTATCTGCGCGCGGTCCCCAATTACAACGCCCTGCTCGCCCACCATTCGGCCGAGCTCGCCACCGCCTATACGGCGCTCGGCGGCTATTTCCGCCGCGTCCACGGCGCCTCGCAGGGACCGCGCCGGTTCGACGATTATTCGACCCAGACCTACAATAATTTCTCGACCTTCCAGGCACAGATCGGCTTCTGCCAGACCGCGACCAACATCCTGAAGGAAGCGCTCGCCCGGCCGAAGGGCGAGCTTCACGTGATCGCACGCGAGCGGATGCGCGAGCTGCGCAACAGCCTCATCCCGGTCGTGGACCGTCCGCGCAGCATCAACCCCTCCGGCATGCCCGCCTTCGTCCGGCCGAACCTGACCGATCCCTGTGCGGGCCTGCGCGGCCGCCAGCTGCGCCGCTGCCAGGCACGCTAGGACGCACACCGCAAAAAAACGGGCCGCCCGGTGAAGAGCGGCCCAGTGAGGCTCTGTGCAAGCCTGCTAGGGAGGAAAGCGTGCCATACTCTCGGCACGGCGCCCTTCTAGCAGGATCATGGTAAACGGGCTGTTAACGGCCCGCTCCGCCTGCGTTCATCCACGCTCAGCGGCAGGATCCGACCCGCCGGGCCTCGGCGCGGAAGCCGAACGGGACGCCGTTGTCGACGCCCTGGCTTTCGATCCGCGCGAGGCGCGGAGTCTCGACGCGGATCGCGGTCTGGCCGAAAGCGGCCGGGCAATTGTAGCGGATCTCGACCGCGTCCTGCGCACGGCTGACGACGCTGCGGGTGCAGGCGACGCCCCGGTGGCGCGGCTGGACGAGCTGGGCGCGGTCCCCCAGGCAGATGGCGGCAAGGGGTCGGCCGTTGTCCAGGCTGCGAAGCTGCCAGAGGCCGGCCTGGAGCCGACCGAGCACCGGCAGCTCGCCCTCGACCGCTGCCGCCGTGCCGGTCACCGAAGCCGCCGCCAGCACGGCGAGGCCCAGAGCGCGCCGGATACCGTCGCGAATGTGCATCGCTCCCACCCCTTCCCGCCGCCGCGGCTAGCAGAAAAAGCGCGCCGCGAGAACCGCCCTTCAAGCGTCGAGATCGCCGAGGCGGATCGGGAACAGGCGCGAGCAGAATTCGCAATCGACGCTGATCACCCCGTCCTCGTCGACCATCTGCTCGCGCTCCGCACCGGGGAAGCGGGCGATGACGCTGCGGATGTGATCGAAGCTGCAGCGGCAGCCCTTGACGAGCGGGAGGCCGGGGACGACCCGCACCTCCTCCTCGTGGAACAAGCGCCAGAGCAGTCCCTCGAGCGGCAGCGAGCGCTCGAACAATTCGTTCGCTCTCGTCGTCTCGGCGAGGATGCGGACATGCTCCCATTCCGGATGGTCGAGCCGGGTATGGATCCGCTCGCGTCCCTCCTCGCCTTCGGGGAGGTGCTGGACAAGGATGCCGCCGGCGACACGGCCGGTGTCGTCGACGGCGAGGCGCACCAGGCTCGGCACCTGCTCCGACTGGGTGAAATAATGCTCGGCCGCCTCGGCCAGCGACGCGCCTTCGAGCGGGACGATTCCCTGATAGCGCTCGTTCGCTGCCGGCAGGTCGAAGGTGATCGCCAGATAGCCCTTGCCGAACAGGGCGGCGAGATCGCGGTGGCTGGGCAGATCGGCGAGCCGCTCCCGGTCGAAGCGGACATAACCGCGCAGCTCCCCGCCGCGATAGTCGCAGACGAGAAGATCGACGATGCCGCTCTCGGTCTGCGCCTGGACGGTGAGCTGGCCGCCCGCCTCCTTCAGCATGGCGCCGAACAGGGCGGTCAGCACCAGCGCCTCCGAAAGGGTGCGGGCGATCGGCGCGGGATAATCGTGCGCGGAGAGGATCTCGCCGAGCAGCGGCCCGAGCCGCACCACGCGGCCGCGCACGTGGCGGGCCGGAATGGTGAAGCTGACCGCCTCGTCGAGATTGGCGGCGGGCAGGGTTGAAGGTGTGGCCATGGCCGCGATGTGGCGACGGGAATCGGCCGGGTCAACGGCCCGGCGGATCGGCCTTGCGAAACCGTCGCTGAGCGCTTTACAGTCCTAACACACGAGATAAATCACGACGCCGAAATGCGTTTTGAAGAGGAGCAGTGACTTGGGGCGCATCCGTTCGACTATCTTCGCCGTGCTGATGTCCGCTGCCGCCGCAGGCGCCGCCGTGGCGGACGCCCAGCCCCGACCGCGCGCAGTCGCGAGGGCTGTGGCGGTTCCGCCGATCGCCTACACCACTCGCACCCTGCCCAACGGCCTCACAATCTACGCACTGCGCGACACCAACACGGCGAACGTCTCGGTCCAGATGTGGTACGATGTCGGATCGAAGGACGATCCCGCCGGCCGCTCCGGTTTCGCCCACCTCTTCGAGCATATCCTGAGCCGCGTCACCCGCAACATCCCGGCGGGCGAATTGAGCCGGATCGTCGAAGAGCAGGCCGGAGGCACGCGCAACGCCTCGACCGGCCCGGACACCACCAATTATTACGAGACGGTGCCGGCCAACCAGCTCGAGGCGATGATCTGGTCCCACGCCGAGCGGATGGGACGATCGGTGCTCGACCAGGCCGTGTTCGAGGCCGAGCGGAACATCGTCAAGGAGGAGATGCGCCAGCGCGTCCTCTCCCAGCCCTACGGGCGCCTTCAGCGTTACTATCTGTTCGATACGGGGTTCACCGCCCATCCCTATCGCCGGTCGGGGATCGGAACGATGGCGGACCTCGACGCGGCGACCCTCGAGGAGGCGCGCGCCTTCCATGCGAACTTCTACCGGCCGGACAATGCGACCCTGATCGTCTCCGGCAATTTCGATCCGGCCGCGCTCGACCGCTTCATCGAACGCCATCTGGCGCCGATTCCGCGGCCGGACCGGCCGATCCTCCGTCACCGCGTCGCCGAGCCGCCGCGCCGCGAGGCCCGATCGCTGACAGTCTACGGCCCCAACGTGCCGCTGCCGGCTCTGGTCTTCTCCTGGCAGCGCCCGCGGC
>Ga0196963_10000184_pt1 | contig 62626 bp, 48 predicted proteins | sample S1_5metaG_FD_148600 | JGI IMG/M metagenome (GOLD analysis project Ga0196963, IMG submission 148600) | Soil microbial communities from Anza Borrego desert, Southern California, United States - S1_5 | ecosystem: Environmental > Terrestrial > Soil > Desert | place: USA: California | collected... | reverse complement strand
GTGGGTGGGGGGGCGCGGGTGCGGGCGTGGTGGGCGTCGCGCAAGTGGGGCGGGGGCGGCGGGTTAGAAGACGGGCGCGGCGGCGACATTTTGTCGCGCCGGGCGGCGGCGGACGGGCGTTGGCGGCGCGGGGACGTGTGCCAGCGGAGCGCCGACGCGTGTCAGCGGAGCGCCGACACGCGTCATGAGTGCACGGGCACGCGGCATGCCGTCGCGGACGTGCGGCCGCCGCGCGGCGCCACGCGGCCGCGGGCGCGTGACACGCGGCGGCGTGCGGCCGACGCGCGCTCATGCGCGCGTGGCGGTCACGCGCACGAGCGAGGCGTTCGCGATCATCGTCGTCGTGCGCGTGCCCCGGTGCCCGCAGTGCCTTCGCGCGCGGGTGCGCGTTCCCGCGCGCGGGCCTTTGCAGGCCGTAGGCCTGCTCTCCAGTAGCCGGGGGTCGGAGCGAGTCCGCGAGCGACACCCCCGGTATGCGGCGGCGCGGGACGTTGGACCCCGTAGGGGTCCTCGCCGCGCGCGCGGGTGCGACGATGCGTCCGTGATCGGATGGACGAAACAGCAACCGTGCGGTCGTATGCAGCGACGACCCCTGCGGGGTCGAGCTCATCGAACACCAACATCATCGCGCGGCCGCGGACCGGGGGTGTCGCTCGCCCCCTTCGGGGCTCGCTCCGACCCCCGGCTACTGGAGAGGACCCCTACGGGGTCCGGCGGGTGCGCGGTAGGCTCAGCACATGGCGACCACACTGACGAAGATCCTCCTGCACATTGCGTTCTCGACCAAGGAGCGCGCCGATTTCATCCCCGAGGGGCTGGAGAGCGACCTGTACTCGTACATCGGCGGCGTCTGCCGCGGGCGGGCGTCGGTGCTTCTTGCCATGGGCGGCACGGCGAACCACGTGCACATGCTGGTGAGCCTGGGGAAGGTGACGGCACTGTCGGACCTGATGCTGGACGTCAAGCGCGATTCGTCGCGGTGGATGAACGAGCGGGGGGCGTTCAAGTGGCAGGAGGGGTACTTCGCGTTCTCCATCGGCGAGTCCGGGGTGGAGCCGCTGCGGGCGTACATCGCGGGGCAGAAGGAGCACCACGCGGAACGCGGGTTCCAGGACGAGATGCGGGCGATCATGACGAAGTACAAGATGGAGTGGGACGAGCGGTACGTGTGGGATTGAGGGGAGTTGGGCAGCTGCCGATGCGGTCGGAGCCGCGCTCCCCGACGCCGTAGGCGTCATCGCCAGTAGCCGGGGGTCGGAGCGAGTCCGCGAGCGACACCCCCGGACCGCTCAAGAGGACCCCTACGGGGTCCGGGAGGGCGACGCAACGGGCCAGCGTTCGAGGGGCGTGCCGTTCTCGGCCCGCACCTCAATCATCGGGTTGTCGAAGTCCACCTCAAGGCTGAAGCGGTCGCGGGCCTGGAGGCACTGGCGGGCGGCGAGGGCGAGCCGTACGCGGTCGGGGGTCGGTACGTTGAGAGAGTCCGAACACTCCAGCAGCCCGCGCACGGTGGACATGATCCCGCCGTAGGTGTAGTGGACGCGGAGGTAGCGGGCATTGGTGTGATAACGCCGCCACACGGTGGGCGCGGGCTCGAGGTCGGCCTGCGCGAGCAGCCGGGAGAACTCGGTGTCCTGCTCCTCCCAACCGAAGTTCAGGCCCCAGAGCGTGGTCGCCTGCCTTGTGCGGCCGGAGTTCACGTCGACCTCGTGCTGGCGCTGCAGGCTGGTGTAGGCGAAGAGGCCGAAGAGCAGCAGGCTGCCGAGGGCGACGCAGACGAAGACCTTGGCCGCGGGGGATCTCATGTCGATTCTACTTGGGCCCGAGCAGGCGGTTGCGGGTGGGGAACCCTTCGGGTCCGTGCCTCGCGCGTCACCGTACCGGGGGTGTCGCTCGAAGACTCGCTCCGACCCCCGGCTAGGAGAGGACCCCTACGGGTTCCCCGGAGGCGGTTCGTCCGGGTATGGCTCGCCCGGCTTGCGACGGGGTTGGCCTGTGCCCTGAACAGCGCCGAGTTGAAAGACATCGGTGGCTGGCTTGTCCATCAAGATGCGGTGAGCCGCAGGCACGTGGTTCGAAGCATGAATCAGGAACCCGAGGATGATGTCTTCGGCTTGCTCGGGGTCCCATCGCTCGGAGTTGTAGAGCGTGACGAGCTTCTCAAGGTCAGCGAGCCAGTCCGTCAGGTGGAACGCGAGCTCGTCCACGGCCTCGGCGTCGAGGGACGTCCACGGAGAACCGGCCCTCATGAACGTGTTGAAGATCTTCCCTTGGAGCTCGGCCTCGTTCATCACTTCCACCGCACCTCGCCCTTGCCGTTCTTCTGCACGGTGCCGATCGTGTACACGGTCTCGCCGAGTTTGGTGAGGCGCTCGGCCACGCTGTCGGCGAAGCTCTTCTTGACGATGACGCAGTAGCCGATGCCCATGTTGAAGATGCGCCACATCTCCTCTTCGGGGATGTTGCCCTTGTCCTGCAGGAACGAGAACACGGCGGGGCGGGGCCAGGCGGCGCGGTCGACCACGGCGTCGAGGTTGCTCGGGAGCGCGCGGCAGAGGTTGCCGGGGATGCCGCTGCCGGTGATGTGGGCCATGCCCGAGATAACGTTCTTGACGTGGTAGCCGCGCTGCAGGCGGACGATGGGGTCGGCGTAGAGGCGGGTGGGGGTGAGGAGGACCTGGCCCAAAGTGGGAAGTGGGAAGTCGGAAGTCGGAGCAGAACCCTTCTTTCCGCTCGCTTTCTTCTTGCCTCCTCGCCTCCGTGCCTCCGTGTTTGGTACGAGCTCCTCGTAAACGCGGTGGAGGTCGAGCCCCGCCTGTTTCACCACGTTGCGGACGAGGGTGTAGCCGTTGGAGTGGATGCCATCGCTGGCGAGGCCGAGGATGACGTCGCCGTGCTTGACGCGGGTGGGCTTCTGGATCTTCTTGAGCTCGGCGACGCCCACGCAGAAGCCGGCGAGGTCGAAGTCGCCCTTCTTGTAGATGTCGGGCATGTTGGCGGTCTCGCCGCCGATGAGGGCGCACCCGCTCCGCTTGCAGCCCTCGGCGATCCCCTTGACGATGTCGCTGAGGAACTTCTTGTCGATGACGGGCGTGGCGATGTAGTCAAGGAAGAAGAGCGGCTCGGCCCCCTGCACGATGAGGTCGTTGACGTTCATCGCGACCAGGTCGATGCCGACGGTGTCGAAGGTCTGCATCTCGGTCGCGAGCAGGACCTTGGTGCCCACGCCGTCGCAGCAGGCGACCAGGACCGGGTCCTTGTAGTTGCGGGCGAAGAGCCGCTGCTTGTAGTCCAGCCGGAACAGCCCCGCGAACCCGCCGGGGTTGGGGATGACGCGGTCGGTGTAGGTTTTGCGGAGCATCGAGTCGAGGGACTCGGTGAAGGCGTCCTTCTGGTCGATGTCGACGCCGGAGGAGGCGTAGGTGAGGGGCTTTGGGCTGGAAGGGCTGGTTTTAAGGGCGGCCATGCACAGAGGATAACGGCCTGAATAGAGGGGTGGACGCTCCGCGGGTCATGCGGGTGGAAATCCGGGTAGTTAGCCCCCTCGGCGCCGGGGCATCGAGCGGAGAAAGCCGCGGCATGGGCTCGTGCTGTGGGCGGGTAGAGGGCTTTGGTGCCGCCACCGCTCCCGGTTCTGACCTACCCTTCGGGCCCGGTGGGCAATCCCGCCCCGGTCCATATAGAGAGATCCACGACATGCCGCGTGCGAGCCTGTTTACGTCTGAGTCCGTGTCGATGGGGCACCCCGACAAAGTCGCGGACCAGATCTCCGACGCGATCCTGGATGCGATGCTAGCCGACGACCCGTACAGCCGCGTGGCCTGCGAGACGCTGTGCTGCACCGGGCTGGTGGTGGTCGCGGGCGAGGTGACCACCAACACCTACGTGAGCATCCCCGACCTGGTCCGCGAGACCATTCGCGACATCGGCTACATCACCGGCGACATGCGCTTCGACGCCGACTCCGCGGGCGTGATGGTGGCGCTCAACAAGCAGAGCAACGACATCGCCATGGGCGTGGACCGCGAGGGCGCGGGCGACCAGGGCATGATGTTCGGCTTCGCGTGCAAGGACACGCCCGAGCTGATGCCGCTGGCGATCCAGCTCGCCCACCAGCTCGTCGAGCAGCAGGCCCACGTCCGCAAGGAGAACAAGATCTCCGGCCTGCGCCCCGACGCCAAGAGCCAGGTCACGGTCGAGTACGAGGGCAACAAGCCCGTCCGCATCGACACGCTGGTGCTCAGCACGCAGCACGACCCCTCGTGGAACGAGCGGCAGGAGCAGCTCAAGCGCGAGGTCGTCGAGCAGATCTTCAAGCCCGTGCTCAAGGAGTGGTGGAACCCGGGCATCAAGATCCACGTCAACCCCACCGGCCGCTTCGAGATCGGCGGGCCCCACGGCGACACCGGCCTCACCGGCCGCAAGATCATCGTGGACACCTACGGCGGCATGGGCCGTCACGGCGGCGGGGCCTTCTCGGGCAAGGACCCGACCAAGGTCGATCGCTCCGCCGCGTACATGGCGCGGTACATCGCCAAGAACGTGGTGGCTGCGGGGCTGGCGGACAAGTGCGAGATCCAGCTGTCGTACGCCATCGGCGTGGCCGAGCCGACCTCGGTGCTGGTTGACTGCTTCGGCACCAACAAGGCGGACGAGGAGAAGATCAGCAAGGCCGTGCGCGACGTGTTCGGGCTGACCCCCAAGAAGATCATCGAGACGCTGCAGCTGCGCAAGCCGATCTACTCGGCCACCGCCCGCCACGGGCACTTCGGCCGCAAGCCCTTCGAGCAGGCCTACTACGACCGCGTCAAGCGCGAGCACCGCGGCGAGAAGCTCAGCCACTTTACGTGGGAGCGGACGGACAAGGCGGAGGCGCTGAAGAAGCTCGTCTGAGTACCGGTCAGCGCCGGCGTTGTGCAAGCATCCGGTTCGCTCGGCCGCACACCACCTGTGGTCGTGCTACTTGGGACCCTTCCGACCCTTGAGTGTCACCGCTCTTGCCGGGCGATGGTCTCCTGGTCGGACGGCCTTCTTCCCTTCTGTCCGAAACCCGTACAGGTTGTTGGCGATGATGTACTCCGCCACACGCCGGCTGATTCCCCGCAGCGGTTCCACCCCCTCCCACAAGTGCGCCTGGTCAGGCGCTCCGGGGATGGCATCACGCGCGCGCGTTGATGACTCTTCGACGGGTACGTTGGGCGCGATGCGACCGCACCACTCCCGCAGCTCAGGCATCGTCCAGAAGTTCTGGTCCAACGCGTTCCACACCCCGTGCACCGTCGTCACCGGGGGACGCACCAGCACCAGCGGCTCCGCCAGCCGCACCACTTGCCGCACGTCTTTCCACCGGCGGAGCCCGGCCAACTGGTCTGACCCGATCAGCAGGCGCAGCTCGACATCGGGGACCACCTCCCGCAGCCGCCGCAGTGTGTCCACCGTGTAGCTCGGTCGCTCTACCCCCCGCGCTCGTTCCCACGCCGCCCGATCGATCTCATCAGTCCAGATCGGGTGTGACCCATCGAGCGCCAGCCGCAGCATCGCGAGCCGGTGCTCGTCGCTGGCGCGGGTTCCATCCGGCTTGAACGGGCTCTTCGCCGCGGGGACGTACAGCACCTCCGCGAACTCGTCGCAGAACATCCTCCAGGCGGCGAACGGCCCGCTCAGGTGATACGAGTGCGGAGGGTCGAAGGAACCGCCGAACACCAGCAACCGCTGGATGTGCCGAGGCAGCTCCAATGGTGTGATCGGGGCTTCGTCGGACCGCTTCATGAACCGATGATACGGCCCAGCTGTAGAACCCAACGCCCCGGCCCCCCTACCATCACGCTCCACGACGGCCCCGTCGTCTAGCCTGGTTCAGGACACTACCCTTTCACGGTAGGTACATGGGTTCGAATCCCATCGGGGTCACTTGACGATCGATTGGCTCGCCCTGCACAGAGTTGCAGGGCGATGTTTCTTTTGGCACAGGTCCGCAGCCCACCAGCACTTGCGGCGCTGCGTGCGAGTCGGTGCGATTCGACGCGGGAGGACGCTGCGCCGCATTTTGCGCCGCTTGTGCGCCGGATTCTGCGCCGCTCTGGGCCGCCGCCTTCTCGAAGTGAGCATCGACCACCTTGAGATAGTGGTTCTGGGCCACCGCCTGCGTGTTGCCCAGCCAGGCGCACACGACGTGGATGGGGTAGCTCTCCGCGAGTTCGGTCTGGCGGGTCGAGCGGAGGTTGTGGAACAGCTTGGGCCAGGGCTTCACGCCGGCGCGGGTGATGATCCGCTGGAGTTGGGTCCGCAGGTTGGCGTTGGGGTCGCGGTACTTGGTGATGACGTGCTCGGCGCCGGGTTCCGCGGCCTCGAAGACCTCGAGCAGGTGCGGCCTGAGCTCCGGGGAAGAGGGGGAGCACCCGGAACTCCCGCCCGGCGTGCCCTTCGGTCTTGGGCGACCGCACAGTGATGCGGCCGCGCTCCCAGTCGATGTCCTGCCAGCGGAGGGCGAGGTGCTCGCTGGGGCACCGGAGGCCGCCGTAGCGGGACAGCGCGAACAGGAGCCGCCACTCGGGATCGGGGCAGGCGGCGAGCACCTTCTCGGCATCGGCGCGGGGAATGAAGGCCATGCGGTCGCGGTTGGTCTGCCCGCCCGCCTTGACCTCCGCGAGGGGGTTCTCGGTCAGCATCCGCCACTTGATGCCTTGGCGGAAGATCTGGCGCGCGGTCTTGACCCGCTTGGCCACGGTTGCGTCCGCGAGGCCCTCCTCCCGCATGGCCTGGCAGAAGTACTGCGCCTACGCGGCCCAACGGGATGCCCGAAACGCCTTCTGCCGGGCGAAGTGGGATGCAGGGCACACCGGGTCCATCCCGGACGCCCCTGCCCTCCCGCCGGAGCCGTTCGACTTTTCCGACGCCGACCGATCGCTCTGGCGTCCTTCCGAACGCCCGCTGAGACACTGGCGGTAGCGGGCGCGAAGGGTGTGTGGGACGCGGTGTTCATTCTGCTGGTGATCTGGCCGGCGCTGCTGCTGCACGAGGTGATGGACCGCGCGGGCGGGTACGAGGCGCTCCGGCACGGCATCACGCGCCTCAGCCGTAACGAGCTCTTCGTCGTCGTGGCGCTGGGCTGGGTGTTTGCGTCGTTTCTCCGGGGAATGCGGGCTTCGGCACACCGATCGCCATCGTTGCTCCACTGCTGGTCGCGCTGGGCGTGCGCCCGGTGTACGCGGTGGTGATCCCACTGATCGGGCACATCTGGGCCAAGTTCTACGGCACGCTCGGTTCCAGCTGGATTGCGACGATGCAGGTGGTAGAACTGGACGGGGCGACCGCCCGAGCGGCCGCGTGGCAAACTGGCGCGCTGATGTCGATCCAGGCGGTTCTGGGCGGGTTCACGGTAACGTGGATGTACGGCCGGTGGCCGGCTGTCCGTCACGCGTGGCCGCTGGTCCTGATCATCGCAGGGATCCATGGAGTTGGGAAGGCCGTGATCGCCAGGTCGAACCCGGAACTCGCGGCGTTCATCCCGGCGACCGCGGCAATGCTGGTGCTGTACCCGCTCTCGCGCTGGCGACGTTTCGCGGAGCCGGCGGAGGCAATCACGGAACGCCCGGCCATGCGGACTCAAGGTGGCAGCGGGAAAGATGATGTGAAGCCCCCAATGGGCCAGGGAATGTCGTACTTCCCGTACGTCCTGCTGACCGTGATCGCGCTGAGTGTTTCAATCATCGAGCCTCTGAACCGGGCGCTCGGTGCGTTCAAGATGGGGCTTGCCTTTCCGAAGGTGGCCACCGGTTATGCAGTCACCACCGAGGGTGCAGAGGCGTATTCGCCGCTGGCGCCGCTCACGCACCCGGGCGCGAGCCTGACGGTCGCCGCCCTGATTGCATGGTGGGTGTACCACGCCCGCGGCTACTACGACGCGTGGTCGCGGGCCGGGGGCACGAAGCGCGGCGGCGTGCTGCACGGGCTGCTCAAGGGGGCGATCCCCGCGTCGGTCCCCATCCTCGCGTTCCTGGTGATGGCATCGGTCATGAACCACTCCGGTCAGAACGAGACGTTGGCGCTGGGGATTGCGGCCGTGGCGCCGGCGGCTGTGTTCGCGGCGCTCTCGAACGGGATCGGGGTGGTGGGCGCCTTCACGACTTCCAGCAGCACCTCCTCCAATGTGCTGTTTACCGACTTGCAGGTCACGGTGGCTCGGCTCAAGAAACTGCCCGTGGGGGCGATCATCGCGGCCCAGAGCGCTGGCGGCGCCATCGGCAACGCGATCGCACCCGCCAACGCGGTCATGGGCGCCAGCACGGCCAACGTCAGCGGCCAAGAAGGAGCCATCATCCGAAAGACGATCCCGTGGACGCTGGCAGCGTTCGTGCTCACGGCCACGCTGTTGCTCGTACTGCTGACGGAGTAGCTGGTTCATGGATGAGCTTCCGTGCGAACGTGGGATGAGCAGCAACCATGCCGGTTAACGACCAAATCCCGGTTGACCTGCTGCACTGGCTGCTGGCGCTGCTGCCAATCGGGGCGCTCGGCGTGCTCATGGTGCGGTTCCGCTGGACGGCGCAGCAGGCGGGGGCGGTCGCGAGCGTCGCCGCGGCTGCCGTTGCTCTGATCGCGTTCAGGGCAGCGCCGGGCGACGTGGCAATCGCCGGAGCCAAGGGGGTTTGGGACGCGCTCTCGATTCTCTTCGTGATCTGGGCGGCGCTTCTCATCCACGAGGTGATGAGCCAGGCGGGTGGGTACGAAGCGCTACGGCTGGCACTGACTCGTATGAGTGACAACGAAATGTTCGACGTGCTCGCCCTGGGTTGGGTATTTACGTCGTTCTTGCAGGGCATCGTGGGGTTTGGCACGCCGATCGCGATTGTGGCTCCACTGCTGGTGGCCTTTGGTATGCGGCCGGTGTACGCCGTGGTGATCCCGTTGATCGCCCACATCTGGGCGAAGTTCTACGGCACGTTGGCGGAGGGATGGCTGGCGACGCTGCAGGTGGTGGAGATCGACGAAGTGACCGCTGCGTCCGCGGCGTTGCAGGCCGCGCTACTGCTGATGATCCCGGTGTTCATGGGAGGGTTCGCGGTGGTGTGGATGTACGGGCGCGCGGCTGCGGTGCGGCACGCCTGGCCCCTGGTGCTGGTGATCGGTGCGATCCATGGCCTGGGGCAGGTGGCGGTCACGCTGTTCGACCCGATGTTGGCAGGGTTCCTGCCGGCGACAGTGGCCATGTTTGCACTGTACCCGCTGTCGCGGTGGCCGCGCTTCGCAAAGCCGGCACTGAACATCGTGACGCGTCCAGCCATGCGAACTCGCGCGCAAGGGGAGAGCGCAGACCGCGAGCCTCCCATGGGAGCGATGATGTCACTTTTTCCCTACATCCTGCTCACCGTGCTCGCGTTAGGCACGGCGGCGATACCGGCAGTGAAGGCGGCACTCGAGCGGCTGCGTTTCGGGCTGCCGTTTCCGGAGGTCACGACGGGGTATGGGGTCACGAGCGAGGCCGCGGCCCAGTATTCGCCGATCGCGCCGCTCACGCATCCCGCTGCGGCGCTGGTCCTTGCGGCGCTGGTGACGTGGTGGGTGTACCACCGTCGTGGTTATTACGCGGAGTGGGCGCGTGTGACGGGGACAGAGCCCAAGGGCGTTCCCCATGCCCTGCTCGCCGGCGCGGTTCCCGCGTCGGTGCCCATCTTCGCGTTTCTGGTGATGGCGAGCGTGATGAACCACTCGGGTCAGAACGCGACCCTGGCGCTGGGTGTCGCATCAATTGCCCCGGGCTACGTGGTCGCATTCCTTTCCAATGGGATCGGCGTTCTCGGTGCATTCACCACGTCGAGCAGCACGTCCTCCAACCTGCTGTTTGCCGACCTGCAACTCTCGCTGGCGCGGCTCAAGGGGCTGCCCGAGGCGAGCATCCTGGCCGCCCAGAGCGCGGGCGGTGCAATCGGCAACGCCATCGCGCCCGCGAACCTTGTGATGGGCGCGAGCACCGTGGGGATCAGCGGGCAGGAGAGCGCCATTCTGCGCAAGACGGGGCCGTGGACACTTGTCGCGTTTGTTCTCACAGGTGTCGCGACGGTGGTGCTGGTGCTTGTCTCCTCCCGGGAGTAGCTCGATGATGGGCTTACTAAGGAACCCTGTCGCATACCTCAGTACTTCCTTCGTGCTGTTCCTGGTGGCGCTGCCGCTGATCAGTGTGGGGGCCACGCGAGGGCCACGCTTCATGGTCTGGGCGGGGCTGGTGGCGCTCTGCCTCGCGGCGCTGATCCCTCCGGTGCAGCGGCTGGTGTGCGGCGGCGAGGAAACCGGGGAAGGCATCGACGCTGCAGGTAGCACCGACACGAAGGAGGCGAAGCCGTGATCCATTCAGATGGCCCGCGCACCGGGAGGCCCCCGTTCCTCGCCCCCCGCGGGATGGTAAGCACGCCGCATTACCTCGCCTCGGCCTCCGGGCTGGACGCATTGAGGCGCGGCGGGAGTGCGGTGGACGCCGCGGTGGCCGCGAACGCGACGCTGTGCGTGGTCTACCCACACATGGCTGGGCTCGGCGGGGACGGCTTCTGGCTCATCGCCGGGGCGGGGACCGGCGGGGTGCAGGCGCTCGATGCCAGCGGCCCCGCGGCAAGGATGGCAACGCGGGACTTCTACCGCCAGCGGGGCTGCACGGATGAGATCCCGGCCCGCGGTCCTCTCGCGGTGCTCACCACGCCTGGCGCATTGGACGGACCACCTTTGGTACGGTGGCCCGGTGCAGTCGCTGGGGAACCTCTTCGATACGCTCCACGAGCGTTACCCCACGCAGCCTGTTGGAATGAGCGAGTACGGCGCAGGGGCCGCCATCTCGCACCACACCGACAACGTCCATGGGGGTCCGCCGGAGGCCAACAATCCCGGCGTGCCCACCGTCTACCAGCCAGAGGAGTACGCCGCGTGGGTGCACGAGCAGAACTACACGCTGCTCAGCAGCAAGCCGTACATCTGGGGCTCGTTCGTCTGGAACATGTTCGACTTCGCGACCGGCCTGCGCAACGAGGGTGACACCCGCGGCGTCAACACCAAGGGGCTGGTCACGTACGACCGCCAGACCCGGAAGGACCCTTTTTTCTTCTATCAGGCCAACTGGAGCCCGGAGCCAGTCCTGTACATCACGAGCAGGCGGTACACCGACCGTGCGTACCCCGTTGCCGATATCAAGATCTACTCCAACGCCGACGAAGTGTCGCTGTCGGTGAACGGGCGCGAGGTGGGCAGGATGAGCCGAGCGGAGGCGCCGATGAACACCTACATCTTCAAGGCGGTTCGATTCGAGCCCGGTAGGAAGAGGATCACGGCCCAGGGCGAGCGTGATGGGAGCACGGTCCGCGACTCCGTGGAGTGGCGCTACGACCAGGAGGCCATCAACATTGCCTGCGGCCAGCTCGCGTCAGGACTGGAGTCGTCGCAGGGGGAGATGTTCGGGTCCGACGAGTTCTTCATCGGCGGCTCGGGGCACAACCTGGTTCCCAAGACCCGTGACCCAATCGCAGACCATACTCCGATCTCCAGGACGAGCGATGCGCACCTGTTCCGCGGCTATCGGCGCGGCACGTTCAGCTACCTCATTCCTGTTCCGGACGGTGCCTACGAGGTCACTGTTCGCGGCTACGAGCCTGATCCGCGAGTGCAGCCCGGTGGCCGCGTGTTCGATGTCGTTGCCAACGGGCGAGCGCAGGTCCAGAACTTGGACCTGGTTCGGGAAGCCGGAGCGTACCGGACGGTGGTCAGCCGCACGTTCCCCGTCGAGGTGAGCGGCGGCACACTCCGTCTGGACTTTTCGCCCAAGGTCGGTGAAGCCATCGTGTCGAACATCATGGTCAGGGCGGCCCGGGCTAAATAGAGGACTCCTGGAGAGCAACCGACGCCTCAGAAAGTGCCGGCTGTGCGAGCCTCTTACCAATGCACGAACATGCAAGATGGGGTCTAGGAGCGTTGGGAGATCGGGGCGTCGGGCCTCAACTCGACCACTGCCGGGCACATGTGGCCGGTGTACTGGCATTTCCCCGGGTCTGGAGCACACTCCTTCCGCGGCAGGAGGTCATGACCAAGCCGCGCCGTTCCAACATCGCCTTCAGCAGTTCTAGCACAAGCGCCTGAGAACTATCGCGGCCTGGCGGCGCCGGGCGCCGCCCGCTCCTATCCATCGGTGCCATCACTTAGGGAAGCGGGGCAGCTCCATGGCTTGGTGTCGAGCGTTCCAGTGGCTGATCGCGTGTGCCCTCCTGGGCGCTTCGCTGCACGGGTGCGCCGGCGATCGTCGTTTGCAGGCGCGGGAAGCGGGAAATGGTGGACGGGAGATCGGCACCGGGCCCCCTGACATGCCAGCCCGAGCACTGAATCCTGATGAGGTGCGTGCAACCCTCACCCTGGTCGCCGATTGGCAGCTGGCGCACCCTGTGCAGTACGGGCCGCAGCATTGGGCCATTGCGCCACTCTACGACGGCCTGATCGATGCGAGCCTGACGACAGGTGACCCCAGATACCTCGCGGCGGTGCTGCGCGCCGGCCAGCGGATCGCATTCAGCCCGGCACCCGAGGTGTACCACGCCGACGCCCACGCGGCCGGTCACGCGTGGCTCCGCATCTACATGATGAGCGAACCACGGAATCCGGCGCTGCTGGATCCCTTCAGGTCGCGGTTCGACGAGGTCATCCAGAACCCGGTCCGCGAGAGGCTGTCCTTCACCGAGCGTCCACGGACGCCCGGCATCGAGTACACCGACCGCTGGACATGGGCCGATGCGCTGTACATGGCGCCCCCCGCGCTCGAACTGCTCAGCCAGGCGACCGGGGATGCACGCTACAGGTGGTTCGCGGACGCCGAGTTCAATTTCGCCTACGACGCGCTCTTCGACCCCGAAGCGAACTTGTTCTACCGCGATTCGCGTTTCATTGGCGCTATAAGTCCCGGCGGCGAGAAGGTGTTCTGGAGCCGGGGCAATGGCTGGGTGTATGCGGGGCTTGCCCTCATGCTTGACGCAATCCCGGCCGACCACCCCACCCGGCCCTTCTATCTCAGCCTTTTCAAGCGGATGAGCACCGCGGTACGCCGTACGCAGCAGCCCGACGGCCTCTGGTACGCGAGCCTGCTCGACCCGTCGCATGTGCCTATCGGCGAAACAAGCGGCAGTGCCCTGTTCGTCTACGGGATGGCGTGGGGGGTCCGCAACGGCATACTGGAGCCCCGAACGTATGGGCCTGTCATCGCACGAGGATGGCGGGGTCTGACCGCCAACATCGAACCCGATGGCGAAGTCAACTCCGTGCAGCCCATCGGGGCCGAGCCCGAGCACTTCGATCGGCATTCCAGCCAGGCGTACGGCACCGGCGCGGTGCTGATGGCCGGGTCGGAGGTCCTGCGGGTCATGGGCGCGGCCGTCAATGTCTCACCCGCGACGCTTCTCCGCGAGGCCGAGCGTCTCGTGCCCGAAGCGCCGGATCTCTCGCGAGGGCGCGGGCGAGGGTCCTCATCGGCCGGCGCCGCCGATCGGGCCCGCTGCGTGGAGGCGATGGTCCGCGTGGGCGGGCCCGTGCTGGAGGCGCTCAGCCGCGGCGAGCTCAAGCAGCGCATGCCGATCCACGATTGGGAGCGGCACCGGGCCGCCTGGACTCACTACGAGGCGTTCGCCCGCACGCTCGCGGGGATGGCGCCCTGGCTTGAGCTCGGCCCGGACGAGTCGCCGGAGGGCCGGCTCCGGGCACGCTACATCGACCTGGCCCGGCGCTCGCTCATCCATGCAACCGATCCGAACTCGCCGGACTTCATGAACTTCGGGCAGGTCCCCGACCAGCCCCTGGTGGAGTCGGCCTACCTCGCCTCCGCGCTCCTGAGCGCGCCCACCCAGCTCTGGGAGCCGCTGAACGAGTCGCAACGGGCGAACGTGCTCGCGGCGTTGCGGGCTGCACGCGGCATCCGTCTCACCCACAACAACAACTGGTATCTGTTCCCTGCGATGGTGGAGTCCGCTCTCTGGAAGCTCGAGGGCGACGCGAATCTCGAAGTCATCGAGACCGGGGTCGGCAAGATCGAGGGGTGGTATCTCGGCGACGGGATCTACGGTGATGGTCCCAGGTTCCAGTGGGATTATTACAACAGCTATGTCATGCACCCCATGCTCCTGCAGGTGCTGAGTGTGGCCGCGGAGATGGAGCACCCGCTCGCGCGGAGACTCCCGCAGGCAGTGGAACGCGCAGAGCGGTATGCGGTCATCCTTGAACGGCAGATCTCGCCCGAGGGAACGTTTCCCATCATGGGCCGTTCGTCGGCCTACCGCTTCGCCGCCTTCTATCACCTGTCCTACATGGCACTGCGCAGAGAGTTGCCCCCCGCGATCCACCTCGGCGCCGCCCGCAGCGGTATCACGGCCGTCGTCCTGCGGATGCTGGAGGCGCCGGGCACGTTTGACGAGCAGGGGTGGCTGGTACTCGGAGCGGTGGGCTCGCAGCCGGGCCTGCAGGAGTCTTACAACTCAACCGGATCGCTCTACGTGTGTCTCACGGGCCTCGTCCACCTGGGTCTGCCCGCTGACGACCCGTTCTGGACCGCACCCGCGTCGAACTGGACCCAGAAGCGAATCTGGGCCGGCGAGGACATCCCCCGGGACCGAGCTGCAAAGAACAGAGTCCAGGAGTGATCCCCTTGCGATCTCTTCCCAGCGAACGCCGTGCGTGGCTGGCCCCCGTGGTGGTCGCCGCAACCGGCCTGGTTCCCGCCGGCGACGCCTTCTCCCAGCAGAGTGCCCAACCTCGCCCACCGCAGCCGCCCCCGTTCGAAACCCTCCGCTACAACGAGGACTACTCGTACCTGAAGGACCCCGGGGCGCGGTCGGGCGATCCATGGGTCCTGGAGCCGCTCAAGTACATCCCGCTCGATCGGACCGGCGACTGTTATCTCACCCTGGGTGGTGACATCCGCGAGCAGTACGAGATTGTAAGCAACCCCAGCTTCGGCCTCTCCCCAGAGGACGAGGATGGATACCTGCTGCACCTGTACCTGCTCCACGCGGACCTGCACCTCTGGCGGCACCTGCGGTTGTTCGTGCAAGGCCGCAGCGCGACCTCATCCTTCCAGGAGAATGTGCCGGGTCCAGGGGCGGAGTTCAATCCCGACCTACACCAGCTGTTCGCCGACCTCACCTCCACGCTGGCAACGGAACGGACGCGCGTGACGCTCCGCGCAGGTCGGCAGGAGATGGCGTACGGCGCGCAGCGGATGATCAGCGTGAGGCCCACCATCCGCAGGACGTTCGACGCGGTGCGGGTGCTGACGGAGCTGGGAGACTGGCGGGCCGACGCATTCTTCGGCCGCCCGGTCGAGGTTGACCCCGAAACCTTCGAGCACGAGGGTGACGAGCGGGCCCGTTTCTGGGGGATTTACGCCGCCGGCCCGACCGGCCTCGCCCCGGACATTGGCATCGACATCTACTACCTCGGCCTCGATCAGCCCGGGGCCACGTTTGAGCTTGGCGAGGCAGACCAGCCGCGGCACTCGGTGGGCCTCCGGCTGTTCGGCAAGGCCGATGCACTCGACTTCGACGTGGAGGGGACGTACCAATGGGGCGAGCTCGGGAGCCTCGACATTTCCGCCTGGAGGCTCGCCACCGAGATCGGCTACAGCTTCGAGTCGACCCTGTTGCGCCCGCGCGCCGGTCTGCTCTTGGATGTCTCCTCGGGCGATGAAGAGCGCGGTGACGGGCGACTCGGCACCTTCATCCCGCTGTTCCCCAAGGGCAACCCCTTCGGCGCGTCCCCGCTGATCGGACCGGTCAACCTCATCACCGTTCAACCGCTCCTTCAACTGCACATCACCGATTCGGTCGCTCTGGAAACAGGTTGGAGCACCTACTGGCGGCAGAGCACCGCAGACGGTGTGTACAACGACGGGCTGCGGCTCATTCAGCCCCCCGCCGGCAACGATTCACCATCGATTGGAAGCGAACTTTCGGTGCTCGTGGACTGGCGGATCAACCGGAACCTCAGCCTGTCGGCCAAATACTCGCACTTCTTCGCCGGAACATTCCTGGAGGAGACCGGGCCGGGAGAGGAAGTCGATTATTTTTCAGTGTTCGCCCATTTCCTATTCTGAGCAGAGTTCAGTGGCCTTGATGTGGCAGCGCCTTGAGGCTTCGCGATTGAAAGCTGCTACAGCGTGGCCCCCTGTTGCGCGCCTTTACCCGGCCGCACTCGGGGCCGGCCGGAGGCGTGCCTCAGTCCTTAAGAAGGACCGACCCCAGCAGCCGTACAGAACGTTCGTCCTCACCATCGTCAGCAGCAATGGACGCCTGGACATTGATCACCCATGCCGATGCGAGTTCCTCGGTGTCCTTGTCGGTCTCTTCTGACGTTGGCCCCATCTCTCTGAAGTCCATGCCATCCTCAGAAGACGGCACGCCGTCCAGTTTCCGAGACCCGACCGCTGTCGCGAGCACATCTTCGATGCGATCGAGGTTGTCAGCCAGGCACTCCTCAGAATCTGCGTAAAGAAGCCGTCAAAGTATGCGTCTGAAATCCGCCGTACAGCCGGCTGCAAGCACAGCAGCCTCCGACGGTGCTCGAACGCGCTCGTCAGCCAAGCCGCGAGATGGTCTTCGGAGGTCTGGTCCTTCCGAATGACCATGAGCGACAGCTGTGTCGCAAGGAGCGCAGTCATGAGACCGAGTTCTCGCTCCTCCTCAGCGACCTGGGCTGCCACCTCATTGCTGAGTCGCCCCAGGAACCTCCCGTCGCGCTGAGCCTCGTGGATGAGGCGGTGGCGGAGCAGGCGGTCCGCGCCGAGGGTTTGTTGCCTTGACTGATCCGGCGATTCGCTCCATAAGCGTGGGGCGTGGGATGCCGGTCCGGGCCATGGCCTTGCCGCTCTCGAGCAACGACCTGAACTTGGTCCGGGATTCCACCACACCCATGAGGACGAGCTGGCGCGGGCTGAGGTGACGTTCGACCTTTCAGATCCTGCTTTCCGCGTTCACTGCTGACCTCCCTTCCTGGGTGGCAGGAGCGGGACCCTCGCCCCGCTCGCGAACGGCTCCTGCCGGCGCGTAGCCGACTCCAATGACCTGGTGCGCTCCTCGAGTTCGCTGACCTCAATTGACCGGAGGAGCACGCCCGCGAGGTATCCGATGGTGCTGGCGATCTTGGGGTCGAGCTGCCCCTTCCGGACGCGGTTGATCGTGTCCGCCAGCAGCGGCGGCACGTCCCGGGGGTCAGGCCTGAGCGCCCAGGTGTTGCGGTTGACGCTGCGTGCCCGGAGTGCGGGCGGGTGTTGAAAGCGGGAACCCCAAGACCCTTTGGTCCGCTCCGCGAAGGAGTCGGGTGAGACCTCCCCGTTCCGCGCGTCGGAAAAACGGCAGGTGCCCCTGCGGCTACGACCACACGGGCATCGCTAATGCGGCGGGGGCATGCCCCGAGTGCGGGAAGGTGGGAAACCGCGAGAGTTTGCAGAGCGGAACCTGAGAAGGGGCCGCCGCGCGTGACTGCGGCGGGCACCCTCCTCAGTGTGTGGCCCGCGTGCGACGGCTCCCCCCGTGCCGTCGCGTGCCCACGAGCACGAGCAACTCGTGGTCGATGCGGGCCAGCTGCTGCGTGATCCGCTGCCGCTCGCGCTGGAGGCGCTGGAGCGTCGAACTGGTTGACTGCGTAGAGCGTGAACGACGGGCGTGAGTAACGGATTCCAAGCTGTCGCTCCTAGAGGGCGCTCACGCGCCGGCTGAGTTCAAGGACGAGGGCGCGGACGGCCTCCCTGTCCGACTTGAACCCCACCTCGCGCGGCAGCTCGTTGCGGTGGGGCTCTCCTTCGCCCAGGAGCAGCCACGAAGGGCTGAGGCCCAGGCCGCGGCATAGCGCGGCGAGGAACGCCGGAGGTGGGTTGCCTTGACCAAGCAGATACCTGCGGACGGTTTCCGCGTTGCACCCGGTTAGGTCGGCCACCCGCCGGAGCCTCAGCCCCTGGCAGGCCCACTGCACACGCTCGGTGATCGCCTCGCGGCTGATCCCGCCGCGCGGCATGGAGTGGCGGGGCGCGATCTGCTCGCGGATGCCCGACTGCGCGGTGATCACTGTGGGAACTCCAGGCGGAGGTCGGTGATGAACCGGCGGAGCAGGTCGTTGGTTGATTGATCCAGGCTGTTTTTCGAGTCGCCGAGGCCCAGTTCAAGGTCAGCGAGGTGGGTCAGGAGCAGTGCGACAGACCCCCCCTCCGGGAAGGTGGGAGCGCCCTCGGTCCGGTACACGTCGTCCACTTGCGCGGCACGCTCGTCGCAGTTCTCGTGCAGGAAGTCGCACTTCCGCCCCCAGCTCTTGACGATTTCGCACAGAACGTCCCTAAGCCACTCCTCCCAGTCCATGCGGTGCCCCCAACGAGTACAGAACGACGCTGGGTCAACTTGAGCTCCACACAAGCCCGTGTTGCCTGTACGCTGTACACCCGCCGGTGTGCATCCGTGAGAACATTCTCAGGAGTATCCGATGGGGGGCGAGCAAGTGGAATGGATTGCAGAGCTTGCGCGTGATCGCGAGGCGCTCGCGAGGTACCTGCTGGAGCACCAGGCGAGCATCCGCGCGGCTGCGCGGCGGAAGCTGAGCTCCAACACGCGGTCCGTGTTCGACAGCGAAGACGTGCTGTCGTCGGTGCTGCGGCGGGTGGACGCGATGGTTTCTGAGGGGCGGCTGCGGCCCCGCTCCGAGGCCGAGCTGTGGGCGCTGATCAACACCATCGCCGCCAACAACGCGGTGAATCGCACCCAACTGATCGAACGTGCGCGATTGTTCCTCACGGAGGACGGCCCGTACGTGTACGAGTTATTGCAGAGGCTCAACGCCTTCACCACTGATGACGAGGTGATCCTGCTGCTGCACCGCATGATGGCGTGCCTTCAGGACGAGAAGGACCGCCAGCTGCTGGGTGCGTACCTGCGCGGGGCTTCACTCTCTGTGATTGCCACCATGCTGGGGATCAAGGACGACGCCTGCCGGCAGCGCTGGCGGTCGATCCGGCTGAGGCTGGCGGAGCGGTTCCGGGAGGGGGTGCTGGATGGATAGGAAGGACCTACTGGCGAGCATCCTGGTGGACGAGGCGATCGCGGCGTCAATGGTGCCTTGGGCGTGCCCCTGCCACTTCGGTCCCGAGGGCCGCTACCGGCTCCAGGAGCTGGTGGGGGTGGGCCGCAACTCTCTGGTGTACCGCGCCCATGACCGACTGATGTCGAGCGAGGGGTACAACGCCACTGTCGCGGTCAAGATCATGAAGTCGGCCGCCGTAGAGCGCGAGGCGCTCACGGTGCGTCGTGTGTCGCACGACCACGTCCTACGTGTCTCGGAGCGGGGCGTGGACCCCGCCTCCGGCGTGCAGTTCCTGGTCATGGAGTACGTGGAGGGGGGGGACCTCTCGAAGGCGGAGGTGCCGTGGGACGTCAAGCGCGCCGTCCGATTCATGGTGAAGGTCGCCAGGGGCGTGCACGCGGCCCACTCCGCGAGCGTGGTGCACTGCGATCTCAAGCCGGCGAACATCCTGCTCACAGCTGAAGGCGAGCCGAAAGTGTCGGACTTCGACCTTTCAGCCTCGGTGCTCAACCCGGGCACAGCGGTGCGGGGCAACTACGCGTTCATGTCCCCCGAGCAGTATGCGGGCGAGGTCAATGCGCTGTCGCCTCCATCGGACGTGTACGCGCTGGGGGGCCTGCTGTACTACCTGCTGACCGGCGACCTGCCCAACGGCACCTCGCACGCGGAGGTCGCTGGGGCGCACCTCCAGGGCGTCGCCGGCCGCAAGCCGCTCCCCAAAGGGGACCTCGCCGCGATCGTGCAGCGGGCCATGGCCCGCGACCGGGACGCGCGGCACAACTCCGCGGGCGAGTTCGCGGAAGATCTTGAGCGGTGGCTGCGGCGGGAGCCGATTCCATGGCTGCGCTCTAACCCGGTCAAGCGGACGGCCATGTGGTGCGTCCGAAAGCCGCTCCACGCCACCGGCGTCGCGGTTGCTCTCGTGGCGGTGTGCGCGGGCGTATGGCTGAAGCTCTACCTCGGGTACAAGGAGCTCGAACGCGACCGCCAGGCGCAGGCTGAGGCCGAGCGGCTCTTCAAGGTCCAGAAGGAGGAGGCCGCCGACCGTGTTGTCGCGGCCGTTGAGAACACGATGACCCTCGCACTTGGCACCCCGTCGAGTGACCGCATCGACCGGCTGCTACCGATGCTGGTGTTCATCGACGTGCTCGCCGGACTCCCAGTTCTGGACAACGAGCACCGAGTCGCGATCTCCTCCCAGCGGGTTCTTCAGCTACAGGCCGAGCTCGCTTCCCTGAAGAACCAGGGCCGCGGCGAGCACATGGACGCCTGCCTGGTGCGTTACGCGCTGGCGTACTTCCTGGTGAACGAGGGCCGTGGGGCCGACGCACTGCTGGTCATCCCCGAGATCGAGTCGTTGCTGCTGCCCCGGCTCGCGGAGGGCGATCCGGTCCGGGACGGGGTTGCTGCCATGCGGCTCTGTGCCGAGTGCCTTGAGAACCCGCTGGTGGACGCGCCCGACGACACCAAGCTGATCAGGGACAAGTGGCGGCAACTCGGGAAGCAGCGGCGGAACGAGCCGGTCCGACGCCTGATGCAACGGGTTATCAAGCAGCTTGAGCCTCGCGTGAAGCTGGCGTCGGGCGAGGGCGGCGGCTGACCCGCGTCATGCGCGCCTTTGGTGCGAAACGTCCCTGTCAGCAGGGGCCGCCGCCCAGCACGCGGAAGAAGGACTCGATGTCCTGGTCGGTGCCGGTGTCCCCATCGCCATTGAAGTCTGCTCCACCGACCCAGCATGTCTCGCAGCAGCTGCCGCCGAGGCACGCGAAGAAGGCTTCGATGTCCTGGTCGGTGCCGAAGTCTCCGTCGCCGTTGAAGTCGGACGGGCCGCAACACGGCCGTGCGCGCGCAAACCACACGGAGGTGTGAGAACCGACCCGAGTGAACTTCCCACCGACGATCAACTCGCCCCGATGTACAGTGAGCGCTCGCACGCCGCCGTTAGCACCGCCGGCAAACGGCTCCCAGCCATTCCCGTTCCATCGAGCAATGTTCAAGAGGGCTGTCGTGCCGGAGCTTCCGAACTCTCCGCCAGCAATGAGCGTCCCCTCGAATACTGTCAGCGCGTGGACAGGGCCATCGAACCCAGCTCCTAGCGGCACCCACCCTGCGCCATCCCATCGTGCGACGCGGGCCGTGGGAGAAGATCCAGAGTTTTGGAATGAGCCGGCCGCGACGATGTCATCGTTGAACTGAATGAGTTGAGTCACCGGGCCGTCGAGTCCTTGCCCCATTGCTGACCACGAGGCACCATTCCAGCGCGCCACGCGGTTTGCAGGCTGGCCATCGACAGAGGTGAAAACTCCCGCGATCACCAGCCCACTGCTCGTTGGCAGAACCGCATTGACGGCGTTGTTTGCACCTCCGCTCGAACCCGAGCTTGTGACAGGAGAGAACGCTTGGCCATTCCACCGGATGATGTTCGCCGCAGCCTGGAACGGTGCGGTCTGGTGGTTGAAGGTGCCGGCGATGAAGATGCTGCCTTGCCATTCGCAGAGATACGCCGGAGACGTGGCGTTGAAGGCTTGAAGGAAGGAGCTCCAACTGTCGCCCGCGCGACGAAGTACGGGGCCATAGAGCACGCCCGAGGTATCCAGTCTGGCCGGATACCCCGCCATCAACAAGTCGCCTCCGAGTGCAAGGAACGAAGTGGGGTACTGCGTTGACAGACGCTGGGGGTCACCGGGAAGCAGACGCTCCCAAACGCCATCTCTCCAGATCGCCCCCTTGCAGATGGTGCGATCGCCGGCAGCCTCCGTGAACGTCCCTCCGGCGTATACCTGTTCGCCATCGCTCCAGAGCGAGCGGACCTCGTGGGACATGCTCCCCCCAAGCCCGGTCTGGAACGTCGTCCAAGTACCTTCCGGCGTCATCCTCGCCAAGTTGCCGCCCTCGTAGTCGAGCGAGAACCCAGCTGGTGAGCTCCCGAAGAGCAGCTCCGCCCCGACGACCTCAAGAGCATTGCCCGGTTGAAGCGGCTGGAAGCCCGTAGCTCTCCAGGCCCCCTGTTCGAGCACACCCAGGTAGCGCGGGTCGCCGGTCGCGGAGGCGGTGAAGCTGCCGCTCGCATAGAGCTTGCCCTGGAATGACCGCATTGCGTTGACGGTGTTGTTGAAGCCTTGGCCTACCGGCACCCACGAGCTCCCATCCCAGCGGGCCACCCGAGAGAGCTCCGCAGATCCAGAAGCGGTAAACGAGCCTCCGGCGTGCAGGAATCCGTCATGCAGCGTGAGTGTGCGCACTGCGCCTGAGAGCCCCGGGCCCATCGGCTCCCATGCAAGACCGTCCCACTTTGCGACGCCTCTGAGTTGAACCCCGTTATTGGAGGTGAAATCTCCCCCCGCCACCAACAAGGGTCCCGTGTCAAGAAGAGTGACGACGGGCTGGTCGAACGGAGGCCCGAGCGCGGTCCACGTTGAGCCGTCATAGACCGCAACGCTCGTCGTTACCCCGTTCACCACCAGATGCCCTCCGATGATGAGACGCTCGCTTGAGCTCACGATGGCTTGAATCGAGCCGGCCACGTTGGGAATCGGCTGCCACGACTGCCCGTTCCACATGGCGGAGCTCTGGGTGCCGCCAACGTACAGGACCCCGTTGAAGGCTGCCATGCACGAGTTCTCGAACGTCACCGGCGTCCCTAGTTGATGCCACCGTCCTGCGTCCCACACCGCAACTCGCTGGCACGTTTCGCCACCAACCCGCTGGAAGGTTCCGCTCATTACCGTGCGGCCATCAAAGTTCGTAAAGGCACGCACATTCCCATTGGTGCCGGAGGGCTGGTGAGAGGGGTGATCGATCCAGGTGTGGCACTGCGCAGTAGCACCAGTGACCAGTGCTCCGTGGAGCAACACCACGCGAACGAGAGTGTCGAGCGAACCCATGAGGAGCAGTGTAGCGGTAGGAGTATGCGCCACCGAGGACAGTTGGACGTGGGCGCGTTATCGGGTCAGAATCGACCCTCGGATGTGGGGCAAAGAGAGCGAGACTGCCCGCATGCGCGCCTTAGGTGCGGAACGGGGCTGTTCGGGACGGGTTCCGCTATCCGAGAGGGGAGGGACCTGCGCGAAGGTGCTGTCAGTGTGTATTCTGCCACCACGGGGGCCCGATCACTTCCACGTTGATGGAGGCCGCGCGGACGCGGAGCGGCGCAGGCGAACCGATAACGAGGGTAACGAGCATGTATGTCTCTCTCCCGGCGGCGCTGGCCGCGCGTGAGGGGAGTGTAGAGACTTTTGGGCGTGTAGACGATCGCAAAGTAACGCGCCCCCTCACGAGCCCATACTGACGGACTCTTGGGGCTTGCCAACCGGCTTACCAACCCCTTTCGGGTGCTTCGCGGCCGATGCGCGTATTCAGTGCGGTACGGGCCAGTGACGGGCGACTAGCGGCGCCTGCGCATGCCTGCGAACATGATCGGTGCCAACACCGCAAGTCCGTACGGCCCTGGGACGTTGAAGCGCATCAAGAAGGCTGCGTCGCCTGCGGGGAAGTTGGATACCCAGTCCGTCGTGGTCAGCGAGCTGAAGCTGTTCCCGTTATCCGCGTAGACGATCGTGCCCCCGGCGTAAGGGTCGGTATGGTTGAAGCCGAATGCGGCCCGGTTCGTCACGCCATTGAAGTACCCGCTGCACGAGAGGAAGGCCACGTACTGATGGCCGGTGTTGAGGTGGAGGCCGCCGGTGGTGATGGTGGTCGCCTCCCAGCCATCCGCGCCCCCGTTGTTCGTGCTCGTGATCGCCTGCGACTGGAACAGGATCGGCCCAGTTGCACGGCTTCCTGTCCAAGCCATGACGTACGCAGAGAAGGTCACCGGCTCTGGATCGAGGGCGTCGGCAACGAAGAAGGTGAACTCATCCAGCCGTGAGTCGGCCCCAGGCGTGAAGGTCTGCCCGATAGTCGCGGAGCCGGGCTCACCCCAGCTGAACACGCTCTGGCCGCCCCAGCCTGCGGTGCCATCCACAGTGGTTGCCCCCGCGCTGAGACTGGCCCCGGAAAGAAGCGCAGCAGCGCCCGCGATAGTTCTCTTGTGCATCTCTTCCTCCGACGGCCAGCGTATCAGACGCAAGGGAGGCCGGAGTGCTCGCAGAGAAGAAGAGCCCCGCCGGGCACCTGGGGGGTAGGCGCACGCAGCGGGGCTGTTCTGTAGAGGGGGCTTGAGGGGGGCCCCACGATGTTGAGCTGTAGGCTAACAAGCGACACAATCGCGTGTCGAGGGCTCGGCAGCCGAATTTCTGGCTTTTGTTTCCGATCGGGGCAAGTGGACCTCCTCAGGTCAGCACGGTCCGCCACCCAGCACCCGGAAGAACGCCTTTATATCCCGGTCCGTTCCCACGTCGCCATCGCGGTTGTAGTCCGAGCGCCCAGGCAGTGGAAGAGTCCTTGATGTCCGAGTCGGTGCCCACATCGCCCTCGACTTGTAGTCGGCGAAGCACTTGCGCACCTCAGCGCCCGTGCTGGTCACCACGCCACCCGCGTTCGGGTGCCAAGAGCGCCAATAAGGGCGCCAAGGGCGCCAATCAAGGGCGCCATGGCGCTCTTGATTGGCACCCTTGATTGCCGTGGTTGGCGCTCTTGAACGGCCCTGCCGGGGCCAGAATGGGCTTTTCCCAAGCCCACTCACCCCTGTCCGTGCACGGGCGCAAACCGCGTTGGGATCGAGAGGCAAGCTGCGTCGCCGAAACCACCGCGCGCCTTCGCAGCGGGGTCCGCAATCCGGCCGGTAGAAGGACCTACACGGACGCGTGGGCAGGTCTATCGCCGGCCTTCCGGTGCTCAGCCCCGTTTCCGTGGCACGTACCGGGCGCGTGTGCATACCCGGCACCCGAGGCCTGCTGCGTCCAAGTACATAAACGCGCGCCGACGTTGGCAACGGGGACAGAGCAGCCACAGCTTCCAGTCCACCGCGCTCGTAGGCACCCATAAACTGATGAGGTTCTGCTCGCACTTGTCTCCTGCGAGTGTTTGCCACCGCAAGCAGAAGTTCGTGCGCACGTAGGAGGGCTCCAGCACCAACAATCGAAGGGCCTTCGCACTGATTCGGTCCGAGCCGTTCGCGATCGGACGCTTCCGCGGGCGTCCACCCCGAGGGCTGTAACAGGGCATCGTCCGAAAAACCTCATTCAGCGTCATACGACCGATTTCGGCGAAGACCTCACAAGCGGCGAGGCCGGAGCGGACCGGCTGCGTCAGGGGTGGACGGTCGGGGCCGAGCTTCGCCTTCGAGTGGAAGTCCTCGATGAGGTCAATCGCGTCCTCCCCCTGAACCCAGCCGAGCCTCAGGGCACGCCGGATGAGCCGACAGTCACTTCGCGCGTGGGCAGGATCCACGAGGAGTGTGTCGAACCGCTTCCTTGACTCATGGCTGCGCAGTTTCTGCTCGTCATCACACATACACTGCCTCCTAAATACCGACGCAGCGCCGGGCTGCTCAGCGAAACCTCCTCAGGGGGAGGGGGGCATGCGCCTCTAGGGGTGGGTAGACCACGCCATCACGCCCAAGACAGCGTTGTCGAACCGGGTGCTCGGGTGACAGGAACCTCACCGGGGGCCGTTTGCTCCCGCGGCTCCGGCCAGTCCCAGGATGGCCGTGCGGATCAGTTGAGGGAGCTTCGGCCAAGCCGCCGTCACAGCCTCAAGCCCGGGATCAGCCGGTTGCTCACTGAGTGCGCCGGATTTTGCGCCGCCATCCTCCCGAAGCTTTGATTTCGCCAGTGGTTTCCGACTCTGTTCGGACCCCATCGGGGTCACTTGACGATCGATTGGCTCGCCCTGCACAGAGTTGCAGGGCGTTGTTTCTTTTGGCACAGGTCCGCAGCCCACCCAGCACTTGCGGTGCTGCGTGTGAGTCGGTGCGCGACAGGCGATCAGCGTGACCCTTGCGTGGCCTGCTGCTCGAGCTCCTGCCGCCATGCGTCTCTGTTCCCCTCAATGTGCTGGCGGTAGTGCTGCAGGTTCAGCAGGCGGACCTGCCCGTCCTGGCCCGTGCAGAGCAGGTACGTCCCATCGGGCGAGAAGCGGACCCGGGATACCTGGGTGCGGCCGCGGCGGAGGGTCGCGAGTTGGCGGCCGGTTGACACTTCCCACAGGTGGACGTCGCCATCCAGGCCGCCGCTGGCCAGGAGGGTGCCGTCGGGGCTGAACGCAACGGTGAGCACGCGCTCGCGGTGGCCGGAGATCGTGGCGGTCACCGCGAGCGTGTCGGTGCGGCGGAGGATGATGTCGCGGCCGCTGCCTGGGTGTGCGATGGTGTCGCCGTCGCGGGCGACGGCGACATCGGTGGTAAAGCTCTCCGCGGCGGCACTGCGGACGACGGTGCCGGTGTTCAGGTCCCACACCGCCAGCGCCTGCGGCCCGCCCACCGCCACGATCTCGCGCGCTCCCGATGTTGAGGGCAGGGCCGCGGCGGCGCCGTAGTTGCCGCCGCTGGATGTGAGGCGCCTGGTGGTGCCGGCCGCGAGATTGTAGAGCACCGCACCGCCCATGCCCTCGGCGAAGAGGTACTCGGCACGGGCGTCGAAGCAGAGCACCGGGGCGCGGTCAGGCCCGTCGAAGGCCGCGAGCTGCGTCGGGCTGGGGCTGGTAGTGGGGGTCAGCGCAGCCGCGTCGTAGATGGTGACGCGGCCGCTGCTGGCGATGGTGGCCAGGCGGCTGCCATCGGGGCTGAACGCCGCGGCGCGGAGGTTTGTGAGAGCGGGGTCGAAGCGGTCGGCGCGAACGCCATTTGGCAGCGCCCATAGGCCGATGCTGGGCCTGGCCCCCTGGCAGACGGTGATGATGGATTGACCGTCGGGGCTGAACTCGGCGCCGGTGATCCAGCCGCTCTCCGCCGCGGTCCAGACCTGCTCGCCCGAGCGCCGGCGCGTCTCCCACAGGCGCGCGAGGCCGGTGGGCTCGATGACGATCATCGAATCACCCGACGGCGCGAGAGCCCCGTGCAGCATCACCTGCTCGCTGCGGTTGAAGCTCGTGGTGGGCTTCATGGCAGCCCCGTCCCAGAGCTCGAGCTGGGCGCCCACAACGAGCAGCTTTGTTCCATCGGCGCTGAGGGAGAGGCGGTTGGCGTGCGTGGCCGTGCCCTGTGGGAAGGGCTGCGTCTCCCAGGTCGCTGTGTCGATCCTGATCAGAGCGCCGGGGGTGGCGGCAAGCAGGAATGCCCCATCGGGCGTGAAGGCCAGACCGTTGGGGCGGTCTTCGATGGTCAGGCTGTGGAGCGGCGTCCCGTCGGGGTTCCACACCTGCACGAGCTTGTGGAAGCAGGAGGCCGCGATGAGGCCCGAGCGGGAGACCGCAATGTCACGGATGGCCCCGGGCTGCGAGGGGAACAAGAGCGTGCGCCCCGCGCTGCCTGGTGCAGAGACATCGTGCAGGCGGACGGTGCCCGCGAGGTCTCCGCTCACGATTGAGCGCCCGTCCGCCGTGAACTTGAGCGACTGCACGCGTGCCTCGGGGTACGACCAGCGGGCAAGGTGTTCGCCGTCCTGAACGCGCACGATGGAGAGCCCGCCTTCCTGCGTCGCGGCCGCGAGCAGGGCGCCGTCAGGGGACACGGCGGTGGCGCTGATCACGCCGTCGGCGACCTTGAGCTCTGCGACCCTGGTAGCGAGGTCAGGCGTGTAGAAAGCGACGACGCCGCGGGCGTGCGCGAGGGCGACGGTCTGGCCGTCGGGGAAGTACAGCGGCTTCACAAGGTGCGAGACATTGCGGATGGTGCGTCGGATGGGCGCGGCGGAGTAGACCTCCACCAAAGCCCAGTAAGCAGCGCGGGACTCAGGGTGCTTGATGTACTCGCCCCAGATCAGCTCCTCCGCGCCCAAGGTGTTGCCCAGCATCGCGAGCAGCCGGCCGCGGTCGATGGTGCTGAGGGAGAGCTGATGGGCGAGCTCCTCCGCGGACGCCGCGGCGGCCTCGCGGTGACGCTCGGCCGTGCGCTGCGCGGCTTCGGCGGTCGACTGTGCGACCTGAGCCTCGGCTCGGAGGCCCATCTCGCGCTCGGCGCGGGCGCGGTCGCGGTGGGCCTGCCAGGAGGCGTACACCGCGAAGGCGACGACGAGGATGAGGAGAGCTCCGGCGGAGGCGGCGGCGACACGGTGCCGTCCGATCTGCTTGCGCAGGACATAGAGGGCCGAATCCTGCTTGGCGGCGATGGGCTCGCCCGCCAGGTAGCGATTGAGGTCCTCGGCGAGCTCGGCCGCCGACTGGTAGCGGCGGGCCTTGTCCTTGTCCATCGCTTTGGCGACGATCGTCTCGATGTCGCCGCGGAAGACGCGGCTGACGGCGCTCAGGCGGGCGGGCGACTCGTCGCGGATGATGCGGGCCGCCTCGGGTATCGAGCGGCTGGCAAGGTCCAGCGGGAGACGGCCGGTGAGGAGCTGGTAGAGGATCACGCCAAGGGCGTAGACATCGCTACGCGTGTCCACTTCGCGCGGGTCGGCAAGGACCTGCTCCGGGCTCATGTACGGCAGCGTGCCAATGAGCTGGCCGATCCCCGTCTGCATGGTGGTAACGCGGAGGTCGGCGTCCGCGGCGCGCGCGACGCCGAAGTCCAGGACTTTGGGCTGACCGGCGCGGTCCACCAGGATGTTCGCGGGCTTGAGGTCGCGGTGGATGACGCCGCGCTGGTGGGCGTGGTGCACGGCCTCGCACACGCGGGCCAGCAGCGCCAACCGTGCGCGTGTGTCGAGCGCGTGCTCGCGGGCGTGCTGGTGCAGAGGCAGGCCGTCGATGAACTCCATGGCGATGTAGGCAAGATTGCCGCCGCGCCCGGGCTCCACCCCTTCGCCGGTGAGTGGCGCGGAGCCGGCCTCGAAGATATTGGCGATCCCGGGGTGCTGAAGGCGGCCGAGCATCTCGGCCTCGTGCTCGAAACGGCGGAGCAGCGAGGGCGTGGTGTAGCCGCGCCGGATGACCTTCAGCGCGACGGTGCGGCTGGGCCGCTCCTGCCGGGCCACGTAGACGACGCCCATCCCGCCCTCGCCCAGGAGCCGCTCGATCGTGTACTCGCCCACGCGCGTGCCCGGCCCCAGCGTTTCCCCCGCATCATGCTGGGGCGCGAACGTATTGAGGCCGTCGCTGAGGGGGACAGGGTCGTTGAGGAACTCGCCCGCGCCGTCGTGGAACTTGAGAAGCGCCTCTACCTCGGAGCGGAGGGCGGGGTCGTCCGCACAGCGTTCCTCAAGCAGCGCGGCGCGAGTCTTGGGGCCGCCGTCGGCCAGCTCCAGGAAAAGCGCCTCCGCCCGTCGCGGGTCATGGCTCACGTCGCGGGCTCCGCGGCCCCGCTCATGGTGCGGAGCAGCCAGGCGCGGGCGAATGTCCACTCGTTGCGGACGGTGGCGCTGGAGAGGCCCATGGCCGCGGCCGTTTCGTCCACGCCTAAACCGGCGAAGTAGCGGAGCATGACCACCTCGCACTTGCGGGGGTCGTAGCGCTGCAGCTTGTCAAGGGCCTCGTCGAGCGCGAGGAGGTCTGTGCCGGTGGGCTCTTCCCGCATGGGCTCGTCGCCCAGCTCGACGCGGGCGCGATCGCCGCCCCGCTTGATGCGTCCGCGGGCCCGCGCCCGCTCGACCAAGATCCGCCGCATGGCCATGGCCGCGGCCCCGAAGAAGTGCCCGCGTGAATCCCAGCCAAGGTCCTGGCCTCCCAGCAGTCGGATGTAAGCCTCGTGCACGAGGGCGGTGGGCTGCAGAGTCTGGGCGGCGCTCTCACGGGCCATGTAGGAGCGGGCGAGCTTGCGGAGCTCCTCGTACACGAGGGGGAGCAGCTCAGCCGAAGCACGCGAATCCCCGCCGCTGATCGCGTTGAGGAGCTGCGTGACCTCATGGGGGGCGGGGGTGGTCATGAGTGGCGGCGTTGAGTCTACCACCGGAGGGGCCAGCGGCAGGTGGCTCGTGAACCGCGCAAGTGCCGGTTTTTATGGAGGTTAGTGACGTAGCGAAAAAAAGTCGCTGATTCGTTAGCGCGCTCCGAGGGGTGCGTCGCATTGCCCTGCGAGCCGGCACCGCAGTAGGCCGCCGGCACGATCAACCCACGTTTCTCAGGAGATTCGACCATGAACCGCACGTTCACCTGGACCGCCATCACTGCCGCCACGCTCGCGCTCGCCGCCGGGACCGCCCGGGCCCAGTGCGACAGCCTGGACGTCATTACCCCCAGCGACCCGGAGCTCAATCAGAACTTCGGCAACAAAATCGCGACCTTCGGCACCACGATGGTGGTGGGGGCGTACGCCGATGACGGGGCCGCGGGCGCCAATCAGGGCGCGGTGTACGTGCACACCCGCACGGGCCGGTTCTGGACGCAGGCGCAGAAGCTGACGGCCGGCGGCAACGCGCAGATGAACGACTACTTCGGCAAGGCGGTCGACCTTGACGGCACCACCATCGTCGTGGGCGCGCCCGGCCACACCGTGCAGGGGCACGCCGGGGCCGGCATGGTGTTCGTGTTCAACTACACGCAGGCGGCGGGCTGGAACTACGCCTTCGGCTTCCCCAACCCCGACCCCGCGGCCAACGAGAACTTCGGCGCCGACGTCGCCGTCCACGGCGACCACATGATGATCGGCGCTCCCGGCGATGACGAGGCGGGCGTGGACGCGGGCGCGATCTACTTCTACCGCAAGGTAAACGGCAACTGGCAGTTCGTGGACCGCCTCGCCAACAGCAACCACACCTGGGCCGGGATGCGCGCGGGCGAGATCATCGACCTCCATGGCAACACGGCCATCGCCGGCTTCCCCAGCGCCTTCAGCTATGGGCACGCGGACAACGGCGCGGTGTGCGTGTGGCGGCGGCAGGCCAACGGCCACTGGACGCGCGAGTCGGTGATCATGCGGAACGACTCCCGGATGGGCACCGAGGTCGCGGCCGGGCCCAACATCATCGCGTGGTCCTCGGGCGTGAGCGGCACGGGGTGGGTGGAATCCATGCGCAACAACACGCCCGACGACGTGTCGATCGAGTGGGGCGATGAGCCCAACTCGCTGCAGTACCACGTCTACGACAACGACCCCAACGACCAGCCCGAGCACTTTGGCGCCTCGCTGTGGATCGGGGCCAACAACGACCTCTTGGTGGGCGCGACGGGCGGGCGCACGCGGGCGTACCTGTTCCCCAACGCCGCGTGGCAGGCGACGCGCCGGGTCGCGACCATCCCGGGAGCGCCGAGCCTGGGCGCTTCCGTAGCCATGGCGGGCACCACCATGCTCGTCGCCGAGCCCACCTACGCCAACGGGGCCCTGACCAGCGCCGGCGGCGTCCGCACCTACAACGAGGTGTCGCCGCTCAACGGCGCGGACCGCTGTGCCGACGCGGTGGCGATCACGCCCGGCACCTACACCGGCTGCACGGCGAGCGCGTCGGGCGACGTCAAGTACATCTGCACCAACACGCCCACGCAGTTCTCGGCGGATGTGTACTACCTCATCGAGGCGGAAAGCACGGGCCTCATGACGCTGGACACCGCCGGGTCCAACTTCGATACCGTGCTGGCCGTGTACAACGGGTGCGAGGGGGCCATGCTGGAGTGCAACGACGACGCCCCCGGGCTGAACTACCAGTCGCGCGTCACCCTGCTGCTCAACAAGGGCCAGACCTACGCGGTGCGGATCGCGGGCTACAACGGCGCGATCGGGCAGTTCCAGCTGAACGTGGACCAGGAGTGCGGCACGGCCGACTTCAACTGGGACGGGGACACTGGCACCGACCAGGACATCGAGGCGTTCTTCGCCTGCCTGGGTGGCAACTGCTGCCCCACCTGCGGCAGCGCCGACTTCAACGGCGATGGTGACTACGGCACCGACCAGGACATCGAGGCCTTCTTCCGTGTGCTGGGCGGCGGGGCCTGCTGAGAGCCCTTCATCTCCGATGGCGAACGAGAAAAGGCCCCGCGCACGAGCGCGGGGCCTTCGTCGCTTCGCAGAGCTACGGCACGGCCCGGACAGTCCGCGCATAGAGCGGGAGGGTCCGTCTCAGCTGCTGGCAGCCTTCTTGATGTTCTCAGGATGACGTGCCGCCCCCAAGGTGGTGTCGTAGCTGATCTCGCCACGCTGGTAGAGCTCAAGGAGGGCATTGTCCATGGTCACCATGCCGTGCCTCGCACCGGCCTGGATCTCGCTGTACAGCTTGTGGCCTGCGTTCTCGCGGATGTGGTTGCGCACGGCGGGCGTGGCGATGAGCAGCTCGCACGCGAGCACCTGCCCCTTCCCCACCGCCCGCGGCAGGAGCTGCTGCGCCACCACTCCCTGCAAGGAGTTGGCCAGCATGTACAGCACCTCCGACTGCTCCCCCTCAGGGAACGCCGAGACCAGCCGCTGCACCACGTCCACGGCGCCCGGGGTGTGCAGCGTGGCGATCACCAGGTGGCCTGTCTCCGCGGCCATGAGGGCCGTGTAGATCGTGTCGCGGTCGCGCATTTCGCCAACGCCGATGACATCAGGGTCCTGCCGCAGCACGTGCCGCAGGGCCGAGGTGAAGCTGGTCACGTCCGTGAGCATCTCCTGCTGCACCACGATCGAGCGCTTGAACGCGTGCACGTACTCCACCGGGTCTTCAATGGTGATGATCTTGGCGGCACGCTCGGCGTTGATGAGGTCGAGCATGTAGTGGAAGGTGGTGGTCTTGCCCACGCCCGTGGGGCCGGTGAGCAGCACGAGGCCGTGGGACTTGCGGGCGAGGTCGTCAACGATGGCGGGAAGCCGCAGCTCCTGGCGGGTGCGGACCACCGGCTCGCTCATTCGGACGGCGAGCTCGTACTGGCCGTTGCGCTTGTAGACGGTGACGCGGGCGCGCCCGACCTCGGGCACGACCACCGAGACGCACACGCCCCACTCCTTGTCCAGCCGCTCGCGCTGGGCGGGCGTCATCGCGTCCTCGAGCATTCCCGAGATCTGCTCGGCCGTGACCGCCCCGCCGCGGGAGGCCACGATGTCCCCCGAAATGCGGAACATGGGCGGGAAGCCGACGAGGATGTGGGCGTCGCTGGCCTTGTGCTCGCGGGCGGAGATGATGATCGTCTTGAGCTTCATCGCTTGAACAAACCCCCGATGCGCCCGGTGAGCCGCTGGGTGAGCGAGCGCGAACGCAGCGCCCGCAGAGCATCCCGCGCCTGTGTGAGCGAGGGGCACAGGTCCAGCGCCCGCTGATAGCTCGTGGCGGCCTGGTCCGCCCAGCCCACCAGCTGCTGCGCGCCCCCGAGCACGTACCAGCAGTAGCCATGGTCCGCACGCAGGCCCACCGCGGCCCTTGCCATGTCCATCGCCAGCACGCCGCGCTTGTGGAAGAGGTACGTGCGCGCCACGATCACGCGGTCAAACCAGTCCGCGTTGGGCTCGGTCAGGGCCTTCTCGAAGCAGTCGCGGGCGCGGGCGGCGTTCTGCGGCAGCAGCACCTCGCCCCGCACCACCCACCGCAGCGGGGAAGAACCCGAGCTCTGCACCGCCGCGTCGATGCACGCCATGGCGGCGGAGTGGTCGCGCTGGCGGGCGGACGCCCGCGCCTTGGCCGCGAGAAGGTCGCCGTTGTTGCGGAAGAGCTCCAGGGCCTTGTCGGCCCACAGGCGTGCCTCGGGGTACTCGCCCAACTCCACCAGCATCTGCACCTGCCCCACCCACGCTGCCACCAGCGACTGGTTCTTCCCGAGCGCCTTCGTGTACATCTGCAGGGCCAGCTCAAACCGGCCATGCCGGTAGGCGTCATCCGCGAGTTGCATGTCGGTGCTGCTGGTGCGGACGGTGTTGCCCAGCTGCGCGGGGTCGAGCGCCTGCTGCGGAGGCTCAAGGGCTGTCTCGCGCGCCTCGACCTCCAGCCGCGAGAAGCGTCCGTTCATGGGGCCTCTCCTTCGACTTGTGCGCTGCTGTCGGGAACCGGCCCAAAGTCCAGGCCGTCGCCTACGCGCCACACCACGCGCCCGAGCACATCGCCCGAGGGAACGTGGCTCATCCGCTCGATCACCGGCGTGAGCACGCCCCCGAACTGCCCCTGCCCCGGTGCGTTCAGGAGCGAGGGCACGATGATGTAGTCGTCAGGCCCGGCCGTCAGTTCGGTGCGGCCCGGCCAGAACGACATGGGTGTGTAAGGCTGCAGCACGCCATTGACGTGCACCTCGCGCCCGTGCACCACAACCGTGTCGCCGGGCAATCCCAGGACGCGGTCGAAGAGCAGCCCTTCTTGCAGGATCACGCCCGAACTCCACCCCTGACGTACGCGGTACACGACAAAGTCGCCGCGCTCGTAGGTGGTCTGCAGCCAGGGGCCCGTATGGATAAGCAGGTCGTCTTGCTTGATCCCGCCCGCGGCCCGTACCCCGACCACCGGCACCGCGCCGACGAGGCGCGTGGCCATCCAATACGCCGGCCCGTACAGCACACCGCACAGCACCAGGTACACACCCAGCCCGACGAACGCCCGGAAGCCGACAGTCTCGTGCTGCAGCGTCTGCGAGAGCAGCGTGCACACGGCCGCGCAGTGCAGGCCCACCGCGGAGGTGGCGCACACGAACGCGAAACTCGTGCCGTAGTTCAGCAGGCACGCCACCAGCAGCGCCAGCCACACGAGGAAGATGGCCAGGCCCGTACGCCGCCGGCCGATGATCACATGCCCAAGGCCGGGCACGATCGAGCACACAGCCGCACCCCACGAGACATCCGCGTCGATGCGGATCGGCGAGCCCTCGCGCACCCGCCGCAGCGCATCGCGCAGCCGGAACCCAAGCACATCCGCCGATGCACTCGCCGCCCGCAGTGCCGCCGGCCCGTGCGCCCGTGGCGGCACCACCGCCACACCGGAGAAGTCCAGCAGGCTCTGGCACCGCACGCAGCTCCGCGTGCCGGGCGTGTTCTGGAATGTGCAGCTGGGGCATTCCATCGCGCGTCGCTTCCGTCCTCAACCGGCTCATCCCGAGGTGTGCGTGTGGTCCTGCGTGTCGTACCGCACATCGCCGCCGCCGTAGTACTCGCCGGTCAATGTGCGGCTCTCCTCGTGCCCGACGATCTGCTTGACCATATCGGAGAGCTCGAGGCACTTGGAGCCCGAGACGCCGTGCACCTTGACGGTCACCTTGCCGTCCTTGCCAATGGTGATGTCGAACTGCGGCTTCTTCATGTCAGCTCCCGGCCGAGACACGGACGTGGATCGAGTGATCCCCCGAGACCTCCTCGGACTGCACCTTGAATCCGCGGGCCTTCAGTTCGGTCATGAGCTTGTGGTACGCGAACTGCTGCACGATGCGCCCGGAGACTTCCTCGCCGATGGCGCGGAGCTGCGACTTCGAGAGACCCTTGCCGCTGGCGCACACCGTGCACCGCCCCCGGGCGTCAACGCCGACCTCGATGGTGGTCCCGTGACGCTGGATACTGATCTTCTCGCCGCGTGCCATCAGCTCGGCGAGCACCTGGCTGTTGGCCACCTCGGTGGTTACCGACTGGTCCGGGTCAGCGGACACCGGGACCGAGGAAGCAGCCACGCTGAACCCCATGGCGCTCGCGGCCCCGAATACCGCGGATGCGATCGCCGGCCAGGAACCGATCACCACCGGTGTCAGAATGCACACTGTGCTCATCGGGCACCCCTTTCAGACTTCCAGCTTGCGGCGGACCACCGCCGGCTGCGCCTCGGCCGACGGCATGGTGGCGAAACGCGCCCGCCCCGACGCCCACTCGCGCAGCGCGTCGATCCGCTCGCTCATGGTGCGCGACAGCGGCACCGTCTCACGGATGCTGTTCAGCAGGTCCTCGGTCGTGAGCGGCGTGCCCTTGTAGAACACGTCGTACAGCGCGCTGATGATCGCCTGCTCGATCTCGGCCCCGCTGAACCCGCGCGAGGCCTCGATCAGCGTGCCCAGGTCGAACGACCCCGGGCTGCGCTTGCGGCGGGTGAGGTGGATCTCGAAGATCGCCCGCCGCTCCGCCTCGTTGGGTAGGTCCACGAAGAAGATCTCATCCAGGCGTCCCTTGCGCAGAAGCTCCGGCGGCAGCTGCGAGATGTCGTTGGCCGTGGCCAGCACGAACACCGGCGCCTGCTTCTCGTTCAGCCACGTCAGGAACGTGCTCATCACGCGGGCGGTGGTGCCGCCGTCGGTGCGCCCCGAGCTGCTCGACCCCGCGAACGCCTTGTCGATCTCGTCCACCCACAGCACCGCCGGGGCGATGCTCTCCGCCACCTGGATCGCCCGCCGCACGTTCTGCTCCGAGGACCCCACCAGGCTCGAGAACATCCGGCCCACGTCAAACCGCAGCAGCGGCATGTCCCACGCGCGGCTCACGGCCTTGGCGCACAGGCTCTTGCCGCACCCCTGCACGCCAACCAGCAGCACGCCCTTCGGCGCCGGGAGCCCGAACACCCGCGCCTCCTCGGTAAACGCCCGCGAGCGCCGATCGAGCCACTCCTTCAGCTGGTCCAGCCCACCGACCTCCTTGAGGTCGGCCGTGGACTCGTAGTACTCCAGCAGCCCGCTCTTCCGCACGATCTGCTGCTTCTCCGAGAACACCGTGGACACGTCGCTTGCGTCCAGCGAGCCGTCCTTGACGATGGTCTTGGCGAAGACGTTCTCCGCCTCCTGCAGCGTGAGCCCGCCCGCGGCCCGCACCAGGGCCTCACGCCCCTTGTCGTCCAGGTTGATCGTCACGCTGGTGTTGTCCGCCACGTCCTTCGCGATGCGGTCCAGCAGCGCCGACAGGTCCTCCGGCGTGGGCAGCGGGTAGTCCAGCACCGTAACGTCCTTCTCCAACTCCGGCGCCAGCTCCATCAGCGGCGAGCAGATCACCATCGTCTTGTAGCTGTCCGACAGCGCCTGCGCCACCTCCCGCACCTTTCGGATCGTCGGCACGTTGCACGGCGGCGCCGGCGCCCGCAGCAGCGGGTTGAGGTCCTTGAACAGGTAGATCGCGGGCTCTTTCTGCTCGATGATCGCCGTCATCGCCTCGATCGGGTCCGTCGGTCCCTTCCCCCGCGGCGATCCGGGCTCGGACACCTTCTGCAGCCCACTGGTGACCGACCACGTGTACAGCGCCTTGTTCCTTCTCGCGGCGATCCGCTGCAGGTGCTGCTCCACCCGCGCCTCCTCCCACGAGACCACGTAGATCACCGGGTACCGCGCCCGGATCAGCACATCGAGCTCATCCGCGCCCTGTCCGCTCCCCGTCGCGCCCGCCGCGGCAGCAACCGTCGGCGCCGGCGGTCGGGCGTGCTTCACCATCTGCGCCTTCGCGCCGTTCGCCCCCGCGCCATTCGGCAGCGCCCCGTTCGGCAGGTTCATACGCGTCATGGTGACTCCTGAGCATCCCGCCCAGCTTCGTGGCCCGCGAACGCCTCCGCCGCGTGCAGTCGCCGCGTCAGCTCCGCGTCCGTCGGACACAGGGCCGCCGCGACCGGCAGCAGGTCGGCCGTCAAGTCGTGGAAGTACAGCCGCCCGTCGGCCCCGATCCGGATCGACAGCGTCAGCCCCGCCCCGGCCTCATCGCTGCCGTCGCTGCGGTGCAGTGGTTGAACGCTCACGGATGCGCCTCCTGCGTCTGCGGACCGGCAGCCCTAGCCGCCCGGGGCCAGCGCGAGCGCGGCCGCCAGCCGCTCCGCCTTCTCGCGCTCTTCCTGAGTCAGACACCGCCCGAGTTCATCTGTACGGCGGGCCGCTTGCCACGCCGGCACATACCCGGTCATCAGGGTGAAGGCCGCCGCCGGCAGGTGCCCGCACATCCACGCGGCCACCGGGTTCAGGCAGCACTCCAGGTGGCCGGGCATGACCAGATGCCTTACAACCACCCGCGTACGGGCGGAGGCCAGCAGCAGGTTCCGCGTGACCACCTCGACGTACCGGTCCATTCCCGCGATGCTCTTCGCGCACGCATCAGTGCCGAACTTGAAGTCGGCGATGTAGAGGTCAACGACCCCGTCCAGCAGGTCGATCACCTCGGGGCTCATGTACATGTTGGTGTTCAGGGCCAGCGGCAGCGGCTCGTGCCCCGCCTCCGCATTCTCGGCCGCGATTTCAAGGATCGTGTGCAGGTGCAGGCTGGGCTCGCCCCCCAGCAGGTTGATCGTCTTGGCCCCACGCCCGACCACCCGCCGGAAGTCCGCGGCCGCTTCCCCGGGCTCGAGGCGCGACCCCAGATCAGGCACAAAGCAGTGGGGGGCCTGCACGCAGAAGCGGCAGCGGAAGTTGCACCCGCCCAGGTACACCATGTAGCTGGGGATGAGCTCCAGCTCCTCCGCGTAACTCACGTGCCGCTTGAAGCAGTACGTCTGATCGTTCAGGTGGCAAGGAGCGGGCTGACCGGCCGTGCGGTCGATCCCGCACCGCTTCTCGCACATCGTGCACGCGCGGAGCATGTGCCGGGCCCTGACGGCTCGCTCGCGGAGTTCAGATGCAGGCAGCCCGAGTGGCACGGCGGCGCTCCGTGTGTGACGGAGTGTTGTACCAGCCGCGTCCATCCCCGGTTGCCGCGATCTGCCGATTGCCGCTGATGAGTGAGCGGCCCCACGCCATGCCCCGAACCCCTCACCTCGCCGCGTACCGGTAGTACACCTCCAGGCTCAGCGTGCACACCGCCGTCTGGTACACCCGCCCACCCATCCGCGACCAGCGGTCCGTCGGGTCCCAGCTGCCCTTAAGCGGGCCGTCCTTCTCCTGATTCGCCAGCAGCTCGCGGACCAGCTGATCGTTCCACTGCTTCCACGCGTCGCCCTGATGCTGGAAGAGCGACAGGGTCGCGTAGTACCAGTAGTACGTCGGCGCCCCCTCGCCCCACTTCGGCGGACTCGCGAGGATGAACCGCGCCGAGTCCTCCATCAGCGGCTCCGCGCGATTCCGCCCGAGCAGCTGCTGCACGAACATCGCCTCGGCGGTCATCGCCGCGCTGGCGCCCTGCCCCCGCGCGTACGCGTACCGGCCCGGCGAAGCAGGGTCCGCAACCTGCCCCAGCCAGCCGCGGGCCGCCTCGAAAGTCCCCTGCGGCACCGTGAACCCGGCCCGCCGTGCGCTCTCCACCGTGAACACCAGCCAGCCAATGACCGACGTATCGCGCTCCGCCGCGGGCCCGCCCTTGTTCGCTCGTGCGAGCACGAACTCCACCGCCCGGCGAGCCGGCTCCGCGAGCGCCGGGTCGCGAGTCATCGCGAATGCCTCGCACAGCGCCACGGCCGCGACCGTCTGGCCGTACATCGTCTCGCCCGCGCGGAGATCGCCGTCCGCTGTCTGCCGCTTGACGAGCCAGGCGAGGGCGCGCGAAACCGGCTCGCGGTACGGGCCTTCCTGCTGGTGCGTGTGGCCGGCGCCGAGGTAGCACAGGAGAACGAGGCCCGTCATGGCCGCGTCGGCCTTGAACTCCGCCTCCCCCGAGCAGCCGCTGCACTCCTTGTCAAAGTGCTGGGCACTCCAGTACCCCTCGCGTGACTGGTGCCGCAGGAACCACTCCAGCGCGAGCCCCACGGCCTTCTCGGTCTCCGCACTCCCGCCCATCTTCTGGAGCAACTCGGAACGCGATTCGGGAGCGCGCTGCGCGAAGGTCTCCAGCGGCACGGGAATCCCAACCGGGATCAGCGGCTCACGCGTTAGCGGGAGCGACGACCCGACCGCTGAGACCGATTGCGTCGCGGCGCTCGGGAGCGAGTCGATGGTGGGCGGCGCGACGGCGAGAGGCGTGCCGGCGGCCGTGGCGCTCGTGCTCCCGGCGGCTCGGCCGTGGTTGATCATCACCGGCGCCGAGGTCGATGCACTGTCACCCGCGGCCACTGCCGCCGGTGCAAACGAGGGTGCCGGCGACTCGGACTTCGCGGGTTCACTGCCACTCCCGCGCCGCGCCACGGGCGCGGCCACGCTCGGCAGCGCGGCCGCGACCTCTCCGCCAGAAGCCTGCGGCACACTCCCGACCGCGGCGCTTCCCGGAATGGCGGCAGCACTCGGCATGTCCCGGTCGCCACCCGCGTTCGGCACAACGGCGAGCCGCCCCCCATCAGTGCCACGAACGCCCCCGCCGATCCCCGGCAACGGCACGATAACTGCATCCGCGCCAACAGCCGGAGCAACGACGGGCGCGACCTCCGCCTGTGCTCCGCCTGGCAACCAGACCTCCGCGCCCGTGCTCGCCGCCTCCGCGACGGCGCGCCTGCGCGGTGCTGCCGGGAGCGCAGCATCCGAATCGCCATCAACCTTCAACGAAGGTGCTGCGATGGTGGTCGGGGCCGCCGGACCGCCGGTCCTCTCAGAGGACGCCGCCGTCACATTCCAGCCCTGTATCGGCGCGCCGGTGGTCTCCCACCGGCGTATCGCGGACAACGCCACCCGCACCTGCGTCGCCTCGGTTAAGGCACTCACCACGGGCCGTGCGGCAGCACCAATGTCCGCATCGACGGAACCACCCGCGACCTCCGCGCGCGGTGCCGCGGGCCCGGCCCCGACCGGCGCCGGCGCGTGAACCTCCGGCAGACCCTCAGGCCCGGACCTCGCCCCCATCCCGACGCTCACTGGCTCGGCCGACGGCAGATCCACCCGCACCTGCGGCGCGCCCGCTCCGATCTCCAGCGGCGGCAACTCGGTCTCCCGCACCGCCCCCTCAATGGCCGACACCAGCAAGGCCGCAGGCATGGACGGCACCTCCGGCAGCAGCGCCGCATCACCCGTGCTCCCCGCACGCACCTGCGACGCGATCCCCCCCGCGGCCCCGCTGCCCGACGACAGCACCACACGCACGCCGTCCCCGCCCTCCTGCATCAGGTCGATCACTCCCGACCCCACCTTCCACACCGTGAACGCCGACGCGATCCCCGCGTGCACGAGCAGCGACAGCAGCAGGCACTGCGCCAGCAGGCTCAGCCTCGCAAAACGCGACCGCCACCGCGCTTCCCGCAGCAGCCGCGCAAGCACCACCAGCGGGATGAGCGCGAGCAGGAGCAGCAGCAGCCACGGCCACATCTCCCGCAGCAGAGCCAGCACCCGGCTCTCCTCCCGCTCTATCTCCCTGTACACCTCACGTGAGGTCGTCGTCCACAGCGCGTATCGGCCTACATCCGACACAACGGCCGCGCCCCCGCCCTGGTCAATCACACGGTCCGAGCTGAACGTCAACCGGAACCCATCCGAGCTCAGCGCCGGGTCGAGGTCATTCGACGGCGAATTGATGCTCTGCCCCAGGTTCTCGATCAGCCGCAGCCGCCCCTCGGGGATCAGCCGCGTGCGGTACACATCGAAACCGCCGTGCCCGCCCGCGCGGTCCGACGCAAAGTACAGGAAGTCCCCCGCCGGGCTCACCGACGGCGCGCCTTCGTCTGCCGCGGTGTTGACCTCAACGACCGCCCGCGCACCCGACGACCCGTCGACATCCGCCCGGTACAGGTCGTAGTCATGCCTGGTGCGGTGCTCACGCACCGTCGCTGTCCACGCCTCCCCGCTCGGCGCCGGCTCTCCCTCCCGCGGCCTGTTCGAGCTGAAGTACAGGCGCTCCCCGTCCGGCGTCAGCGCAGGCCCGTACTCGTTGAAACGCGAGTTGACCTGCGCCCCCAAGTTCGTCGCGGTCCCCCAACCGTCATCGATCCGTTGCGACACCCACAGGTCATACCCGCCCAGCCCTCCCGCGCGGTCGGAATAGAAGTAAAGCGAACGCCCATCGCGCGACAGCTCCGGCCCCAGCTCGTCCTTCGGCGTGTTGATCGACGCGATCGGCTCAGGCTCGCCCCAGCCGCCGGGCGTCCACCGCGCCGTGTACAGGTCCGCGTTCGCCCCGGGACGGTTGCGCACGAACACCACCACCGTCCCATCCGCGCTGTACCGCGGCTCGTACTCGTCCGCGCTCGCCGCCTCCGCCCGCAGCGGCGTCGCCGGCTTCCAGAGCACCTCGCGCACGACCGTCGTCTCCGCCCGCGAGCGGATCGCGCCGCCATCGGTCAATACCGCCCGCTCATCCGGACGCACGGCCAGCGCCAGCAGCACCACCGCCACAACAACCCCGGCCACGACTGCCAGCGTCCTCTTGCTCGGCCGCCTCATGACACCCTCCTCAGCACATCAACTCAGTTCAGCGGGATGGTCTCGAGGTACGGCTGCTGCACGCCCGCGCCCTTGCACGTGTCCAGGACCGCCGCGATGCTCGCGTAAGAGGCAGTCCGGTCGCCACGCACGCTCACCTTCTGCTCGGGGTTCGCCTGCACCGCCGTCCGCACTAACGCCGCCAGGTCACCCGCCGTCATCCGCTTGCCCGCGACCTCGATCCCGCCATCCGCGTGCACGTTGATAATGATCTCCCGCATCGACATGGAGATTGGCCCCGAGTGGGCCGCGTGCGGCAGCGCGACGCTCATCTCCCGCTCCGCCTGGGCCATGCTCGTGGCCAGCAGGAAGAAAATCAGCAGGTTGAACAGCACGTCCACCATCGGGACGAAGTCGATGTGCAGGTCCGCCCCCGCGCCCTTGTGCTTGATCAGCATGACACTCTCCCTCAGGACGCCGCCCCCGCCAACTCACGCCCGCCCACTGCCACGACTTCCGCTGCCACCTGTTCCCGCACCACACCCGGCGCCTCTTCACCCGCCGAAGACGAGTCCGCCTCCAGCCACAGCGTCGCCGCGCTGTCCAGCGCCGCCGCCGCCGCGTCGATCCGCCCCATGATGATGTGGAAGAACAGCAGCGTCGGGATCGCGATAAACAGCCCGCCCGCCGTGGCCGTCCACGCCTCGTGGATGCCCTGCGCCAGCCGCTCGGTCTTGCCCAATGAATCCCCCGACGCCGCGATCGTCGTGAACGTGCGGATCATCCCCAGCACGGTGCCCAGGAGCCCCAGCATCGTCGCCACCTGCGGCAGCGACGACAGCACCCGCATGCGGTGCCGCAGCTTCCGCACCTCGCGCTCGCCCGCCTCGCTCACCGCGTTTTCCTGCGCCTCGCGTCCCTGCTCGCGCGTGCGCACCGCCGCCAGGATCACCGCCGCCAGTGGGCTCGGGTCACTCTGGCACCGCGCCACCGCCTCCCTTGGCCGGTGCCGCAGCGAAGTGAGCGATTCCAGCAGCCCCCGCGGCACCACCCGCGCCCGGCGCGTCACGATCAGCCGCTCGACGATAATCGTCATCGCAACCAGCGAGCACGCCGCGAGCGGCACCATGAACCACCCGCCGCGCACGATCATGTCCCACACCGTCGACACGAACGAGCCGTCGGCCGGCGCACCCTGCCCGAGCACCAGCCCCGCACCACCTACGCCCTGCATGAACATGGGAACTCCCTTGCGAAAGGTTCACCTTCCGACCCGGCCTCACCGCCCTCGCGACACGTCCCCGGGCGCCGCGGCAGTGGGGGAGCCACGCCCCGGCACCGGTGCCGGGGCTCCTGCCTTTGCCGCCGCCTTCGCCCGCTCCTGCGCCAGCTTCGCCCACTTCGACTCCGGGAAACGCGTGATCAGGTCCTCGTACTGCCGCGCGGCGTCGTCACCCCGCCCGCTCTCCTCCAGGCACCGACCCGCTTCGTACAGCGCCGCCGCGCTCCACTCGGGGTACGCGTACAGCACGTCGGCTTTGAGGAACTCCGCTACCGCCGCGTCGTGCTTCTTCTGGGCGTACAGGCACTCGCCGATCTGGAACTGCGCCCGCGCCGCCGTGGGCCCGTCATGACGCGCGACCACGTCCCGGTAGGCCTCGAGCGCGCTCTCGTGCCGCCCCTGGTTCTCGCGGGCCCAGCCCTGCCCGAACCGCGCCTGGTACCACAGCGGGGAGTCCGACGCCCTGTCGAGGAACGCCGTGAACGCCTGCTCGCTCTTCACCCACTCCTGGCACGCGGCCCACGCATCACCCAGCCGCAGCTGCGCGCTCGCACGCACCTCGGTGTTCTCGCAAGCCGCCCCGAGCGCGAGCTCCTCGGCCGCCTCACGCCCCAGCCCTGAACCCAGCAGCGCCTCGCCGCGCACCAGCCGCGCGTGGCCCAGGAGTGCGGAGTTGGGATAGGACTTCGCGAACGACGCCAGCGCATCCGCAGCCTGCTTCGGCTTGCCGCCCCGCAGCAGGCACGAGCCCCGGAGGTAAGTCGCCCGCTCGCTAATGACAGCCGCATCGGCGGCTCCCAGCGAGGCCGCCGCCCCGAGACAGCGGTCCAGCAGCGCCACCGCCTCATCGAACCGCCCCGCCTGTGCCTCCACCTGCGCGAGATCAAGCCGTGCGTAGCACGCCAGCCGCGCCGGCCCATCCTTTTCCAGCGCCCGCAGCACTTCGACGGATTCGTTCTCGCGTGACAGCGAACGCAGCGCGAGCGCCAGCTCATACCGCGCGCTCGCCTTTGTCTCCGCATCGAGCGCCGCATCCTTAACGCTGGCTCCCAGCGCCTCCGCCGCCTCCTCGTGCTGCCCCAAACGATTCAAAGCAATCGCCCGCAGGGCCCGCGCCTTCACCGCGTCGGTTGAACCGACCTCAGCAACTCCCGAGAGAGCCCGCAAGGCCTCCTGGTACTTGCCCGCAGCCAAGTATGCCGAGCCGAGTGCGAGCCCTGTTCCATCGGCGGCCCCGCCATCAAGCCCCGACAGAAGCTCCGCCGCGTCTTCGTGCCGCCCCTGCTTCGACGCGATCGTGGCCAGGTGCCGCGCCGCATGCTCCTTGAGCGGCTCCGGGGCACCACCCTCGCGCACAGCCTCAAACGCCTGCCGCGCCTCATCCAGCTTCCCAAGCTGCAGCAGGCACTGCCCGCGCTCGAACCGCGCCCGCTGCCCCTGCTCCGAGCTCCCGTCCTCCGCGATCACGCGGTCCAGCAGCGGCACCGCCTCCGCGAACCGCCCCTGCCGCTCGACACAAATCGCCTGCCTCAGCGCGGCCTCCAGCTTGTCGGAAGCGTCGCCGCTCTCGGCCGCGAGCCGCGCGAACCACGCTTCCGCCCCCTTCCAATCGCTCTTCGCGAACAGGTGATCAGCAACCGCACCGACCGCCGCCCGCCGGAGCCCCGCATCCTGCCCTTCGCCATCCGCCAGCGCTTTCGTCAGCTCCGCCGCCGCTTCAGCCCCCCGCTCCAGCTGAACCAGCGACAGCACCCGCCGCGCCGCCCCCCGCCAAACGTGCGCACTCTTCGGGTGCGCCCGCACCAGCTCGCCGTACGCCCTGAGCGCCCCCTCGTGATCACCCCGCGCAAAGGCGTTCTCCGCCACAAGCAGCTGGACGGTCTCGCTCGCTCTCCGCTCCGCATGCCGCGACGCCAACTCCCCGATCAGCCGCTCCGATTCGTCGAGCTCCCCGGCCCTGTGCGCAGCCCACGCGTGCGCCACCAAAGCTTCCGCCGCGAGCGCATGCGAGCCGAACCGCCCGCGCCACTCGCCCCATGCCTCCAGCGCTGCGACGCCCTCTCCCGCCATTGACAACGCCGCGGCCCGCTCGAACAGCATCTCCGGCACCAGCACGCTCTTCGGATACCGCTCCGCCGCGCCCTCAAAGTTCGCCGCGGCCTCCGCATGCTTGCCCTGCTTCGCCTGGCACTTGGCCGCCCAGAACGCCGCCTCCGCCTGAACACTCACATCAGCCGCGCCCCGGGCCTCCCGGAACACCCGGGCAGCGCCCGCTGCATCACCCTTGCTGTACAGCAGCTTCCCGCGCTCCAGCGTCCACCAGTCGCGCAGGCCCGCCGGCACGCCCGCCTTCTCCGCGTCCGCGAGTGATGCCTCCGCCCGCGCGAGGTCCCCCTGCGAGCGAGCCACCGACGCGAGCCCGATTAGCGCCTCCACCCGCACCTGGTCCTTCGCGCCCGCCGCAGCCTCATACAGCTTCAGCGCCGCGCCCAACTCCCCCAGCTGCTGCCGGCACCGCGCCTCCACCAGCGCGGCGTGCAGCCCGTACTCCCCCTTCGGGAATGCCGCCCGCAGCTTCGCCGCACGGTCCGCGGCCGCCTTCGACTGTCCACCCGCGCTCTCTGCCATCGTCGCGAAGAGCTCGGCCCGCTCACGCACCGCGCTCCCCGGCCACTGGCGAGAGACCTGCGCCAGCACCTCCGCGGCCTCCGCGTGCTCCCCCGTGCGGTACAGCGTCTCCCCGAGCAGCGCCGTCGCGACGTCCAGCTGCTTGAACTGCGGGTGCTCCTTCAGCACCCCCCGGAGCACATCGACCGCCCCGCCCTGCTCACCCCCTGCGAGGTGGCACTGCGCCAGCAGCAGCTTCGCATCCGCCGCGAACTCAAAGCCCTCCACGCCCGCCGCGAGCTTGAGGTACGGCAACGCCTCCGCGTGCTTCCCCAGCCGCGTCAAACAGATGCCCAGCGAGTACCGCGCATTGGTCGCCTGCGCGCCATCAGGGTGCTCCTCCAGGTACCGGCGGAACTCCGCGCTCGCGAGGTCGCTCAGGCCCTTATTCAGCAGCCCGATGCCCGCGCGGTACGACTGCTCCCCCTGCGGCTGTGCGCTCGCGAAGCTGCGCACGCTGCCGCACGCCAAAACCGCCGTCGCAACAACAACCCGGATGGTCCGCGCGCTTCCGTATGCCATGAAACAACCTCCAACAACGCGTCGCACCGGAGCGTTCGACAGTTCCGAACCCGCTCCGATTCCGTCTCCGCGCCCCCGCGCCCTCCGCGAGAGACCTGCCTTGAGAGACCTGCCTTCAATGAGCGCGCAGGGCCACCGTGGGAACAAGGGGTGTGTACTCCACGCCGGTGGCCCTGCGTTTCTCGCTCAAGCCGAGCCCGGGCGGTCAGGCCGGGGCTCGACGAATCTCAATCAGTCTCACCGGCTCGCCGTCTGCTTCGGGCTCTCGCACGTCGTCTCGCAGGCGCGCTCGGTCTTCTGGCAGGGGCTGCCGCACACGCCCCCTCCCGTTGTGCTCGAAGCCGGCGAGACCATCCCCGGCGAGGCCGGGCGACGCGACGGCCGCTGGTCCTCACGCCCGCCCTCCAGCTTCTCGGCCCGCTTCTCAAGCTCGCGGATCTGCGCCTGCAGCGCCTGGATCCGCTCACGCAGCTCCTGGTTGCCCTCCCGCGCGGCATCCACGCGCGCACGGTCAGCCTCCAGCTCCACCATCATCCGAGTCCGTGCCTCGCGCTCGGCCTCGAGGTCACGGGTGAGGGCCTGCCCACGGGCCTTCAGAGCCTCCTGCGCCGCCCTGGTCCCGGCCTCCCGCGCCCGCTGCCCCTCGACCTGCGCCAGCCGCTCCGCCAGCACCTTGTTCTGACCGGCAACCCGCGCGGGCGCGGCCACTCGCGACTGCTGCCCGTCGCCATCGACGATCCGCACGAACCGGCCGAACACCGCGTGCTCGTCGTCGTTGCCCCAGATCACCATTCGGTCGCCCTTCATCTCCACCAGGATCGGGACGTCGCTGCGGCTCATCATGCCGTAGAACGCCTGCAGCTTGCCCTGGCTCAACCGGTACTCCCGCGGCTCGCGCGCCTCCTTGAGGGCATCAAGGTCCACCGACACCTCCGCCCGCGGCGCCGCCATGGGCGCTACCGACACGCCCTGCACCGCCTTTGGAGCCTTCGGCGCCTTCGGCGGCTTGGGGGCCTTGGGCGCCCTTGCGGGCGAGCCCTGCCGCGGAAGCTCCGGAGGAGCCGGCGGGGTCGGCGCCACAGCCGCGCCACCGCCGCGCATCGCCTCCAGCGCCGGCGCTTCGCCGAAGAACACCACGCCCGGCTCCGGCGCCCGGGGCGTCACCGCCGTGCGGCTCCGTGCCTGCGCGGCCTGCTCGGCCTTGCTCCTCGCCTTGGCCTCATCCTCGGGCGGGCACGCCAGTCCGGGCATGACGAACGTGCCGGTCGCGACGATCAACGCCGTGACGAACACGCCGAGCATGGACATTCGGGGAGCGGACTTGTGGGTCATCACCATCGTAATTCTCCTTGCCAATCGCTTGGCCGAACCGGAAGCCACCCCTAGCCATGGACCGCGCGACGCCGCGCGGGAGCTCACAAAGGACTTGGTCACCACCAGCGCCGACGCGTACGCCCGACGCTGCGTGGGGAACAGGCTCGTCACCCACGTATCGCAGCTGGCCTCGGCCTCTTCATGCAGCCGCCGCCGCACCCACCACACCACCGGGTGCCACCAGTACAGCGCCCCGATGCCGGCCGTCACCCAGCACAGCAGGTGGTCCCACCGCCGCACGTGCGCCAGCTCGTGCACCAGCACCGCGCGGCGCGAGTCCTCATCGAGGGTCCGCCACAGGCTCGTCGGCAGCACCAGCAGCGGCCGCAGCCCGCACCAGATCATCGGCGACACGGCGGCATTGACGAACACCACCCGCGGCACGCGCGACAGGCCGAGCGCCGCGGCCACCTGCCGAACCAGGCACTGCACCGCTGGACCCGCCGGCGCCGCATCCCGCAGCCAAAGCATTGCCATGAACCGACGCCACAGGCTCAGCACCACGACCAGCACTGCGCCCCCGAACCACACCGCTGGGGGGAGCGGGGGCAGCTCTGCGACCGCGTCGCGAACCTTCAGCAGACGCGCGAGCCAGACCCGCGCCGTCACACCTTCCGTGCTCTGGGACGCGCCGCTCTCACCCGACGCGCGCTTCGAGGTTGATGCCATCGGTGCTGGTGTGACCCGAGAGGAAGCCGCAACGGATAACGCGGGCGCGATCCGCGGCGACGCCGTCCTCACCGGCACTGGACCGACGAACTCAGCGGATTCCGCCAACGTGGACGATTGCGACGCAATACGCGTGTCGGCCGCTCGCTCGTTGGCCAGCAGCCCCGCGCAGAACTCCACCATCGGCATGGCATTCCACAGCGCGGGCACGGGCAGCACCGCGGGAATCCTCGATGCTGCGACGCGTCCCGGGCCGACCTTCTCACCCGCGATCAGTGGGGGAGCGGCGACCTCCGAGACCGGCGAGCTCGCCACCCCGCCCGCCGGCGCAACCACCTCCGCCGCTGCCTGCTCAGAAGCAGCCTCCACCCCCGCCGCCGCCATTACCCGCTCCGAGCTGAACCACTGCGGCCGCCAGATCAGCGACCCCACCGCGGGCGTGATGAACGACGCCAGCACCGCGAACCAAAGCATGTGCCGCGTCGCCGGCCGCACCCGCCGTGCACGGCAGATCAGGGACACCACCACCGCCAGCGGCGTCGCGGCGATCGCCCCCATCCACAGCAGCTCGACCGTCCGTGCGATGGCCTGCTCGAGTCCCATACGCAGCTTCCCACGCTAGCGCCCCACGAGGGGCAGCCCACATCAGTCACGCGAACGCGAATCCAGGTCGTCGATCAGCTTCCGAAGCCGCGCCAGGTCCTCCGGCGTCAGCCGCTCGTTCTCAATCAGCTGCAGCAGCATCGGCGCCGCGGCCCCGTCATACAACTGGTCCAGCAGCGCCCTCACCCGGCTGGCGCTCACGCTCTCCCGCGTGATCTTCGCCCGGTACACGTAGGCCGCGTCCTTCTTGTTGCTCGCCACCGCCCCCTTCTGCTCCAGCCGCTGCAGGAAGGTCATCACGGTGGTGTACGCGACCGTCTTGCCGCGGTTGTGCAGGTGCTCCATAACGTCCCGCACCGTGAGCGGGCCGTGGTCCCACAGCACCCGCATCACCGCGAGCTCTCCCTCACCGAGTTCAACCGGCCGCTTCGCCATGGAGTGGTCCTACTACACCTGTCGTAGGCAGAGTACTACGCGCGTCGTAGGCTGTCAACGGTTAAGTGCGCGGTCGTGACAAATCGCTGCGAGGCGGTGGGGCTTACGACCCTTACCCGAGCCGCCACAGGCCCTTGCGCCGCCGCCCCCGCGCATGAAAACCACCCGCCTCGCGGTGGACCACTCGAAACGTCAACGACAGCACGCGGCATCACCCGTACAGGACGCCGCCGAACACCCGTCCCGTCGCGCTTTCACGTCCCCCGCCGGTTCCCGAACACCTGGATGTGCAGCCGCGGGCAGAACCGCCAGCCCCGCTCGATGCACGCGCTGACCATCCAGCTGGTCCTCTCCTGCGCGGGCACCACCACCCCCTCCGGCATCAGCAGCACGTCATCAGGAGCCCACCCCGTCAGCCGCGCCAGCAGCGCCTCTACCTCATCCAGGTCACCCGGCCCGCTCACGACGAACTTCAGCTGCCGCTGCGGGGATGCGTCGATCAGCCGCTGCAGTACTTGAACATTGATCCGCCGCTCCTCGTGCCGCGCCCGCCACACGCCGCCGGGGTCACGCGCATCACCCTCCGCGGGAGTCGAGTTACTCAGCTTGGGGCTGATGCTCATGAGGTCGCACGCCAGCACCTCGGGCCCATGAAACACCGTCCCCGCCGTCTCCACCGTCACGTGCATGCCCGACGCACGCAACCGGCGCGACAACTCCAGCACGCCCGCGAACAGCATCGGCTCCCCGCCCGTCAGCACCGCGTGCCGCACCCCCGACGCCGCCGCGCCCGTAACCAGCGCGTCCACCGCCACCACCGTCGCCTCTGGCCGCCAGCTCGCGTACGGCGTGTCACACCACGTGCACCGCAGGTTGCACCCGCTCACGCGGATGAAGTGCGACGGCACCCCAGCCAGCTTCCCCTCGCCCTGGATCGACGTGAACGTCTCCGAGATCGGCAGCGCCGCGCCGCTCTCGCCGCCTTCGCCCGCCACCGCACCACTCAGCACGCGCAGCGACCCAACCTTCGCGCCGCTCTCGCCCGCCCCGCTCACAGCCCACCGCCCGCGTACCGCGTCGGATCCTCTACCCCCGCGGCCTCAAACCCACGCCGCCGGATCACACACGATTCGCACCGCCCGCACGCCCGCACTCCACCCCCCTCGCCTGCAACCCCCACGGGGTCATAGCACGAGTGCGTCAGCGCGAAGTCCACACCCAGCCCCGCCCCCATCCTGATGATCTCCGCCTTGCTCTTCCCCGCCAGCGGCGTGCGCACGCTGAACCCCGCGCCCTCCACCCCCGCCCTCGTCCCCAGCCGCGCCGTGCGTGCAAAGCTCTCGATGAACTCCGGCCGGCAGTCCGGGTACCCCGAGTAGTCCACCGCGTTCACCCCGATGAACAGCTCGCCGCTCCCCACCGTCTCCGCGTACGCGGCCGCCAACGACAGAAACACCAGGTTCCGCGCCGGAACATACGTCACCGGGATCGCGCTCCCGCCCTCACCAGCCCCCGGCTCACGCCCCTTCGGCACCTCGATGTCGGCCGTCAGCGCCGAACCGCCGATCGCCCGCAGGTCCAGCGCCACCACCCGGTGCTCCACCGCTCCTAATGCCCGCGCCACCGCGGCCCCCGCGACCAGCTCATGCCGGTGCCGCTGCCCGTAGTCGAACGACAGCGCATGGCACCGGAACCCCTCCCGCCTTGCCACCGCCAGGCACACGGCGCTATCAAGCCCGCCCGACAGCAGCACCACCGCAACCCGCCCCCGCGAATCCGCCGGCTGCTCCTCTGAAGATGTTCCCGTCGCACTCACGACCCATCATAGAAGCCGCTGCTCCCGCTCGAAATCGCGCAAACGAAAGGGGCCCCGCCGACGCGGAGCCCCTCACTCTTCATTTCCACGTTCCGGTTTCCGCTTTCCGCTTTCCTAGCACGCCCCCCCACCCAAGACCCGGAAGAAGCTCTCGATGTCCTGGTCCGTCGCCGAGTCCCCGTCACCGTTGAAGTCGCTCCCGCCCTCATAGCACGTGGAGCAGCAGTGACCCCCGATGCACGCGAAGAACGCCTCGATGTCCTGGTCCGTCCCGATGTCGCCGTCGCCGTTGAAGTCGGCGGTGCCGCACGGCGGGGGCGGCTGCGTCACCGTCAGCACCGCGCTCGCGCTCGCATCCGTCCCGCAGTCGTTGGTCACGACGCACCGGTACGTACCCGCCGAGCCCAGCAGCGTCTCCAGGAACCGCAGCGTGTCGGTGCCCGCGCCCGACACATACCCGCGGCTGTTCACCACCGGCAGCCACGACCCGTTGCTCTGCCGCTTCTGCCACTGGTACGTGCGGTTGGTCAGCGAGCCGTCCGCGATGATCGAGAACGTCGCCTCGCCGCCCATCTCCACCGTCACCGAGTCCGGGTGGTCGGTCACCTCCGCCGCCACGCACGCCGGCTCCACCGTCAGCCCCACGCCCGTGCTGAACACCGTGCCGCAATCATTCACCACGCGGCAGCGGTACAGGGCCTCATCCGCGTCCACCGCCCCGACCACCGTCAGTGTCGGCGTGGTCACACCCGAGTACCCAACCACCCCGCTCAGGCTCGTGTAAATCCCGCCGCTGCTCGGCGCCTTCTGCCACAGGTAGGTGCGGCCCGCGCTCGACCCGCCCGCCGCGATCGTGAACACCGCGTCTTCGCCGCTGGTCACGGTCTGCGCCACCGGCTGCGTGGTGATGGTGGGGGCCGTGCACGCCGGCGTCACCGTCAACGCCGCGCTCGCGCTGTAGTCCGTCCCGCAGTTGCTCGTCACCCGCATCCGGTACAACCCAGCGTCACTCAGCACAGCGTTGGAGATCGAGAGAGTCCCCGTCGTCGCCCCGCTGATGTGCCCCGACGAGTTCACCACCGTCGTCCACGTGCTGCCGTTGTTCGTGCTCTTCTGCCACTGCCGCACGTACCCGCTGGTCGCCGGCCCCGCGGCCAGGCTCGCCGAGAACGACGCCGTCCCGCCCACCGTCACGCTGTCCGCCTGAGGATTGCCCGTCACGTTCGGCTCGGCACAGATCGCGTCCCAGCTCTGCAGCGCGGCCCGCACCGGCTCCCGCAGCAGCTCGCGGTGGAAGGGCATGTACGCGTTGCCCACCTGCGAGTCCCACACGTTGTCAAAGAGCAGGGCAAAGCTGTACTCCTGCGTGTAGGTCACCACCAATCCGTTGAGCGTCCCCCTGAATGGGATGCTCGCCCAGCCCGCGCCCCCGCCCCAGTTGTCATTCCCGCAGGTGTAACCGCCGTCCTTGAACACCATCTCGAACCCATCCAGAAACGCGGCGAACTCCGCATCAGTCAGGTCGGTATTCGCCCGCTCCTGGTTGATCATCTGGTTCAGCCACCCGTTGTTCACCACCGTCGCGCCGGTGAAGTAGAACATCCGGCTCTTCAGCTGGTCCTGCCACGTGTCGCTGAACAGCGACCCGTCGAAGATCATCTCGTACAGGTCCGCAGCGTCATTCGGGCTCATCTCGTTGGGCGTGTTCCCGCACAGGCACCCGATCACGTGGTTGATGCGGATCCCAAGCCCACGGTCCGCGAGCCAGGTGTTCATGTTCGCCCGCCCGTAGTAGGCCGCGAACGCCTCCGTGGCGTTGTTGTCCGAGTTGGTCAGCATCCGCGTCATCAGGCTGCCGATCGTTCGATTCCCCGCCGAGCAGTTGCCTGATGTCGTCGGGCAGTCGGTGTTATTCTCGTCGCAGTTGTCCTCACAGTAGATCTGTGTCGAGAAACCCCCGTTGTTCGACGCGAACTGGTCCACCGCGTACGCCGCATGCACGATCTTCATCGTGCTCGCCGGCTCGAACTCGTGGCCTCCGTTGAACGACAACTCGAACCCGCCACCCACCCGCTTGCGGCTGAACCCCAGGATGCCACTCGTCACGCTGCTGCGGTACAGGTCTCGGATGCGCCGCTCCTCCGCATTCGCATTATCCACCCGCGCCCCCATGTACCAGGTGCTCCCCGTGGACGTCGTGTACCGCTCCAGCACCGTGAGCCGCGCCCCCGCGTTGTTATGGAACGGCGCCACCTCCGCCCCCGTCATGGCGTAGTCCATCTGGTCCGCCCCGCTCGTCCCCGTGACCACGATCGCGTTGATGGACACCGACCCGTTCGCCCCGGGCACGATGTCCGCGTCGATGATCCGCCCGTTGGTCGAGTTCACATCCGTCTGAACGCTCCCCGGCGTCGCGTTCAGCGCCCACCACCAGTTCCGGAAGTTCGCCCCCGTGTTCGGCACCGTCACGCAGCTGTAATACCGCGTGCTCCCGATCAGGAAGCTGTCCACGTCGATCGGCCTTTGACCGTTCGCCGCCTGCCAGTCAATCATCGCCTGCAGCGTGGGGAACGTCCCCCACGACCAACCCGCGGCCGCCGTGCTCCCGCTGTTGTCCACCACCAGCACGTCCATGTTGATCGTGCCGCCGTTGTTGTAGCACTCCAGGTCAATGATCCGCTTGTTGTTCGCGCTCAGGTAGCTGTTCAGCGTCGCCGCGCTGGTGTACCCCCGCCGCAGGTCCGACCCCGTCGCGGCGTACGCCCCGCTATTACTCACGAACAGGACGTCATAGCTGTTCGTCCCCTGCCGGCTGATCGAGAACGGCCGCGACCCGGCGCTGATCTGCGCGTTGATCGTGGTCTCGTCCGCCCCGTAGATGTACCCCCACCCCGTCGCCGTATCCAGAATCTTCTCCGGCTGCGCCACCGCCCCGCCCGCCGCCGCCGCCACCACCGCCGCGCCCATCCACCACATCGCATGCTTCATGACCGGTCTCCGATTAGGTCCAACCGTAACCTTCCGATCTACCCCGCGCGTGATAGACTCCGGCCGCGGGGCCCCCCTGCATACGGGCACCCCTCGCAGACCAGCCAGACTTTCCGCCCCTCCGTTCAAATGCCCGACGCCCCGCCCCCAACCCCGGCCCCCCAGCACGGCGTCACCCACCTCCTCGACGCCGCCGCCCGCGGCGACACCCTCGCCACCGACCGCCTCTTCCCCCTCGTCTACGCCGAGCTCCGCCGCATCGCCGGCTCCCTCATGAAGGGCCACAACCCCGGCACCCTCCAGCCCACCGCCCTCGTCAGCGAGGCCTACCTCAAACTGGTGGGCGGTTCGATGAACGGTGGGGGTAGCGAGAGTGGCCGAGAGCCCGCCTGGGACACCCGCGCCCACTTCTTCGGCGCCGCGGCCCGCGCCATGAAGCAGATCCTCATCGACCACGCCCGGCGCGTGAAGACCGCCCGACGCGACAACGCCGAGTTCTCCGAAACCCAGCTCCCCACCCTCGACAGCAGCGCCGACGCCAACCAGACCCGCGCCGCCGGCGACCTCCTCCACCTCGACGCCGCGCTCGAAAAGCTCGCGGCCAAGGACACGCGCCAGCACCAGGTCGTCATGCTCCGCTTTTTCGCCGGCCTCACCATCGAGCAGACCGCCCTCGCCATGGCCCTCTCCCAATCCACCGTCAAGTCCGAGTGGACCTTCGCCCGCGCCTGGCTGCTCCGCGAAGTTGAGCGTGCCCGCGCCGCTGCAGCATCCGGAACCTGAGCACATCGGAACACCTGAACCATGGACGACTCCCGCATCCGCGCCTGGTTCGACGCCGCCGCCCACGCCGCCCCCGAAGAGCGCCGCCGCATCCTCAGTGAGGCCCGCGCCACTGACCCGCGCGAGGCCGAGGAGCTCGAGTCGCTCCTCGCCCATCTCGACTCCGCCGGCGTGCTCGACGCCACGCCCCTCACCGTCGCCAGCCTCCTCGGCGCCGACGCTCTGAGCAGCGACGACGCGCCCCCCTGCGCCATCGGCCCTTTCACCATCCTCAAGGAACTCGGCCGTGGCGGCATGGGCGTTGTCTACGAAGCCCAGCAGTCCTTCCCCAGGCGCAAGGTCGCACTCAAAGTCATCCGCCCCGAGCTCATCCGCTCTTCCCTCCTCCGCCGATTCGCCCGCGAGGCCGGCGCCCTCGCCCTCCTCCAGCACGAAGGCATCGCCCAGCTCTATGAGGCCGGCTTCGCCGACGCTACCCGCCGCCTCCCCTACATCGCGATGGAGCTCGTCGAAGGCCAGCCCATCACCGCCTACGCCAACGCCCACAACCTCGCCACCAGCGAGCGCCTCGCGCTCCTCGCCCGCGTTGCCGACGCCGTGGACCACGCCCACCGCAAGGGCGTCCTTCACCGCGACCTCAAGCCCGGCAACATCCTCGTCACTGAAGGCGGCAACCCCAAGGTCCTCGACTTCGGCGTCTCCCGCCTCACCGCCGGCGACGCCCTCGATCAGCACGAGCCCGACCACACCGCGACCGCCCACGGCCAGATCATCGGCACCCTCGGCTACATGTCCCCCGAGCAGCTCGCCGGCAACCCGCGCGATATCGACCATCGCGCCGACGTCTACGCCCTGGGCGTCATCCTCTACGAGCTCCTCGCCGGCCGCCCGCCCTTCGACCTCTCCAGCATGAGCCTCACGCAGGCCACGCTCACGCTCCGCGAGCAGGAGCCCACGCCGCTCTCGCGCCTCAACCCCCGCCTCAAGGGCGACCTCACCGCCATCACGCACAAGGCCCTCGAGGCCGACCCGCAGCGCCGCTACCAGTCCGCCGCCGACCTCGCGAGCGACCTCCGCCGCCACCTCAGCAACGAGCCGGTGCTCGCCCGCCCGCAGACCACGCTCTACCAGGCCCACAAGTTCGCCCGCCGCCACAAGGGCCTCGTCGCCGGCCTCGCCCTCGCCGCGCTCTTCCTGGTCGCCGGCGCGGCAGCCACCACCTGGCAGGCCATCAAGGCCACCCGCGAGCGCGCCCTCGCGCAGGAGCAGGAGCTCCGCGCCAAGGAGACCGCCGCCCTCCTCACCCGCTTCCTGAGGTCCGCCACTCCCGAGGTGGCCCAGGGCACGGAACCCACCGTCCGCGAGATGCTCGACCGCGCCTCTGCCGACCTCGCCTCCGACAAGAGCGTCCACCCCGCCGTTGCTGCCGACACCCACCAGGTCCTTGCCGAGGCCTACGGCGATCTCGGCGACTTCCCCAAGGCCGAGTCCCACGCCCGCACCGCCATCAACCTCATGTCCGCCCAGCGCGGGGTCGCCCACACCGACACCCTCCGCGCCCGCGGCTACCTCGCCCGCCTGCTCACCCTGCAGCACAAGGACGCCGACGCCCTCTCCACCATCCGCGCCGCCCGCGCCGATGCCGAGCGCTCACTCCTACCCGACGACCCCGTCACCCTCCGCATCATCTCGCTCGAAGGCCTCGCCCTCGCCGAGCCCGACGACCCCCAGCACCGCCAGCTCGACGCCGGCCTCGCCCTCCTCAAGCACGCCCACGAGCGCATCATGGCGACACAGCCGCCCACTTCCGGCCCCGCCATCACCTCACTCCAGTCCTATGGCACCGCCCTCGCCCGCGCCGGTAAGCACGCCGACGCCGCGCCGCTGCTCAAGGCCGTGCTCGACCACCGTGAGCAGGCGCTCGGCCCGGACCACCCCGACACCCTGCACTCAATCGACAACTACCTGATCGCCGCACGCGACCTCACGCCCCAGCAGCAGCTCGACAGGCGCCTCGACCTCCTCGCCCGCGCCGACCGGGTCCTGGGCGAAGACCATCCCCGCACCCTCGGCTACCGCCGCAACGTTGTCCTGCAGCTCGTCCAGGCCGGCAAGGGCAAGCAGGCCCTCGAACAGTCCAAGCGCCTCTACGAGCACGGCGTCAAGCGCCTCGGCCCCGCCCACCCCGACGCCCTCGACTTCCGCGGCCTCTACGTCACCATCCTCACCCTCGCCAAAGACCTCGACACCGCCACGAAGATCGCCCAGGAGCAGCACGACATCTCCCTCCAGCACTACGGCGAGAAGCACCAGTACACCTACCAGTCCTGGACGCTCCTCTACGACATCGCCGAAGCCCAGGGCTCGCTCGAAAAGATGCGTGAGGCCGCCAATGCCCTCCGCGGCAGCCCATGGGAAGAGGCCGTCTTCGCCCAGCTCAAAGCCGCCGAAGAAAAGGCCGCGGCGCAGAAGTAAGCGACCGCCTCATCCTCCTCTTCGTTCCTCTGCGGTCCTCTGCGTTCCTAAGAGCGCAGGCTCTCCACCCGAAAACCCTCCAGCACCCCTCGCAACCCCGTGAACCCCCGCGCCGGGTCATACGTCCGCACACGCTCGCCCGCGTACCCGTCACCGCTCGTCAGCACCACCACCCCTGCCGCGCCCGCGCGTTCGCTGAACCGCCGCACATCCACCACGCCCCCATGCTCCGCGTCCGTCACCCACAGGCGCGCGTTCTCCGCCGGAAGCACCCCGCCGAGCTTTACCTCCCAGCCCGCCGCCGCCAGCACCGCCCGCACCGCCGCGGCCCTCCGCTCATCACCCAGTGTCACGCTCGCAACCGGCCGGTCCCCACCCGCCGCGATTCCCGGCGCCTCAGTCGCCGGCAGCACCAGGCGGAACACCGAACCCTCCCCCAGCTTCGATTCCACGTCCAGCCGCCCGCCCGCCGCCTGCACGTACGCGCTCACCAGTGACAGCCCCATCCCCGTGCCGCCCTGGTCCGTCCGCGCTCCGCGCACCTTGGTGGTGAAGAACGGCTCCACGCACCGGCGCACCGTGCGCTCATCCATGCCGATGCCATTGTCCGACACGCTGACGACCACCGTCTGATCAGCGCCCGGCGCACACAGCAGCTCAATCCGGCCGCCCTTCCCCTCGCCCCAACGCGCCACCACAGCGTCCCGCGCGTTCTGCACGAGGTTGAACACCGCCTGCGTCAGCCGATGGTCCGCCAGCTTCACCCGCGCGACATCCCGCTCCACCCGCACGACCAGCTCCGCCGCGCGTCCAACCGCCGACCCCAGCACCCGCCCCGCGCTCCGCTCCCACTCCAGCAGGTCCGTCTCGCCCTCCTCCGCCCCCTGGGCCGGGTCCTTCGAGAGCATCCGCATCCCGCGCGACAGGCTCGCCAGGTACGACGTGATCGCCTCGATTGCTGCCGCGTTCTCCCCGATGGCCGGCTCCCGCCGGCTCGCCTCCAGCAGCTCCTCAACGTGCACCCGCAGCGGCAGCAGCGCGTTGTGCAGGTCGTGCCCCAGCCCCGCCGTCAGCGTCCCCAGGCTCGCCAGCCGCTCGCTGTCCCGCAGCCGCTTGGACGATTCCTCCAGCTGCCGCGTCCGCTCCGCCACCATCGCCTCCAGCCCCGCGCGGTACCGCGACAGCTCCTCCTCCGCCGCCTTCCGATCCGAGATATCCAGCACCGACCCGATATACCCGAGATACTCGCCGCTGGGCCCCACCCGCGGCGTCGCCGCGTCGATCGCCCACCGGTACGTCCCGTCACGCCCCAACAGCCGGTATTCCACCTTGAATGGACCCCGCTCGGCGTTCGCCCTGATGAACGCCTCCGTGGTCATCCCGCGGTCGTCCGGGTGCACCGCCTCCAACCACCCCATCCCCAGCCCCGTCTCCGGCGTCTGCCCCGTGTACTCGTACCACGACGCGCTGAGGTACGAGCACGCACCATCCGGCTCCGTCACCCATACCATCACCGGCGCGTGGTCCGCCATCCGCCGGAACCGCTCCTCGCTCTCCCGCAGCGCCGCCTCGGCCTCCAGCCGCGCCGTCACATCCGCGCTTGCGCCGATCATCCCCAGGTACTCGCCCGACCCCGCGAAGCGCGGCCGCCCCCAGCTCTCAATCCACCGCCAGCGTCCCCCCGCCACCCTCACCTTCACCGTCGCATTGAAGGGAACCCGCTCCGCGTTGCACCGCAGGAACTCCGCGAGGTAGCCCGGCCCGCTCTCCTCATCCATCAGCATCTGCCACCGCCCCGACCTCATCTCCTCCCGCGTCACCCCGAAGAACTCGCAGAACGTGTGGTTCACGAACTCCTGCCCGCCGTCCGGCCCGTGCACCCACACGATCAGCGGCAGCCCATCGGCCATCTCCCGGAAGCGCTCCTCGCTCTCCCGCGTCGCTTCCTGCGCCAGCTTCAGATCATGGATGTCCGTCGCTGTTCCATACCACTGCCCCGCCCCGTCCCCCACCCGCGTTGCGCGGCTCAAGTGCCAGCGATAACTCCCATCCTTCATCTTGATGCGGTGCTCGCACTCGTACGCCGCGCGGGCCTGGACCGCGCCTTCCCACGCGGCCCGCGTCCGCGGCATGTCTTCCGGGTGCACCGCGGGCGCCCACTCCCATGGCGTGCCCGGGCCTAATGGCTGCCCAATTCCCGCGAACGCCTCCGCCCGCCGGTTGTAATACGTGACCGCCCCGTCATCCCGCGCGATCCACACCAGCTGCGGCATCGCATCCGCCAGCTGCCGGAACCGCTCCTCGCTCGCCCGCATCGCCTCCTCAACCAGCTTCCGCTCCGTGATATCAGCGGCCACCCCCGTAATCCGCTCCACCGCGCCGCTCGCCCCCACGCCCACGTGCGAGCGGTTGAACACCCACCGCACCTGCCCATCCGGCCGCACGACCCGGTACTCGTGCGTAAACACCTCGCGCGATTCCAGGCACGCCTGAGTCTTCCGCCACAGCTCCTCGCGATCATCCGGGTGCACCAGCGCGGTAAACGCCTCCACCGTCGGGCGGAACGTCTCATGAACCCCGTACACCGCGTACGTCTCGGGCGACCACCACACCTCCGCCGCCCCCACCCGCCACTCGTACACCCCCAACCGCCCCGCGCGCAAAGCAATCTCCAGCCGCTCCCGCTCCTGCGCCAGCTCCCGCTCCGCACGCTTCCGCTCACTGATGTCCTGCACCAGCGAGAAGTAACCCGCGACCACGCCGTCAGGACCCACATCCGGCACGTACCGCCCGTCCACCCACCGCGTGCCGCCGTCCTTGTACGGAACCTCCGCCTCGTACTCCACCACCTCACCGGCGAGCGCCGCCTCGATCCGCGGCCGCAGCACCTCCGCCGCCCGCTCCCCCAGCACCTCCGCGAGCGTCCTTCCCACCACATCCTCGCGCCGCTTCCCGAACCACCGCTCGTACGCCCTGTTCACAAACCGGTACCGCCGCTCCCGATCAACGTACGCGATCAGCGCCGGCAAATGGTCCATCACCAGCGACAGTGCATCGATTCCGACCAACGAAGAACGGCCAGCGCTCACGCGCTGGCCGCTCTCATGAACTGATCCGTGCTGACCCGACACCCCGGCCTCACTCTCGTCGCAAGCCCTCGCCGAACCTCCACATGAGGATCGCTTCGAGCCCGCGGGCACAGCCAGTATATGGATTTACCGGACGCGGCCCAGATGAACTGCCGAGCCAGACGGCCAGCGACACTACTTCACGTTCACATTCGCCCACGCGCTCCAGGCCGACGACCCCACCTCATTGAACGACCGCACCCGGTACCGGTACTGCCCGCGCGATACGCTCTGCGACGCGCTCGTCACGTTCGCGCCCACGCTCCCGACCATTGTGGTCCCGAGCCAGCGGCTCCCCTGCTTCTGCTCCCGCTGCACCTCGAACCCGCTCTCGTTGCTGGACGCATCCGCCCACCGCACCGTCACCGTCCCGCCCGACGCGCTCGCCGTCACCGACGTTGGCGCCAACGGGATCGTCGCCGTGGGCGGCGGTGGTGGGGGTGGGGGAGTCGGCGCGTTGACCGTCACCGTCAAGCTCGCGCTCCCGCTCATTCCGCCCGAGTCCGTCACCCGCGCCGTCACCGTGTGCGTGCCCACCACCAGGTCACTGCGCGACACACTCGCACCCGTCCCCAGCGCCCCCTGCAGGCTGCTCGTCCACGCGATCCCCGCGCTCAGGCTCCCGTCCTGCACATCGCTCGCGGTCCCCGTGAACGTCACCGCCGCGCCATGCGTGAACGAAGCCCCGCTCGCGGGCGACGAGATCGCCACCGTCGGCGCGGTATTCACCGGCGCCGCAATGGCCGCAGCCGCGTTCACCATGCCCCCCGTCACCGTCCGCCCGTTCAGCGCCCCCAGCGGCCGCACCGTCGTCAGCAGCCGTGACCGCACCTGCTGGTACGTCATGCCCGGGCTCTGCCCCCACACCAGCGCCGCCACCCCGCTCACGTGCGGCGCCGCCATCGAGGTCCCGTCCGACCACCCGTACCCGTCGTACGCCGCGCTATAGATGCTCACCCCCGGCGCCGCCAGGTCCACGCTCTGCGCGCCGTAGTTGCTGAATCCGCCCAGCTGCCCCGCGGCGTTCACCGCCGCTACCGAAATCACATTGTCCAGCGCATACCCCGCCGGGTAGTACGGGTACACGTCGTTGTTGTCCCCGATCTGATCCGCCCCGCCGTTCCCCGCGGCCGCGACAAACAGGTGCCCGCTCCCCCGCGCCGCGTTCAGCGCGTCGTACAGCGCCTGCGAGTACCCGCCCCCGCCCCAGCTGTTGTTGCTGAGCTTCACGCCCTTGGCCACCGCGTACTGCAGCGCCTCGATCGCGTCCGACGTGTACCCGCCGTCAGGCCCGATGAACCGCAGGGCCATCACCTTGCCCTGCCACACCACGCCCGTCACACCCACGCCGTTGTTCCCCGCCGCCGCGATCGTCCCCGCCACGTGCGTCCCGTGGAACCCGCCGCTGGTGGGGTCGTTGTCGTTGCTCCAGAAGTCCCACCCGCGCACGTCATCGACATACCCATTCCCGTCGTCGTCAACGCCGTTGCCGGCGACTTCCCCCGCGTTGCTCCACATGTTCGGCGCCAGGTCCGGGTGCGCCCAGTTCGTGCCGTCATCGATCACCGCGATAACGAAGTTGGGATCACCCCGGAACGTGTCCCACGCCTCCGGCGCATCAATGTCCACGCCCGCCGCCGTCCCCATCTGCCCCGTGTTGTTCAGCCCCCACAGCCACCCATAGTTCGCGTCGTTCGCGTTCACCGCCGCCTGCACGACGTAGTCCGGCTCCGCGTACTCCACGGCCGGGTCGGCGCGCAGCGCTGCCAGCGCCGCCGCCGCGTCCGCCACCGCAAGCTTCTCCAGCCCCGGCACCACGCTGAAGTTCCTGTGCGTCTCACCACGCGCCCCCCCCCCCGCCCCCCC
>Ga0196963_10000183_pt1 | contig 62705 bp, 66 predicted proteins | sample S1_5metaG_FD_148600 | JGI IMG/M metagenome (GOLD analysis project Ga0196963, IMG submission 148600) | Soil microbial communities from Anza Borrego desert, Southern California, United States - S1_5 | ecosystem: Environmental > Terrestrial > Soil > Desert | place: USA: California | collected... | reverse complement strand
GCTCTCACTTTCTCGTAGCAGAAAGTGGTCATTTGCTCGATTGCTTCTGCAGTCAAAGCCAATGCATTCCAGACATGCTCAAGCCTTGTTAGTGTCTATCCATAACACCTCCAAGGGCTGGGCGCACAGTAGGGCATATCCCACATTTGTGCATTTAAAAACAGAACTTATGCATTTTCCTTATCTCTCTGTCGGGGCGACTTCGCCTAGAGCGCTTCCACATGCAGGCTTGCACAAGTCCTGAAAAAATATTTTTTGACAAGCTGAGACAACCGGTCGTATTATTGAGCCATGACGAAACTCACGCAAAAACAGATCAATCGGGACAACCTGCTCAGCCAGGGCGTCACCCTGCTGATGGAGCAAGGCTACCACGGCACCGGGCTGAAAGAAATCCTCGACGCCGTAAAAATTCCCAAAGGCTCTTTCTACAATTATTTCGGCAGCAAGGAAGCGTTCGGCGCGGCCGTCATTCAGCACTATATCAACCCGTTCATCGAACAATTGAGCGCCCATCTCGACAATCCGGACACGGATGCCCTGACCGCGCTGCGGCGTTATTTCGATGAACTGATCGGCGAACTTGAAAAAGCGGAATTCAAAGGCGGCTGCCTGCTCGGCAACCTGATGGGGGAAATCGGCGATACCAGCGAAATCTGCCGGGCCTCGCTGCAGAGCGCGGTCAAGCGCTACCGGAATTTACTGCAAGCAGGATTGGAACAAGCGCAACGGCAAGGCACGGTCAGAACCGATAAATCGGCTGCCGACATGGCCGACTTACTGGTCAATGCCTGGCAGGGCGCTTTGTTAAGGATGAAGATCGAGAAGTCTTCGGCACCGCTGAAGCAATGTTGTCAGGAGTTATTGGGCGATTTTTTCAAAGCCTGATTTTTTATCACCAAAATAGAGACGACCAGTCATCTATATCAATCTTAGGAGAACCGTATGCCAAAATACATTATCGAACGAAACATCCCGGGCGCCGGCTCGCTGACCTCTCAGGAGTTGCAAGGCATTTCGCAGAAATCGTGCGGTATTCTGCGCGACATGGGGCCGCAAATCCAATGGCTGGAAAGCTATGTCACCGACGATAAAGTCTATTGCGTCTATATCGCCCCCGATGAACAAACGCTTAGAACCCATGCCGAAAAAGGCGGATTTCCGGCCGATAGCATTGCCCGTGTAAAAACCGTGATCGACCCTACAACGGCCGAAAACTAGTCAACAGGAACTACGATGAAACAACAATTCAATAAACAGCGGTTGAACCGTTTTATGACCGCGTGCGCCTTTACCGCATCCACGCTCGGCTTGGCCGGCATATCCACTGCTCAGGCCGATGAGACCTGCCAGTCGCCCTACATGGCCAAGATCACCGGCCAGGAGGATATGGTCTATGTCTGGACTTTAGGCATGCAGGGCCTGGGCGATGAGCAGGACAAGATGGTGACCGTCGATGTCAATCCGAAGTCGAAAACTTACGGCAAGGTCATCAGCAGCGTGTCCGTGGGCGGGCGCAATGAAGCGCATCATGCCGACTTTACCGATGACCGCCGCTATTTATGGGCCGGCAGCCTCGATACCAGTAAAATCTTTGTCTTCGACGTGCACAGCGATCCGGCCAAACCCAAGCTGGTCAAGACCATCACCGACTTCGTCGCCAAAAGCGGCGGCGTGGTCGGCCCGCATTCGACCTATGCGCTGCCGGGCCGCATGATCATCACGGGGCTTTCCAACAACAAAGACCACGGCGGCCGCACGGCACTGGTCGAATACACCAATGAAGGCGATTATGTCGCGACCTACTGGATGCCGACCGACAGCAATCTGGAGGGCGCCATCAAAACCGGTAAATATGCCGACGGCTATAATTATGACGTGCGCGCGCTGCCCCGGCGCAATCTGATGCTGACGTCCTCATTTACGGGCTGGTCGAACTATATGATGGATTTCGGCAAAATGCTCGGCGATAAGGAAGCGATGAAGCGCTTCGGCAATACAATGGTGCTGTGGGACCTGCACACGCGGAAGCCGAAAAAGGTCCTCGATATGCCCGGTGCGCCTCTGGAAATCCGTTGCGCCTGGGAGCCCAGCCACAATTACTGCTTCAGCACGACCGCGCTGACATCGAAAATCTGGCTGGTCCATGAGGACAAGGCCGGCGAATGGCAGGCCAAGGCCGTGGCCGACATCGGCGATCCGTCCAAAGTCCCTCTGCCGGTCGATATTTCGATCTCCAGCGATGACAAGAGCCTTTGGGTCAATACCTTCATGGACGGCAAAACCCGCCTGTTCGATATCAGCGATCCGTTCAAGCCGAAACAGGTATATGAGAAAAAAATCGGCGCCCAGGTCAACATGGTATCCTCGAGCTGGGACGGCAAGCGCCTGTACTACACGTCCTCGCTGCTGGCCAACTGGGACAAGAAAGGCGCCGACAACGAACAGTTCTTCAAGGCCTATCACTGGGACGGCAAGCAGTTGAAAGAGCAATTTGCGATAGACTTCATCAAGGAAAAACTGGGCCGCGCCCATCAGATGAAGTTCGGCGCCTACTCGCTTTACAAAACCGCATCACCCAAGTGATCACTATGAGGGGCGGCCAGCCGGCCGCCCTTTTACCCGCTTTACCGGAGTAACTTTCTAGATGAACGGCTCTCTTTTACTCAAAGCATTACTGCTCGGCCTGGCCGTTGCCAGCGCCCAGGCCGAGCCGGCCCCGGCCGCCGCGCCCTCCTATGAACGCCTCGAATTTGTTGCCCCGGAACCGGGGACTTACCGGCTGCCCGTCCTGGGGGCCGCCGCCGACGGCTCCGTGCTGGACGCCGAGGGCAACGATATGACGCTGCATCGCCTGATGGGCGACAAGGCCGTCTTGCTGAGCTTTATTTACGCTACCTGCAGCGATGTCGACGGCTGCCCGCTGGCCACCTCGGTCTTGCACAAGATCAAGAACCGCCTGAAAAAAGAGCCGGAACTGGCCGGGCAACTCCGGCTGCTGACCTTAAGCTTCAATCCCGAGCACGATACGCCGGCCATGATGAAGCAGTACGGGCAGGCATTTCAGGCGCCAGGCGTCGAATGGCGCTTTCTGACCACGCGCTCGGAGCGGCATTTGCAGCCGATCTTGGACAATTACAAGCAAACCCTGGAAAAAGTTTACGACGATCAAGGCCGCTTTACCGGCACGTTTTCGCACATTCTGCGCGTTTACCTGATCGACAAGGACAAGCAGTTGCGCAATATTTACAGCGTCTCGTTTTTGCAGCCCGATATGCTGATCAACGATATCAAGACCGTGCTGCTGGCCGAAAAGAAGCCTGAAATCCGGGCGGCCAAGGCGGATGCGGCGGCGCTGTATGCCGCCGGCGACAATAAAGACCATTACGAACGCAGCGATTACGAGACACATTCGGTGGCGCTGACCGAGCGCGCCGGCCAGCCGGCCGATCTGCTTAAAACCGTCAGGCAGCCGCCGCTGGGCCTGCCCGCCGTGCCTGTGCCCGACAATAATCCGCTGACTGCCGATAAGGTCAATCTGGGCCGCAAGCTGTTCTATGACCGCCGCCTGTCGCTCAACAATACGTTTTCCTGCGCCATGTGCCACGTTCCGGAGCAGGGCTTCACCAGCAACGAGATGGCCACGGCCGTTGGCGTGGAAGGCCGCACGGTCAGGCGCAATACGCCGACGATTTACAACACGGCTTATGCCCGGACACTGTTTCATGACGGCCGCGAGAACGCCCTGGAGCAACAAGTCTGGCTGCCGCTGCTGGCGCATAACGAAATGGGCAACCCGTCCGTCGGCCATGTGATCGACAAGATCAAACACAGCGCCGACTACAACGGGCTGTTTGAGAAAGCCTTCGGCAAGGGGCCGGATATGAAAACCCTCGGCATGGCGATCGCCAGCTACGAGCGGACATTGAACTCGGCCAATTCAGCTTTCGACCGCTGGTACTACGGCAAGGATTCCAAGGCGCTCGACGCGAAAGCGCAGCGCGGCTTCAAGCTGTTTACCGGCAAGGCCAACTGCTCGGGCTGTCATGCCGTTGCCCCGGAACATGCCCTGTTTACCGATGATAGTCTGCATAACACCGGCATCGGCTATGCCGCCGCGATGGGCAAATCGGAAAACAGCCGGCGCGTGCAGGTCGCGCCGGGCGTTTATGCCGATGTGGCGGCGCAGTTGATCGAGTCGGTCTCCGAAGCCAAGCCCAATGACCTCGGCCGTTATGAGATCACCCAGAATCCCGATGACCGCTGGAAATACAAAACCCCGTCATTGCGCAATGTCGGCCTGACCGCGCCTTACATGCACAACGGTTCTTTCCAGACGCTGCGCCAGGTCATCGCGTTTTATAACAAAGGCGGCATTGCCAACGAAAACCTGGACCCCTTGATCAAACCGCTGAATCTGACGGCTGGGGAAATGGATGATCTGGAAGCCTTCCTGAACGCGCTGACCGGCGATAATGTCCGGGAACTGGTTTCGGATGCCTTTGCCGCGCCGGTTGGCGAGGCTGAATAGGGCGGGCCTGGCCGCTTCAGGTCGTTCACACGATAAGCGCAGGTGAGGCATGAACAGAGAATTATGGCTGCTAAGGCATGCGAAGTCGGACTGGCATGTCATCGCCGGCGATTTTGACCGGCCGTTAAACGAAAGAGGAAAGTGTGCGGCCCGGCAGATGGGGCGTTGGATGAAACAGCACCGGCTGGCGCCTGATTTCGTGATCAGCTCCCCGGCGTTAAGGGCCATCGAAACGGCGGAAAGGGTCTGTGCCTTATTGGGCTTGCCGGCTCAGGCCATTCATCGGGACGGGCGCTTGTATGAGCAGGGCCTGGACGGTTTGAAAGCCGCACTTGCCGAATGCCCCATTCAGGCGGAGCGGGTTCTGCTGATTGGCCATAATCCGGCGCTGGAGGTGCTGTTGCTTGACCTGGCCGGCAAGGATGCCGTGACCGATGCGGATAAGCTATTGCCGACAGCCGCTCTGGCGAGACTGATGGTATCTTGCCAGTGGCATCGCCTGCGTACAGGATGCGCGGAACTGTTGTCCGTTACTTATGCCAGGGATTTGCCCGAAGCCCGCTAATCAAGACGTTACAAAAAATGGCGATTGTCATATTGCTGTCATGAATTGCTTGCATAATGGTTTCAAGTCAGTTATTTCAGTAAAGGCGAATTATGAAATTATTTTTCAAGGTAAAGCAGTTAGTTGCAGCAGTCGGAGCGGTTTTCGCCTTATTGGCAGGCAGTCACGCGTTTGCGGCACAGGCTGTTGATGCGGCTATTCCGAACTATCAAAAAGCCAGCGGTATTTCCGGCAATCTGTCCAGCGTCGGTTCCGATACGCTGGCGAATCTGATGACCCTGTGGGCCGAGGAATTCAACCGTAACTATCCGAATGTCAACATTCAGATTCAGGCGGCAGGGTCTTCCACCGCGCCTCCTGCCTTAACCGAAGGCACGTCGAATATCGGCCCCATGAGCCGTAAAATGAAGGATGACGAGATCGATGCGTTTGAAGGCAAATTCGGCTACAAGCCTACCGCCGTGCCTGTAGCCATCGATGCCCTGGCCATTTTTGTCAACAAGGACAACCCGATCAAAGGCCTGACGCTGGCCCAGGCCGATGCGATTTTTTCGGCGACGCGCAAATGCGGCTACGAAAAGGACATCACCACCTGGGGAGAAGCGGGACTGGCCGGCGCCTGGCAAGGCAAAAGCATTCAGTTGTACGGACGTAACTCGGTTTCCGGGACTTACGGCTTTTTCAAGGAAGAAACTTTATGCAAAGGCGACTTCAAGGATAACGTCAACGAGCAACCCGGTTCGGCTTCAGTGGTTCAGGCAGTGACGACCTCGGTGAACGGCATCGGCTATTCCGGCATGGGCTATAGCACGTCAGGCGTCAGAACAGTGCCGCTGGCAAAAGACGCGGGCAAGCCATTCGTCGATGCGACGCCGGAAAATACACTGTCTGGCAAGTATCCTCTGGCGCGCTACCTGTATGTTTACGTCAATAAAAAACCCAACCAGCCACTGGCGCCATTAGAGAATGAGTTTCTTAAAATGATATTATCAAAAGAAGGTCAGCAGGCTGTTATAAAAGACGGTTATATCCCGCTGCCAGCCAAAGCGGTTGAAAAAGCGCTGGCTTCCATTAAATAACGGTACGGATTATGGATGGGTGGTAAAAATGGCTTTAATTGTTGTGCAGGGATGCATAAACAAGGATGTTTGAGCCGGATTAATGCTCGCTTCTCCTCCTCATGAAAAGGGGTTAATCCGGACAGAAGGCGGCTGAGATTTGCAAAACGAATCTCGGCCTTTTTTTGTTTGTATCTCATTGTCCTAATAATTTATAAAATGTTGGCATGTCTGAAATCGATTTAACTTATCCATCTGCCGGTATAAAAAGCAGGGCCAGCGGCTATTATCATCGGTGGCGATTGATGAAAGACCGGCTGGCCCGTTATGGCGTCGTCACAGGCGGCCTGGGCGTCATCGTTGCCATCGCGCTGATTTTCTTCTTTTTGCTGTATTCGGTCTTTCCTTTGTTCGTGCCCGCAGCAGCGGAATCCGCCGCGCATTATGACGTGCCCGAAAAAGCCCTGGGCAATACCGTGCTGCTGGCGATGGAAGAACAAAATAAAATGGCCGCCCGCTTCACCGATAGCGGACAGGTCGTGTTTTTTGAAGCGGCTACCGGCAAAACGGTGGACGTAAAAACGGTCCCGATACCGGCGGGCGCGCATATCACCAGTTTTGCGCCAGGCAGTCCCGCCGAAGGCGTGGTCATTTACGGATTGTCCGACGGCCGCGCGATTGTCGCAAAATCTCAATACCAGGAATCTTATGTGCATGACCAGCGGGTCATTACGCCGTCCCTGACTTATCCGTTGGGTGAGGCGCCCTTAGTGCTGGATGACACCGGCGCGGCTTTGGAAAAAATAGCCGTTAAAGCCAATGACGCAACCACGATTGTGGCTAAAACAAAGGATAAGGTCCGTTTGGTCAGTTTTGAGAAAAAGGAGTCTCTGTTTGACGAGGAGGCAGAACTGGACCGTACCGATGCCGTTCTGGATATGCCGGCATTCAATCTGGCCGATATCATCATCGATAAAGAACAGCGCAATCTGTACCTGATCAGCGGCGACGGCCGTCTGAGTTTTTTTGATATCAGCAATAAAAGCAGTCCGGCCATAAGGCAGCATCAGAATGTGGTGGCGGCGGGCGAAAAAATTACCAGTATCGCCTTTTTAAACGGCGATCTGTCGCTGCTGGTCGGCGATTCCAGCGGACTGGTCTCGCAATGGAGCCTGGTCAGGGACGAATTGAATCGGCAAGCGCTGCGGAAGATCAGATCATTCAAGGTTTCCAACAGCCCTGTCATGGAAATCCATGCCGAACAGCGCCGTAAAGGCTTTATGACGCTGGACGCCGATGGCGTGGTCGGCATTTACCATTCAACCGCTGAAAGAGAGTTGATCAAAGAGTCCATTGGCGGGCCCGGCTCTGCCGCGGCAGCGCTGTCGCCCAAAGCCAATGCGTTTTTAGTGCAATCCGGCGATAACGCGCTGCATTTCTGGCATGTTGAAAATGAGCATCCTGAAGTGTCGATGAAGGTGCTTTGGCAGGAAGTCTGGTATGAAAGCTATCCCAAGCCCAACTATATCTGGCAGTCTTCTTCGGCAAGCAATGATTTCGAGCCTAAATACAGCTTGGTCCCCTTGGTGTTCGGCACCTTGAAGGCGGCATTTTATTCGATGCTGTTTGCCGTGCCCTTGTCACTGATGGGCGCCATCTACACGGCCTATTTCATGACGCCGGCCATGCGCCGCTATGTCAAGCCGAGCATTGAAATGATGGGGGCTCTGCCGACCGTGATTCTGGGCTTTCTGGCCGGCCTCTGGCTGGCGCCGTTTATTGAGACGCATCTGGCGGGGTTGTTCGCCTTGTTCATGATCGTGCCGCTGGCCGTGATGCTGTTTGCCTTTGCCTGGCACAACCTGCCCGAAGGCCTGCGGCAAAAAGTGCCGGAAGGCTGGGATGCGGCCTTGCTGATACCGGTCATTTTATTGAGCGGCTGGCTGGCTTTCGCGGCCAGCGGGTCGCTGGAAGCGCTATTGTTCAATGGCAGCCTGCGTGAATGGCTTAAAGCCGAACTGGGCATTGGTTATGATCAGCGCAACGCTCTGGTGGTCGGTGTGGCAATGGGCTTTGCCGTGATTCCGACGATTTTTTCGATTGCCGAAGATGCCATTTTCAGTGTCCCGAAACATTTGACGGTCGGCTCGCTGGCGCTGGGCGCCACGCCCTGGCAGACCATGACCCGGGTTGTGCTGTTGACGGCCAGCCCGGGGATTTTCTCGGCGATCATGATCGGCCTGGGCCGGGCCGTCGGAGAGACCATGATTGTGTTGATGGCGACAGGCAATACGCCGGTCATGGACTTGAGTATTTTTCAGGGCATGCGCACCTTGTCGGCCAATATCGCCGTCGAAATGCCGGAATCGGAAGTCGACAGCACGCACTATCGGGTGCTGTTTCTGGCGGCGCTGGTCTTGTTTCTGTTCACCTTTATTGTCAACACGCTGGCCGAAGTCATCCGCCAGCGCCTGCGCGAAAAATACAGTTCGTTATGATCAAGCAATGGTTCAACAGCGGTTCGCCGTGGATATGGCTCAATGCGGCGGCGGTCAGTGTCTGCCTGATTTTTGTCGTCGGCCTGCTGGGCCTGGTGACGGTAAAAGGGGGCGCCCATTTCTGGCCGTCCGATGTCGCGGAAATCGTTTATCAGGAAGAGGGCGGACAGCCCGAGACTGTGATTGGCGAGATAACCGATACCAGCGTCACCGGCGCCGCCATGGCAGAAGCGGCTGGCTATAAAATGGCCGATAATGAAGACACGCTGGTGCAATATCTGATCAAGACCGGCAACCGCGATGTGCTCGGCGCCGATTTTCGCTGGATACAGGAACGCAATATCCAAAGCCAGCAGTTTCCCGCCGACATCATGGTCCTGGAACGCCGGGAGTGGGGCAACCTCTATGGTTATCTGGCCGCGGTGAAAGAGGGCGGCAGCACGATCGCTACCGGCGATCAGGCACTGCCTGCCGCACGGGACAGGATAGCGGCAGCCTCGGCTATCTTTGACGAGATAACGCGGATCGAGAAAAAGGAAATCGGCGCCGTCAACTATGGCCTGGAGCGGTTAAGGCTGAAGCAGAAACGTCTGGAGATGGAAAATCAATGGGATCAAGAGGCAGAGCAACAGATAGCGGCCGAAAAGGCCGAGTATGATGCCGACTACAAGCGCTATCAGGATCAGCTGGCTGAACTGTACCGGCAAATCCGGCGCGATAGCCTGGTGGCAAAGACCGCGGGCGGCGACGAACTCGAGATACCGTTGGCCAAGGTGGTCAGGCTGTATCAGCCGAATGCCATGGGGGTGGGCGACAAAATGCTTCACTACGGCCGCAAGCTCATCGAGTTTCTGACCGACAGCCCGCGCGAAGCCAATACCGAAGGCGGCATTTTCCCGGCGATTTTCGGTACGGTCATGATGGTGATCATCATGTCGATTATCGTGACGCCGTTCGGCGTGATCGCCGCCGTGTATTTGCGCGAATACGCCAGGCAGGGTTTCACGACGCGGCTGATCCGGATCGCGGTCAACAATCTGGCCGGCGTGCCCTCGGTGGTTTATGGCGTATTCGGTTTGGGCTTTTTCGTCTATATCGTGGGCGGCAACATTGACCGGCTGTTTTATCCTGAAGCGGCGCCCGCGCCGGTTTTCGGCACGCCGGGGCTGCTGTGGGCCTCGATCACGCTGGCCCTGCTGACGCTGCCGGTGGTGATCGTCTCAACCGAAGAAGGGCTGGCGCGTATCCCTAAATCGATACGCGAAGGCAGTCTGGCGTTGGGCGCCACCAAACTGGAAACCTTATGGCGCACGGTATTGCCGATGGCGAGCCCGGCCATGATGACCGGCCTGATTCTGGCGGTCGCGCGGGCCGCCGGGGAAGTGGCTCCGCTGATGCTGGTCGGGGTCGTCAAGCTGGCGCCGTCATTGCCCTTGGACGGGAATTTCCCGTTTTTGCACTTGGACAGAAAATTCATGCATCTGGGGTTTCATATTTACGATGTCGGTTTTCAAAGCCCGAACGTGGAGGCGGCAAGACCTTTGGTTTACGCCACCTCCTTGCTGCTGGTCATCGTCATCGTCGGACTGAATCTGGCGGCGGTCAGGATCAGAAATCATCTACGCGAAAAATACCGGTCATTGGAAGGTTAACAAAGAATGGCAATAGAAAACGTAAGAACTCACGCGATCGATATGGATTCCATTTTGCGAAGTCAGGCAAAACCGCGGGGCCAGCAGGAAACCTGCATCAAAATAGAGGACTTGAAACTGTTCTATGGCGAGAAACAGGCCCTGCACGGCATCGATATGGAAATCGCCAAGAAAAGGGTGACCGCCTACATCGGCCCTAGCGGTTGCGGCAAATCAACGCTGCTGCGCTGTATCAACCGGATGAATGATCTGGTCGACAGTGTCCGGATCGAAGGCAGAATCCTGCTCGAAAATGAAGACATCTACAATAAATCGGTGAATGTGGCCGCTTTGCGCAGGCGCGTGGGCATGGTGTTTCAAAAGCCCAATCCATTCCCCAAATCCATCTTTGAAAATGTCGCCTATGGGCTCAGGATTCAGGGCATCAACGACAAGCGCACTCTGGATGAAACGGTCGAGAACGCCTTGCGCGGCGCGGCCATCTGGGATGAGGTGAAAGATCGCCTGAATGACAATGCCCTGGGCTTGTCGGGCGGCCAGCAGCAGCGGCTGGTCATTGCCAGAGCCATTGCCATCGAGCCGGAAGTGTTGTTGCTGGATGAGCCGGCATCGGCGTTGGACCCTATTTCAACCTTGAAAATCGAAGAGTTGATCAATGAGCTGAAGGAAAAATACACCATCGTCATCGTCACGCACAATATGCAGCAGGCGGCACGCGTTTCGGATTATACTGCCTTCATGTATATGGGCGAACTGATCGAGATGGGGCCGACCAGTGAGTTGTTTACCAATCCCAAAAAGAAACAGACAGAAGATTACATTACCGGACGGTATGGCTAAACCGGGAGAAAACCATGGATAACAGCAAGATTGGGCAGCATATTTCGGGACAGTTCAATAAGGAACTGGAAGATATCCGCAATAATGTATTGACGATGGGCGGGCTGGTCGAGCAGCAGATAGAGCAGGCGGTAGATGCCTTCATGACCGGCGACATGGAAATGGCCGAGCTGGTTATCAAGCAGGATAATCAGGTCGACGCGCTGGAAATGCTCATCGACCAGGAATGCATGCAGATTCTGGCGTTGAGGCAGCCGGCGGCATTCGATCTGCGCCTGCTGATTACCGTCATCAAGACCATCAACGAACTGGAACGAGTCGGCGACATGGCCGAGCGCATTGCCGAAATGGCGATGCGTTTATCGGATACTGACGGCAACAAGCATGAGCAATACTATGAACTGCAGCATATGGCCGATCTGGTCAGGGACATGCTGCATGGCGCCTTGGATGCGTTTGCCAGAATGAGTATAGAGGACGTGACGGCCATTACCGGGCGCGATGAAGACGTCGACCGTGAATACGGCAGCATCATCCGCCAGTTGATCACGCGCATGATGGAAGACCCGAGAAACATCACGCGCACGCTGGACGTGCTGTGGACGGCCAGAGCGCTGGAGCGGATCGGCGATCATTCGGTCAATATCTGCGAGAACGTCATTTATATGGTCAAGGGCGAGGATGTGCGGCATATGACGCAGGCCGAGCTTGAGAAAAAGATGAAGGGTTAGCGGCCAAAAAGGCGAGCGCCGCCGGATACTCGCCTCAGGTATAAGCCGCCTCCGTGGCGTTATTTCTCCAGGCCGATAAAATCCCAGATTTTGTGCGACAGGGTGGAGCTTTTATGCTCGGGCACGGGCGGGCCGTCCGGGTAATTCATTTCATATATTCTGGCCGTATCCTCGGCGAGTTCTGTCATCTGAAGAGCCGTATAGGCTTCCTGCAAAATCTGTAGCGCATAGGGAACGGCAGGCGTGCGCTGGTATTTCTCCACCACATAAGTCGCTCTGTTGACGGCGGCAATGTAGGCCTTGCGCTTCATGTAAAAGCGCGCAACATGGACTTCATGCATGGCCAGGTTGTTGTTGAGCGCGATCATGCGCTGTTTGGCGTCGGGCACGTATTTGCTTTCCGGAAACCTGCGCAGCAGTTCGGCGAAATTATCGTAGGCATCGCGCGCGCTGCTGGTATCGCGCTGCGAAGTATCGGTCGGCAGGAAACGGTCGATAAAGCCAATGCCGCGATTGTAATTTACCAGGCCTTTTAGATAATAGGCGTAGTCGACGCCGGAACTTCTGGGGTTGGTTTTGATGAAGCGGTCGGCCGCCGCGATGGCCGCTTCAGGATCGTCGCCTTTGAAATAAGCGTATGCCAAGTCCAACTGGGTTTGCGCGGCCTCTTCACCAAACGGATAGCGCGCCTCCAACTCTTCGTAGAGCTTGATCGCCTTTTCATAAGCGCCGCTGTCTACAGCAGCTTTAGCCTCAGTGCGAAATTTCTCGGCATTCCAGTCCGCGTATTCGTCCGTTGTCTCGGAAGCGTCGCCGGCGGTGAACTCCTTAAGCGTCTCGCAGCCCCCGATAGCCAGGCTTAAACAGCAGATGAACAAGAATTTTATTAAAATTAATCGCATAGTGCTAACGACACGTTGTAATATTAGAGGTTTTCTCGCAGGATATAGCCGCAGCGCTTGAAATGGCCATATGACCGGCGAGTATAACTTAACATCGGGTTAATCAGAAGAATTTGTTATGACAAGATTAACGGCAGAAGTGCCTTTGGAATTGGCCGGCATGCGTTTGGATCAGGTGCTTGCGGAATTGTTTGCCGATTACTCGCGCAGCAAGTTGCAGACCTGGATCAAGTCGGGGCGCGTGCAGGTCAACGGTGTAACGCTCAAGCCGAAAGACAAGCTGGAAGGCGGCGAGGAAATCACGCTGGATGCCGAGCCGGAAGTGGTGATTACCTGCGAGCCCGAGGAGATCCCTTTGGATATCGTTTACGAAGACGACAGTCTGCTGATCGTCAACAAGCCGGCCGGCCTGGTCGTGCACCCGGCTGTCGGGAACTGGAACGGTACCTTGCTGAATGCGCTGCTGCATCACGAGCCGAATCTGGAAACCTTGCCCCGGGCCGGCATCATTCACCGGATCGACAAGGAAACCAGCGGCCTGCTGATGATCGCCAAGACGCTGCAGGCGCATAACAGTCTGGCCCAGCAACTGCAGGACCGGGACATTACCCGCGAATACCTGGCCATCACGCGCGGGCGTATGACCGCGGGCGGCACGGTCGACGAGCCTATCGGCCGACATCCTACCGATCGCAAGCGCTATGCGGTCAAGGATTCGGGCAAGTTTGCCGTGACGCATTACCGGGTCGTTCAGCGTTTTACCGGCCATACGTTGATCCGGGTCAAACTCGAAACCGGCCGGACGCATCAGATCCGCGTGCACATGGCGCATATCCGCTACCCGCTGGTCGGCGATCAGGTGTACGGCGGGCGCTTTCAAATGCCGCCTCACTGCAGCGAGCGCCTGGAGCAGGAATTGCGCAATTTCAAGCGCCAGGCGCTGCATGCAGCCAAACTGGGATTGAAGCATCCGGTCACCGATGACTATCTGGAATGGGAGCAGCCCTTGCCCGAGGACATGGTCAATCTGCTTGAAGCACTGGCTGAAAATGAACAGCAACAAACATTGGCTTGAACCGGACTGGCCCGCGCCCGGCCACGTGCATGCCGCGACGACCTTGCGCACCGGCGGCGTCAGCGAGGGCGCGTTCGCCAGCTTAAACCCGGCCACGCATGTCAGTGATGATGCCGAAGCGGTCAGGCAGAATCGGCGAATCATCAAAACGATGCTGGGACTGCCTGCCGAGCCGGTTTGGCTGGAGCAAATCCATGGCAACAAAGCCGTCGACGCAGGAAAAACACGTTCCTTGGTACAGGCCGATGCGAGTTATACCGATGAGTCAGGGGTTGTCTGCGCGGTGCTGACGGCCGACTGCTTGCCGCTGCTGGTCTGCAATGCCGAAGGCACCCGGATCGCGGCCATCCATGCCGGCTGGCGGGGCCTGTTGTCCGGCGTGATCGGCAATACGGTTACGACGATGGGCAATCAGGATCTGCTGGTCTGGCTGGGGCCTGCGATCGGACCCCGGTGTTTCGAGGTGGGCGCGGAAGTGCGTGAAGCTTTCGTTGAAAAATCAGCCTCTTTTGCCAAGGCTTTTAAAGCGCGCGGCAACGGCAAATGGCTGGCCGATATTTATCAACTGGCCCGGGAAGATCTGGCCGCGCTTGGTATTGACAGAATTTATGGCGGTAATTTTTGTACCGTCACGGAACATGAACGTTTTTATTCTTATCGCCGGGATAAAGAGACAGGACGCATGGCGACATTAATCTGGAGAGACTGAAGTAGTGAGTTTATTGGTATTTATTGTCATTTTTACCGCCATAGGCGGCCTTTTAAGTGTTATGGCTGCCGCAGTCTTTCTATTGATGCCGGATAAGCACAGAAAAGCGGTTCTGCCGCACGGGATCAGTTTTGCGATTGGCACGCTGCTGGCCGCCGCCTTCTGGGGCTTGATTCCCCATGCCTTCGAAGATGTCAGGCCGGAGCAGATCCAGCCGTTGTCAGGAACTATCCTGGCCGGCGTGCTCGGTTTTTTCGTCCTGGAAAAACTGCTGATCTGGCGCCATTGCCATTACGGCGGCGGCTGTGAAGCGCATGGCGATGAGGAGGTTCACGATCATGCGCATGCACACAGTCATGGGCATGGCAAGTCTGCCGGGGCGTTGATCATTCTGGGCGACAGCATCCACAATTTTGTCGACGGTGTCCTGATCGCGGCTGCGTTTTTAACCGACGTGAAGCTGGGCGTCGTGACCAGCCTGGCGGTCGCTGCGCACGAGATTCCGCAGGAAGTCGGCGATTTCGCGATTTTATTGCAGAGCGGCTATAGTAAAGGCAAGGCGCTGTTCTATAACGTGCTGGCCAGTCTGACGACGGTCGTGGGCGGCGTGCTGGCTTATTTCAGCCTGGAGGACCTGCATGACAGCCTGCCGTATTTTCTGGCGCTGGCGGCGTCGAGCTTTATCTATATCGCCGTTGCCGACTTGATACCGTCGCTGCACAAGAAAACCGATATGAACACCTCCTTGCAGCAGATTACCCTGATTCTGGCGGGTGTGCTGCTGGTTTTCCTCATGCACGGCATTGCCCATGGTGTTGAAGGATAGGTGCAGGGTGTAGCCCCTGCACCTGCAGGCTGTCAAGTAATGACAGTCGGTTCGGTTCGGCCGGTACGTTTCTTAACCTCGCACAATTGCTCGGCAAGATCGATCAAGTCGGCCAGCGCGACCTGCGCATCCTGATCGTGCTTGTCGGGATTGACCTCGAACCGTTCCAGATAGATTCTCAAAGTGGCGCCGACCGTGCCGGTGCCCGACAGGCGGAATACAATGCGCGAGCCGTTGTCGAAGCCGATGCGGATGCCCTGGTGGTCGGTGACGCTGTCGTCTATCGGATCGTGATAGCTGAATTCGTCGGCGTATTTGACGACGTATTCGCCAAAGGTCCGGCCCGCCAGCGCCGGCAGCTGGGACTTGAGGTGTTCGATAATATCGTTGGCTATGTCGCTCGCTACGGCTTCGTAGTCATGGCGGCTGTAGATATCGCGGCCGAATTTCCGCCAATGTTCATGCACGATATCGGCAACGGGTTGGCGCCTTCTGGCGATCAGATTCAGCCAGAACAGCACGGCCCATAACCCGTCTTTTTCGCGGACATGGTCGGAGCCGGTGCCGAAACTTTCTTCGCCGCAGATCGTGATTTTGCCTGCATCGAGCAGATTGCCGAAGAACTTCCAGCCGGTCGGCGTTTCGTAGCAGGGAATGTCATATTTGGCCGCGACGCGGTCAACAGCCTGGCTGGTCGGCATCGAGCGCGCGACGCCGCTCAAGCCCTTGGCATAGGCCGGAATCAGATGCGCATTGGCCGCCATAATGGCCAGGCTGTCGCTGGGCGTGACAAAAAAATGGTCGCCCATGATCATATTGCGGTCGCCATCGCCATCGGAAGCCGCGCCAAAAGTCGGCGCCTTGGCACTGAACATTTTCGCGGCCAGTTCCTGCGCGTGCGCCAGGTTGGGATCGGGATGATGCCCGCCGAAATCCTCGAGCGGCTCGGCGTTGATGACCGAACCGGGCTGTGCGCCCAGCATGTCTTCCAGTATTCTTCTGGCATACGGCCCGGTAATGGCATGCATGGCATCGAAGCACAAGTCGATATAGCCGGAACTGATGCTTTGCTTCATCAGTGGAAAATCAAAAATCGACTGCATCAGCTCGGCATAATCGGCCACCGGATCAACAATCGTGGTTTTGATATCGCCGATCTGCTGTGTGCCGACGTTGTCCAGGTCTACATCGGCCATGGCCGCGATTTTGTAATTGTTGATGGATTGACTGCGCTGAAAAAATGCATGAGTATATTTTGCTGGAGCTGGACCGCCATTGTCGGCATTATATTTAATGCCGAAATCCTCGTCAGGACCGCCCGGGTTATGGCTGGCTGAAAGAACCAGCCCGCCAAAGGCTTTGTTTTTTCTGATCAGATGTGATGCGGCAGGCGTGGACAGTAAACCGCCCTGGCCGATGATCAGTTCGCCAAAACCATTGGCGGCTGCCATTTTAATAATGATTTGTATGGCGGTTCGATTAAAATACCGGCCGTCACCGCCCAGTACGAGTGTTTTGCCGGCAATATTGTCCAGAGAGTCAAAGATGGACTGGACAAAATTTTCCAGATAGCCGGGCTGTTGGAATGTTTTTACTTTTTTTCGAAGCCCGGATGTGCCCGGATTCTGGTCGTGATAGGGATGAGTGGTGATCGTTTCTATTTGCATGTTTGTGCCTTAATGCGACAATTACCCTGATGAGCTAAAGTACGTGAAACCTTTATTCTAGTGTAGATTATTTATGTGGCGAAATTTATTACTGTGTTGTAGTTGTTATGCTACTGCTGTATCCGCTGCTGAGGATGTATGGCTGCTGGTGGATACGAGCGCGTTAAAGATTGAAGTTAAAAAAGGCGAGAAGACGCTTGAGACTATAGAAGGTATTGCGATCGGTCAGGGAGGGGCCGGGTTCAAGCACCATCGGGGCGATAATATCACCCCTTTCGGCGATTACAGGATCGGCTGGATCGGCGCGCAAAGCTCCTTTAAAAAATTTTTTGGTTTGACCTATCCTTCTGCGGAAGACGCTGCGAAAGCGCTAGAGCAAGGATTGATAAACCGTAACACCTATGACAGCATCATATACGCTCACAAGCACCATCAGGTGCCCCCGCAGAATACGCCGCTAGGCGGGCGGATAGGCATCCATGGCTTGGGCCGGGCCGATGAAAAAATCCACAAAATGATGAATTGGACGCATGGCTGTATCGCCTTAACTAACAGGCAGATTGATCATTTAAGCCAATGGATAGATAAGGGGACAATGGTCAGGATAAAATAGTCGCTTAAACGACAAGGGAACAAACCACAGGATGAAATAGAATTGGAAAAAAAACCAAAAATAGTGTAGAATCCAATTTGGAAGTACTCTTTATGTAGTAACAACTCTGAAATAAGGAAAAAATAATATGAAAAAAGTAATAAAATTATCAATGATCGCTATGGCCGCTACTTTGGTTGTTGGTTGCGCCAGCACTTCAGATATCGATAACCTGCAATCACAAATTGATGGTTTGAATTCCAAGGTTTCCCAAGCTTCAGCTGATGCTGCCAGCGCACAACGTGCGGCTGCTGACGCGGCTGCAAAAGCTGCTGATGCGGAACAGGCTGCTAACCGCGCTGCTCAATATGCTCAAGATACTAACAGCAAACTGGATCGTATGTTCAAAAAATCAATGATGAAATAATTCGTCATTTTTGGAGCATGGAAGAGCCCGCTGGGATTTACCCAGCGGGCTTTTTTTTTATGGAATTTCAGGATTTGCCGGGCTGGCTTGAGTCATGACCGGGCGTTTATAGATGGCTACGGGGGTGCCTTCATATCTCTGCAGAGCCTTTTTCAATGCCTCCCCATCGAGGACAGGCATTTGATGGTTATTAGCGCGCTCAATCAGCTTTAGCGCCAGCTTCAGGCGCTCCAGGTATTTTTTTTCAGTCTGTTTGGGAATGGTGCCATTTTCGTCTTCAGCTTCGGTTTCGGCCAAGGTCGGATGAACTTCTATGTACAGCGTGTCCTGATACCAGCCGACCTTAACCGGTTGATTGACAATATAGACTGGCGTGCCTATTTCTATTTCCGGATACAATTCCTCGATATCCTCCGGGTACATGCGGATGCAGCCATGGCTGACCCTCATGCCGACCCCGAAAGGTTTGTTGGTGCCATGGATTAAATAGCCCGGTATGCCGAGGTAGAGCGCGAACAGTCCAAGCGGATTGTCAGGCCCGGCAGGCACGATGTCCGGCAGAATATCGCCGTTGGCTGCATGCTCCGCTCGGACCGATGCCGGGGGTATCCAGACCGGATTTTCAGTTTTACGGACAACTGTCGTTCGTCCCAATGGGGTTCGCCAGTCCACGCGGCCAATACTGTGCGGAAAGGTTTTGACGATTCCTTTTCCGCCTTCTTCGGCTCCGGGAAAATAATACATGCGGTATTCGGGCAGATTCAGCGTCAGGCCTTGCCTGGGCGTGTCGGGCAGCAGGCGCAGATTGGACAATCGGACCCGCGTGTCTTGGCCCGGCAGCCATCTGTCCACGCTTCGGTTGAGCAGCAGGATTTCGAGCTGCCCCATATTGAAATTCCGGGCGATATCGAGCAGCGTGTCTTCATACCTGGCTGAAGTGTAAAGCTCATTGGCTAACGGGTCGCCGATCAAGCTGTCGCCCGGATTATCAGACAGTTCGTAAGTCGTGGCCAAAGCGGGCGGACTGGATGTCAGCAGCAGCACGACCAATCCGCGGATAAAAAATGACACAACATGCCTTTTGGGAAGCAGGCAAGTCGTTAGAAGATTCATGTTTTATGTTCTCCGCCGAATAATTCCATGAGACGGGGTAAAAAGTTTGCGAGTTCCAATGACATAATCGAAAAGTCCACATCAAACCGTTCGGCTTCATCATGGGCTTCGACATCGGCGACCTGATCCTGGATCAGATCAAGAAAGCGCAGGCGTTTGATGGCCAGATGCTCGTCAATAATGAAGGAAAGCCGATCATCCCAACTGATGGCCAGCTTGATCGCTTCCTTGCCGGTATCGAGATGGTTCTTGATTTCCGGAAGCGCCAGATCATGGCGTTTGCAACGGATGATGCCGCCTTCCTCTTCGGGCGAGCGTAATTCACATTCATCTTCAATCGTGATGTCGGCCGGTGTTTGATGACTGATCAGCCATTGTGTCATCGTGAAAGCCGGTTTTTCTACCGTATTGGGCGGCACCGCCGGCAATGAGCCCAGGCATTTGCGCAGGTTGCTGAGCAAATCCTCGGCCTTTTTTGCCGAGGCGGCATCAACGACCAGCCAGCCCCCTTTCGGGTCGATATAGGCGTAGGTCCTGCGCGAAAAGCTGAAAGCCCTGGGCAGCAGTTCAAAGATCAGCTCATCCTTGATGGTGGTGCGTTCCTTTTTGGCTAATTTCCGGCCCTGCCGGTCTTCCGCCTCCAGGATTTTTTCCTGAAGCATTTCATTGACCACGGCGGCCGGTAGCACTTTTTCTTCTTTTTTTCCGCACAGCATCATGAAGCCGTTCGCGGTGTGCACCAGCTGCGCCGATGTAGTGCCCAAGGGGGCGGTCCAGCCAAAGGAGAATTCCTCATGATTGCCGCAAGGGCGAAAGGCCATCTGCTCAAGTTTTTGCTCCAGCTCAGCTGGAGATAAAGTGAAATCTTCGGTGAGACGAAAAATGCTAAGATTTTTAAACCACATGCGTAACTGCTACTCTATGAAATTAACGAACTCGTATTATCGCAAAATTGCCGGGCTAAAATTAAAATTTATAGATGAGCATGGCTGACATCAAAGGATTCGCTCCGATTGTTTCCAAAGACGCGCAGGTATTGATACTGGGCTCCATGCCCAGCGAAGTCTCATTGCTTAAGCAACAGTATTACGGCCATCCCGGCAATGCCTTCTGGCCGATCATGGGGGCTTTGTTCGGCGCGTCTCCCAATCTTTGCTATGAGCGCCGCAAGGCTATTCTGATGGAGAACAAGGTGGCGGTCTGGGATGTGCTGCAAAGCTGCCATCGGCGCGGCAGCCTGGATTCAAATATCGCGTGGGCATCGATAAGAACCAACGATTTCGCCGGGTTTTTTGCCGAGTATAAATTGATCAGGCGCGTATTCTTCAATGGCAGCATGGCTGAAAAAGTGTATAAAAAACATATTCTGCCAGGCCTGGATCAACGTTTTGCCTATCTCGAATATCAGCGCCTGCCGTCAACCAGTCCGGCCCATGCATCGCTAAATCTGGCGCAAAAAATAGAAGCATGGAAAGTGATTACGCAGCCTGTGGTAAAGTAGGCCTATTTACTACGGTGAGATAAAGATGGAAGCATTTTCAAGCTGGGAAAGTCTATTGTTGGGCGTCATGTTGCTGCTGATCATTTTCTGGATGCGGCCCGGGATCAAGGCGTCACTCGAGCAAAGCAGAAAAGCGCCGGCGGATTGGATGGCCGTGCTGGTGCCTTTAGGCTTGGTCGTGCTGTTTGTGATTTTTTTAATGGTGGTGATTTAACAGATGAGCGAAGAAGAATACGAATACGGGTATGAATACGACGATGATGACGAGGAGGTGGAGTATTATGCCGTCCGCCCCAATAAGTCGCAGCAAAAGCGCGATATGGTCGCCCTTTTCGCCTTGGCGGAAGAACTATCGGGTTTGTCTGAAACGCAGCTGGAAACTTTTGAATTGCCCGAGAATATCCATAAAGCCATCGTCCAGATCGCCGGCATGCCGCCTAGAGGCGCGAGAAAACGGCAACTGAAATATATTGCCGGCCAGTTGCACAAAATCGATATAGAACTTATCCAGGAAAAGCTGGCGCGCATCATGAACAAAAGCGCGCATGCCGTCAGGGAGCATCATATCGTCGAACGCTGGCGGGACAGGTTGATTGCGGAAGGCAGTGAGGCGCTGGCCGAATTGCTTGCCGAACAGCCTCAGGCCGACCGACAGCAATTAAGGCAACTGATGCGCAATGCCCAAAAGGAAGCGGCAGCGGGCAAGCCGCCCAGGTCCTCACGTCTGCTGTATCGCTATTTGAAGGAAGTATTTGATTTCGAAGGCCATGAGCCGGCCGATGATGAGCCGGAGCCGGATGATCTGTAGCGGCTCAGTTAAACAAATCCAGTTGCTGGAAATGCGCCGGTCCGGATTGATCCTGCAGCGATGACAGCGCAACCCCGAGCAGCCGCACCTTGCGCTCGCCGATATCGGTGTTCCGTAATAAATCTTCCAGGACCGCAAGCGTGCTCGATGCGCTGGTTACCGCATAGGGCAGGGTCCGGCTGCGCGTAATCTGGACAAAGTCGTGATATTTTATTTTGACGGTTAAGGTGTAGGCGGCCAGTTTCTTCTCGGCGGCTCTTCCCAGAGCTTTTTCCAACAAGCGATGCAGTTGCGCGATGACTTCCTGTCTGTTTTTAATGTCCCGCTGGAAAGTCGTCTCCACGCCCACCGATTTGCTGATCCTATGGCTGTTGACGGGCCTGTCATCAATGCCCCGGCAGATGTTGTAATAATGGTGGGCGGCCTTGCCGAAATGCTGCTGCAGAGTCTCTAGCGGCAAATTCCTTAAATCCTTGCCGGTCTGTATTCCCAGGGCTTGCATTTTCCGCGCCGTCGCTTTGCCGATGCCATGGAATCTGTCGATAGCCAGTTGTTCGGCAAAGCGCGCGCCCTGCTCCGGCGTGATCAGATAAAGCCCGTCCGGTTTATCCATGTCCGAAGCGATTTTGGCGAGAAATTTGTTGTAGGAAATACCGGCCGAGGCAGTCAGTCCGGTCTCGCGTTTGATCGCGGTCTTGATGGCTTTGGCGATGAGTGTGGCCGAGCCCAGGTGCAATTGGACATTGCTGACGTCCAGATAGGCTTCGTCAAGCGACAGCGGCTCAACCAGTTCGGTATAGCCGGCAAGGATTTTCCGGATGGTCTGCGACGCTTCCCGGTAGGCCTCGAAGCGGGGTTTTACAAATATGGCCTGCGGGCATAAGCGGTAAGCCTGCGACGACGGCATGGCCGAATGGATGCCATACTGTCTGGCTTCATAGCTGCACGTTGCAACCACGCCTCGCGAATCGGGCGAGCCGCCGACGATCAGCGGCTTGTTCCGGTATTTTGGGAAATCCCGCTGCTCGATGGCCGCAAAAAAAGCATCCATATCGATATGAATGATTTTGCGGACAGGAGCCATGGCGGGTTATTTTTTTGAATTCCTCGGCTCGGGCAGGTTCAGCTCTTCAGTTACGCTCCAGTCCGAGAAAGGGAAGGGCAGCGTATCGGTATTGAAAGTCAGAAACAGCAGGATATGGTAAGTGTAGGCCGAAAGGCTGCGCCCGAAATTGAGAACGTTGCCGTTGACTTTGCCGGTCAGCAGCATCGATGCGACTTGCAGCAGGACAATCGCCCACAGCAGCATTCTGACCAGACTGATGATGGCTGCAAATATCAGCATGAAGAAAATCCGTTTCCAAGTGCCGAGCTTTTTCAGGTTGTCGTTGATCTGCTCTTGCATGGTCAGTCTTAGCCTCGGTTCATGATGTCGCGCAAATCCAGCGCCGCCGCGTTGGCGCGCGCGATATAGGTTGCCAGGGACAGTGAATAATTCGCGAACAGGCCGTAGCCGCTGCCATTCAGGACCATCGGGCTCAGGATCGGAGCCAAAGCGTTTTCCAGCGACTTGATCATGATGTCGACCGTGTTCATGGCGCGCTTATCCAGCAGAATGTCATGGAAATCGTGCTTGATGGCGCGGAGGATATGCAGCAGGGCCCAGCTGGCGCCGCGGGCTTCGTAGAAAACGTTATCGATCTCCAGCCATGGCGTCTGACCGACTATCGGCACGGTTTTGGCCTCACGGGATTCGACCGTGGCGCCCGGCTCCAGCACGGCCATGCCCGGTATGATCTCCGCGCCGGCCGTGCTGGCGCTCAGGCGCGTGGACAAGCCGCCCAGACGCTTGATCACAACTTCCACGTATTGCCACAGGTTGTCGGCTCTGGCGTAGAACTGTCCCCGCTTCACGGGGCCGCCGTACTTTTGCAGGCGCGACATGTACCTGTGCAGTGCCTCGATGCCTTTTTCATATTCCGCTTCCGTTGACGGCAAAGCCCATGAATTGTGCTCATAGTAGAAGTAAGGTTCGGCAACGGCCAGGTCGGCGTCTTCGGCCGATTGTGACTGGTCGCGGGCAAAATGGTTTCTTAATGCCGATGTGGCATCGCGCAGCATGACCAGCGCGCCGAATTCCCAGCTGGAAATGTTATCCAGCAATACGCCGGGAGGCGCAACGTCGTTGGTGATATAGCCGCCGGATTTATGCAACAGGACGTCCGCGATATGGGCCAAGGTATTGGTATAGGTGTAGCCCAGAGGTATGTCGGTGTTATTGGTTTCCTTGGCTCTTATCATTGCCTCTTCCTGTACATTGAACTGATCCGGTTCACTTCCCCACCAAGCGCCCAGGATGAAAAGAACAACCAGTACGATCAGGACCAAAACTCCAAAGCCCCAGAGTATTCCTTTAGATTTTATATCTTGCAGTGTATCGCTTGCCGCCATTTTTCAGGTGTCCTGTAAAGAAGAGTATCTGCGTGATAAAACAGATTGTTATGTATACTAAAATTAGCCCACATGGTAGCAGATTTTTTAGATTTTTGCTGACCAAGCAATGACCTACTCGGATTTTTTTTTGGCTCTCGGATGGGCTTTGTCATAGACCTCGGCCAGGTGTTGGAAATCCAGGTGGGTATAAATCTGCGTCGTACTGATATTGCTGTGTCCGAGCAGTTCCTGCACGGCCCTGAGGTCCTGGCTGGACTCGAGCAGATGGCTGGCGAAGGAATGCCTGAGCATATGCGGATGCAGGTGTTCGGCGATGCCCTTTTTCCGGCACCACTGCACCAGCCTTAACTGGACGCTGCGCTGGCCCAGCCGCGTGCCGCGGCTGGAAACAAATAAGGCCGGCTCGGCAGCGGCAGCCATCTTTAAACGCTGAGCCAGCCATTTTTCCAAGGCATCCATGGCCTTGGCGCCGATAGGCAGCAGCCTCGATTTTCCGCCTTTGCCGGCGCGCACGATCAGCGAATGGTCGGACAGATCGATGTCGGCCAGGTCCAGAGCCGTCATTTCGCTCAGGCGCAGGCCGGATGAGTAGAATAATTCAAACATGGCCAGATCGCGTATCTCCAGTATCGAACTGGCTCCCGCTTCCAGCAGGCCGCTGATCTGGTCCACATCCAGGGCTTTGGGCAGTTTCCGGCTTTGTTTGGGCGCCCTGACATGCTGGGCCGGATTGTTCTCAGCCAGACCGTTTTTCAACAGGAAGTTATAAAAACTGCGGATCGCGGACAGTTCGCGCTGCAGGCTTTTGCTGCCGATGCCCTGGCGGTGCCGGGCGGCGACATGGGCGCGGATGTCGCTTTGCTTGAGGTCGGTCCAACGGCCGATGGCCTTGTCCTGGCAATAGCCGATCAGGTGTCCTATATCCCGCCGGTAACTTTTTACCGTGTGTTCGGAGGCGCGCACCTCAACTTTGAGCTGGTCGAAGAAGGCCGCTAACGCATGCTCGGCATCGGCAAGCATGTCGATCAGGCGGCAAGCAGTGAAATCAGCCGGGTACCGATGATTTCGCTCATTTGGGTCAGGAACAGATGGCCCATGCTGTAATGAAACCGGCCTTCCTCCCGGCTACCGATGGCCACAAAGCCCTCCAGTTCGGTAAAGATCATGGGAATGATGGCGCAGGATTTGACCTCCGGCGCGGCATCGCCGAACAGCACCTTGGCCTGTGCCAATGTCGGGCGGCCGCATTTGGGCTGATTGGCGGCCAGTTCCTTTGTGAATGGCTTCAGATCCTTGCTGCCCGGCGCGATGAACAGATTGGCGATTGATGCGTCCGGATGGTGCCTGATAATGCGGATCGCGACAAAATCGGTCAGGAAGTAGTCGGACAGGACCATCTCGAGATTGGCGATGGCTTCCTCCAGCGTGGACGCATCCAGCAAAGCCAGGGTAAGCTTGTGCATGCGGCTGACGGAGGTGTCGTTGTCCCTGGCGATCTCAATGAGCGCCGTAAGCTGGTTTTCCTGTGCCTGATGCTTGTTCCTGAATAGCTCCAGCTGTTTTGCGATCAGCGATACGGCATTGCCGCAGGGGTGCGGAATGCGCATTTTTTCCAGCAGATGCAGGCGCTCGCTGAAGAATTCAGGATGCCGCTGCAGATATTCCTCAACCTGATCCGCCGTCAGTTCCGGTTTTCGCCGCACGGTCATAATGTCAGCGTTCCATCGAAAACGGAGACGGCCGGCCCGGTCATGAATACCGGATTCCCCCGGCCTGACCAGCCTATTTTCAGTTCACCGCCGGGCAGTTCGACGAAAACGTCATGATCCAGCAGGTTGTGTTCGATGCCGATTACCGCAGCGGCACAAGCGCCGCTGCCGCAGGCCAGTGTTTCGCCGGTCCCGCGCTCGAAAACGCGCAGCCTGATATGCTGGCGGTCAACCACCTGCATAAATCCGATATTGGCGCGTTCCGGAAACACCGGGTGGCGCTCCAGTTCGCTGCCCAATTCAGCCACCGGCGCGGTTTTAATGTCGTTGACCTGCAGGACGGCATGCGGATTGCCCATGGAGACCGCGCCGAACGCTCTCTCCGTGCCGTTCACTGCGACGGTGTAGTATTTGGATTCCTCCTCGACGAGCATGGGGATTTCGTCGGGCGCGTGCCGCGGTATGCCCATGTTGATCGTCACCAGGTCATCCTCATCAAGATGCAGCAGCAGTTGGCCCGAATTGGTGTCGACACGTATTTCGTCCTTATCGGTCAGCTGTTTGTCGCGGACGAAACGGGCGAAGCAGCGCGCGCCGTTGCCGCACTGGGCGACTTCACTGCCGTCGGCGTTGAAAATCCGGTACTTGAAGTCGGCATTGTCGCTGGCCGGCTTCTCGACCAAAAGCAGCTGGTCGAAGCCGATGCCGAAATGCCGGTCGGACAGTTGCCTGATCTGCCCGGCGGTCAGGCCGACATGTTGATTGATAGCGTCAATGACCACGAAGTCATTGCCGAGGCCGTGCATTTTAGTGAAGTTGATCATTTACGTGCTTGTCAAGGGATAGAGTGAATGAGTTGGTTTTCGGCGGCGATGGCTCAAGGCAGCAATTGCTCCCCGGCCCAAAGCTGGGCAATCGTTTCCCTTGCCCGGATCAAGTGCAGATCGCTTCCGTCGACCATCAACTCGGCTACGCGCGGCCTGGAGTTGTAATTCGAGCTCATGGAAAAGCCGTAAGCCCCCGATGATCGTATCGCCAGTAAATCGCCCTGGGCTATTCTGAGCGTGCGCTCCTTGCCTAAAAAATCGCCCGTTTCGCAGACCGGGCCGACGATATCCCAGCGCATCTCCGGCGCCTGGCTTTGCTTTCTGACCGGAATGATGTTCTGCCAGGCACTGTATAAGGACGGGCGCACCAGATCGTTCATGGCCGCGTCGACAATGGCGAAGTTCTTGTGGGCCGTCGGTTTGAGGTATTCGACCTGGGTGACCAGAATGCCGGCATTGCCGACGATGGCGCGGCCGGGCTCCAGCAGGATTTCAAAATCGTTGGCGCCCAGGTGTTCCAGCACGGCCCCGATATAGTCGGCCGGCTCGGGCGGTTGTTCGTCTTTATAGCGGATGCCGAGCCCGCCGCCCAGATCCAGATGGTGCAGCACGATGCCTTCGGCCTTGAGGGCCGACACCAGATTCAGCACGCGATCCAGCGCATCCAGGAAAGGCCGGGCTTCGGTCAGCTGCGAGCCGATGTGGCAGTCTATGCCGATCACCTTGACGTGGGGCAGGGCGGCGGCGCGGCGGTATTCGCCCAGGGCTTGCCCGATGTCGATGCCGAACTTGTTCTCTTTCAGGCCGGTCGAGATATAGGGATGGGTTTTGGCGTCGACGTCGGGGTTGACCCGGAAAGATACCGGCGCGATAACGCCCAGTTGCCCGGCAAGCCGGTTGATCCGGTCCAGCTCGTCGCTGACTTCAACATTGAAGCAGCGTATGCCGGCCTTCAGGGCGGCCAGGATTTCGTCCTCGCGCTTGCCGACGCCCGAGAACACGATTTTTTGCGGATCGCCGCCCGCGGCAAGAACGCGCTCCATTTCGCCCAGCGAGACAATATCGAAGCCGGATCCCAGGCGGGCCAGCAAATTCAGGATGGCGATATTGGAGTTGGCTTTGACGGCGTAGCAGATCAGGTGCGCCTGGCTGCCAAAAGCCCGGTCAAAGGCATGCCAGTGCCTTTCCAACGTGGCTCTGGAATAAATGTAACAAGGGCTGCCGTATTTATATACGATGTCCTGCACCGCCACGTCTTCAGCAAACAATTCGTCGTTTCGATAATTAAAATAATCCATTTTATTCGTCTTTTTCCGGTTCTACATGGATGGGCGGGGGCTGGTCCGGCAGATAAAGCGGACCCGGTTGACCGCAGCCCGCGACAACTGAGCTCAGCAGTAATAATAGTAGTAATTTAGGGTTTTTCATGAGGCATAACAACTTAATCGGCAAGCACGGGATGCTAAGGCGCATGGTCAAAAACTCACATGATAAGCCGAATTATAATAAAAGGCATACAGCTTTATGGAATTGTCCGGTTATGTCCTGCAGCGAATGCCGGCAGGGGTAAGATCAACTTTTATAATCGTGGAAAAACCGTGATTTTAACTGAAACCAGGGGACTGTTGAACTTTAAAAAACAGCTCCTGAATCTGGCCGGCGGAGTCACGTTTATCGCGGATCGGGAAAAACCCGATCCGGCCGTCGTATGCGAAGAGACCGGCTGAACCCTGGCCATGTCGTCATGGTCATTAATTCGGCGCGCTTCCCGCAGGTGCGCTATGATCTGGCCAGGAAATATACCGATTTCATACCGGTGCAGAGAGCCTGGCATTGTTTACACCCGATGCGGTCAAATGATGACAAGGGCTGTTTAAAGCCTGTCTTTGAAGAACACTTTGAAAATTTTGCAGGTAAATTATGAATTGGCAGATTATTTCAGAACATATCGAGGCGGCGACAGGACAGGCTTTCAGCGTTGTCTCATCGCAGGCCGTGAGCGGCGGCGACATCAATTCCGCGTTCCGGCTGAAGGGGCGCGATAAAATCTATTTCGTGAAGCTCAATAGCGCCGGCCTTGCCGCTATGTTTGAAGCCGAATTCGCGGGCCTGAGGGAACTGGCATCGACTCAAGCCCTGCAAGTGCCGGCAGCCATCGTCGCCGGCAGCACTGGGGATCATGCTTTTCTGGTGCTCGAAAACATTGAATTCGGCGCATCGAGCAAGGCATCCGAGCGCCTGTTGGGACAGCAGCTGGCGCGCCTGCATGCCATGAAGCAGCCGTATTTCGGTTGGCATCGGGACAACACCATCGGTAGCACGCGGCAGCCCAACGGCCAATATCATGACTGGCTGAGCTTCTGGCGTGAGCAACGGCTGGGCTTTCAGTTGGAGCTGGCGGCATCGAACGGTTACGGCGGACGGCTGCAAGCGAGCGGCGAGCGGCTTCTAGCTGATCTGGCCGCTTTATTCGACGGCTACGCGCCCGAGTCTTCCCTGCTTCATGGCGACCTATGGGCCGGCAATGCGGCCGTGGACAAGCAGGGGCTTCCGGTTATCTTCGATCCGGCCTGCTACTACGGCGATCGAGAAGCCGATCTGGCCATGACCGAGCTATTCGGCGGTTTCGGCCGCGATTTCCAGGCCGCCTACCGGGAAGCCTGGCCCTTGGATGAAGGGTATGCCGTCAGGAAGACACTGTACAATCTGTACCATATCCTGAACCATCTGAATCTGTTCGGCGGCGGTTATCTGCGGCAGGCCGAAAACATGATGGCCATGCTGCAGGCCGAGGTCAGGTAGCGCAAGCATTAGGGAAAACGGTTTAAAGAGTACCGTCCGCAAAATTCGCGAAGAAAAATCAGAATAAAACTCCGCCTCTCGATCGCTGTTCCTGGCGCAGTTTTGCCTCCTCCTTTCCTGGAGTCGTTCGCGTTCTTCAAGGTTAAAGATTCCGTTAAAAATAACTTTCCGATTTGTCGCTGAATGTAGGGGCGAATTAATTCGCCCTGGGCGACTAAAGTCGCCCCCACACCTGAAAATTCAGGAAAGTTATTTCTCACCTTAGCCTAAATCCTTATATCGAATACGCCTCCAGTCGTTGGGTGCCCGCACGCCGGTGCTGGTCCAGAATATGCCGAAAAACCAGCGGGTCTTTTTGCTGGGTCAGTTCGCCGGGGCGCGGCTGCAGCCGGTGTTGCAGCCGCGATAGCCAGAAGCGCAAGGCCGCGGCTCTGAGCATGAGCGGCCAGCGCTGCCTTTCCAGCAGTTCCAGCGGGCGCAGTGTTTCATAGGCCGACAGCAGGGCCGCGAATTTATCGGGATTTACGATGCCATGGTCGCAACACCAGTCATTGGCCGTTATCGCGATATCAAGCAGCAGCGTATCCGTACAGGCACTGTAGAAATCCAGCAGGCCGCTGAGCTGTCCGTCCACGAACAGGACATTGTCCCTGAACAGATCGGCATGGATGACGCCGCGCGGCAGCCGGCCTGCGCCGTTTTGAAGCTGGACGCGCAGCTCGTCGTCAATCAAGGCCCGGTCCGCCGGGCATAAGGACGCGCCGATTTCCGCGAACACGGCCCGGCACCAGTCCAGCCCCCGGCTGTTTTTTATCGGAAACACGTAATCCTGCGTGCAGCGATGCAGGCGCGCCAGATGCAGGCCGATCTGCCGGCAGTGCGCGATGGACGGTGAAGTGACGGCGGCGCCGGCCAGACGGCTGAACAGCGCGGCCGGCTTGCCGTTCAGAATGCGCAGCGGATTTGCCTGCCGGCCGGGCAGGGGGCTGGGGCAAGGGATTTCACCTTTGCCCAGGTGCGCCATTAAATCCATGAATGGCGGCAGGTCATCGGCCGTCAATGACTCGAACAAGGTCAGGACGAAGCGGCCCTGCGTGGTCGTGACAAAATAGTTGGTGTTTTCTATCCCGTCTTTGATTCCTTCAAAACCGGTGACTTCGCCAAGGCTGTAAGTGCTGAAGAATTGTTCGAGCTGCGGGCGGTTTACAGGCGTATAAACTGACACCGGTTATGTTTTTACCATTCCAGTATTTTCCACATATTGATGTTGCTTTCCCGATTCGCGTCATCGCGGCGCACATCCATTACGCCATCATTATTTTTATCAATGAAATAATAAGGCGGACCGACATCCGGTATCACTTTAATCATGTATAGTTTGCCGCCCCGGCGATATTCTTGTATGGTCTGCTTGCCTTTGCGGATAATGGTGATATCGGGTTCGAGCGTTTCACCGCTTTGCACGGGCATGGGCGGTTCGGGCACTTCCGGTACGGCTTCAAGTTTGGGCGGCCGCTCGTCAACGGCGAATGCCGGGAAGGCAATAAGGCTAAGTAATATAAAACGGCGCATGTCGTGCCTCATCTGGGATAAAAACTGACGCTATCTTATTACAGTTTAGGGCGGTTTGCTTGATTAAAAGCAAGATTGGGCATGAGCAAAATCAATCGACAGCGCATTGATTCGCTATAATGCCGTAAATAATAAAGCTAGCATGTTTCGGCAGGCGAAACAGCGGCAAAGGTTTGATTTTTAATCTGCCCAAGGCAGGCAGAGGATTGGGGGAAGTGATGGCTGATAATAACGAGAAACATAAAATAGTGATTGTGGGAGGGGGAGCGTCCGGCCTCGAGCTCGCTACCCGTTTGGGCAATAAATTGGGCAAAAGAGGACTGGCGGAAGTCATGCTGCTGGATGCCTCATCGACGCATATCTGGAAACCGTTGCTGCACGAGGTGGCGGCCGGCACAATCGGAGAAACGGAAGAAGTCGAATATCTGCACCAGGCGCACCGTAATCATTTTCGCTTCAGGCTGGGCCGAATGGAAGGCCTGGACCGCAAGAAGAAGGAAATTTACGTCAGCCCCACCCTGGGCGACATGGGCGAGGAATTGATCCCGCGGCGCACTTTCAGCTATGACACGCTGGTCATGTCGGTCGGCAGCGTCAGCAATACGTTCAACATCAAGGGCGTGGCTGAGCACTGCATGTTTCTGGATACGACTTTACAGGCGTTCAAGTTTCAGAAGCAACTCGTTGAGGCTTACGTAAAGACGCATGCCAACAGCCACGCCGCCAGCAAGCCGCTGTCGATCGCCATTGTCGGCGCCGGAGCAACCGGGGTTGAGTTGTCCGCCCAGCTGCATGAAGTCACCAATCTGCTGGCCATTTATGGACTGGAAGGGGCCAACAATGTGAAGCTGACCATTATCGAAGCCGCGACCCAGTTACTGCCGGCATTGCCGGGCAAATTGGCGAACGCCACGCAGCAGCAGCTGGTCAAGCTGGGCATCGATCTTAAAATGGGCCTGCGCGTGGTCGAGGTGACCAGGGAGGGCATCAAGACCCATGACGGAGAAATGATCGAGGCCGACCTGAAAGTCTGGGCCGCGGGTATCAAGGCGCCGGACTGGGTGAGGCAGCTGGACGGGCTGGAAACCAATCGCCTCAATCAGCTGGTGGTCGATGAAACGCTGAAGACCAGCGATGACGCTATTTTCGCGATGGGCGATTGCGCGGCCTGCCCTTGGCCCGGCCATGAGGGAAATATCCCGCCCCGTGCGCAAGCGGCCCATCAGCAGGCGTCGACGTTATACAAAACCATCGTCAACCGGTTGAACGGCCATGAGCCGGTCAAGTATGTTTACCGCGACTACGGTTCGCTCGTTTCATTGGGCAAATATACCACGGTCGGCAACTTGATGGGCAACCTGATGGGGACGGTCACCATCGGCGGCTTTATCGCGCGCGTGGTGTACCTGTCCCTGTATAAAATGCACCAGGTCGCGATACACGGCTATTTTAGAACGGCGATGCTGACGCTTTCCAATTTGTTCAGGCGCAGCGCGCATGCAAAAATAAAAATGCACTGACAGCGCCTTATTTTTTTAAATTTACCAGAAATTACCATGCTAGAAATTGAATACGAGTTCCGCGAAGAAGACTTAGTCCACTTTAATGAGTTACAGATTTCGAGGTCTGAAGAGATACAAAAAAACATCCGCAAGAACCGCCTGATCGTGCCCGGCGTCATGGCGCTGATCGGGCTTTTCTATTACATGTACTACCGGGACATGATGGCGGCGGGTTATGTGATGCTCTTTGCCGTCCTTTGGTCTGTGCTGTCTCCAAGAATCCTTATTCTGGATATGCGCCGCCAGATATTGTCCAGTTACACGAATAAGGAAAAGGTCAATATGTTCGGCATACACACGTTGACCATCGATCCGGCCAACCCGAAATACCTGCTGGAAAAATCGCCCGGCGGCAAGCACAAAATGGCCTGGGAGGATCTGGTGCGGGTCGAGTACGGCAAGCGCTATGTCTATATTTATCTTGATTTGAAGACGGCTTTGGTCATTCCCGTCGATACCGTCAAAAAAGGCAATCTGGAGCAATTCGCCGCGCAGGCCGAGAAAATGATCGAGAGGGCCGCTTAGACTCCTATAAATCAGGTCCGGTTTTACGCCTTTCGTCGGCGGTATGAAACCCTCCTGTTCATATACCTATTCCGCAGCCTGAGCGAAAAGTCTGCGGAATTTGTTTTTCCGGCTATCCGAGCCGATTTTAACGCTGTACGTTCATGTTGAATTTTAAAAATATATCGTTGCGCCGAGGCGTCCGGGTCTTGTTCGCCAATGCCTCGTTCACTATCCACAAAGGCCAGAAAGTCGGGGTCACCGGCGCCAATGGCGTCGGTAAATCCAGCCTGTTTGCGCTGCTTCGGGGCGAACTGCACCTGGACGAGGGCGATTTTTCCATGCCGCCGGGCCTGGAAATCGCGCATGTGGCGCAGGAAACGCCCGCCGCCGATTGTGCGGCCATCGATTACGTCATCGACGGCGACCGCGAGTTGCGGCGCCTGCAACAGCAGCTGGCCGCGGCCGAACAGGCCGATGACGGCCTGAAGCAGGCGCAGCTGCACGCGATGCTGGACACCATCGGCGGCTATTCGGCCCAGGCGCGGGCCTCTCGGCTGATGAGCGGATTGGGCTTTACGGCCGATCAGGAGCGGAACCCGGTCAGCTCATTTTCCGGCGGCTGGCGCATGCGGCTCAATCTGGCCCAGGCCCTGATGTGCCGGTCCGATGTCCTGCTGCTCGACGAGCCGACCAACCACCTGGACCTGGATGCCGTGATCTGGCTGCAGGACTGGCTGTGCAAATATCCCGGCACGCTGCTGCTGATTTCGCATGACCGCGATTTTCTCGACGCCATCACCGACCATATCGTGCATATCGAGCAGAACAAGGCTGAAATCTATACCGGCAATTATTCGGCCTTCGAAAGAATGCGCGCCGAAAAGCTGGCGCAGCAGCAGGCTGCTTACCTGAAGCAGCAACGGGAAATCGCCCATATGCAAAGCTTCGTCGACCGGTTCAAGGCCAAGGCCACCAAGGCGCGCCAGGCCCAGAGCCGGATCAAGGCCCTGGAAAGAATGGAACTGATCGCGCAGGCGCACGTCGATTCGCCGTTCGATTTCAGTTTTCCCGCGCCCGGCCGGATGCCCAATCCCTTATTGACGCTGGACAAGGCCGACATCGGCTATGGCCACAAGCGCGTGATCGAACCGACGAGCCTGTCGATATCGCCGGGCGACCGCATCGGCCTGCTGGGCCCGAACGGCGCCGGAAAATCCAGCCTGATCAAAGTGCTGGCCGGCGCCATGCCGCCATTATCGGGAACACGGCGGGAAGCGGACGCGCTGAGGATCGGTTACTTCGCCCAGCACCAGCTGGAACAATTGCGCATGGATGAGAGTCCATTATGGCATCTGCAAAAACTGGACAATCAAGCCACCGAAAAGGATTTGCGCAATTTCCTGGGCGGATTCGATTTTCAGGGCGATAAGGTTCTGGAACCGGTCAAGCCTTTTTCCGGCGGCGAGAAAGCGCGCCTGGTACTGGCGATGCTGGTCTATCAAAATCCTAATCTACTGCTGCTCGATGAGCCGACCAACCATCTGGATCTGGAAATGCGCCATGCCCTGAGCGTGGCATTGCAGGATTACGAGGGAGCTCTCGTCGTCGTATCCCATGACCGGCATTTATTGCGCTCGGTGACCGATCAACTGCTGCTGGTGGCCGACGGCAAGGCGCGGCCGTTCGACGGCGATCTGGACGATTATCGCCTCTGGCTGGCCGAGCGGAAAAAAAGCGAGGAAAAAACCGTGGCCGATGCAGCGCCGGCCGTTTCACGCAAAGACCAGAGAAAGCTGGACGCGGAACGCCGGCAGAAATTCAAGCCGTTGTTCGATGCGCTGAAAAAAGCCGAGCAGGCCGTTGAAAAGTATCATGCCGAACAGCGGCAGCTGGAACAGCAATTGGCCGATCCCGCGATCTATGCCGATTCGGAAAAGGATCGCCTAAAGAAGCTGATGGAGCGAAAGACCCAGGTCGACAAGGCCCTGGATGAGGCCGAAGCCGCCTGGATGGAGGCCGAGGAAAGAATTGAAGAGGCTAAATGAAAGGCGGCACTGAAATCGTATCAACTAAAGGCGCAGAACCACGAAGGGCGATTTAATTATTTGCCAGGCATCGCTCCTGTATGCCAAGCCGTAGGGTACGCGCCGCGTACCTCTTCTGAGCGCCGAGAATCGGCAAATTCTGAAGAGACATGCAATGCGCTAACAGAGCTTCGTGAATTTCGTGTCGCCGGCGCCTGCTTTGGGGTTTCGCGGTTAATCGGTGACCCGTCTATCGAATAGGCGGATTTCCGCTTAAGCTGATGCTCATGGGATAAACAAGAATAATTATTGCCGGGGGTTAGCGCCTATCAGGAAGGAAGATAATGTTCGAAATCATAAAGCTGTTATTTGATATCTGCCTGTTCAGGAAGGGGCCGCAGCATCTGCCATATTCTTCGTGGCTGCTGGGCATAACGATAGTCATCTATGCCATCGTTAACTTTTTGATGATCAATATCACGGTCGGCCGGCTTCATACGTTGGCCATAGTGGTCTCCGGCATTCTGCTGGCTGTCGGATTCAGCTGGACCATATTGTATTTTGGACACAAGCTGGGGCGTTTTTATCAAACCGCCTGCGCTTTATTGGGCACCGATGCGCTGATCAGTCTCTTTGCCGTGCCCGGGGTAGCTTCGATGGTAACCGGAGGCATGACTTTATTGGCATTTTCGGTCATGATAGGCCTGATGATCTGGCATTGGTTGATTACCGGCCATATCATCCGCAATGCGCTGGACCAGACATTGATGTTTAGCTTGGGTCTGGCGTTTTTATACCTGCTCGTATCGTATCAGGTAATGGCCTTGTTGTTTCCTGAAGCTACCGGCGTTGAATAGGAGGAATCATGGGAGACTATAAACATATATTACTGGCGGTCGATTTTTCCGCGCACGGCGAGGAAGCGGCCGACAGGGCGAAGGATCTAGCTGATAAATACCAGGCGAAGCTGAGCGTCGTGCATGTCGTGGACAATTTGCCATTGACCGATGCGGCGTATGGGCCGGTTATTCCGTTTGATCTGGACTTGACCGAAGAACTGATGACGGCGGCAAAGGACAGATTGGCCAAATTGGCCGATAAGCTTGGCATTGCCGAGGATTGCCAGCGTGTGGCGGTCGGCAGTCCGAAGCTGGAAATCATCAGGATTGCCGAGGAAGACCAGGCGGACTTGATCGTAGTCGGCTCGCACGGCCGGCATGGCCTGGCCTTGTTGCTCGGCTCGACCGCGAACGGCGTATTGCATCACGCGCATTGCGATGTGCTGGCGGTGCGTTTGAAAAACGATTGATGAGATAATTGGGCGCACAGACTTACAATTAAAAAGCGCTCTTGTATTGTTAAAGGTAGATATTAATGATTGGACAGATTGAAAGTTATGATCCCGAAGCAAAAACCGGGGTCATAAAAAGCGATGAGGCATTGTATGAATTTAATGCCGGCGACTGGATAGCGGAAGCGTTGCCGGAAGCAGGCGATGACGTCACTTTTGACGCCAAAGGCAATGCGGCCGCCAATGTGAATCTGGTGGGGGCGTATCTGGCCAAGCCCGAGGCTGTCAAATACCGCTATGTGGCGGCCGTGCTGGGGCTGGTTTTGGGCGGTATCGGCGCGCATCGGATTTATTTGGGATATTACTGGATTGCCCTGTTCCAGATAGCGCTAACTGTCGCAACGGTCGGTTTCGGCGTGGTCTGGGGATTTATCGAAGCGGTGCTGCTTTTTGGCGGGCACATAGACAAGGACGCCAAGGGCCGTCCTTTGAAATAGCCTGCCGAAAACCAAAAAAGGCCCTGACGATGACTCGTCAGGGCCTTTTAGAATCTGAATGCGATCCTTTATTTAGGTTGCACATTAGCGGCGGTTAAGCCTTTTGGACCAGATTCGATGTCAAAGATGACTGTTTGGCCTGGAGACAGTGTTTTAAAACCTTCTCCCTGGATAACCGAATGATGAACGAAAACGTCTTCGCTACCTTCTGAAGGCTCAATAAAACCAAAACCTTTTGTGTTATTAAACCACTTTACAGTGCCTGTTGCCATTTTGAAAACTCCTGAAAAAATAACTTACGGTTAACACAGAACTAAAACATTGATAACCGGACAACCTAAACCTAGGAATCCCTAACTCAACATCTGCCGTCTGATCGCGGGCTATTGTACTGTTATTTTGGGTCGGATGCCATTTATTGAAAAATTTTGTAGAGCCCGTCCAGCACCAGCGCATTGGGGCTGACCGTGCCGATGACTTGCTGGTTTTCAACGACTGGCGCCCGGACCAGATTATACTGGGCGAACAGCCTCGAACAGTAGCGGATGTCCATGTCCGGATCGACGCTGATGACCGGCTTCATCATGATCTCATAAACATTGACGCGCTCCGGCGCGCGGTCTTTTGCCAGCACATGGCGCGCGATGTCGCCGGACGTGATCATGCCAAATTCATCATCGTCATGCCGCTTGTTGACGATCAGCACGGACGTTCTGAGCGATTTCATTTTTTTTAGGGCGTCGGCCACCGTCGCAATGCCGTCGATGGTGCCGACCTCGGTTTTCATGATATCCCTGACGCGGGTTATTTGATGGTTGCCTGTCATATTTTATCCTCGATTTCATGGGTTAATTCTTCAACCTGATGCGTGACGCCAATGGCATCCTCGACATCGATCTGGAAAGCGATGCCGGTGCCGGGCCTGCTGTCAAACTGGGCTACCTGGGCCACGGTTTCGAGAATGTGCCGGCTCAGGTGCTCTTCCACCAGCAACAGCAGGACATCGCGTTGCGTTTCAAGTGTCAGGCCAAAAAAAGTTTTGGAGCGTTTAAGCCCTTCGCCGCGGGCGTTATTGACAACGGTTGCGCCCTTGGCGCCGTTTTTGCGCGCCGTTTCAAGCACCAGTTCGGTTTTATCATCTTCGACAAGTACGATAATCAATTTGAAATGCATGGTTTTCCTCAGGAGTTAGGTGAAATTCTGTTTCTGCTGAACCATTGGGCAATTTGCGCATAGCCCAGTACGGCAATGATAGGGAACAGGCTGGCAAAGGCGATCAGGCCAAAACCATCCAATAACGGGTTGCGGCCGGGTATGGCCTCGGCCAGCCCCAGACCCAATGCCGTGACCAGCGGCACGGTGACCATCGAGGTAGTCACCCCGCCTGAATCATAGGCCAGGCCGATAATCATCTTGGGGGCAAAGTAGGTTTGTATGATGACGATGGCGTAGCCCGCGATAATGAACAAGGAAAGGTCCAGTCCCGTGACGATCCGGAACGTGCCCAAGGCCAGGCCCAGAGCGACCCCCAAGGCAACCGAAATCCGCAGCCCCCAGGCATTGATGGTGCCGCCCGAAATCTGCTCGACCCTAATGGCGACCGCCAGCAGGGCCGGTTCGGCCAAGGCTGTGGCGAAACCGATGCTGGCGGCGAAAACATAAACCCAGGCATAAGTGAGCCAGGAAACGGGCTGGCTGGCGGGATTGACGCCCAGGAATTCAGGTGCGGTCAACTGGGAGGCCATCAAACTTCCAAGCGGAAACAGCGCCATGTCGAGGCCTTCCAGAAAAACAACAATGCCGAGCAAGACATAGAAAAAACCGATCAGCGTCCTCTTGGGATGGGCCAGGGGCCTTCGGATTACCAGGAGCTGAAAACCGATGACGGTTGCCGCGATAGGCAAAACATCCCGGCAGGTTTTCAGCAGCTCCGTGAACAAATGTATCGACCATTCAATCATATCGCCAACCCGTAAGCCATGACAAAAATCATCGGCATCAACACCGCGAAAACTATCAGCCCAAAACCGTCCGTTACCGGGTTGCGGCCCTTGATGGCCGTGGCCAGGCCGACGCCGAGCGCGGTCACCAGCGGCACGGTAATGGTGGAGGTGGCGATGGCGCCTGAATCATAGGCGATGCCGATGATCTCGGCGGGTGCGAAGGGCGTCATGATGGCAACGCAGCCGAAACCGACGAAAATCGGGTAATGGACCGGCCAGCCGCGGATAATCCTGAAGATGCCGACCAAAATGGCAAAGCCGATGGACAGGGCAACGGTAACGCGCAGTCCCAGCGCATAGCTGTCCTTGGCCGCTTCGGTTTGTTCAATCAGCCCGCCCGTGCCGGCTATGTTGGCGGCTTTTTCGGCAACGGCGATGAGCGCCGGCTCGGCGATCGCCGCGCTAAAGCCCAGGCAGAACGCAAAAGCCAGCAGCCAGAACAGGCTGCCTTTGCGCGCGAACGCGTAGGCCATCGATTCGCCCAGCGGGAACAGGCTTTGCTCCAGCCCCTGAACGAACAAGGTCAGGCCGAGCACCACCAAAAGTGTGCCGGTGATGAGATCGGACACATCGGGAATAGGCAGTTGGATAACGAAAACCTGAAAGATGATCACGACAGCAAGAATCGGCGCCAGGTCCAGCAGGCTGCCGAACAGTTGCCTGATAAAGGGATTTTTCAATAAGGGCATGTTTAATATAAATTTTTCGTCATTAGTCTCTTTCAGTTAAGCAACAATCCCAGCAAAAATCAAGTCGGGATTGTGCCGCCGGAATGAATCCTGCCAGCCAAAGTTGGCGGCCCTGGCTTGAAAACCGCCGGATCGCTCCCCATGTCAGCGGTAACTTACTAAATTATCTTATTGAGGTAACAACATGCGCATGGACAAATTAACCAGCAAGTTTCAAATGGCGCTGGCCGATGCCCAAAGTCTGGCTCTGGGAAGAGACCATCAGTTCATCGAGCCGGTGCACGTCATGCTCGCCTTGCTGGATCAGGAAGGCGGCAGCGTCAAGCCGCTATTGGCCCAGATTGGCGTCAATACCAACACACTGCGGGTCGAGCTGAACAAGGAGATCGATCGCATCCCCACGGTGAGCGGCTCGGGCGGCGATGTGCAGATTTCCAATGAATTGAACCGGTTACTGAACCTGACCGATAAACTGGCGCAGAAACGCAACGACGCCTATATTTCCAGCGAGCTGTTCGTTTTGGCCGCCCTGGAAGAGAGAAGCCTATTGCAGAACCTGCTGAAGAAAGCCGGCGTGACCAGAGAAGCGGCCGAAAAAGCCGTCGACGCCATGCGCGGCGGCCAGGCGGTCAACGATCCCAATGCCGAGGATCAGCGCCAGGCCCTGAAAAAATACACCATCGACATCACCGAGCGCGCCGAAGCCGGCAAGCTCGATCCCGTGATCGGCCGCGACGATGAAATCCGCCGCACGATCCAGGTGCTGCAGCGCCGCACCAAGAACAACCCGGTCCTGATCGGCGAGCCCGGCGTCGGCAAGACCGCGATCGTCGAAGGCCTGGCGCAGCGCATCGTCAACGGCGAGGTGCCGGAAGGCATCAAGGGCAAGCGCGTGCTGGCGCTGGACATGGCGGCCCTGATCGCCGGCGCCAAGTTCCGCGGCGAGTTCGAGGAACGCCTGAAAGCCGTTCTGAACGACTTGGCCAAACAGGAAGGCCAGATCATTCTGTTCATCGACGAGCTGCACACCATGGTCGGCGCCGGCAAGGCCGAGGGCGCCATGGACGCTGGCAACATGCTGAAGCCGGCCCTGGCGCGCGGCGAGCTGCACTGCGTCGGCGCGACCACGCTCGACGAATACCGCAAATACGTCGAGAAAGACGCGGCCTTGGAGCGCCGGTTCCAGAAAGTGCTGGTCGACGAGCCGTCCGTCGAGGACACGATCGCGATCCTGCGCGGGCTGAAGGAAAAATATGAGGTCCATCACGGCGTCGATATCACCGACCCGGCCATCGTCGCGGCCGCGAGCCTGTCCTACCGTTATATCTCGGACCGGCAGTTGCCCGACAAGGCCATCGACCTGGTCGACGAGGCGGCCAGCCGCATCCGCATGGAGATCGATTCCAAGCCGGAAGCCATGGACAAGCTGGACCGCCGCCTGATCCAGCTGAAAATAGAACGCGAGGCGCTGAAGAAAGAGGACGATCCGGCTTCGAAAAAACGCCTGGAAAGCCTCGAAGAAGACATTGCCGAACTGGAAAGGGAATATGCCGACCTGGAGGAAATCTGGAAGGCCGAGAAGGCCTCGCTGCAAGGCACGGCATCGATCAAGGAAAAGCTGGACCAGTCCCGGATCGAGCTGGAAGCGGCCAGCCGCGCCGGCGACCTGGCGCGCATGTCGGAACTGCAGTACGGCATCATTCCGGCGCTGGAAAAGCAGCTCAACACGGCCGCCTCGGCCGAGCCCCATAAAATGTCCTTGCTGCGCAACAAGGTCACCGAGGAGGAGATCGCCGAAGTCGTGTCGAAATGGACCGGCATCCCGGTTTCGAAAATGATGGAAGGCGAGCGCGAAAAACTGCTGCACATGGAGGAAGCGCTGGCCAGACGCGTGGTCGGCCAGGACGAGGCGCTGAAAGCGGTCAGCAACGCCATCCGCCGGTCGCGGGCCGGCCTGTCCGACCCGAACCGGCCGAACGGCTCGTTCCTGTTCCTCGGCCCTACCGGCGTCGGCAAGACCGAACTGTGCAAGGCGCTGGCCGAATTCCTGTTCGACACGCAGGATGCGATGGTGCGCATCGACATGTCCGAATTCATGGAAAAGCATTCGGTCGCGCGTCTGATCGGCGCGCCTCCGGGCTATGTCGGCTACGAGGAAGGCGGCTACCTGACCGAAGCGGTCCGGCGCAAACCGTACTCGGTCATCCTGATGGACGAAATCGAAAAAGCCCATCCGGACGTCTTCAACGTGCTGCTGCAAGTGCTCGACGACGGCCGCCTGACCGACGGCCAGGGCCGGACCGTGGATTTCCGGAACACCGTCATCGTCATGACCTCGAACCTGGCCTCGGACCGCATCCAGGAACTGGCCGGCGAGGCGCACTACAGCGAGATGAAAGCGGCGGTCATGGAGATCGTCGGCCTGCATTTCAGGCCCGAGTTCATCAACCGGGTCGACGAGGCGGTGGTCTTCCATCCATTGGGACGCGAGCAAATCCGCGCGATCTGCGAAATCCAGATCGACTCCCTGCGCAAACGCCTGCAGGACCGCGAGATCGGCTTCGAGATCAGCACGGCCGCGCTCGACAAGCTGGGCGAGGCGGGCTTCGATCCGGTCTATGGTGCAAGGCCGCTGAAACGGGCCATCCAGCATCAACTGGAAAACCCGCTGGCCCAGGAAATCCTGGCCGGCAGGTTCGAAGCGGGCGATGTCATCAAAGTGGACGCGCAAAACGGCGAGCTGAGCTTCTCCAAGGGCTAAGCGATATTAAGGTGGGCGGCGCCATGCCGCCCATCCTGACCCCATCTTTTCTTTGATGGCGAGTTCCTCAATTCCACGCCTGTGGGAGCGATGCCTTTATGCCCTTTAGGGTATTTATCGCGATTGGCGCCTTTCACGTGCGGGAGCACCATGCGGAAAGTCCGTGTAACTCAGCGAACTCAGGCTGTAGCCATTTTTCAACGCACCCTAACTTAAGGTTTTATCATGTGGATTCAGAAAGAATTTAAACTGAAAGCGCGGCCGCGCGGTTTTCACCTTGTCACCGATGAAGTGCTGCAAGCCATCCCGGAGCTGGCAACCGTCCGGTGCGGGTTGCTGCATATATTGCTGAAGCATACCTCGGCCTCGCTGACGCTGAATGAAAACGCCGACATGACCGTGCGCCAGGATTTCGAGAGTTTTTTCAACAAAGCGGTGCCGGAAGACGAGCCTTACTATCGGCACAACTACGAGGGCAGCGACGACCTGCCCGCGCATTTGAAAAGCAGCCTCCTGGGCGCCACGCTAACCATTCCGATCACCGACGGCAGACTGAACCTGGGCACCTGGCAGGGCATTTATCTGTGCGAGCACCGGAACCATGGCGGCAGCCGCAGCCTGGTGGCGACGATTCAGGGGGAGAGTTAGGGCCGTAGGCCAGGCTCATAGATTTTGTCCTAAAGCTCCAGCCCAGCCTGCACGCTGCCGCGAACGGCCGCAAGTTTGAACCGTAACCAGGGTTTCTTTTCTAACATTTCAGTAAAGCCGGTTTCTGAATAAACCTGTCATTTTTCTCATTGAGTTTAAAGAGCGAACGTTATGGAAACTCACAAAGTAGAAATTAAAGATCTGGAAAGAAACGAAGTGGTAAGCACGGGCTATATAGACAGCGAGGAGATGCCTCTTATTGTTCATGATTTGAGCCATTACGATTTGAATCCTGACCATCATTATAAGGTTGGCCTCATTCACGGCGATTATGTAGAGCTGCTTTGCAAGCATGTGGATGGGCATACCAGGCGCGTCTGGTTCGATCGTCATTAGACATTTTTCAAGGCTCCATACGGACAGCTGGCCGATAGTCAGCCCCAACAGGAAACTGGGCAATGGGCCCGGATGGAGTCAGCGGAAAGTCTCGCACCCGAACGGGCCTACGCTGTATGAATCCTTGCCATTGTCATGAACCGACAATCGAAAGGCATCTTCCAGGCTTAACCCGATGTCTTTCGCCAGGACGGTTAATTGTTCCAGGGTCAATGTGAATAATCCTGGCCTGTCTTCGATATGGAACTGGCCATTGCTTAATTTCAATTCGATGCCCTTAACGGTGTATTCGTGCTTGTACCAATCCCGCCCGTCGTAATGGCAGTCGATTTTCCCGGAAGGCTCTCTCAACAGCGTATCCTTGTAGAGCCTGATGCCCATCCAGTGGGGCTTATTTTCGATGACCGGCATTGCCAATTTAGTGAGTGTGGCCTTGATTGACTCATTGTCATATTTCGATAACTGATGGGCGGCCGTGTTGAACCGCAGATCCGCATCCAGACTTTCCTTGATCTTGCTCTCATCCAATAGCTTGCATAAATCGTGAGAGGGATGGCTTGTGCCTCGCTTGGCGTCGGTTTCGTAGCCGGGGTGATAAAAAGCAAACCCCGGCTTGCTATAGGGCTGCGGGTCCACTTCCTGAAAGTTAAACTGCAGGATGGCGACGTTCGCTTCCTGTACTTCGGCCAACCGGTGCCGATTGATTCGTCCGGCTGTTTGCACAATGGACTGCGCGCTGGAGGGTTCAATGATGCCCCAGTCAAAGTCGTGATCCCGCCCTACTTCCTCGACCGGCGTAGCGACGACAATAATCTTGATGTCCCGTCCCTGGGACTTTTCGATGAGCGTCTGAATTTCCCGGTCATCCAGAATATTCCGGTTCGGGGAAGCGCCTTTTCTTTTCAGCAGGTGATCCAGGCGCCGCTCGATGTGAAAGCGCTGAATCGCAAAGTGTCCGGCGTGATAACAGCAGACATAGGTGTCAGGCAAGGTGCTGATGTTCCTGCTCAGACTAATGGCCCTGTGGATATTGGCCACCCGGATTAACCCGATCGATAGTTTGGCGGCATCGCCCCAGCGGTGCCGGCCATGCATGACTGAAATCGTATCTTTGATAGCTTGGCGCATGGCTGCAAGGTTCTTGTCGAATCGGATGATTTCGGCTTTCTTGGTCACCTTTTTTCGCCTGATGCCGAGCATCATCGACAGGATGTGGCTGCCATACGCCTCATCAAAATACAGGGTCTGGCGGATGGCTGTCGGCTGTACGGAATCATCGATAATAACGGCATGAAAACCGTCCTGAACTGTGTTCATTTTCCTGAACAAATCGAAGCCCGATGCGTAGCTTTTATAAATCATGCCGGCTATCTCGGCGGGTAGCGTCGCCGAGGAAACGATGACATTGCGCCCGAACAGCGCCGATAACTTGATGAGGCGTAGTACGGCAGCCAACGGGGCGGGCTCGTAACTGTCGATTTCATCGATCACCAGATCGCTGTGCATTAGCCTTAACAGCGCCACCGCGTGCTTGGCCTGCTTTCTCGGATCGCCGGCATTAATGATGTAATCGATGGTCGACACTAAAACCGGCGCCATGACCACGGCCTTGGACGCTTCCGTTTCGCAGTTTCCAGCTAGCCATGCCGGTACCTCGAATGTCGCCTGAGTCACCAGGAACTCATCGCGCTCATCGGCATCCTGGATTTCCTCGCATGTGATATCGGCTTTCTCGTAGTCATGCATTTTTCGGGCGGTACTGTCGCCGATCACGACGGCTAGCTCACCATCTTTCAGTCCCAGCTCGTCCCGGTAGGCATCGCCCGTCTGCAAGGTCAAGGAACGCAGGTTCAGTGCGACTGACAGCCGCAATGGCTGATCGCCGGCAAGCACCGCGGCGGCACGGGTGTTCATCCGGGTTTTGCCCGAACCGGTCGCGGCAATGTTTAACACCAAAGTTGGCCGACCTGGCGTGAGCGCATCGGCCGCGGCGTTTTGCCATTCAAACCGGCCGGCTGAGCGCTGCTTTATGTTGATCAGCGTTTCCGGGCTGACTGCCGCCGCCTCAAGCGACGCCATGTTGCGCACCATGCGCCCGGCTTCATGGCCGACCTGGGCAAGATGCCAGGAAAGATGCTGGTTCAACAAGGGACGGGGCCGCTGGTCTTGTTTCCCGGTGTTGGCGAAACAGTGCCGATTGTCTGCGTGGAAAAGCTTTTTAGCGGACACGCTATGGTCTGCCAGGATCACAGCGGCGCGGGCCACCAGGGCGATGCCCTGCCAATAACAATCGGGAACGCTATCCAGACCGCGTTCCGCTTTCCGGATTCGGTCGGCTAGGTTGCCCGCTATTTTTTTAATGCTGCCAGAATCACGATCTGGCGTTAAATTGACCTTAACCTCGCCAATCCTTTGATCGGTCTCCTTATTGACGAGCTGTGCGTGATTATCGAGATTAAGCTGCCCGTAATCGCCGCTGAACAGCTTATGATGGGTGGCGATGCAAAAAAGAACGGCCTGCCGGTAACTGCCGACCTGATCCTTGATGAAGGACAAGACCCCGTCATTTTCAGTCAATGCATTGCCAATGGCCAATTCGCGCCAGGCCTCCTCCCAGGTTTGCCCGTTCAGCATATTGGCCAGTACAACCGCCGACACAATTTCATGACGCGCCGGATCGGATGTGGAAACCTGATCGCGAGCGTCAGTTGCACTCTCGATGCCCCGTTGAAAGTGCTGGGCCGCCTTGCCAATGTCGTGTCCCAGTCCTGAAGCTCTAGCAACGGCGCGGGTATCGTCAAGCCATCTGATAGGGGAGCGAGGTTTTGTATCTATGAGCATTTGTTGTTATCCAGGGAGGCGATGATGGGCCATACCGCATCTTCACTGGTTGGGATGGCGCCAAAACGCCGCAGGAAATCAAGCCCGGTACGCTTGTCGACCTGTATTGTCGTGGCCGTTGCATCGATTTTCATTTCATTGCGGATAACCATTTCCTGATCGCGCGTCAATTCCACGTTGAACGAGATGCGCATCATGGACTGGCTGTCATCAAAAGGCCTCAGGCTGAAATCTTTCGGCAGCGGCTCAGTGACGACCTTGTGCTCAATAATGCGGGGAATCACATAGGTGCGCAGCGGGTAGTCCTTGGCGCCCAGGTCCTGAGCAATAAGCCGCCATTGGTCGAGCACGCGGTCCAGTCCCAACGGGACGATAATCCGCCATCTTGCCGTTTCGCCTTTTTTCATTCCGACATAGCGGATCGCCAGCGACGCGCGATGGTCCAGCTTGCGGAATTGATGCTGATGGACCAGGCATTTGGCGATGGCCGACATCAGGCCGGGCGACAGCGATCTCCCGCTAGACCAGGCCTTAATCCGGATGGGCAGTTCCCGAGGCTTCAATCCTGTCAGTTCAGTATGGCCGCCATCTTCGATAGCCTGGTTTAACTGCTGGTCGGAGGCAATGGCCATCCATTCCAGATGCGTCTCGATAAAAGCGCCCGGTTTCAGAACAAGCCTTTGACCATTCTGCTCAACAAAGCCCTTGTTTTTTCTGATCAGCGCCAGGGCGCAGTTGGCGGTGCCGGGAGAGCAGCCGACGATGTCCATGATGTCGGCCTTGGTGATCGAACCGTAGCGCATCAGGCGCCGCACCGCAAAATGGTAAGCGCGATCTTGCAGGGGTGACTTTTTGGCATTCGATGACGCCCTGGTTGTCTTATCTTGCATTTTTACGCCCCTAAAAATCGCCAATATTGGCGATTATTGATTGTTTGTTGATTGGTTCCGGCAATATTGAAAATTATATTTGGACAAACTCAAATTCTGCAATAAATGTCATGGTACTTTACTGCCACTCATAAATTTCTTGAACAACGCCTATGCCAATAAAAGAAGAGAAAGAACAAAAAGCGAAAACCTGGGTGCCTTTCAGCCAGGCTCTTTACGAATCAGTCGGCAGGGAGCTGGTGCATTTCTCAACCAAAGCCGTGAACAGCAATGCGGAACCGGGCGGCGTGCGCTTGGGGCATGGCCGAGTGCACTTGCCTTACGTGGCGGTCTCCACTTGCAGGCCCGATGCCGTACGCCTGGACTATATGAAAAATGTGGGCTCCATAGCGACTGTTGCGAAACAGATCAACGCGGTTTTGGACGGTACGGCCTATGGCGCATTTGATTCGGTGCCCGATGCGGACGTGGCGTTTATTTTAAACATGATGTCCAATCTGGAGCCTGCTTGCCTCATCGGTGAAATTGATCATCATTTAAAGCAGGTCATTATGCCGGATGACGATGGTAATGACACCTGCCTGACGCCGCTGCATTCGCCCGGCTTCTCCATGCTGATTAACCGGCATGAGGCGGATCTGCTGGGTGAAATCAATGCGCTGGCGCAGCAAAAGCATGAGCTGGAAAAAGAAAAACAAGGCGATTCCGAGGAAGCGAAGCCGGAGCCCAAGCTGAAGAAGAAACTGTTCAGCCGGGCTCGCCTCAATTACGGCGGCGCCAATCCGCAGAATATCGGCGGCCTGGTGCGCGAGATGCAGCGGTCTTTATTTTTCCAGGCGCCGCGTGAGGACAAGGCGGTCAAAAAAACCTTATCCATCCATTACAAGGGCATTCATTACGCACCGCTCAAGTTAATCGATGATTATCTGGACTGGCAGGATGATGCGGCGGACAAAAAGAGCACCCTGGCACTCCGTGAAACCGAACTCGGGCATCTGCGGCATATCACCGCAGCCGCCCTATGCAAGGGACAATTCGCCCGCGAGCATCTGATCGCCCATCAAGACGTATTGCCCGCCGATGCCGATGGCGAGCCTGTGCTCCTCGATGACGGGATCGGGTTAGTGCAGGCAGGGCTCATTATGCCGGCGCGCCGTGGCAAGGAATGGCGGGAGGCCTTCAGTGACGGACTGGCCCATGCCATTGTCAATCGCAAGCGCATCAGGAAATGCGACGGCATATTCCGTGAAGTGGCCTCCCGGCTGACCGCCAAGGATAAAATGAGAATTCAGGCCGTTATCAGCCGGGAAGTGCTGTCATGAGCCAGTATCTCGTTATTTCCCGCATTGAAGTCAAGGGCGCCAATGCCCAGTCCGCCTGGTGGCTGGTCAGCGGCCCGTCCCCTTTGGCTTGGGTGGGTCTGGCCCGCAAACTGGCGATAGATCTGGGCGTTGCCGATCATCATAAAATCAATGTTGCTATTCTCCATCACGATCTCGAAATGCGCGGGGAGACATTTTATGGCGATTTACATCCGTGCCAGTTGCGGGGCGGCGCGCTCACGGTCGGAAATAAAGGCTCATCCAAGGATTACGTAGCCGGCGGTATCGCCATGGGATTGCAGCCGGTAGCGTTATGCAATTTGACGGCTTCGCTGATCATTGAGGGCATGGAAGACATTGATGTCGAGCGGCTCGGATCACAATTGCTGAAGTCGCGGCTGGCGGGCGGTACGATTCAGGGCTGCGGCCAAATTAAAGCCTGCGCCTGGAGCGACATTCCTGCGCATATCGGCAACGGTTTCTTTTTAAAAAACCGTAGCGATCTGCTCGATGGCATACCCGGCGATCAACGCATCAGCGCTTTGATGCGCTATCTGCACGAATCCAGGTCGGGGGATAATGAGGAAGGTTCCTGGCTGGTCCCCATGAATCTGGGCTACCTGCCGATCACGCCCGTCAGTCCAAAAAGCAACGCCCGCCGCTCGATGCCGCATGCCTATGCCGAACCCCTGGTAGGACTGGTGCAGTACCTTTCTAAAAGGGCTCTGGCCGACAACCAGTTGAGCGAATTGTTCTGGGGGTATGCAAAAGACGGTGACGCTTTTGTCGTGAAGCATATTTAATTTCTTATTCTGGAGAATGACATGAAAACTTTCAAAAAACTGCCCGGCGTCCTGTCCATGGAGCGTACCCTCGTTGTGACGGATGGGATCATGAAAAACCTGTTTGACGAGGGCGACTCCACGCCGGTGGCCGTTATCCGGCACGGCATACGCGGCACCCAGAACATCAATAACGACAAGGACCACAGCGTATCGAACATTCAGGAAACCGATACGGCCAAGCTGGATGTCAATGCCAAGGGCATGCAGGTGGAATTCAGCATCCGGTTCCTGGACATTGCCGGTGCGCTCAGTTCATGCGCGCCCGGAAAAGGCGATGATGCGCAGCTGATCGATGAGTTCAAAAGCAGCCTCGGCCATTTCATCGCCAAGGCCAAGCAGTCCAAAGGGATTCAGGAGATTGCCCTGCGCTATGCGCGCAATATTGCCAACGGCCGGTGGCTATGGCGCAATCGCACGATCGCTCAGCGCGTGGTCATCCATGCATCCTTCGGCAATACGACCCTGTCTTTCGACGCGACCGGCACTCCGCTGAATCAGTTTGGCGACTACAGTGACGATGAAAAAGCGCTGGCCAGGCAGATCGAGTCCGGTCTGACCGGGAGATTGTCCAGCGAGATCAAGGTGTGCGCCGATGTGTATTTTGGCGTGACGGGCGCGGTCGAGGTTTTTCCGAGCCAGAACTATATCGACGGCAAGCCCAAAGGCTTTGCTCGGTCGCTCTACAAGTACGACACTCGGCCAGCCACCGGCAAAACCAACAACAGCATAGTGGGTTACGCAGCGCTACGTGACCAGAAAATCACCAATGCCCTGCGGACGTTTGATACCTGGTACGCCGACTATCCTGCGATCGGGCTGCCGATCCCTGTGGAGCCGAACGGCGCCAGCCTGGATGCGCAGGACTTCTACCGCGCCGGCAAGAAAAACGGCAAGGATTCAGCGTTCAACTTGTTTTTAAAACTCAATGAGCTCGATCCGGACACGGCAGAGGGCATGTTCTGCATCGCCTGCTTAATCCGGGGCGGGGTCTACAGTGGCGGTTCGGAAGACAAGGCGAAAAAGAAAGGCAAAAGTGAAGAAGCCGCGGAAGCAATTGCAGGAGAATAATCATGCGCGCCAAATGTTATCTGGACATTCAAGCATTAGGCGTCGGCGAAGAGATGCCCCACTATGCCGTAGTCGCAAAAGCCCTGCATGTTCTGCATGGCGCTTTTGCCGGCAGCGGCGGACAGTTCGCTATCGCTCTGCCTGACGCCAAGCAAGGGAAGAACCGCACGATCGGCCATACGATCCGGATATTTGCCGAGTCGAGCGTGGATCTGTACGGTTTGATTGAGAAGGTCAAAGGCCATCACCTGATGCGTGATTATATGCGGATGAGCATGCCGAAGGATGTGCCGGAAGACTTTGCAGGCACCTGGACAGCCTGGCGGCGGGTCAGGGTTCAGAAGAAAGAAGGCATTAATAAGGAAAAGACCATTCAGCGGGTCAAAGAGGCCGCTTTCTTCGAGATGCCGTCGAGTAATGGCCACCTGTTTCCGATTTATATCTTTCAGGAGCCGGGAAAGCCTCAAACGGAACCCTTTAATCCGAACAGCTACGGCTTTGCCAGTCTGGACAATCTGTTTTCATTGCCGGATTTGCCGTGAAGGAGGCCGCGGCGAAAATCCAGGCGCTGCCGCTGAAACGCTGCTTGATGGTTTTTTGACCATTAAAATATAGTGCTCCAAAATAGCCAATAAAAACAGTGGCTTACTTGCTCATTAAAAATGAAGGGTAAAAAGCGATTAAATCAGGCAAGCACATGATTTAGTTGATGTTGTGGGAATTTGTGCTCAGTTGTCCGCCACATGCGCGGCTTAGAAATATACTGCCAAGCACTACGGGCATGAGGTGGAGTTGTCCGCCACATGCGCGGCTTAGAAAATAGCCGGCAAAACGCTTTTACACCCATGCCAGTTGTCCGCCACATGCGCGGCTTAGAAATACGAAGCATTAGCCAATGAAATCGGGGTAAGGTTGTCCGCCACATGCGCGGCTTAGAAAGCTGATAGGTTTTAATGGCCGCATGATGGCATGTTGTCCGCCACATGCGCGGCTTAGAAAGTATGAAGTGCGCCCCGTTTAAGTAACGCACAGTTGTCCGCCACATGCGCGGCTTAGAAATATTGTGCGCATTAGCTAAACTCCGTGATCCGGTTGTCCGCCACATGCGCGGCTTAGAAATCATGTTTGCTACATTTACCACATCACAATCCGTTGTCCGCCACATGCGCGGCTTAGAAAATCAGACCAGCACCTCCACGTATACCCGCGCAGTTGTCCGCCACATGCGCGGCTTAGAAATGCAGATTAGCCAGGTTGCGGTTGACCGTATTGTTGTCCGCCACATGCGCGGCTTAGAAAGTTTGTGGGCGGCGCCTCATGCGCGGTTGCCGGTTGTCCGCCACATGCGCGGCCTACTATGGCCTTGATCCCGCAGAATGGCAAAAACGTTTGACAGGTTTGCGGGCGAGGTCTACAAGTTGACTGAAGACATTTTCAGGATGGCGGATCGATGAGACGTTCCGCCGCCTCTCTCAACTTCAACCTAAGGGTGATGACAATGATGAGGATGGTGCTGGAAATAACAATGGTGCTGGCGGTCGTGCTTGGGATGGTGATGATGACGAAAGTCACCGCGAAAGAAAACGGGGCCGATAAAACCTTGCCCGGTAACGAGAATGGCGATGATGACAGCAAGGATGGCGGCGGCGAGTAGATGGAAGCCGCTGCCCGTGGCGGATCAGGTTTTCTGAAAATGACTGTCCGCCATCGGCCATGATGAAAAGTTTCGCGCAACGGCGACGGCAGGCCGGGTTGATGAACCCGGCGTTTCGAAGCCGCCCATGAAGCCTCAGCCTGCCCGCCAGGCAGGAACTGGCTGCGCCGCTGCGCGAGCCGGCTCGCCGCCTTGAGCGGTGTCCGATGGAACGGGCTTGATGTGTTCGTCCATGATGGTTAATCTTATAGCGGAATGATTAATCACAGGAGATTGGAATGTCGCTAACCCGGATAACCTCGCTCGCCGCACTGTGCTGCCTTGCCGCTGGCTGCACCACTCAATACAGCGGCTTTCCTTCGGGGCAATGGATGGATTTGTCATACGACTATTCCCCGGAAACCATCTATTGGCCGACAGCCGAGCCGTTCCGGCTGGATACTGTCACCGCCGGCGTGACGGAGAAAGGGTATTACTATTCGGCCTATAATTTCTCCGCCGCCGAGCACGGCGGCACGCATGTCGATGCGCCGGTCCACTTCGCGCGCGGCGGAAAGACAGTCGATCAGATTCCGCTGGCACAGCTTATCGCCCCGGCAGTCAAGGTCGATGTTTCGGAGAAGGCGATGGCGAACCGGGATTACCAGATCGGCCTGGAGGATTTCAACGCCTGGGAATCCCGGCACGGGCAGATACCCGAGGGCAGCATAGTGCTGCTGCAAACGGGATACGGGCAGTACTGGCCCGACCGGCTGAAGTATTTGGGCACCGACAAGCGCGGGACTGAAGGCGTGGCCGCGCTGCATTTCCCCGGTTTGCACCCGGAAGCGGCCAAGTGGCTGATCAATAGCCGGAAAGTGAATGCCATAGGGATCGATACGGCCAGCATCGACTATGGGCAGTCGCAGGCATTCGGCAGTCATGTCGCACTCATGGGGCAGAGCACGCCTGTGTTTGAGAACGTCGCAAACCTGGGCAGAATGCCAACAGTGGGCGCGCACGTCATCGCGCTTCCTATGAAGATCAAAGGGGGCAGCGGCAGCCCTCTGCGGATAATCGCTTTCATCCCGGATGAGGCGCGTTAGGCGCTTTATGTCCAAAAAAGTGTTGGCGCATTTCATTCGTCCGGACGCCGGCATCCGATCAACTTTTCCATAGGTTCCGCCATGAAAAGCCATATCCCCATCCAAAAGCTCCCCGCAAATACCCTGGGCAAGGACTATGTCGTGGGCGACCTGCACGGCTGTTACGGCCTGCTGGAGCGATTGTTGGATGAAGTGGACTTCGACAAGACCCGCGACCGGTTGTTTTCGGTCGGCGATCTGATCGATCGGGGGCCAGAGTCGCTGCGCTGCCTGCAACTGCTCAAGGAGCCCTGGTTTTACGCGGTGCGCGGCAATCACGAGCTGATGATGCTGGACTTCTTCTCGTCCTACCTGGCCAGCGGAAGATTCGATCCGCTGGAGGACATTATTGACAATGGCTTTCTGGAATACGGCGGCGACTGGGTGAGCGATTATGTTGACTCCGGCCGTCTTTGCATGACGCAGGCGTTTGACGATGGGCTGAAACTGGCGCTGCAGATGCCGCTGCTATGGATAGTGGGGGAAGGGAGCACGCGCTTCCATGTCATTCATGCCGAGCTGGTCAGGCCGGATTATCAAACCGCCGATCATGCCGTCTGGCTGGACAGCGAGATTGACCAGTGGCTTGAGCGGCAATTCATACCGCCCGCAGTTGCGGACCGGCTTTATTGGAGCCGGACACTGATGCTGAGCCAGGCGGCCGGCCGGGAATTTGCCAGAATGCAGCCTGGTCTTTCCCTGACTTTTTGCGGACATACGTACGCCCCTAGACCGCGTCAGGCGTTATCCCATCTTTGTCTGGATACCGGCGCTTTTGTGTCCTGGCGGCCTTATGCCTATGGCGAGGAGAGCGACAATTCCAGCCTGACTTTGTTTGATGTGCGAAAATCGCGCTGGGTTTCGGCGTCTTACAAACGGGACGGTGTTTTCCGGAGTGAAATGCCGGCATTGCATGGGACATAAAAAATTGTCCATATTGAATTCTAGCATTTAGACTATGCTGCATCGCTCCGGAGCGGGCCGGGCGGGATGACGCCGAGCCTGCCTGTCGACAGGACGGCTTCCGGCAGGCTTTGTCGGCTTTCAAGTACCGCACGCGCCGACAATTGGCCTTTTTATAAAACTGACTATATTAAGGTGACACATGATTAAAGTATTAGCGATCCTTTTTATAACCTTATTCGCTGCGTGCAGCCAAGTTGGCCCAAACCGTAACTCTTTGGAGGCAACGACAGCCGTTACCATTTCCGGTACCGATTCAGACACCATTCTCGATAAATTCGGCGAATACACCGTCAAGGTATCAGGCGTGAAAAACGACGTGACCATTAAGGCAGGGAATACCGTCTCCCACCTGCTCGTTTCCGGCGCCGACAACAACATTACTGTTGAGAAGACGGCTGTTGTCCAGAACATCAGACTTTCCGGCAACAATAACAAGGTTTATGTGCCGGCCGGATTCCAGGCCATAACCACGAACTCAGGCTCGAGCAATGCCGTCGTTGAAAAATAAAAGAGCCTGAGGCGGGCTGGATGCGCAAGGCCCGGCGCCTTTTGACTTCAGCCGAGCTTCCTGCGCGCGGTGACCCGCCCCGCGTAACATGCCATTATCGCTGCTTGCATCATGACGAAATACAAAGGGATCATTTTTGATTTTAACGGGGTTTTGCTCCAGGACGCACCGCTTCATGTTCAGGCATGGCAGGCGTCAGCCTTGCGGATCAGAGGCGCCGGATTGAGCGACGATGAATTTTCGCTCCATGTCCATGGCCGCACTAACGCACATATTCTTAGCTATCTCACAGGCCGCGCGCTTCACGGCAAAGAGCTTCTTGACCTCATTCAAGAGAAGGAATCGATGTACCGCGATTTGTGTCTGAAAAATCCCGATATGTTTGTTCTGTCTCCAGGCGCAAAGGCACTGCTTGATTTCATTTCCGCACAAGGCATACCGCGAACCATCGCAACCGCTTCGGAAAGAACAAACCTCGACTTTTTCATTCGTTACCTTGGCCTGGAAAAATGGTTCGATCCACGGCAGATCGTCTACGACGACGGTTTCATGCCTGGAAAGCCCGCGCCCGACATGTACGCGAAGGCGGCGGCAAATCTCCATCTGCCGCCGCACGAGTGCATTGCTGTCGAAGATGCCATTTCCGGTTTCAAGTCCGCGCATGCGGCAAACATCGGGTTTATCATGGGCTTTGGTCCGCGCGCGGCGCACGGCAAGCTTCTTGCCTGTGAGGGCGTATCCGCCGTGATCGAGAGCTTTGAGCAGTTTCCCCGCGAGATGCTGCTAAAGGCATGACCTTGTCGCGGCGCCCTGAATACTTCGATCAAGTGGCCGCCAAAAAGCTGAGTTTCTGGCGGCCGCCTTAATTTAAACCGTTAAACATGGAAGCAACGATGCATCTGCGACACATTATGCTGGCACTCCTGGTAGTGGCCATTTGGGGATTCAACTTTGTTGTAATCAAAGTGGGTCTTAAGGAAATACCGCCTATTCTGCTTTGCGCGCTCAGATTCTTTCTCGCCGCGTTTCCGGCGGTCTTTTTTATCAGGCGTCCCGCCGTTCCTTTCCACAAAGTCATCATTTTCGGATTGGTGATGTTCGTGTTGCAATTTACGCTGCTGTTTTCCGGCATGCATGCCGGCACAACGGCGGGCCTGGCGTCTTTGGTGCTTCAGGTGCACGTGTTCTTCACTGTCGCGCTGGCTGTCGTATTTCTGGCTGAACAGCCGTCCGTCTGGCAGATTATCGGCGCCTTGACGTCGTTTTCGGGAATCGGGCTGGTCGCCGCGAATACCGGCGGCGAAATTTCGGCTCTCGGCCTGGTCTTAATCGTTGCCGCCGCCGCTTCATGGGGAGTAGGCAATCTTCTTTCCAAAAAGCTGGGCAAAGTCGATATGCTGGCACTGGTGGTTTGGGGCAGTCTCGTTGCCTGGCCGCCGCTTTTGCTTTTGTCATGCTTTCTGGAGCAGGGCAGCTGGAGCCTTGCGGGTATTTCTCATCTTTCGTGGCCCGCTATCGGCGCGGTCGGATATCTGGTGTATCCGGCAACCCTGCTGGGCTTTGCCGCGTGGAACTGGTTGCTGAGCCATTATCCGGCCGCGACGGTGGCGCCGTTTACCCTGCTGGTGCCGGTGTTCGGGTTCACGAGTTCGGCGCTGGTCCTGGGAGAGCCGCTCTATCCGTGGAAAGCAGCCGCCGCCGTTCTGATTGTTGCAGGGCTGTGCATCAATCTGACCGGCGCGCGCATTGCCATGCGTATTCGTCCGGCCTGAGATTTTCGCCATCGACAGCAGGCCGACTATTCCCGGAGGCTTACTTCGGCTAAATTGTGGCCCGGCACTGGCAGCGGCGGTGGCTAAGGCATGAAAGCCGATCTTCTGGCACTGCGCAGTGTTTATTTATAATGGGCCAATCTACCCGAAAGTTAAAAACTCCGTAAAACATCCGACAGAGAAGTTTGAGCAGATGAATAAAGAAGATTACATGCGCAGAGCCATCGAGCTGGCCTTGCAAGTTCCCGAGTTTCCGTTCGGCGCGGTCATTGTGCGGCGGGCGACCGGCGAGATTGTCGCCGAAGGCTTTAACCAGTCGGTGCTGAATCCGACCTGGCACGGCGAGATGGTCGCGATCAACCGTTGCGCGCAGGTGCAGCCGTCGGCGGATTGGAGTGAATTCGACCTGTACACGACGGCGGAACCGTGCCCGATGTGCCAGAGCGCGATCGAATGGGCCGGCATCGCCACGGTTTATTACGGCACCTCCATTCCTTACCTGCAAAGCCGGAACTGGTGGCAAATTGATATCCGCGCCGAGGAAATCGCGGCCAGAACGCCGTTCCGGAACAGCCGCGTAGTCGGCGGGCTACTGGAGGCCGAATGCAATGCATTGTTCGATAAGGCGCCCAGGGGCATGTTCCATAAAGCCACATAGCGTAATTGACGGCCTCTTGTCATAAAAAGGTAATATAGGCTGCTTAAAATATAAAGATTTATTAATCTCTATAGTTAATTATGTCCAGATTTAAGATTCTTGTTGTTGAAGATGAAGATGCTATCAGAGGCATGTTAATGATGGTATTGGAGCAGGCAGGTTTTACGCCGGTCGTAGCGGCCGATGCGGAAGACGCGCAGAAAGTCCTCGATGACGATTTACCGGATTTGATTCTGCTGGACTGGATGCTGCCGGGCATCAGCGGCGTTGAATGGGCCAGGCGCCTGAAGAAAGACCAGTCTTACCGCGAGTTGCCCATTATCCTGCTGACGGCGCGCGGCGAGGAAGAAGACAAGGTTCGGGGACTGGAAATCGGCGCCGACGATTACATGACCAAGCCTTTTTCGCCCAAGGAATTGATAGCGCGCATCCGTGCCGTATTGCGCAGGAGCGGAAAAATCCAGGGCTCGGCGCAAATAGAATTGGGCGATCTGGTGCTCGATACCGAACAGCACCGCCTCAGCATCGGCGACAGGCAACTGGACGTGAGCCCGACCGAATTCCGTTTGATGCAGTTTTTCATGACGCACCCTGACAAGGTCTATAACCGCACGCAACTGCTGGATCAGGTCTGGGGGCGCAGCGTCTATATCGAAGAGCGCACGGTCGACGTGCACATCCGCCGGCTCAGAAAAATTCTCAGCGAATATGGCAGGGAAGATCTGGTTCAGACCGTGCGCGGCTTCGGCTACCGGTTCTCGCTGACGAATTAATTTATGAGTGCTTGGCAAAAAGAGATCGGCATGGCGCTGCTGCTGTTTTTGGCCGCGCTGGCCGCGGGCGGTCTGACCGGGCATGTCCTGCCGTTCATGTTTCTGCTGGTATTGGGGCTCTGGATGCGCCAGCTGTTCCAGATCAGCCGGTTCGAAAGATGGGTCAGCATGGGCGGGCGCGGCAAATACCCGAAGACGACCGGCGTCTGGGAAGAGATCTACTACCATGTCTACCGCATCAAAAAAAACGAGAAAAAGCGCAAGAAGAAGCTGAGCAAGATGATAGATCAGTTTCGCAAGTCGACCGAAGCCTTGCCTGACGCGGCCGTGGTACTGGGCCCGCATGACGAGATCGAATGGGCCAATAAAGCGGCCAGAGAGGTGCTGGGGCTTCAGCAGTCCGACAAGGGCCAACGCATTCCCAACCTGATCCGTTTTCCCGAGTTTATCCGCTACCTTAAATCCGGCAATTATCATGAGGCGGTCATGCTGCCGGCGCCGGTGGACCACCGCATGACGCTGGCCGTGCGGATCGTTAAATATGGCGCCGGGCTGCGGCTGCTGCTGGCCCAGGATGTCACGCAGCTGAAAAAAATGGAGAGAATGCGCAAGGATTTCGTCGCCAACGTATCGCATGAGCTCAGGACCCCGTTGACGGTGTTGAAAGGTTATCTGGAAACCATGCAGGAGATGGATGACGGCAGCTCTCCGCTACTGACGCATTCGGTCCAGCAAATGCAGGCTCAGACCGAGCATATGCAGCATCTGGTCGACGACCTGTTGCTGCTGGCGCGGCTGGAAACGCAACAGAAGAAAGTCCAGTGCGTCGACATTCCGGCTTTACTGAACCAGATTTGCAAGGAAGGCGACGCGCTGGACATGGCGGCCGGGCGCATCGAATTATCGCTCGAAACAGACACGCATATCACCGGCGAGGAACAGGAATTGCGCAGCGCGTTCACCAATCTGCTGGGCAATGCGTTGAAGTATTCGCCCGATGATTCGAAAGTGAAAATACGCTGGCATCGCTCCGGCGACGCCGTCATGCTGGATGTCGAAGATCAGGGCGAAGGCATCGCCGCGGCTGAAATCCCGCGCATTACCGAGCGCTTTTACCGGGTTGAAGTCAAGCGCGGCAAGAAGGTCAATGGCACGGGGCTGGGCCTGGCTATCGTCAAGCATGTGCTGATGCGTCATGACGCCAAGCTGAATATCGTCAGCGAGCCGGGCAAGGGCAGCCGGTTCAGCTGCTGTTTTCCCGTGACGCGGGTTTGCAACTGATACAGCCCATTTACGCCGGCCTCGACTGCCGCCGGCAACTCCTCCCTTCCCAAAGTCTTGCCTTTCAATTCGACGGGCAACGATCATAAATTCGCTTATAATTGAGGCGGGCCATAATAAACAAGCGGAGCCAAATGCCTGTCGTCATTCTGCCTGCGGTTTTTTCAACCGCTCTCATTGAATCCGTCTCCCAGCTCAGGCTTACTGTTTTTCCTTGTCGGGTTGACGGCGGGTTAAATACGCATTGTTTCTGCTGGCCGAAGCAAGGCTGTACGACAAAAATAATAATAAATATAGCGGGAGCCGTTTGCCGGATTATTACTGACATCAGGCATTTTGCTATTGATTCAAGCAGTGGAGAAAAAAATGAGTGCGTTGATTAAGAAGTTATTGAATTATCTTTTGATCGGGATTCTGGCGGTGATTCCCATCGTCCTGATCCTGCAGATCATCATATTTGTGAAAGACCGGGTGGCCGATCTGTTTCGGCTGGTTTACGGTTATTCGGACAACTACCTTTATACATTGCTGATTTTTGCGGTCAGCTTCATTATCCTCGTGTCCATCGGCCGCCAGATCGCCAAGCAGGGGCGCCCCTGGTTTATTGCCGTTTTTGAGCATGTCATCGACAGAATTCCTTTTTTGAATACCATTTACAGGGTGATTAAAAAAGTCGTAAACATGTTCTCGTCTCATGACAAATCCATCGCCAAGGAGGTCGTCTATGTGGAATATCCGAAAGATGGCGTTTGGGTGCCGGCTTATGTCACAAACCGGTTCGATGACAAATATGTGCTGTTCGTGCCCACCTCGCCGAATCCGACATCGGGATTTACCGTCATTGTCGATAAGTCAAAAGTCATCAAATCCAATATGAACATTGAAGAAGCCACCAGCTTTATCGTCAGCGTCGGCGTCGATTTCGATAAAAACACGGAAGTGAGCCAATTGCCCCGATGAAAATTATCGAGGCGCGGTTAAATCAGGCCAATGGCCTGGCGAGGGGAGCCGGCGACCGTCATTGGAGCGGCCGCCCGATCAGAATTATTAACAGAGCGAGTAAGCGTAGATGAAATCAATAATTAGAATAACGGTTATGCTGTCATGGGCGCTGGTCGCCGGTTGCAATGGCGAAGACCAGCCGCCCAAAGCGGCCGGCAGCGATGTGCTTAAAGCCGAGAGAGAAGCGCTGGAAAAGGCCAGGGCCGTCGAGCAGACGGTTCTGGATGCGGCCGCGAGACAACGGGAGCAAATAGAACAAAGCGCGCAATAAAACGTTGCCCCCATGCGGAATGGGGGCTGACTCATTGCCCCATTTCGGCCGTCCCGCAGGCCCTTATTTTTTGTTTGACTTTACCCGTTTTGCTTGTTATGAATGAGCCCGTGTACTAGCAAAAAACACAACAAAAATATAATAAACACAAACAATTATATGCTGGGAGGATCGTTATGGAATCTAATGACAATGTCGCCGAGGGCGACTTGTTGGAAAAATTGACCCGATTGGAAGATCAGGTGTCAACGCTTTCCAAGGAGTTGGCATCGAGCAAGGAAACCATCAATCTGCTAAAACTGTCGCTGACCGAGCGCGATTCACAAATTTATGAATTGGAATCAAAATTGACCGCAGCGCAAAACACGCAACTGAAAACCGCGGCAAACTGGATCGAGCGTTGCAGGCATCAAATCAAAAATGGCGTGGACGAAAAATACATCCAGCCGACTTTCGCCAAAATCCGCCAGCGCATCGAAGCCATGCAGCGGCTGGTCTATGAAACGAAAGATGTCATCAATCAGAAAGTCACAGTGATTCAAGCGAATATCCATAATCACGCCGCCTTGATCAAACAATGGCCCGAACAGGCCAGACTGTATTTTGAGCAGGGCGTTGTCGAGCCTGTCAGCTCATTGATTCATGAGACGACCGCGTTAGTCTACAGCTATTTGAAAGCCATCCGGGAACTGGTCGAGCAAAAAGTGCTGTATCCCTGCAAGGTCATGTACGACGAAGCCATCGTCGCCGTTCTGGCACTGCCTTCGCAAAGCCGGGTGATCCTTCAGTCGCGGCTGATCGACCCTGCCAGACAGCAAATGGCCATGCTGCCCGAGTTAGGCTTGAAACTTTCCTCAAGCGCCCTGGCATTGCTGCGTGAGTCGATCAATCAATTAAGAGCCTTGATTGACCGGGTCGTTGAATCTATAGGCAACATGATTAAAAACTCATCATTCTGGAACGGAAACCGCCCGATAGAAGCGGCTTGAATAGACGGGATTTGATCGGTTTGGCCAGTCGATAAAAAGCCCTGTCGGGAATAACCGGACAGGGCTTTTGTTTAAGCGAAGGCATCGCCGGCTATTTCACCAGGCTCAGCAGGATGCCGGCCGCGACCGCCGAGCCGATCACGCCGGCCACGTTCGGGCCCATGGCGTGCATGAGCAGGAAGTTGTGCGGATTGCTCTCCAGGCCCAGCTTGTTGGCCACGCGCGCGGCCATCGGCACGGCCGACACCCCGGCCGCGCCGATCAAGGGGTTGATCAACGTCTTGCTGAACTTGTTCATCAGCTTGGCCATCAGCACCCCGGCCGCCGTGCCGATCGCGAACGCCGCCGCGCCCAGGGCCAGAATCCCTAAGGTCTCCATCTGCAAAAACGCCTGTGCGCTGAGCTTGGAGCCGACCGACAGCCCCAAGAAAATCGTCACGATGTTGATCAGCTCGTTCTGCGCCGTCTGGCTGAGCCGGTCGACCACGCCGCAGGCGTTCATCAGGTTGCCGAACGCGAACATGCCGACCAGCGGCGCGGCCGACGGCAGCAGCAAGGCGGTCAAGGTGATCAACAGCAGCGGGAAGACGATCTTTTCCGTGCGCCCGACCGTGCGCATCTGCTGCATCTCGATCCGGCGCTCGGCCTCCGTGGTCAACGCGCGCATGATCGGCGGCTGGATCAAGGGCACCAGGGCCATGTACGAGTAGGCCGCGACCGCGATCGCGCCGAGCAGGTCCGGCGACAGGCGCGAGGCCACGTAGATCGCGGTCGGGCCGTCGGCGCCGCCGATGATGGCGATGGCCGCCGCATCCTTCAGGCTGAATTCCAGACCTGGCACGATGTTCAGGGCCAGGGCCCCGAGCAGCGAGGCGAAGATGCCGAACTGGGCCGCGGCGCCCAGGAGCAGGGTTTTCGGGTTGGCCAGCAGCGGCCCGAAGTCGGTCATGGCGCCGACGCCCATGAAGATCAACAGCGGAAACAGCCCGCTCTTGATGCCGAAATACAGGTAATACAGCAGGCCGCCCGCGTCATTGAGGCCGGCCACCGGGATGTTGCTGAGGATAGCCCCGAAGCCGATCGGCAACAGCAGCAGCGGCTCGAAGCCTTTCTTGATGGCCAAAAACAGCAGCAGGAAGCCGACCAGCATCATGAGCGCCTGGCCGCCGGTCAGGTTGTACAGGCCGGTGCCTTGCCAGAGTGAAAGCAGGTTCTCCATCGGATGAGTCTCGTCTGATACTAGGGGAGGCCCCGCCGGGGCCTCGGTTAATTTTTATAGTGCTTATGCTAGGCTAGTCGCCGATTCAGAGGCGACTGAAGTCGCCCCCACAGGGTTTAGAACAGTTGTTTTAGATTGCTCAGCCCGCCTTCCCGGCGGCCATGGGCAACCGCCTTACAAGCTGATCAGCGTGTCGCCGACCGTGACCGCGGCCCCTTCCTTGGTGTGCACGGCGCTGACCACGCCGCTGGCCCGCGAGCGCACTTCCGTTTCCATCTTCATGGC
>Ga0196963_10000182_pt1 | contig 62959 bp, 55 predicted proteins | sample S1_5metaG_FD_148600 | JGI IMG/M metagenome (GOLD analysis project Ga0196963, IMG submission 148600) | Soil microbial communities from Anza Borrego desert, Southern California, United States - S1_5 | ecosystem: Environmental > Terrestrial > Soil > Desert | place: USA: California | collected... | reverse complement strand
GACCGGATCGAGCTCGACCGGATCGACGCCAACGCCCTGGTCGCGGGCAACCAGGCGTTCAGCTGGATCGGCTCCAACGCGTTCGGCGGCGTCGCCGGCCAGCTCCGCGCCTACGCCGATAACGGCATCTGGTACGTCGAGGGCGACACCAACGGCGACGCCGTCGCCGACCTAATCATCGCTCTCACCCTGCAGGGGCCGGTGCCGCTGGGGGCGGCGGATTTCGCGCTCTAGGGCCGGGGCGCTTGCAAATCTGAATTCGTGGTATTGAAAAAAGCCAAGAAACCCAGTATTTTAAGGGCAGTCCGGCACCGCGGGATCCCGCGGGCGACTTCGGGGCGGTTTCCAGGAACGCGGCGCGTGGTTCGCCGCAGGCGGCATCCGGTGGGGATGGAGCCGCCGACCTGCATCGGCGCGATTTCCGCAAGGCGCTAACCCTTGGCCGGACGCATTTTGTTGTCTAACGGTCCCCGAGGACGGAGTATAAGCATGGTCACCGGCACCGAAGGCCCCGATAATCTCACCAACGATCCGTCTCTCACCACCGAGACGATCAACGCGCTCGGCGGCGACGACGTCATCACCGTGACGCGGCCGAACCGCTTCGGCGACGCGGATTCGGTGACGGTCAACGGCGGCTCCGGCTTCGACACTCTGATCCTCAACACCGGCTTTTTCATCAGCGCCTCGGCCTCCGGCTTCGACGGCCAGGTCCGCGTGCGTGAAGGCAATGGTGAGGGCTATCATGTCTTCTGGACGTCGATCGAGCGGCTCGAATTGAGCGGCCGATTCTTCAACAGCGACGTCACGCTCGGCGACGAAATCGATATCGTCCGGATGACGCCGGGCTTCGGCGGTCTGGTCAGCACCAACGGCGGCAACGACGAAATCTATTTCTCCGGCTCGGGCGATTCCACCGCCGTGGTCCGGGTCGACGCCGGCGCCGGCAACGACCTCGTCGACTTCACCCAGCTCACCGCCGGAGCCGGTTTCGGCAACATCAATGTCGCGTCCGGCGGCGACGGCAACGACACGATCAACGGCAGCAGTTTCAGCGAACGGCTCGACGGCGGCGCCGGCAACGATATCCTGAACGGCAATGGCGGCTACGACAATTTCGTCGTCCGCGGCGACGAGTTCGTCGGCGGCGCCGGCAACGACACGATCGCCGGAGGGTCCAACGCCTCCATCGACTGGCTGCGCTACGACCTGGAGTCGGGCGGCGGCGCCGTTCGGGTCAACCTGAGCGCCGGTCCGGCGACTCTCGGCGGCATCGACCTGATCGCGGGCACCGCCCGCGACACGTTCGGCCACATCGACACGCTGAGCGGCATCGACAGGGTGACCGGCGGCGCGGCCGGCGACTTTTTCGCCGGCGGGAGCGGCGCCGACCGGATCGAGGGCGGCGGCGGCGCCGACAATTTCTACATGTATCTCGGCGGCGACGACCGGGTCGCGGGCGGCGACGGCAACGACAATTTCTTCTTCGGCGCGGCGCTGACCGCGGCCGATGTCGTCACCGGCGGCGCCAATCTCGATACCCTGGTCATCCAGGGTCATTATCCCGGCGGCCTCACCCTTTCGGCCAACGTGACGGAAATCGAGGCCTTGTCGCTGCTCGCCGGCTCGAACAGCAATTTCGGCGAGCCCGGCACCAACAGCTACCATTATTCGATCACCACCCATGACGCGAACTTCGCGGCCGGCGTCCAGGCCAAGATCAACGGCTCGGCGCTGCTGGCGACCGAGAATTTCACGTTCAACGGCTCGGCCGAGACCGACGCCAGCTTCGTTGTCTATGGCGGCCGCGGCGTCGACACGCTGCTGGGCGGCAACGGCAGCGATATCTTCTTCTTCCCGGAGAACCGCTTCGCACCCGGCGACACCGTCAATGGCGGCCCGGGCTATGACGGGCTGTTCCTGCGCGGCAACTACACGATCGACTTCAACGCGCCCGGCTACCACGGCCTTCTGACCAGCATCGACAACATGACTCTGACCTCGGCGACCGACGAGCGCTACGCGCGCGGCGGCGGGACCGAGTTCGACTACAACATCAAGCTGGCCGACGCCCACGTCGCCGCGGGCGTGACCCTGACCGTGTCCGGCGTGCTGCTGATGGCCAGCGAGACGATGATCCTCGACGGCAGCCTCGAGAGCGACGGCATCCTCAACCTGTACGGCGGCGCTTCCGCCGACACCCTGAAGGGCGGCGGCCAGGGCGATCTCATCTTCGGCAACAAGGGCGCCGACCAGCTCACCGGCGGCGGCGGGGCCGACGTGTTTCGCTACGACTCGACGGCCGATTCGAGGGGTGCGTCGATCGACCAGATCTTCGATTTCACTCCGGGCACCGACAAGATCGACCTCACCCGGATCGACGCCGACATCAATAGCGCCGGCGACCAGGCGTTCCACTGGATCGGCTCGAACCCGTTCAGCGGCGTCGCCGGTGAGCTCAGGGCGGAGCAGGTGAGCGGCTCGGGCTGGTTGCTCGAAGGGGACGTCGACGGCAACGGCAGCGCCGACTTCAGCGTCCAGCTCGTCCTCCTGGGACCGACGCCGCTCAGCTCGGGCGACTTCTTCCTCTAAGGGAGGGTCAGACCATCACCAGGCTGCCCTCGCGCCGGCCAACCGACCGGTAGATGCGCGGGCCGAGATCGGCGCGGAACGGACCCATCTTGGCCGCCGGCGTGTCGGCCTCGCGTCCGACCAGCCAGGAACGGGAGGTGCGGCCCGAACCCCCGCCGGCCCAGTCGTAGGCGACGTTGATCGCGACCATCGGTACGAAGATTCGCCGTCCGGCGATCTCGATCTCCCGCAGCTCGGCCTTCGGCATCGCCACCTGCCCGTTCAGCTTCAGCGTGCCGCCGGGCACGATGACGATATGGGGAGAGCCGCTCGTCTCGTGAATCGGGCCCCGAAGGAAGGCCGCGATCTCGCCCTCGGCGCCGGCGTTGAACAGGCGCGGGTCGATGCGGATGTTGCGCGCCTCGGCGTCGCCGCGGTTGGTCAGCGTCAGCGCGTAATGGACGACGGCTTCGACGTCGGTCGCCGCCGCCCGTTCCGGGACGATGTCGAGCTCGAGCCAGGGCCGCGGCGTCGCCGGAGCGGGCTCGGGCTCGGGCACCGGGTCGGGCGCCGGAGCCTCGGCGACCAGCGCGCCGCCGAGCTCTTCGCGGGCGGCGTCGCGCGCCTGATCCCGCGCCGCTCCGGCCCGGCGCCGGCGCAGCAGGAACAGAGCGCCAAGCAGGAGGACGAGCGCGCCGCCGGCCGCGGGCCAGAGCCAGCCGGCGCTTTCCCCTTGCCGCGGGACCGGCGCGGGAGCCTCGGGCTGCGGCCGGGACGGCGGCTGGAGCTGCGGCGCCGGCGCCGCGTCGGCGGGCGCCGGCGCGGCGGTCTCGGGCCGGGCGGCGGACGGCGGAGTGGAGACGGGCGGACCTTCGTCGCGCGCTGCAGGCGCCGGCGGACGGGGCGCCGGGCGTTCGCGGCGGGCGGCGGCGGGGGCCTCGCTCGGCGGCCTCGCGACGGGGACGGTCGGGCCCGGTGCCGGCGGCGTCGCCGCGGGCGGCGTCGTCCGCTGGCCGGGCAGGGTGAAATCCTTGAGCTGGGGCGGTCCGATCGTGTTCGACGTCTCCTGGGCGAGCGCCGCCGTCCCCGCCGCGGCGAGGCCGAAGAGGACGAAGGCGGCGGCCCGGAGGCGGCGGCGCGGCGGCATGGACACGAAAAAACCCTTCCCGAGCGCGCCTTTACCCCCCTCGCCTCGCCCGAGTCCAGCAGCGGCGCGGCGAGACGCGCCGTTTACTGTATCGATTGTTGCGGCGGCTTCGGCCCCTCTCCCGCCTTGCGCGGGAGAGGAGGGACCCGCCGCGAAGCGGTGGGCGGTGATGGTCTTGCCGACTCAGCGCTACGGACCCTCGCCCTCCGCTTCGCGGGGCCCCTGACCTCTCCCGTAAAAACGGGAGAGGGGCTTTGCACCGCTGCATCCTCATGCCTAATGCGCGCGCGAAAGCCGCAGCAGGAGGACCGCCTTGGATCGCCGCACCTTCATCGCCTCGACGGGCGCCGCCGCCCTCGCCGCCACTCTCCCCGCGCCCGCCTTCGCCCAGCGCGCCGGATCCGGTGACGCCGCGCTCAACGCGCTGTTCGAGCGGATCTTCCAGGATCTGGTGCAGCGCTCGCCGGAGCTCGCCACCCAGCTCGGGCTCGACAAGCGCGAGAATGCCGCGCTGAAGGCGCGGCTGACCCCGCGCACCCTCGCCGAGCGGGCGCGTCAGCAGGCGCAGATCCGCGAAGCGCTTGCCAGCCTCGCGGCGATCGACCGCTCGACGCTGTCGCCGGCGGCGAAGCTCAACCACGAGGTGGTCACCTATTCGCTGACCAACCAGACGACGGCGCCTCGCCGCTTCGGGCTCGACAGCGCGATCCGGCCCTACCGGATCTTCCAGCAGGGCGGGGCCTATTTCTCGGTACCGGACTTCCTCAACACCGCCCACACGGTCAACGACAAGGAGGACGCCGAAGCCTATCTGTCACGGCTGGAGGCATTCGCGGTGGCGCTCGATCAGGACAGCGCCATGCAGCGGATCGAGGCGTCGCGCGGCTATCTGGCGCCGGCCTGGTCGCTCGACCTCACGCTCGGGCAGATGGCGAAGCTCAGGGAGCAGAAAGCGGAGGAGAGCAGCATCGTCCAGTCGCTGGTCAAGCGCGCCAGGGCCAAGGACATAGACGGACGCTGGGAGAAAAGGGCGGAGCGGATCGTCGAGGAGCGAGTCTATCCGGCGCTCGACCGGCAAATGGCATTGGTCCGCGAGCTCCGCCCGACCAGCCGGCCGGGCGACGGCATATGGCGGGTGCCGCACGGGGACGAAATCTACGCAGTCGCGCTCGAACAGGCGACAACCACCCGGTTCACTCCGGACGAGGTTCATCGGCTGGGCTTGCAACAGGTCGCCGAGATCAGCGGCCAGCTCGACCGGATCCTGAGGCGCCAGGGGATGACCCGCGGCGGCGTCGGCGAACGGCTGGCGGCGCTCAACGTGACTCCCGCCCAGCTCTATCCCAACACGGACGAAGGGCGCGCCGCGCTGATCGCCAGCCTCAACGAGGGGGTGCGGGCGATGGACGCCAGGCTGCCGCGAGCCTTCGCGACCCTGCCCAAGGCGCCGCTCGAAATCCGCCGGGTCCCGGTCGAGATCCAGGACGGCGCCTCGAACGGCTATTACAACCGCGCCTCGCTCGACGGCACGCGGCCGGCAATCTACTTCATCAACCTCAAGGACACCGGCGACTGGCCCAAATACAGCCTGCCGGCGCTGACCTATCACGAAGGCGCGCCCGGCCATCATCTCCAGATCAGCCTGGCGCAGGAATCGAGCGACATCCCGACCATTCGCAAGATCGGCGGCTTCAGCGCGTACAGCGAGGGCTGGGCGCTCTACGCCGAGCAGCTCGCCGACGAGCTCGACGCCTATCGAGACCCGCTGGAACGGGCCGGCTACCTCCAGTCCTTCCTGTTCCGCGCCGCCCGCCTGGTCGTCGACACCGGCCTCCACGCGAGGCGCTGGAGCCGCGAGCGGGCGACCGACTATCTGGTCGAGACGACCGGCTTCGCCCGCCCCCGTTCGCAGCGCGAGGTCGAACGCTACTGCACCCAGGCGGGGCAGGCGTGCAGCTACAAGGTCGGCCACATGGCCTGGACCCGCGCGCGCTCGGAGGCGCAACGCAAGCTCGGCCGTCGCTTCGACTTGAAGGAATTCCACGAAATATTGAAGGACGGGGCGATGCCGCTCACCATCCTCGAACGGCGCATCCGCGAGCGCACGGCGGCGGCGAAAAGGGCCTAGCCGTCATGCCAGGGCAGGCTGGCATCCCAGGGGGTGAAAGGCGCCGGCGATCTTCACCCCGCGGGGCCCCAGCCTTCGCTGGGGCGACGGGTCAGAGCAGCGGGGCGAGCTCGGTGAGGTCGTCCTGGCCCGAGCCCTTGGCCTCGCCGGCCTCGGCATGGTCCATCCAGGCATTGGTGGCGGGCGGCGGCGGGGGCGGGGCCGCGAGGATCGCCGGCAGCGCTGTCGCCTGATAGCTCAAAGTCAGCGCCATCAGGCTGACCGAAAGCGAGGCGAGGAAGGCTCGGGCGGGGTGCATGATCGGTCCTCTCAGCGACTCTCCGGAACGGAAGCGGCTCCGGCCGGGAGGCGGAGGGGGCAAACGCCGCCGGCCGAAGCCGCCCGCCCGCTTTCGCAGCGGCGCGTGTCCGGCCGATGCCGCCGATCCGGCAAGTTGGTGTCAATTGTGTCGGCGGACCGTGTCGTCCGGGCGCAAGCGGGAATTCGGGACGGGAAGATTCGGAGGGTCTGCGGAGGTCGCGGCTTGCGCCGGGCTCGCGATCAGGCCGGCAGGCGCTCGAGCAGCTCCTCGGCGCTGAGGCCGAGGCGGCGGATCTGGGCGGCGATGGCGGGCCAGCGATGGTTGAGGAATTCGTCCCGCCCCGCCTTGCGCAGCCGTTCGGTCGCACCGGGGGCGACGAACATGCCGACGCCCCGCTTCACGAGCACCAGCCCCTCGTCCTGGAAGCTCTGATAGGCCTTGGCGACGGTCAGCGGGTTGGCGCCGAACTCGGCGGCAAGGCTCCTCACCGACGGCAACGGATCGCCGTCGCGGACGCGGCCCTCGAGGATCATCGCGGCAATGGAGTCGCGGAGGCGCAGATAGACGGGACGTTCTTCGGACACGGCGCTATAGTGAGCTAATACAGTGCGGCAGTCAAGCTTCCTCTCCCGCGCAAAGCGGGAGAGGTCACCATTCCCGGCTCACGTCCTCCAGAGCCGGCCTCGCCCGTTCCTCCAGCTCGACGCCCGGCGTTCCGAGGAAGATGAAGCCCGCCACCCGCTCCGGCTCGCGGCCGCCGAGGAGCGCCAGGACCTCGGGCGAATAGGCCGCCCAGCCGGTTACCCAGCCGCCGCCAAAGCCGAAAGCGGCGGCGGCGTGGAGCAGGTTCATGCCGACCGCGCCGCAGGACAGGAGCTGCTCCCACACCGGGATCTTGGCGCTCTCGTCCGGGCTGGAGAGGAGGACGACGAGCTCCGGCGCCTGGGTGGCGAAGCGGTTGACGGCCTCGATCTCGAGCCGGCCGGGCTCCTCCGTCTTGCCGGCGCGATAGGCCGTCTCGAGCGCCTCGGCGAAGGCGGCGCGGCGGTCCCGGGCGATGTGGACGAGGCGCCACGGAGCGAGCTTGCCGTGATCGGGGCTCCGGACGGCGATTTCGAGGATCCGGCGGAGCTGGTCCGGATCGGGGCCGGGCTCGACGAGGTCGCGCGGGCGGCAGGATCGTCGCGTGGCGAGATGGGCGAGGAGCGAGGTCCGGTCGTTGAGCATGGGCCCCGCTAGCAGCGCGGCGGGGGCGCAACAATCCGCTTCACAAGCGCGTTTTCGCCGCTAGTGTGCCCGCCTTCAGCGCCCATCAGAGGCGCGGCCAGTACAGGAGACGCGTCGGTGGATATGGGAACCCTCATGTTATACGGCGCCGTCGCCGTCCTCCTCATCTTGCTCGCGGGCGGAGCTTCGATCGTCGCGAGCAGCAAGCCTGAATTCGCCGGCCATCCCAAGGGCCTCTACGTGCTCTTCTTCGCCGAGATGTGGGAGCGTTTCTCCTATTACGGCATGCGGGCGCTGCTCATTTTCTACCTGACGCAGCACTGGCTCTTTTCCGACGAACGCTCCTCGATCATCTACGGCGCCTATACGGCGCTGGTCTATATCACGCCCGTTCTGGGGGGCTATCTCGCCGACCGCTATCTCGGCCAGAGGAAGGCGGTGCTGTTCGGAGCGGTGCTGCTCACCTTCGGCCACTTCCTGATGGCGTTCGAAGGCAGCGGCGGCCAGGCCGATGCGACGATCAACGTCTTCTGGCTGGCACTGAGCTTCATCATCGTCGGCTCCGGCTTCCTCAAGGCGAACATCTCGGTGATCGTCGGCCAGCTCTATCCGCGCACCGACGTCCGCCGCGACGGCGCCTACACCATCTTCTACATGGGCATTAACGCCGGAGCGGCGATCGGTACGATCATCGCCGGCTATCTCGGCCAGACCTACGGCTGGCGCTACGGCTTCGGCGCCGCCGGCTTCGGCATGCTTTCCGGCCTCATCGTGTTCATCGTCTTCAAGCCGCTGCTGATGGGTAAGGGCGAGTCCCGCGACCCAGGCCGCCTGGCGTCCATGGTCGGTCCCCTCCGGTTCGAATGGCTGATCTATCTGATCGGCTTCGTCGCGGTCGCCGGCATCTGGCTGCTGATCCAGTATCAGGAGGTGGTCGGGTCGCTGCTCGGCGTGTTCGGCGCGATCCTCGTCGCCTATGTCGTCATCTACGCCATCGGAAAGTGCCCGCGCGAAGACCGTGACCGGATCTTCGCCGCTCTGTTCCTGATCTTCGGTTCGATCCTGTTCTGGGCCCTGTTCGAGCAGGCCGGCTCGTCGCTCAATCTGTTCACCGACCGCTATGTCGATCGCGGCGGCGTTCCGGCGTCGCTGTTCCAGTCGATCAATCCGATCTACATCATCCTGCTCGCGCCGCTCTTCGCCTGGCTGTGGGTCAAGCTCGGACGAGCGGGACTGGAGCCATCGGCGCCGGCCAAGTTCGGCCTCGGCATGGTCCAGTTGGGCGCCGGCTTCCTTGCGCTGGTGGCGGGCGCCTATGCCGTCGGCATCGACGTGCCCACGCCCGTGATCTTCATATTCCTCATCTACCTCCTCCACACGACCGGCGAGCTGTGCCTGTCGCCGGTCGGCCTCAGCGCTATGAACCGGCTGGCTCCGGCCCATTTGGCGAGCTTGATCATGGGTACCTGGTTCTTCGCCTCCGCGACCGGCAATTTCGCCGCCGGCCTGATCGCCGCGGCCACCGGCGCGGACCATGGCGGCGGCGAGGGCGCGGCCAAGGAGGTCGTGCTCGACGTCTACACCACCGTCGGCTGGGTCGCGGTCGGTGTCGGCGTGGCGGTCATCGTCATCTCGCCGCTGATCAAGCGACTGATGCATCTCGACACGCTGCGCGACGCCGAGGACGAGGAGCTGGCCGGATACAAGGAGCTCGGAGAGAATCAGGCCCCCGGCATGTTCCCGCAGCGCGAGACCAAGCCGGGTCCCGAAACCATCTGATCCCCAGGAAAGGACCCGATGCGCTTCATTCCTTGTGCGGCTGTTCTGACGGCCGCCCTGCTTGCCGGCTGCGCGAAGAACGACCCGCCCGCCAGCGCCTCCGCCGAGGCGAAGCCGCGGACTCCGCCCAAGACCTATTCGCGCGATCCGTTCCCCTCCACCTACCGGCGCTATCCGGGGCCGGTGACGGCCGTCGTCGGAGCGACCGTGTTCGACGGCGAGGGCGGGCGGATCGAGAACGGAACCGTGGTGCTCGCCGACGGTGTGGTCCAGGCGGTGGGCGGGCCCGGAACGGCGATCCCGGCCGACGCCATCCGGATCGACGGGCGCGGCAAGTGGGTCACGCCCGGGATCATCGACGTCCACAGCCATCTCGGCGATTATCCGAGCCCCAGCGTCGAGGCGCACCAGGACGGCAACGAGGTAACCGGAGCGGTCCGTCCCGAGGTCTGGGCGGAGCACAGCGTCTGGCCGCAGGATCCGGGCTTCAGCCGCGCGCTGGCCAATGGCGGCGTCACCGCGATGCAGATCCTGCCGGGCTCCGCGAACCTGTTCGGCGGCCGCTCGGTCACGGTCAAGAACGTGCCGGCGCGGACCATGCAGCAGATGAAGTTCCCGGGCGCGCCCTACGGGCTCAAGATGGCGTGCGGCGAGAATCCCAAGCGCGTCTATGGCGGCCGGAACCAGATGCCGGGCAGCCGCATGGCCAATGTCGCGCTGATGCGCCAGACCTGGGCGCGGGCCCAGGAATATCGGCGCAAATGGGACAAATACGAGCGCGACGGCGGCGAGATGCCGACGCGCGATCTCGCCATGGACACGCTGCGCGGCGTGCTCGCGGGCGAGATCCTGGTCCACAACCATTGCTACCGCGCCGACGAGATGGCCGTGATCATGGATATGGCCAAGGAGTTCGGCTACCGGGTCTCGACCTTCCATCATGCGGTCGAGAGCTACAAGATCGCCGACCTCCTCAAGGCGAACAATGTCTGCTCGGCGATGTGGGCGGACTGGTGGGGGTTCAAGATGGAGGCCTATGACGGCATCCAGGAGAATGTCCCGCTGGTCCACAATGCCGGCGCCTGCGCGATCGTCCATTCCGACGACCCCAACGGCATCCAGCGCCTCAACCAGGAAGCGGCCAAGGCGCTCGCCCACGGCCGGCGGATGGGGATCCAGGTCGCCGACGAGGTCGCCTGGAGCTGGCTCAGCTTCAACCCGGCCAAGGCGCTGGGGATCGCCGACAAGACCGGTAGCCTGAAGTCGGGCAAGATGGCCGACGTGGTGCTGTGGAACGGCCATCCGTTCAGCGTCTACTCGCGTCCCGAACGGGTCTGGGTCGACGGTGCGCTGCTCTACGATGCCAATGATCCGAAACGCCGGCCGGTCAGCGATTTCGAGCTTGGCCAGCCGGGCGAAGGGGACGTGAAGTGAGGCGCGCGATCACGCTCTCCCTGCTCGCGGCCGCGCTGTCGTCCGCCGCCCCCGCTCTCGCCCAGACGGTCGCCATCACCGGCGGCACCGTCGCGCTGGGCGACGGGTCGGAGCCGATTGAGGGCGGCACCGTCGTCGTCCGCGGCGGACGGATCGTCGCCGCGGGGCGCGACGTCGCCGTGCCGGCGGGGGCGCAGCGGGTCGACGCGACCGGCAAGTGGGTCACCCCCGGCATCATCGCCGGATTCTCGCGAATCGGCCTGATCGAGGTCGACGCGGTCAACGCCACCAACGACGTCAGCGCCGCCAATTCGCCGTTCAGCGCGGCGATCGACGTCGCGCCGGCGATCAACCCGCGCGCGGCGGCGATCCAGGTCAACCGCGCCGGCGGAGTCACCCGCGCCATCGTCGCGCCCGGAACCGCCAAGAGCATCTTCGCGGGTCAGGGGGCGGTGATCGACCTTGGCCACGACATGGAGGCGGTGACTCGCGCGCGCGCCTTCCAGTTCGTCGAGCTGGGCGAGACCGGCGCCGACGATGCCGGCGGCAGCCGAGCCGCCGCCCATGTGCTGTTCCGCAACGCTCTCCGCGAGGCACGCGATCTCGGCCGGTTCGCGACTCCGATTGCCGGCGGTGGGGCCGAGCGCGAGCCGCGGGCGAGCGACCAGCGCGACTTCCCGCTCGAGGAAGTGCCGGACAACCGGCTGATCTCGGCCGGCGCGACTCGGCCCGAGGACGTGCTTCTCACCCGCTTCGACGCCGCCGCCCTCGTGCCGGTGCTGCAGGGGCGCCAGCTGCTGCTGGTCCATGTCGAGCGGGCCAGCGACATTCTCCAGGTGCTGGCGCTGACGAAGGAATTCCCGCGGCTCAGGCTGGTTCTGGTCGGCGCGACCGAAGGGTGGACGGTGGCCGACCGCATTGCCGCCGCCGGCGTGCCGGTGATCGCCAATGCGCTGAACGACCTGCCCTCGACCTTCGAACAGCTCGCCGCCACCCAGTCGAACGTCGCTCGTCTGCGTGCCGCCGGGGTCGAGGTCGCACTCGGCATGATCAACGACGACGAGGCGCGCCAGGTCCGGCTCGCCCGGCAGCAGGCCGGCAATCTGGTCGCGATCGGGCGGCTGCCCGGGGCGTCGGGCCTGAGCTGGGGCGAGGCGCTGGCGACGATCACTTCGGCGCCGGCGGAAGCGGTCGGCCTCGGCGGCGAGATTGGCTCCCTGCGGCCCGGCCGCCGCGCCGATATCGTCATCTGGTCGGGCGATCCGCTCGAAAACGCCTCGGCCGCCGAGGTGGTGCTGATCGACGGCGTGCAGCAGCCGCTCGACAACCACCAGACCAAGCTACGCGACCGCTATCGGACGCCGACCGAGGGCGACCTTCCCAAGGCCTACGAGCGGTGATCGCGCTGGCCGGTCTCGCGCTCGCGACGCTGGCCTTCGTCGGCACCCATCTCGCCCTGTCGCACCCGCTGCGGATGCGGCTGCTCGGCCATCTCGGCGAGCAGTGGTTCCTCTTGCTCTATTCGGCGGTCGCGTTCGTCACACTGGGGTGGATGATCTTCGCCTATCGGGCGGTCAGGAACAGCTTCCCCTTGTGGGTGGCGCCGCCCTGGGCCTGGCCGACCGCGGCAGGGGTGATGCTGGTCGCCTGCATCCTCCTGGTCGGCTCCTTCTTCCGCAACCCGGCTTTTCCGCGGCCCGGCGCCAGGCCCCAGCCGGCGAGGCCGGCGAGCGGCGTCTTCGCGGTGACCCGCCATCCGATGAACATGGCCTTCATCCTCTGGGCGCTCGTTCACATCGGTTTATGGGGGAGTCCGCGCAACCTGATCGTCGCCGGCGGCATCCTGGTTCTGGCCGTGCTCGGCTCGATCGGCCAGGACGGCAAGAAGCTGGACGTGGTCGGCGAGCCGTGGCGGGCGTGGATGGCGCGGACCTCGTTCGTGCCGTTCGGGGCGCTTCTGACCGGACGGGCGCCATGGCGCGGTCTCGGCGAGGCCTGGCCGGCGGTGATCGGCGGCCTGCTGCTCTGGCTCGCCATCACCTGGTTCCACGCGCCCGAAGTATCGCCGCTCGCGGCCCTGGCCCAATAACCCCTCTCCCGCGAAAAGCGGGAGAGGGGATGCTCAGGGGGCCTCCTCCCGAAGCAGCCGGTCCTGCTCGGTGAGCGGAGCCTCGCCTTCGCCGCCGCGGGTGACGGCGGTGGTGACGGCGACGTCCATCGCGACGTTGCCGGTGGTCCGGACGATGTCGGGCAGGGTCTCGACCGCGACGAGCAGGACGAGCGGCTCGATCGGCACCCCCATGGCGTAGCAGATCGGAGCGATCGAGGTGATGAAGGTGATCGAGCCGGGCAGGCTGACCGCGCCGAGCGTGGTGGTCGCCGCGGCGGCGACTCCGGCGACGAGGATCATCGGCGTCAGCTCGATGCCGTACCAGTGGGCGACATAGATGGCGACGGCGAGGTTCATCGCCGGGCCGGTGGCTCGGAAGACGGCGACGGCAAGGGGCAGCACGACGCCGGAGCGGGCGACGGGGATGCCGAGCTTCTCGGTGCCCTTCAGCATCGCCGGCAGCGAGGCGAGCGAGGATTGGGTGCTGATCGCCACGGCATGGGCCGGACCGACCGCCCGGGTGAAGGCGAGGAATCCCTTCCGCCCCGCCGCGATCGCCAGCGGCCAGGCGGCGAACCAGACCACGCAGCCGACCGCGGAGACGATCAATATGTAATGGACCAGCGCCTGGATCGCCCCCGAGCCGGCCGTGGCGCCGACCACGAACGCCAAAGCGAAGACTCCGATCGGAGCCAGCCACAAGACCCAGTTCACCATCACCAGCATGACGTCGCCGACGGCGCGGAAGAAACCGGTGAGCTGCTCGCGCGGGGCCTCGGGCAGGCGGGTGAGGGCGAAACCGAAGATGGCGGTGAACACCATCAGCGGCAGGATCTGGTCGTTGGCCGCGGCCGCGATCGGGTTGGTCGGGATGATCGATCGGACGAACTGGCCGATGGTCGGGATCTCGCCCACCTTCTCGGTCGAGGCGGACAGCGCCGATTTCAGCGCCGCCGCCGATTCGCCCGGAATCGGCCACAGGCTGAGGAGGAGGGGCGTCAGGAAAGCGGCCAGGATCGCGCTGGTCCAGAGCACGGCGAGGAAGGTGAGGATCGCCTTGCCGGCGAGGCGGCTGGCTCGGGCGGCCTCGGCCGAGGCGGCGATGCCGGTGATCAGCAGCGCGACGATCAGCGGGATGATCGTCATCCGCAGAGCGTCGAGCCACAGGCCGCCGACCGGGTTGGCGACGGCGACCGCGGTGTCGACCCAGCGGCCGCCGATCCAGGGGCTGGCGATGCCCAGCGCGAGTCCGGCGGCGAGGGCGAGAAGGATGCGGGTGGCCTGCGACATTCGCGGGTTCTAGCGAGCGGGGCGAGGCCGGAATAGTCCTCCCCATCGCATCGCGACAGGGAGGACAAGGAGGCCCGGCCGCGCTATTCAGCCGGAAACACGCGCAAGGAAGCCCATGACTCGCAAATTCTTCGGTACCGACGGGATCAGGGGCCGCACCAACCAGAGCCCGATGACGGCGGCGATGGCGCAACGGGTCGGCCAGGCCGCCGGCGCCCATTTCCTGCGGGGCGACCACCGTCACCGGGTCGTGATCGGCAAGGACACGCGGCTGTCGGGCTACATGATGGAGACCGCGCTCATCTCCGGCTTCACCAGCGTCGGCATGGACGTGGTCATGGTCGGGCCGGTGCCGACCCCGGCGGTGGCGATGCTGACCCGCTCGATGCGCGCCGACCTCGGGGTGATGATCTCGGCCAGCCACAATCCCTATGTCGACAACGGCATCAAATTGTTCGGGCCCGACGGCTACAAGCTGTCGGACAAGGACGAGGCGGCGATCGAGCGGCGGCTGGAGAAGGAGCCGAAGCTGGTCGACGCGCCGCTGATCGGCCGCTCGCGCAAGATCGAGGACGCGCGCGGGCGCTACATCCATTTCGCCAAGTCGACCTTCCCCGAGGAGCTGCGGCTCGACGGCCTCAAGATCGTGATCGACTGCGCCAACGGCGCCGCCTACCAGGTCGCGCCCTCGGCGCTGTGGGAGCTGGGCGCCGACGTGGTGGCGATGGGCGTCTCGCCCAACGGCCTCAACATCAACGACGGCTGCGGCTCGACCGCTCCGGCCGCGCTGCAGGCCCGGGTGATCGAGGAGGGCGCCCATATCGGCATCGCTCTGGACGGCGACGCCGACCGGCTGATCATCGTCGACGAGCAGGGCCGGATCGTCGACGGCGACCAGCTGATGGCGCTGATCGCGATCTTCTTCGCCCGCCGCGGCCTGCTCGAAGGCGACGGCATCGTCGCGACGGTGATGTCGAACCTCGGCCTCGAGCGCTTCCTCGCCACCAACGGCCTCGACCTGGTCCGCACCCAGGTCGGCGATCGCTACGTGCTGGAGACGATGCGCGAACGCGGCTTCAACGTCGGCGGCGAGCAGTCCGGGCACATCATCCTCTCCGATTATTCGACGACCGGCGACGGGCTCATCGCCGCTCTGCAGGTGCTCGCCTGCCTGGTCGAGGACGGCCGGCCGGCGAGCGAGCTGCTCCACCAGTTCGACCCGCTGCCGCAATTGCTGAAGAACGTCCGCTTCGACGGCGGCGCGCCGCTCGAGACGGCGGGCGTCAAGTCGGCGATCGCCTCGGCCGAGCGCCGGCTCGAAGGGGTCGGCCGGCTCGTCATCCGCAAATCGGGCACCGAGCCGTTGATCCGGGTGATGGCCGAAGCCGAGGACGAGGCGATGGTCGAGGAGGTGGTCGACAGCATCTGCGAGGCGGTGAAGGCGGCCTAGTCTCCGTCGTGCGGACTTGTGGCGAGCGAAGGAGCGAAGGCGCATGCCCAAACTGCGTCGCGACGGCGAGCAAGGGCCCGCGGTGACTCCGCGCGTCCTGATCGTCGCCGGCTCGGACAGCGGCGGCGGCGCCGGCATCCAGGCCGACATCAAGACGGTGACCATGCTCGGCGGCCACGCGATGACGGCGATCACCGCGGTCACCGCCCAGAACACGCTCGGCGTCCAGGCGGTGATGGCGATCCCCGCCGAAATGGTCGTCGCGCAGATCGACTCCGTGCTCAGCGACATCGGCGCCGATGCGGTGAAGATCGGCATGATCGGCTCGCCCGAGACCGCCCATGCGGTCGCCGACCGGCTCGAGCGTCTGGGCGTGCCGATCGTCTTCGACCCGGTCATGGTCGCGACCAGCGGATCCCCGCTCGCCGACCCGACGACGATCGAGGCCTTCCACCGGCTGATGCGGATCGCCCTCGTCGTCACCCCCAACGTGCCGGAGCTCGAGGCGCTGGGCGGGGAGGCGGCGGTGCTCGCCCACGGCTGTCATTTGCTCGCCAAGGGCGGCCATGGCGACGGGCCGGAGATCGTCGATCGGCTGATCGCGCCGTCCGGCCCGGTTCGCGAGCTGCGCGGCAAGCGTCTCGACACGACCGACACCCACGGCACCGGCTGCACCCTCGCCAGCGCGCTCGCCTGCGGCCTCGGCGCGGGTCTGACCATCCAGCAGGCGTTCGAGCAGGCGGTGCGGTTCGTCAGGATCGCGATCCTCGAGGCGCCCGGCTTCGGCGAGGGAAACGGCCCGATCGGCCATCAGGCCGTCACCGATTGCCGCTCCGACGACGAGGACCGGATGAACCTCAACCAGGTGACCCTTCCCGCCGAGGATTATGAGGCGTCCCTGGCCTTCTACCGGGTGCTCGGGCTGCGCCAGATCGTCGATTCGCCCGGCCGCTACGCCCGTTTCGAATGCCCGGGCGGGGCGACGCTGTCGATCCATGTCGAGGCGGGGCGGAAGGCGGGGGATGCGGTCGTCTGCCTCGAGAGCGGCGATCTCGACTCCTGGGTGGAGCGGCTCCGCGCCGCGGGGGTCGCGTTCGAGTCGGGCCCCGAGGACCGGCGCTGGGGCTGGCGCGAGGCGCATCTGCGCGATCCCGCTGGCAACCGCCTCTGCCTGTTCAGCGCCGGCGAGTATCGCCGCTTCCCGCCCTGGCGCATTGATCCGCAAGGGTAATTGGGGACAGGCACCAAATAGGGGAAGGGTCGGGGGCGCACAGGTAAATGTTCCCAAATCGGCTAAAATGGGAGAAGAATCCGCGATGGATGATGAAACCCTGTACCGAAATTTGAAGATGCTAGCCGAGTCAGTGCCAGAATTGCCTGATCTGGGCCTCAACCCGAGTTACTCCCCGGAGGCCCATCATTGGTTCGGCCGATTGGAGGCTCTCGTGGAGGCGGCTTCCGGTCGACGCGCGGCTTTAGAGGTGAAACGCGCCACCTCTAAACTAGCGCATTCGTTTCATAGTGCCCGAACCGAGGGGGCAAACGAGATCAAGGCGGCACTCTTCAGAGCGCTGGCCAACGTGGAGTTCAGGATTCCCGCCGGCATCCAGGGTTCGTTCATTCCGGTGGGTAATGCATTCGATGCCATTCGAGCGCTGTCCGACATCTTGAAGCGAGCTAGCTCAGATGTGTTCATTGTCGATCCATACATGGACGAATGCGCACTGATCGACGTTGCCGTCCTTTCAGAAGAGTCTGTCCCGGTTCGCCTCCTCTCCGACACTGCTACCGTGAAACCGTCCTTCAAGCCTGCCGTTAACGCGTGGAAGTCTCAGTACCAATCTACCCGGCCGCTAGAGGCGCGGCTGGCGGCCGCCAAGACGCTGCACGATCGACTGATCATAACTGACCGATCAGTGGTGTGGGTCTTGACGCAATCGCTTAAGGACTTGGCCAAACGATCGCCAGCCACTCTCACCGCCGTTCCCGCCGAGGCCGCCGCTCTAAAAATTCCAGCCTACGAAGCCATCTGGTCCGCCGCTACTTCAGTTTAGACACTTGCCACCGTCGGTCCCGCATTGGTTGCGGAGCTCTATCCACAGAAAGTTGCAGTTCCGCAGCAGGATTTGCTGGAACCCGGCCAGGCGCCGCAATAGCCTGAGCGCGATGGCCCGTCCCTGCTTCAAGCTCGAGAAAGCCTATCCGGACCCGGTCGCGGGCGTCGACGAGGCCGGCTGCGCCCCGCTCGCCGGACCGGTGGTCGCCGCCGCGGTGATCCTCGACCGCGAGAAGTTCCCGCGCGGAATCGACGATTCCAAGGTCCTTCCCGCCGAGACCCGCGAGGCGATCTGCGCCAGGCTCTACAAGGTCGCCCGGATCGGGGTCGGCCTCGCCACCGTCGAGGAGATCGACCGGATCAACATCTTCTGGGCGCGGATGCTGGCGATGAGCCGGGCGGTCGACGCGCTCGGCGCCGAGCCGGCGATGATCCTCGTCGACGGCAATCGCTGCCCGAGATGGGGGCGCCCCTCGGTCGCCATCGTCGGCGGCGACTCCAAATGCCGCTCGATCGCGGCCGCCTCGATCGTCGCCAAGGTCACCCGCGACCGGATCATGAGCGACTATGCCCGGCAGCATCCCGGCTATGGCTGGGAAACCAACAAGGGCTACGGCACGCCCGAACATTATCGCGGCCTCGACGCGCTCGGCCCGACCCCGCTCCATCGCCGCAGCTTCGCGCCGGTCCGCCACTATCTCGCCGTCCGCGACGGCACCCGGGCGGTCGGCTCGCAGCAATTGATCGACCTCTGAGTCCTCCGGGCAACACCACAGCATGTTGAGCCGTGGGGAGGGCGGCGAACTCCATTAGTAGCGCAGACTCGTTTCGTTCCCGACACGTTAACCGACTTCTCAACCCTCTCGGGTAAACCGTTGATGTTGACCGCGGACTCCGCCTGACTCAGGCTGGCCGTCTTTGCGAACCGGGGGGCGGTATCGAATGACTGCATATGTGCGGCTGGGCCTGGGCGAGAGGCGCGCGGCGACCGCCGCCGCGGCGCCCGCCCTGCCGCTCGACGAGATCATCCAGGACGACTGCGTCGCCGCCATGGCGCGGCTGCCGGCCGGCTCGATCGACATGATCTTCGCCGACCCGCCCTACAATCTCCAGCTCGGCGGCGACCTGTTCCGGCCCGAAGGCGGCCTGGTCGACGCGGTCGACGACGCCTGGGACAAGTTCGCCACCTTCGCCGATTATGACAGGTTCACCCGGGCCTGGCTGAAGGAGGCGCGGCGGATCCTCAAGCCGAACGGCACCCTGTGGGTGATCGGCAGCTACCACAATATCTACCGCGTCGGCGCCGCCCTCCAGGACGAGGGCTATTGGATCCTCAACGACATCATCTGGCGCAAGACCAACCCGATGCCCAATTTCCGCGGCACCCGCTTCACCAACGCCCACGAGACCCTGATCTGGGCGTCGCGCGGCGAGGACAGCCGCTACACGTTCAACTACCGGGCGATGAAGGCGCTGAACGACGAGCTTCAGATGCGTTCCGACTGGCTGCTGCCGATCTGCTCGGGCGGCGAGCGGGTCAGGGACGGCGGCGCCAAGGCGCACCCGACCCAGAAGCCGGAATCGCTGCTCTACCGGGTGCTGCTCGCCTGCACCAATCCCGGCGACGTCGTCCTCGACCCGTTCTTCGGCACCGGCACGACCGGAGCGGTGGCTCGGCGGCTCGGCCGGCGCTGGATCGGCATCGAGCGGGAATCGCGCTACATCCGCGTCGCGCGCCAGCGCATCGCCTCGACGCTCGAGCTCGACGAGAGCGCGATGAAGACGATGGCGTCGAAGCGGTCGCAGCCGCGGGTGCCGTTCGGAGCGCTCGTCGAAACGGGGATGATCCATCCCGGGACAATGCTGACCGACGCGAAGCGGCGCTGGCAGGCCCGGGTGCGGGCCGACGCCTCGATCGAGCTTGACGGCCAAGCCGGCTCGATTCACCGGATCGGCGCCCTCGCGCAAGGGGCGCCCGCCTGCAACGGCTGGGTCTTCTGGCACGTCGAGGAGGCCGGCGCCCTGGCGCCGCTGGACAGTCTGCGGCAGCGTTATCTGCGCCCGACGGACTGAATAAATCCGACAAAAGGTTGCACTCCGCCACTCGACAGGAGCGCGAAACAAAGGCACATTGAGCGTGGCGACCGTCCCTTCACGCTCAACGCCCGCACGCCTTTGACCACGGGAGACGCGCGGGAGCCCCTTTGAGCGCTGATGGGCCCGGACCGATACCATGCCCCACATGGTGGACCGGGCCTCGGAGAATTCAGTTACCCTGCTGACCTTCGAAAAGTGGCGGTCGTCACCTTAGTCGCGCTTGTGCGGGATTCCTGTCGCACCGATTTTGCGCTAGCCGCGAAGCGATGACCGTTCGCCATTATCTTCGGCCCACCGCGTTCGTCGACGCCCCGTTCGGCCATGACGGCAGGGTCGCCCGGCTGGCCGGCGGCCTGTTCTGGTTCGCCGCCGTCGAGCGGGTGACGATGGACGGCGGCCGTCGCGTCGAGGCCGAGCTCCTGCCGGTCGAGCGGATCGGCGAGGCGCTCGAGCGGCTCGGGCCCGAGGCGCGGCGGGCGTGGCAGAATCTGACCTCGCCGCGGCCGCCGCTCGAACTGCGCGAACGCGTCGTGCGGCTCGATCAGCCGCAAGTGGTCGGCATCCTCAACGTCACTCCCGACAGCTTCTCGGACGGAGGCCGCTTCGCGGACGCCGAGGCCGCCGTGCGGGCCGGCTTCGCGATGGCCGAGGCGGGAGCCGCGATCGTCGACGTCGGCGGGGAATCGACCCGGCCGGGCGCGCGGCCGGTCTGGGAGGGCGACGAGATCGAGCGGGTGCTGCCGGCGGTGACCGGGCTCGCCGCGGGGGGCACGGCGGTCTCCGTCGACACCCGCAAGGCGGCGGTGATCGAAGCCGCGCTCGGCGCCGGCGCGGCGATGGTCAACGACGTCTCCGCGCTGACCTGGGACGACCGCTCGGCCGGAGTGGTCGCGCGGGCGGACTGCCCGGTGGTGCTGATGCATCATCAGGGACCGCCCGAGACCATGCAGCAGGCCCCGTCCTACGACAGGCCGGTGCTGTTCGCGGTCTACGACTGGCTGGAGGAGCGGATCGCGGCGGCGCAGGCGGCCGGGATCGGGCGGGCCCGGATCGTCGTCGATCCGGGCATCGGCTTCGGCAAGACCGTGCAGCATAATCTCGAGCTGCTGAACGGCCTCGCCCTGCTCCACGGTCTCGGCTGCCCGGTGATGCTCGGAGCGAGCCGGAAGCGGATGATCGGCGCCCTGTCGGCGGAGGCCCCGGCGGACCAGCGCCTTCCCGGCTCGCTCACCCTCGCCCTCAAGGCCGCCGGGCAGGGCGCGCAGCTGCTTCGAGTCCACGACGTGCCGGAGACCGTCCAGGCGCTGCGCGTCTGGCGCGGCCTTCGCGACGCCGCCCTGACCCCGCCCTGACCCGCCCCCGAGCGCTCGGCCGGGGCGGGCGGGGCGGCAACGGGGGCGCTGGAAGGACGGCAACGGGCAAATCAAAGCGACCGATGAATCGCTTGTTTCGTATCCGGAACGATCATAATTTGCAGCCGGAAGCGACCGTGTTGAGCGACCTCGCCCTCTTGAAGGTATTTTGGAGAGCTTGACACTAATTCGGGGAGGCTCACCGTGAACGATGATAGCGCGTCCGATCCGGCTGGAACCGCCGCCGCCATGACGATCCACCCCGCCGCGACAGCCGCGGAGCACCAGCCCTTGTTGGCCCACGTAACCAAACGCGACGGGGCAGGGCAAATGCGGATTCGTCGGGAAGATGGAAGCTCGGTTTTACTACGCCTCGGGCCGGGTTTCGCGGCCAGCTTCAGTGAGGTTGGACCCGACAATAGCGTCCGGGAGGTGGCGGTGTCGTTGAGTAGCGCGTCGTGCGCCCACCAAATCACAGAGCTCCGAGCGCTTGCAGGAAAGGTCACGCACCAAACCGGGACGCAATTTATCCGGGGTATCAACCGCCTCGACACGATCGGCTTCAGCGGTGGAGAAGTAGCCCGAGTGGTGGAATGGAATTTGCCTGACGGACACTATGCGCGGGCAACATATTCGGAATGGCGGCGCGAGTTGAGCGTCTATTTCGGTGACACGGAAATTGATAGGATCATCACGGAAGGTCGCCCCGGCGTCGAGGGCTGGCAGAGCAATTCCGACAAATTTTTCATGCCGTTCAATCCACAGGGGTACGGGGCTGGGTTTGCGGCAACCCCCGCCGCGCCCGGCACCTCGCACGGCCACGTTATTGACACCGGTTTTGGATCAAAGCGCATCAGCTTTCATGCGACGTCAGGCGACGGAAGCGCGCAGCTTCACTTTTCGCATGGAGCTGGCCCGGCCGGGACCCTTGGATCCGGCGCGCATCAATCCCATGACCGGCTCGAGATCCTTGCCATCGGCGGCCATTATCTTGGCGATCAGTACACGACCGACCATCCCAATGGCTCGATCACCGTGACCAGTCATTGGGAATCCGGCCTCAATCCTGGCGGCCCCATGGCTCACGGCAGTTCGAGCTTCTCGAATCATCCGGGGACCGGAAACATAACCGGCAGCGGAAGTTGGGCGAAGAAAGGCGAAGGCGGCTGGACGACCGGGAACTGGGACGCCAGCGTAAACAGCGACGGGACATCTTCCGGCGCCTTCAATTCCAAGAAACCGGACGGCACGACTTCGCGCTTTGATTGGACGTCCAACAAAGACGGGTCGTCAGTGAGCCACACCGAGGTTCACAAGCCTGATGGCTCCGGCAGCAACAGTGCAACCGCCAAAGACGGGAAGGGAAACGAAAGCACGTCGACCGTGGCGTATCACAAAGACGGCTCATTCACGATTTCCACTACGTCGAAGGGGTCTGACGGCTCCACCTCGCATCAGACAAAAGAGTACGACAAGGATGGCAAGGAAAAGCCGCCGCCTCCGCCGGCCCCATCCGGCGGATCAGGCGGCGGTAGACCGCCACCTGACGATGATGGCGGAGATGACGGCCTTCCTGCCGATGACGGTTCTGGAGGATCAGTGCCCACGCCAAAGACGATCGGTGCCATGACCGGCCTGGCTGAGCTTCCCAGTGGAGATGGATCCGACCCCGAGCCCCGTCCAGACACGGCCGGACCCGGCGGCGGCGCGTTCCAGAATTGGCTGACACAAGGTTCACCTTTTCTGGGTGGCCGGTCCAACGGGGGATCCGGCTTCCGCGGCGATCCGATTGATCGGATAATTGGTGCGATTAACGACGAGGGAGACGGCGACGGCACCGGCCGTAGCAGGTCCGACGAACCGGAACGCAAGGTGGATCTTCGCGCCATAATCCTCAAGGAGCGCGACCCCGAGGTCAATCCGAAAGCGATGTTCGAGGCACTGGCGCTGTTGAGTGGCATTGACCCAAATGGCGCAGCGATGGCTGCTGCGGAAAGAGTTTCGACAAAGGTGACCGGATAGATCGACCTCGCATCGCGCAAGCGGGCGCGCCAGAGCGCTTCAGCCATTTCTCGTCACGCCGCGCTTCGCCGGAAGCAAGCCCCGGCCCAGCCCCTCTCCCGTCCTTCACGGAAGAGGGGCTGGGCCCGCGAAGCGCGAGGGTGAGGGTCTGCGGCGATGAGCCGCCAAGCCCCCGCCTCCCGCCGCTGCGCGGCGCGCGCGCTGCGCGTCTGGCGCGGCCTTCGCGACGCCGCCCTGACCCCGCCCTGACCCGCCCCCGAGCGCTCGGCCGGGGCGGGAGGGGCGGCAACGGGTGCACAGCACCGCCTGCTTTCGACCACCGCGGAGGTTCGGCGCGGAGGCGGCTTCGCGCCACTGTGCGAGATTCTCGAGCAACACGGAGTTGCGCAAGAGCGGTCATAGATCGTCCGCCTCCGGGATGCTCACGGCTATCAGCGTCGTAGGTGGCATCGCTCACGTCGTCCCTCTTTTCGCAATATCCATTCGCACCGCGTCGACAAAGGTTGGCAGGTCGCTCGCGAGCCAATCGAGGAGGTCTTCGAAGGTCGCGGGCGGCTTGCGATAGCTGCTGGCCTGCTTGCGCAGTGCAGACAGGACCTCTTCTGGCATCTTCTGAAAGCGTTCGAGCAGGAATGTGTCGGGCATCACCGCTTGGATCCCCATTGGCAGATGCATGAAATCCTTGAGGTTCTCGGTCACGACAACGGCAGCGTCGATCGTCGCTGCTGCCGCCGCGACGTGACGATCCTTCGGGTCATTCGGCATCGCCTCTTCAAGATCCTCCCATCCCTCGACCGCGGCCTCCGGGAATGCTTTTCCCATCTGCGCGACAAGCCGCTTCGCCTGCTCGGAAGTGATGCGATGCTGCTCGATCAGATTGCGTGCCATCTCGTCGAGGATGCGGACTGACCAGTGCGCACGAAAGCAGCCGGCTGCGGCTGTGCGCAGCAACGTATCGCGCAAGATCATCGGGAACAGCACGTTGGCGTCGAGGACTACGACCGGAACCATTTATTCCTTCGCTCTCTTTGGCCGGTGCACCTTGGGATTTGCGAGCTTGGCCGGGGCGGCGTGGGAGTCATCCGCCTTGCGCCTGGCAGCATTGATCTTCGCGTGGGCGCGCGTAACGTCATTTGCGCCGACGTCGATCGCTCGTTCGAGAAACGCGCTCATCGTCGCTTCCTGCAAGCCAGCGAGGCCCGGTGGATCATAAGGGCCCTTGCCCTGCGCCTTCTTCTTCTCCCAGAGGTTCAGAAGAACGATGTTGGGGTTGGGCAGAAACGCAAGCCCGAGTTTCTGGTCTCCGCTCGGTTTGATCTCAATGAAGCCGAAGCTCTCGAGCAACTTCATGCGCTCCTGCCAGGTGTGCTGACCTCTGCTCTGATGTGCTCCAATCGCGGATCGGCGAAGGGGGGGATCTCAAGTTGCGTTTGGGACGTTTATCGCCCATATCATTGGTATGACGGCAGCACGGTCTTCTGAACCCCGCAAGAGTCGAAAGGGGGTCGCCCAGGATAGCGAGCGCGTCGGTGTTGTGCGTCTCGCAAGGCTTTTCAGTCTGCCGCGGACCGGCAAAGCGCGGCCTGCGATTCATGTAATTGACGAAACCGGCAAGCAAGTCGAGTTGCCTGCGCCGCTTGCAGATGTAATGGCGCGCGCGGCAGCGCTGATGGCTGAGGGTCGGCAAGTATCGGTCGTAGCCGGCGACGAGATGCTGACGACGCAAGGCGCGGCCGAGCGGCTCAACGTCTCGCGACAATATGTGGTGAGACTGGTTGATCGCGGCAAACTGCCTGCGGTCAAGGTCGGAAGTCATCGCCGGCTGCACGCGAGCGATGTGGAGGCGTTTCGGGTGCGACGTGACGCGGAGCGGGACGCGGCGCTCGATCAGCTCGCGTTGATCAGCCAGGAGATGGGCGGCTATCGGCTCGACCGGTAGACTGCCCGACCTTTCAACCACAATCCTGCCGATGCTGCGGCATCTGCGTCAGCGCAAGGTAAATGGAACGAGAGAGATGAGGGCTGACACATCCCTCGCAAAATTGATCAGGACTCGCGCCGCCGAAGTGATCGCCAGTGCGAGTGCCTATGCCCCGCCTCCCGCTGCTGCGCGGCGCGCGCCCCGCCTCTCGGCCCCGGTCATTGCGCCGGCGCCGGCGCGGCGCCGGCGCAGGCGGCGAAAGCGGCCGGCAGGAGCTCGGTCTGGGCGCAGGCGTAGACGAGGGCGTTGGCGTCGGTGATCGGGGACTTGGCGCCGCTCGCATAATAGCGGGCGTAGGCGGCGCGGGCGCTTCCCCCCGAACGGATCGCGGCGGCGAGGGCGGTCAGGTCCGCGGGGGAATAGCGGTCGTAGCCATAGGTCCGGGCGAAGTCATATTCCGGCCGCCAGGCGCCGCCCTGGAAGACGTGGCTGGAATAGCCGGTGGGCCGGGCGTCGGCGAGGGTGTAGCGCATCACCGAGAAGGACGGATTGTTGCCGAACAGCGGAGTCACGCTCGGCGTGATCCGGATCGCCAGATAGGGCCCGGCGGGAGTCGACAGGATCCGGAAATCGTCCATGTGGGTGTGCCCGGCATAGCCCGCCGAGAGCACGGGAGCGTAGGCGGCGGTGATCGCCAGGAAGCGGTCGCGCCAGGCGTCGGCCCAGAAGGGCGCCGGCGCGGCCGCGGTCGATTCGTGGGGGTTGACGCCCGGCGGGATGTGCATGACCAGGCTCGCCGTCTGGCCGCGCTGCCGCGCCCGGAACAGCTGCCATTCCAGCCAGGCGAGCTGGGCCGAGCCCGCCCGAATGCCCGAATCGCCGCAGGCGTCGCGATATTTCGGCGACCACAGGACGCTGTCCAGCACCAGGAACAGGTGGCCGGGGGTGCGCGGATGGCGGACCGCGTAATTGCCGCCGGCGGCATAGTCGGCCGAGGCCTCGGCGTCGCGCGCGACCGCCGGCAGGGTCGCCGCCGTCGCCGCCAGCAGGGGGCCGCCGGGCCGGGGCTGGTAGTCGCCGCAATCATTGTCGTTATTGCCCAGCGCCTCGATCAGCGGCGCGCCGCGGAACCGGCGCTCGATCTCGCGATTGACGAAGGTCAGGGTCTTGAGCGTGAAGGCGCTCAGCGCCGCCTTGTCGGGGCCGCCATATTTGGCGAAGCTGGTCTCGAAATCGTGGCGGAGCAGATCGCCGGTCAGCAGCACGAAATCGTAGCCCGGCCGGCCGGCCGCGGCCGCCGCCGCCTTCAGGGTCGAATCGAGCAGCGGATAATTGGTGTCGCTGCCGGGGCCGGCGGGCATCGTCCGGCGCGACGAGGCGAAGATGGCCGGCCATCGATCGGCCCGGGCGGCGATCAGCTTCGGGACGATCGCGGGATCGGCGAACGGGTCGAAGTGGATGTCGCTGAGCGCGAGGAACTGGCCGGCGGCCGGCGGCGGCGGGGGCGGGGGCGGGGCGGCGGCGGCCCCGAGGAGCGCCAGCACCGGCGCGCCGGCGACCAGCGTCCGCCGCCGCGCCGTCTCGATCGATCGCCCCATCGCCCTTTCCCCGCTTTGGTTCGCCTTGCCCGCATTCTAGCACGATCCGGCGGACGCGAGCGCTTGCAAAATTTTGCAGCCGCGGCCCGAAGCAGGCGGAGGCCGGATCGCGGCCGGGGCGCCCGCGAGGCCGGCCGGAACGCCCGGATTCGTCGCGATCCGAAGCGAATTCCGGCGAAACCCGGCGAATCGGCAAGGATCGCGACAGGCCCGCGGCGGCGTCTATCGCTCTCTGCGGCAAGGCGAAAGCGCCGGGCGGGCGGGCCCAAAACGCGGCGGAACGGGCGACAACGCGCCGTTTCGATGCGATCCCGCCACTTCCGGCCGGTCCGGCCCGCCGGCCGGGACCTACCTCGGCTCGACCTCGACGGCCAGCGGACCCTTGCGCCCGGCGGCGATCCGGGCGCGCAGCGGCTGGTCGGGGCTCAGGTCGGCGAGGCCGCCGCGGCGGACCGTCTCCATGTGGACGAAGATGTCATGGCCGTCCTCCTCCTCGCGGACCAGGAAGCCGTAGCCCTTGAGGCGGTTGAACCACTTGACCCGCACCGGCTCGAAGTCGCCGGCCTCGTCGAGCAAAGCCGACGGGTCGACCCGCTCGCCGCCGCCGCCGCCGCCGCCGGACGGGCGCTGCGGCTCGGGCATGACGGCGCGGCTGAGGTCGATCGACAGCACCCGCCGAGCCTGGAGCCCGCGCTCCTGCTCGGCCACCAGGCATTCGACCACCGCGCCTTCGGGCAGGCTGCGCCGGTCATGCTCCTTGAGGACGCTGAAATGGACGAGGATGTCGCCCTTGGCCTGATCGCTGACCAGAAAGCCGAAGCCCCGGGTCGCGTCGAACCATTTCATCGTGCCGGTGAGCTTGACCAGGGCCTCGTCCTCGGGGCGAGGAACGCCGCCCGCGCCCTCGTCCTCCGGCGCGCCGCTCCCAGCAGTCATTCCCCGGCGCGAAGTCATTAACGGCCGATCTCACCATGACGAACCGGGTGACTATCACGGCTGCGGCGGATTTGTGAACCGTTTACGATTGTATTTATGGGACATCCGGCTCCGGCAGTTCGGCGCCGGAGCTGCCCAGCACGCGCCGGACAAGCTCCAACCGGTGGCCCGCGCGAAGCATCGCCGCCGCCGCCTTTTCGCGCGCGGCGCGGTCGGAAACGCCCTCGCCATAGGGCCCGAGCCGCCGGCGCCGGGCGAAACGATGCGCCGCCGCCAGCGCTTCCTCCTCGGCCCGGGCCCGCGCCTCGGCGCCGTCCTCGTCGGCGATGCCGGCGTCCTGAAGCGCCTGCGCCACCCTCCGCTCGCCATAGCCGCGCCGGAGCAGTGCGGCGGCGCGGGAGGAAGCGAAGGCGCGGTCGTCGACATAGCCCAGCTCGGCGAAACGATCGACCAGCCGGGCGACGGGCGGCTCGGCCGAGCCCTCCCAGCCGCGCTCCTTCAGCTTGCGCCGCAAATAGGCGGCGAGCTTCGCCCGGGTGGTGGCATAGCGGCCGGCATAGGAGAGGCCGAGCTGCTCCAGCCCCTCTGCGTCGAGCGGCGGCCGCGGCCGTTTGTCGGGTCGGGGTCTCACGCGCCATGATTGTGCCACAGTCGGCCCCGATTATAAACGCGTACCTCGCCCTTTCCCGCGGGAGCCCGTTCGCGCGTAATGGCCACCAGCAGAAGAGGAACCGCCCCAGCCGTGCCCGAGACCTTGGTCCCGACGCCGACCGCGGACACCCTGCCGCGCCGCTTTGCCGACTTCGAGACGCTGGGGGAGGCGCTCGATTATGCCGCTCAAGGGCAACGCGGGCTCAACTTCCACAACGGCCGGGCGGTGCTGATCCGCGCCTATCCGTACAGCGAGCTGCGCGAGGACGCGCTGGCCGCCGCCTACCGCCTGATCGCCGCCGGCGTGAAGCCCAGGGACCGGGTCGCCATCGTCGCCGAGACCAGCCCGGAATTCGCCGCCCTCTTCTTCGGGGCCGTCTACGCGGGCGCCTGGCCGGTGCCGCTGCCGCTGCCGACCTCGTTCGGAGGCCGCGATTCCTATATCGATCAGCTCAGGGTGCAGCTCGACAGCGCCGACCCCGTCTGGCTCTTCTATCCCGGGGAGCTCGGGGCGATGGCCGCCGCCGCCGCCGAGGCTTCGGGAGTCCAGAGCCAGTCCTGGCAGGACTTTGCGAAGCGCGAGGGGCCGGCGACTGGCCTGCCGACGGCCGGCCCGGACGATATCGCCTATCTCCAATATTCGAGCGGCTCGACGCGCTTCCCGCACGGCGTCGCCGTGACCCATCGCGGCCTGCTGAACAACCTCGCCGCGCACAGCCACGGCATGGAGGTGGTCGAGACCGACCGCTGCATTTCCTGGCTGCCCTGGTATCACGACATGGGCCTGGTCGGCTGCCTGCTGTCGCCGATGGCGAACCAGATCTCGACCGATTACCTCAAGACCGAGGATTTCGCGCGGCGCCCGCTCGCCTGGCTCGACCTCATTACGCGCAACGAGGGCACGACGGGAAGCTATGCGCCCACGTTCGGTTACGACATCTGCGCCCGCCGGGTCTCCAGCCAGACCAACGTCGCCGAGCGCTTCGACCTGTCGCGTTGGCGGATCGCCGGCAACGGCGCCGACATGATCCGGCCGGACGTCATGCAGGCCTTCGTCGACGCCTTCGCCCCCGCGGGCTTCAACGCCAAGAGCTTCCTGCCCAGCTACGGCCTCGCCGAGGCCACGCTGGCGGTGACGATCATGCCCCCGGGGGAGGGCATCGTCGTCGAGCTGGTCGAGGAGACGACCCTGTCCGGCGACGGCAAGATGCAGCGCGACCGACCCCAGCGCTACCGGGCGATCGTCAATTGCGGCAAGCCGGCGCGAGACATGGAGATCGCGATACGCGACGAGGACGACCGCACCCTCGGCAACCGCGAGATCGGCAAGGTCTTTTGCCGCGGGCCATCGGTGATGGTCGGCTATTTCCGCGACGCGGAAGCAACCGCCGCCTGCCTCGACGCCGACGGTTGGCTCGACACCGGCGACATGGGCTACATGTCCGACGGCTATCTCTACATCGTCGGCCGCGCCAAGGACATGATCATCATCAACGGCAAGAACCACTGGCCGCAGGACATCGAATGGGCGGTCGAGCAGCTGCCCGGCTTCAAGGCCGGCGACATCGCCGCTTTCTCGATCACTACCCCGGGCGGCGAGGAGACTCCGGCGGTACTCGTCCAGTGCCGCACGTCCGACGCCGAGGAGCGGAGCCGGCTGCGCGAGATCATCCGCGAGCGGGTGCGTGCGATCACCGGCATGAACTGCGTCGTCGAGCTGGTGCCGCCCCGCACCCTGCCGCGGACCTCGTCCGGCAAGCTCAGCCGGGCGAAAGCCCGGAGCCTCTACTTGACGGGCGAGATCCAGCCCTACGACATCGCCGCCTGAGGGGAGGGCGTCGACCGCCCCGATTCGCAGGGCCTTGCGCGGACCAGGCTGCCTCGTTACTTACCGGCCGCTTCCGGGGCCCAGGAGTGTAGCTCAGTCCGGTTAGAGCATCGGTCTCCAAAACCGAGGGTCGTGGGTTCGAATCCCTCCACTCCTGCCACGCCGCCGGGCCCCGGCCGGTCGCGCCGCCCTTGCCTTCCGGCCCCCCCGACGCTATCTCCCGCCCTTCGCACGCAGGACGAAGTCGGCCGGCCGGACCCCTTCCGGTCCCCGCCGGCTGCCCCGCCAACCAAGGACGACGACCCAAGATGGCAAGAGTCAATCCCGGCGAGTTCCTCCGCCAGGTCCGAGCGGAGACCGGCAAGGTCGCCTGGCCGACCCGCAAGGAGACGCTGACCACCTCGGTAATGGTGCTGATCATGACCAGCCTGCTCGGCCTGTTCTTCTTCGGCACGGACAGCGCCTTCGCGGCGATCGTTCGCGGCCTGCTCGGCCTGATCGGCTAGGCCGGAAAGAGGAGACGAACGACCGCCATGTCCCGCTGGTACATCATTCACGCTTATTCGGGCTTCGAGAACAAGGTTCGCGACTCCATCCAGGCCGAGGCCGCGCGGCTCGGCCTCGACAGCCTGGTCGAGCAGGTCGAGGTGCCGACCGAGAAGGTGACCGAGGTCCGCCGCGGCAAGAAGGTCACTTCGGACCGCAAATTCTTCCCGGGCTACGTCCTCGCCAAGCTCGCACTGAACGACGACGTCTATCACCTCGTCAAGAACACGCCAAAGGTGACCGGCTTCCTCGGCAGCTCGGGCAAGCCGCAGCCGATCAGCGACGCCGAGGCCGCGCGAATCCTCAACACCAAGGACGAGGCCGCCGCCGCCGCGCCCAAGACCAAAATCAACGTCGACTATGAGATTGGCGACCAGGTCAAGGTCCTCGACGGCCCGTTCGCCAGCTTCAACGGGCTCGTCGAGGAGCTCGACTTCGACCGCGGCCGGGTCAAGGTCGGGGTTTCCATTTTCGGAAGGGCAACGCCCGTCGAGCTCGAGTTCGAGCAGGTCGAGCGGGTGAAGTGACGAGGCGCCATCCCGGACCCGATCCGGGATCCAGCGTCTTTTTCGGTTTGGGGGACGGCTCGGGCTGAAGCTCCGGCCTGGCTGTCCCACGCGACTGCTGCGACCGGCGCGACCCCGTCGCCCCTTGACGGCCGGCGGGGGCGGGGCGCAAGGGGCGACGCGTGACGTAACTATGCTCAGCGCGGCCGGGATGCGGCACCTGCCTCCGGCTGGGAGCCGGCTGCGGCGGCGCCCAGACGACGGGTCGTCTCGCGCCTTATGACGAGCTGCCGCGGATCCGCTCGCCGCCGAATCCGGCGCACAGCGCGTCGAACGGCGGGAGGGTTTCGATGGGACGCATCCTGCTCTTCGCCGCCGCCGCCCTGCTGATGGCGACGGCTCTCATCCATGCCGGCGGCGAGGCGATGGTGGCGGGCTGGGTCGCCGGCCTGCCCGATTTTCAGAAGCAGGCGGTCCGGCTCGTCTGGCTGACCGATTCGGTCGCCTGGGCGGCGGTGGCGGTGGTGTGGGCAGCGGCGGGCTGGAAGGGCGAGCGCGGCTGGCTCGGCGCCTCGGCCTGGCTCCTGGCCATCCCGCTCGCGACGGCGGCCGCGATCCTAGCGATCGATCCGGGCTTCTTCGGCGGCTGGATGCTGCTCGGCAGCGCCGGCTTCGCCGCGACCGGCCTCGCGACGAGCTGGAAGCGCGCCTGAGCGGCCGGCCGCAGGGAGGAGCCATGGTCTATCGGGTCGTCGGTAGCGGGGAGCGCCCGCTCGAAGCGTCGACGCTGGCGGCGGCCGCGGCCGCGTCCGCGATGATCGAGCGGGGCGTCCGGGACGTACGCGTGCTCGGCGGGGACGGCGGCGAGATTCCCGCGGCCCGATGGCGGCAGGCCGGGCTGGAGCCCGCCGCCAAGCGGCTGTCCGGCTGCCGCCGGTTCGACTGACGGAAGGGACGGCGCGGCGAAGCCACGGCCTTCGACGCAGGTTCGGCCGGCCGCGCGGAGCCTGCGGCGGTCGCTGCTAGCGGTCGCTAGGCAACCGCTTCGCTATTTGTCAGCGGACCTGGCGTTCGTAGGTCTGCAGGCACTTGTCGGTCACCGTCGCCGTGCAGGCCGGATAGGAATCCGGAGCGAGCGGCTCGCCGGTGACGGCGTCGAGTTCGGGGCCGCCCATGCCGGCAGCGGCGGGGGTTCCGTTCCAGCCCGGCGGGGCGACGGCCGCCGCCGAGATGACGGCGATGCCGCGGGCGTCGCGCTCGGGGTTGGCGTTGCTCGGCTCGATCACGACGCCGGCCGCGGCCGGCATCGCGCCGGCCGCCGCCGTGGCCGGGCCGGCGCCGTAGGCCGCGGGCGGCTCGGTCTCGAACGCGGCGGTGGCGAGGCCATCGCCGTCATAGGCAATGGTATCGCCGGTCTGGGCGAAAGCGGCGCCGCCGATCAGCAGCGCGAGCGCGAATAGCCTGGTGTTCATCCCGAATTCCTCCTTGCTCATGTCCCCGCGGGGCGACCGCTGGTCGGCCGCGCGCGGCCGGGCCGCGGGCAGGGCGCGCGGGAGAAACGCGCGGCGCGGCGGTTCTTTCCGGAATAGCCGGCCCACGTACTTCTACGAAGACGCTCCGCCGGGCCGGCCGCAGCCGCGCCGGTGCCAGTCGTCGGTGCGCCAGCCGACAAATAGGGGAAGCCTGGATTGTGCGCCGCGTAATGCGCGACGCGCTCGATCAAGGACTCAGCCGTGGACGATCGGTTCGCCCATCCGCAGCTTCTTGCCGTCGGTGACGATGACGAGGTCGCCGATCCGGGTCGCCGCGAACAGCTTGCGGGCGAACTCGACCGGGACGGCGACGCAGCCGTGGGTGGCGTAACCCGGGGCGACGCTGTCGCTGCCGTGGATCGAGATGCCATCATTTGTCATCCGGAGCATGTAGGGCATCGGCGAGCCGTAGAGGTTGGAGACGTGATCAGCGTCCTTCTCGCTGATCGGGAACGGGCCGAGCGGGGTCGGCTTATCGTCGCGGCCGTAGAGGATGGCGGCGGCGCCGATCTCGTAGCCGCCGCGGAAGATGGAGAGGACCTGCGCCTCGAGGTCGACGGTAATCACCACCGGCCCGTCGGCCGGAGCGCCGGCTTCGTCCCAATGCCAGGCGCCCATCTTGAGCGGGCCGGGAATGTCGAGGATCCGGCGGACGACGAAATTCGGGTCGGCCGGAACGGCGGCGGGGGCAGGGAGAGCGGCGGCGCGCGCGGGCGGAGCGGCGGCGGTGGCCTCGCCCGCGGCCGGCGAGCCGGCCGTCACGCTGGCGACGGCGACGGCGACGCTGACCAGGGCCGCCGCGAACAGCGACCAGACCACCCGCACCGCTATCCTGCCCGTCATGCCGAGCGCCTCCGTCACGCCTCGGCTTGCCCATGCGCGAAGCGGCAGCGAAGGACCAGCCCCCGCTTTCGGCTGTGCCGGCGCGGGACGGCGGCGGCGCGCTTCGTCACCGCAGCGGGCGGCAGCGGCGCAAAGCTTGGCCCGCCGCCTCCGCGGAGGCGCCGGGCCGGGTAGGATCGGAAGGCGCCCGCGGCAGTCCCCGGGCGCGTTCAACCGAGCAGGGGCAGCTCAGCCGTCAGGGGCTGATCGGATCGCCTTCGTCGTCCCAAAGCAGAATGACGGCGGCGACGAGCCCGAAGATCACGCCCAGCGCTTCGGCGGTCGAGATGCCACCGTCGTCATCATCCTGGGCGACGGCGACGCTCGGCACCGCGGCGATCAACGCGGTAGCCGCTAGTGCGGAGATCAGCTTCGAGGCCATAAATTTCCCTCCCTGGGTGGAGGTGAAACAACTTGCACGAGAAGCCGCGGTTCCACAAGCACCAAAAACGGCCGGAATCGGCCCCATTGCCGCGCCGCCTCGCAGCCGCTTCGGCTTGGGCGGCAGGGCCGAGACCGGGGTGACGAGCGCGAGTCGAACCCCTATCTCGCTCCGGCCATGGCCGCTCCCGTCCTCGCTTATGAAAATCTCGGCCTCGTCCAGGGAGCTGGCTGGCTGTTCCGCGGGCTCGACCTGTTCGTCGGCGCGCGAGACCGGCTGGCGCTGATCGGGCGCAACGGCGCGGGCAAGACGACCTTGCTCAACTGCCTCGCCGATCTGATCGAGACCGACGAGGGGCGGCGAACGATCCAGCCGGGGATCAGGGTGGTGCTGCTCGAGCAGGATCCGCCGGTCGAGGACTTCGCGACCCTGCGCGACTTCGCACTGCACGGGCCGCAGGCGCCGGCCCGGCACGAGGTCGACTCGATCGCCGGCCAGCTCGGGCTCGACCTCGACCGGCCTGCGGCGACCGCCTCGGGCGGGGAAAGGCGGCGGGCGGCGATCGCCCGGGCGCTCGCCCAGGATCCGGACGTGCTGCTGCTCGACGAGCCGACCAACCATCTCGACCTTTCCGCGATCGAATGGCTCGAGGACTGGCTCTCCCGCTACACCGGTGCGTTCATCGCGATCAGCCACGACCGCACCTTCCTCAGGCGGCTGACGCGGTGCTCGCTGTGGCTCGACCGGGGCACGCTGAGGCGGGCGGAGATCGGCTTCGGCGGCTTCGACGCCTGGACGGAAGCCGTCTACGCCGAGGAGGCGCGAGCGGCGGAAAAGCTCGACGCCCGGCTCAAGCTCGAGCTGCATTGGCTGCAGCGGGGAGTCACCGCCCGCCGCCGGCGCAACCAGGGGCGGCTTGCCAGGCTGAAAGAGATGCGCGCCGCCCGCGCAGCAATGCTCGGCCCGGCCGGGACGGCGAAGCTCGGGCTCGAGAATGACGATGTCAAGACCAAGATGGTGATCGACGCCGACCGGGTGACCAAGCGCTTCGGCGACCGCACAATCGTCCGCGACTTCACCCTTAGGATCCAGCGCGGCGACCGGATCGGCGTGGTCGGCGCCAACGGCACCGGCAAGACCACTCTGCTGAAGCTGCTCACCGGCGAGATCGAGCCGGACGAAGGGACGATCGCCCGGGCGAAGACCCTGCAGGGGATCATGATCGACCAGCAGCGCCGGCTGCTCGACCCGGACAAGAGCGTCCGCGACATCCTTGCCGACGGCGGCGACTGGATCGAGGTTCGCGGCCACAGGAAGCACGTCCAGGGCTATCTGAAGGAATTCCTGTTCGACCCGGGCCTGGCCGACGCCAAGATCGGCACCTTGTCCGGCGGCGAGCGCTCGCGGCTTCTGCTCGCCCGCGAGTTCGCCCGCCGCTCGAACCTGCTCGTTCTCGATGAGCCGACCAACGACCTCGACCTCGAAACGCTGGACCTGCTCCAGGAGGTGATCGCCGATTATGACGGCACCGTCCTGATCGTCAGCCACGACCGCGACTTCCTCGACCGCACGGTGACGATCACGCTCGGCCTCGACGGCAGCGGCAGGGTCGACATCGTCGCCGGCGGCTACGAGGATTGGGAAAGGAAGCGCTCCAGCATCCCGGCGACGCGATCGCAGCAAGGTGCAGCTTTGACCGGACCCAAGGCCGGGACCCGGCCCGTCTCCTCTTCCGGACACCGGGCTTCCTCAGGGAACAAGAAGCTCAGCTACAGGGACCAGCGCGACTATGATTTGCTGCCGGACCGTATTCACGCGCTCGAGGCCCAGATCGCGCGCGACGAGGATGCGCTGCACGATCCCGACCTCTACGCCCGCGACCCGGAGCGGTTCGCCGCCCTGACCGCGGCGATCGAGCGGGCGCGGGCTGAACGCGACGCGGCGGAGCATCGTTGGCTGGAGCTGGCGGAAAAAGCCGAGGCTATGGCGAGTTGATCCCTCTTCCGTAAGGACTGGAGAGGGTTTCCCTATCGGCAGCTGTCGTCCGGCCCTTCCACCAGGTCGAGGCAGCGGCCGTCGATCGAGCCGGGCGGGATGGCGATGCGCAGCACCGCCGCCAGAGTCGGCAAGATGTCCACCGTCTCGACCGCGAGCGGCTGCTCGAACGGCACCACGTCCTTGCGCCAGAACAGGATCGGCACGCGCCGGTCATAATCCCAGGGGCTGCCGTGGGTCGCGACATAGCTCCTGGTGTCGTAGATCGGAGTCACCCGCGGCTTCAGCAACACGACGAAGTCGCCGGAGCGTTCCGGGTCGAAGCTCGCCTTGGCGCGGTCGAGCAGGCTCCAGGTGTCGGGGGGACCGGACGGCCGGGGTGCGGCGAGCAGCTGCGCGCGGGTGAACACCTTGGCGACCTTCGGGCTGGCTCCGTAAGCGCGCACGGCCTCGCGCAGCGCGCGGGCGCGCTGGGCCGCGCTCAGCTTGGGGGCGATATACATGTCGCCCGATACATATTCGCCGTACAGGACTGGGCCTGGAACGCCGAGGGATTTGCTCAGCTTCCGGTTCATCTCCTCGATGCTCATCGTCGAGTCGGCCCGAATCGCGTCGGGGATGGCCTGCTGGTTGTAGCGCTCGGGGACGTCGTGGCCGCCATGGTCGGCGGTCAGCAGCACCGCATAGTCGATGCCGGTCTGGTCGAGCTTGCGGAAGAACTCGCCGAGCGCCTTGTCGAGCGCCATCAGCTGGATGCACATCTCGGCGCCGCCCGTGCCGTAATTGTGACCGACATAATCGGTCGCCGACAGGCCGAGGATGAGCAGGTCGGTCGCGGGCCCTTCGCCGAGCCGCAGCTCGCGCCGCAGACCGGCGGCGAGGTCGAGCGTCGCCTGATCGAGGTCGGGGGAGATCTTGAAGGCGGCGGAATCCCCCTTGGCGCGCGCGAACCGGCCGTCGCCGACGGTCCGCCTGGTTCCCTGGATCGAGACCGCCCGGCTGCGCGGCTCGCACAGGCCGGGCAGGTCGCGCGCCGGCCGCGGCTCGGCGAGCGCGGCGGCGACCGACCGATTGACCTCGACCACCGAATCGGACGGCGTCGCTCCGGGATTGATGAACCTGTCGCCCTCCCACCACCAGCGCTGGTCGGGGCGGTTGCCGCCCATCATCATCGCCGAGCGGTCCTTGCCCGACACCACCGCGACCCGGCTGCGCGGATCCGCCCGCTTCATATGGTCGCCGAGGACGAGGGTCTTCAGATGGTAGGGGGAGGCGGTGTATTTGCGGTGGGTACTGCCCGGCACGCGTTCGTCCTCGGCGCAATAGAGGTTGGGATCGCTGGGCCGAGCGCGGAAGCTGAACCAGTTGTTGGCGATGATTCCCGTCCGCGCCGGGCGCGAACCTGTGAGGATGGTGGAATGGCCGGGGCAGGTCTCGGTCGCGGCGTGGGACTGGTAGCCGGAAGGAAAGACCACGCCCTTGGAGAGGCGCTGCAGACCGCCGTCGAAATGCTGGCGATATTGGGCGAAGAGGTCGGCGGAGAATTGGTCGACCGAGATGACCACGACCAGCTTCGGCTTCTCCGGAACGGCCGCCGGGGCGGCGGCGGCGAGCGGAAGGGCGAGCAGGGCGGTGAGCCGGGCGAGTTTCATGCATCTTCCCCTGTGGTCGGTTCGGCTAGAGCCTCTACACCGGCCCCCGCGTGGAGCAAGAGGCATCAAGGCGCTCGACTTAGGCCCGAAAATTTGCGAGCCGGGCCGCCGAAAGGGGGCTCGCAACGCCATGGATTCGACCGACGCCGCGGACCTGATTGCCGAGATCCACGAAGAGCGCGCTGAGAACGAAGCCGCCGACAGGTTCCGCAACCGGGCGGCCCTGCTGATCGCGGTGCTCGCGGCAGTGCTGGCCGTCGGCGGCCTCGGCGGCGGCAACGCCACCGACGATATGGTCGCGAGCAACATCAAGGCGAGCGACACCTGGGCCTTCTACCAGGCCAAGAACGTGCGCCAGACGATGTACGAGATCGAGGCGGACAAGCTGAAGGCGTCGCTCGCGGCCGGAACGATCCCCTCCGCCGAGCGGCCCGCCGCCGAAGCCCGGCTCCGGGACTATGAGGCGACGATCGCCCGCTACGACAGCGAGCCCGACCCCAAGGATCCGGGCAAAGGCGAAGGCAAGAAGGAGCTTTCCGCCCAGGCCCGAGCCCATGAGGCGGCGTTCGACGAGGCGTCGGCGCGCGACAATAATTTCGACCTCGCCGAAGTCGCGCTCCAGCTCGCGCTCGTGCTCGGCTCGGTGGCGATCCTCGCCGTCAACCGCTGGATCCTCGGCCTCTCGCTGGCTCTCGGGGTCGCAGGGTCGCTGCTGACGCTAAACGGCTTCCTGCTCCTGATATAGCTCCTACCCGTCACTCGTCGGGACGGGAGAGGTTCCCGCCCTTTACTCGCCGCGCGCGCTCCTGAGATGGGCGCGTATCTCCGAATCGGTGGGAGCGCCGCGCACCGCCTGCTCGAGCAAGGCCAGACCCTGGATGCGGTCCTTGCCGCTCCTGAACAGCAGCCAGCCCAAGGTGTCGGCGGTCGCGGGGTTGCGCGGCTCGAGCGTCCAGGCGCGGCGGGCAAGCGGCAGAGCGCGCTCATAATCGCCGCTCTCCGCATAGGCCCAGGCGAGATTGTTGAGCAGGGTCGCGTCGCCGTCGCCGATGCGCCGGCGGACCCGCTCGTAGAGCGTGATCGCCTCAGGCCAGCGCCGCGCCTCGAGATAGGCATTGGCCGCCATCGTCTGGGCGGCGACGTTCTGCGGGTTCTGCTCGAGGAACAGGGTCAGCACCTGCGCCGCGCCCTTGTGGTTGCCCGAATTGCGCAGCGCCTCGATCAGCCGCAGCGCCACCGGCTCGCTGAAGGCGAGATTGGCCGCGCGCCGGTAGGCGCCGGCGGCGGCTGCATAATCCCCCTGTATGGCGAGCGCGTCACCGACCAGCACATGGGCGTCGGGCGCGCCGGGACTGGCCGCTTGGAGGCGGCGCGCGCGCTGCAGCGCCTCCGCGCCGAGGCCGCGGCCGAGCAAAGCGCGGATCAGCGCGACCTGGGCCGGCGCGCCGGGCTGGCGCTCCGCGGCGCGGCGCAGCGCCTCGATCTCGCCGCGGCCCACCGGATCGTCGAGCGCCGCCGTCGCCGACGGACGCGGCGCCGCGGCGCGGGCGAGGTAGCGCGAGGCCGCCGCCTCGTCGCCGAGCCGGGCATAGGCCTGGCCGATGACGCTGAGCGTGTAGGCGTCGGCGTCGGGCCGGTCGGCGAGCGGGCGCAGGGTCCGCGCCGCCGCGGCCGCGTCCCCGCTCCGCCACTGGGCGGCGCCGAGCAGCCGCCGCGCCTTGATATTGCCCGGCTGGGCGTCGAGCAGGCGCTGCAGCGGCCGCGCCGCCTGGACCGAGTTGCCGGTGCCGAGCTCGATCGTGCCGGCGAGCAGCATCGCCGCCGGCCGGCCGTCCAAGGCGCCGCCGGTGCGGCGGTAGAGGCTGCGCGCCAGCTCATAGTCGCGCCCGCGCGCGGCCAGCACCGCCTGGAGGTAATAGGCCGCGGGATGGTCCGGCGCGACGCTGAGCAGGCGGCGAGTGTCGGCGAGCATCCGGCGGGTGAAGCCGAGGTCGCCGAGCGTGGCGGCGCGCTCGATCAGGCCGCGGACGTTGGCCGGGTCGATGTCCAGCGCGCGGTCGAACCAGGGGAGGGCGGCGGCGAGACCGTATTGGCCCCGGGTCAGCTCGCCGCGCAGGATCAGCGCCTCGACATGGCGCGGGTCGAGGGCGACGGCGCGATCGGCGGCGGCGATGGCGCCGGCCGTCTCGCCGGTGGCGCGGCGGAAGTCGCCGATATCCGCCCATAAGGCCGCATCGTCCGGTGCCGCCGCGAGGGCGCGGTCGAAGGCGGAAGCGGCCTCCTCGAGCCGGCCGGCAATCTGATGGGCGCGCCCCAGCATTCGGTGCGCGTAGGCGGCGTGCGCCGGTCCGGCCTTGCGCGCTTCGCCGACGGCGCGGTCCGGCTGCCCCTGCAGCAGCAGCGCATGGGCCATCAGATGGCCGGTGTCGCTTTCGGCGACGCCGAGCGCGTTGGCGCGCCTGAGCTCGGCCTCGGCGGCGGCGCCGTCGCCGAGCAGCAAATAGGTGCGCGCCTGGGCGAGGCGAAACGCCGGATTGTCCGGGTCCGCCTTGATCGCGTTCAAAAACTCGATGCGGGCGGTGCGTGGCTCGCCCTCGGCCAGCGCCGCCAAGCCGCGGCGATAGGCTTGCTCGGGCGGGGCGGGCGCGTTCGAGCAGCCCGCGGCGGCGAGCAAGGTCAGGGCGATCAGGGCAGCGCGGGCGGTCACGGCTGCAGATCGTATTGCTTCATTAGGTCGTAGAGCGTCGGCCGGCTGATGCCGAGCAGCTTGGCGGCGCCGGAGATGTTGTTCTCGGTCCGCGCCAGCGCCTGGCGGATGGCACGGCGGTCGGCCTGCTCGCGCGCCGACTTGAGGTTGACCGGAAGCGCGTCCTCGGCCGGAGGCTCGAGGTCGAGATCCTCGGCGGTCACCAGCTTCCCGTCGGCCATGATCACCGCGCGCTTCATCCGGTTCTCGAGCTCGCGGACGTTGCCTGGCCAAGGCCACTGGTCGATCGCGGCCAGCGCGCCCGGGCTGAGGCCCTTGACCTGCGGGTTCATCTCGCGGGCGAAGCGGTGGAGGAAATGCTTGGCGAGCAGCACCGAATCGCCGTGGCGCTCGGCGAGGCCTGGGATTCGGACGACGATCTCGGCGAGCCGGTAATAGAGATCCTCGCGGAAGCTGCCCGCCTTGATCATCTCGGGCAGGTCCTGGTGGGTGGCGCTGACGATCCGGGTATCGACCGGGATCGGCTTGCGGCCGCCGATCCGCTCGATCAGCCTTTCCTGGAGGAAGCGCAGCAGCTTAACCTGCAGCGGCAGCGGGATGTCGCCGACCTCGTCGAGGAACAGGGTGCCGCCATGGGCGAGCTCGATCTTGCCCTCATTGGTCTTGATCGCGCCGGTGAACGCGCCCTTCTCGTAGCCGAACAGCTCCGCCTCGAGCAGATTCTCGGGGATCGCCGCGCAGTTGATCGCGACGAAGGCGCCGCCGGCGCGGTTGCTCGCGGCGTGGAGACCGCGCGCGAGCAGCTCCTTGCCCGTGCCGCTGGCGCCCAGCAGCATCACCGACACGCCAGTATTTGCGACCCGCTCGATCGTCCGGGCGACCTTGAGCATCTCGGGGGCGCCGGTGATCATCGTGCCGAGCACAGTCTGATCCTCGCCGACCTTCTCGCCGAGCTTGCGATTCTCGGTTTCGATGCCGTGCAGCTGGAAGGCGCGGCGGACGATCAGGCCGAGTTGGTCGATATCGACCGGCTTCTGGTAGAAATCGTAGGCGCCGGAGGCGATCGCCCTCAAGGCGCTCTCGCGGGCGCCGTGGCCGGAGGCGACGATCACCTTGGTCTCGGGCTTCAGCGACAGGATCGTCTCCAGAGTGGCGAAGCCCTCGGTCACTCCGTTGGGGTCGGGCGGCAGGCCGAGGTCGAGGGTGACCACCGGCGGCTCCTCGGCGCGCAGCAGGTTGATCGCCGAGTCGCGGTTGGACGCAACCAGCACCTCATAATCGTCATAGGCCCAGCGCAGTTGGCGCTGCAGTCCTTCGTCGTCCTCGACGATCAGCAGTTTCGCCCGGTTGTCCAAGGTCATGCGATCTTCCGTTCGGTCAAGCTGGTCTCACCCAGCGGTAAAAAGACGGTGAAGCGGCTGCCCGCGCCTGGGCGGCTGTCGACCTCGATGCGCCCCCCCATCGCCGCGACGAGGCTGCGCGCCTCGAACGCGCCGACTCCGAAGCCGCTCTCCTTGGTCGAGGCGAAGGGCTGGAAGAGGCGGGTGCGGATGAAGTCGGCGGTCATGCCTTCGCCACGGTCGATTATCTCGATCGCCGCTTCCGAGCCGCGGGCGCCGCAGCGGATCCGAACCGGCGCGCCCGCCGGGCTCGCGTCGATCGCGTTCTGGACGAGATGGCCGAGGGCCTGTTCGAGCCGTACCGGATCGGCCACCGCGGGCAAGGTCGGGTCGCCTTCGACCTCGACGGGATGGACGCGCCGCTTGACCTCGGCCACCGTGGCGACGGCCTGTCCGAGCGGGATGGCGCGGACCGGCTCCGCCTCGACGTTGTTGTTGCCGCGGTGGAGGCGGGCGAGCAGGTCGTTCATCTTCCTGACCGAACTGTGCAGCGTCGCGATCATGTCCTCGCGGAACTCGGGCTTGTCGGCGTGGCGCTCGGCGTTGCGGATGACGAGGCTGAGCTGGCTGACCAGATTCTTGATGTCGTGGATGATGAAGGCGAAGCGGCGGTTGAACTCGTCGAAGCGGCGAGCGTCGGCGAGCGCGTCCTGGGTCCGCGCCTCGGCGAGATAGCTCGCGGCCTGGATGCCGACGGTGCGGAACAGGTCGAAATCCTCCCAGTCGAGCGGCCGCCGGACCGGCGGATGCTCGAGCAGGACCAGCCCGACGAGGCGGTCGCCGTGGATCAGCGGCACGCCCGCCCAGAGCGGGTCGAGGTCGGCCAGCGGCGCCGGCACCCGAAGGTCGGCCTGGGCCGTCCTCAGCATGCCCGAGCGCAGGCTGGAGAAATCGACGACATGGGCGGTGCGCTCGAGGAAGCCGATCAGCTCGGCGTCGCCGGCGGCCGCTTCGGGCAGATCCTCCCGCCAGTTCCAGCGCGCGGCGACGCTCAGGCGGCCGCCTTCCGGCACCAGCAGCAGGCCCGACGGGGATTCGGCGACGTCGGCGATAGCCTTGATGATCCGCTCGCCGAGCGGAGCGTCGCCGCCGACGGTGCGGGTGAAGCGCAGCCACTCCTCGCGATAATCGTAGCGATGCTCGAAGAAATGCTTGGCGACGAGCACCCGCGACCAGGCCCGCATCCGTCCCGAGGGAAGCAGGATCACCGCCGCCAGAGTGATCGCGAAGACGAGGCCGACCTGGCCGATCCGGACCCAATTTCCGCCGACCACCTCGAGCGCCCGGCTGGCGGTCATCATCAGGATCAGATAGCCGAGGATGGCGATCAGCGAGAGCGACTGGAAGGTAGCGGCGCGCGACAATTGCATCCGCCAGCGCTCGCTGCGCCGGCTGGCGAGGGCGAACAGGGGAACGAGCATCGACAGGATGGCGCCGCGCATGGCGTAGAGGTCGTCGACCGGCGCCCGAGTCAGCCAGGCGACCGTGTAGAGGTGGAGGTCATAGGCCCAGAGGCCGGCGAGCGCGATCATCGGCAGGCGGATGCCCCAGCGGCTCTCGTGAGCGGCCTGGCCGTAGAGATTGTGGACGAGGACCAGCGAGCCGGCGGCGATGGTGAGCCCGATCACCTGCAGGGTCGAGGCGAGAGCGGCGTAGAGCGCGGGATGGCCGGCGAACTGGGGCGTCACTCCGGCGAGGGTGAGCTGGAGCCCGATCACCGCCGCAACCACGGTGTAGACGAGCTTGACGCCGCCCTCGCCGCGCTCGTCGGCGGCGCGGCTCACGATCGCGTACATGAAGCCGAGGAAAGCGAAGTTGCGCGCGGCCTCGGCGATTCCGGCGCCGATGCTGAGCGGACCCTGGAAAGCGACGAAGATCGCCCAGGCCGAGGTCACCGCGAAGGCGGCCACCAGCCGCCGGTTGCCGCCGTCCTCCTTCCAGCGGCGCAGCTGCCACAGCGCCAGGGCGCCGTAGAGGAGGGCCGCAAGCGCATGGGTCCAGAAGCCGAGCAGGACGATCATCGCGCCCCCTCCGGCCACAGGATCACCCGCACCGTCTGGAGAAGGATGAGGAGATCGAGGAAGGGGGTGTAGTTCTTGGCGTAATAAAGGTCGTATTCGAGCTTCTGACGGGCGTCCTCGACCGAGGCGCCGTAGGGGAAGTTGATCTGCGCCCAGCCGGTCATGCCGGGCTTCACCACGTGCCGCTCGGCGTAGAAGGGCAGTCGCGCCTCGAGGTCCGCGACGAATTGCGGCCGCTCGGGGCGCGGTCCGACAAGGCTCATCTTGCCGGTGAGCACCGTCCAGGCCTGGGGCAGCTCGTCGATCCTCAGCTTGCGGATGACGGCGCCGACCCGGGTGACCCGGGGATCGTCCTTCTGGGCCCAGACCGCCTTGCCGCCGACCTCGGCGTCCTCGCGCATCGAGCGCAGCTTCACCAGCTCGAATGGCTCGCCGTAAAGGCCGATGCGACGCTGGCGGAAGAAAGCCGGACCCCGGCTCTCCAGCTTCACCGCGAGTGCGGTCAGCAGGATCAGCGGCGCGAAGACGAGCAGGATCGCGCCCGAGACGGTGATGTCGAACAGCCTCTTGCCCGCCGCCGACAGCCGCCTCCCCGATGAGAAGCCGTCCGAGAAGATCAGCCAGGAGGGATTGACGCTGTCGAGATCGACCCGGCCGGTCTCGCGCTCGATGAACGAGGAGAATTCGTTGACGTGGACTCCGGTGGTCTTGATCCTGAGCAGATCGGCGAGCGGCAGCGCATTGCGCCTTTCCTCCAGCGCCAGCACCACCTCGGTGACCCTCAAGCGCACGACATGAGCGGTGAGGTTGGCGATGTCGTCGCGGTTGACCGCGGTCGGCACCGCGCGCGGGCCGTCGTTCATGCCGACATAGCCGGCGATCGCGAAGCCCGCCCCGTCGCTGCGCGCCAGCGCCTCGAGCCGAGCCGCCCGCGGCCCGGCGCCGAGGACCAGAACGCGCCGCTTGAACGCCTCGCTGCCGAGCGCCCGGCCGAAGCCGAGCCGGGCCAGGAAAAGCAGGCTGAGCGCGAAGGCCATCGCGTAGAGCAGGTTGGACCGCCAGAAAGTCACCGCCGGCAGCAGGAAGAAGACCAGGGCCAGCAGCAGCACGCCGAGCGACACGGCGACGACGAGCCGCGCCGCGGCGATCCGCATCGAGCGCAGGGCGTCGACCCCGTAGGCGCCGACTCCCACCATGGCAAGCTGAAGCACCGTGGCGAAGGTCAGCAGATGCGGCAGGCGTTGGGCGTCGGCGGGATCGGCGGGGCCACCGATCTGCCACAGGCGCAGAAGCCAGCCCGCCTCGCCCGCCGCCAGCAGCACCAGGAAGTCGATCAGCCCCAGCAGCAGGACGCTGTGCGGGACATAATGCTTGAACAGCCTGATCAAGATAGCGGCGCCTTCAGTGAGGTGTAAATCCTACCGACACTCTCGCCCTGTCGCAGAATTTGACAAACAAAGCGTGAAAAGAGGCGTTCGCACGACCTGGCGGCGAAAATTTCGGACTCGCGCGTGCATCTGCAGGATCAGGCCGCATGCGCGCGGGTAGTCCTCGATCCGGACATCGGCCGTCTCTCCCCCGACCCGGCGGAAGCAGATGCGCCGCTTCTATCGTCGCCCGCCGAACTTCCGCCCCATCCGGATCGCCTGCTGCTTGCCGAAGCGGGTCTTGCGGGTGCCGGGCCTGCCTTCGGTCGAATGACCGAGCATAGGGGCGCGCTTGTCGGGGTCGGGGAGGCCGAGCTCGTCGGCTTCGAGGCGGCGGATCTCATCGCGGAGGCGGCCCGCCTCCTCGAACTCGAGGTCGCCGGCGGCCTTGCGCATGCGGGTTTCCAGATCGGCAATATAGGCCTTGAGGTTGTGGCCGACGAGATGCGGTCGGTCGTCGTCGCCGGTGTCGATGAGGACTCCGTCGCGCTGAGAGACGTCGGACAGGATGTCGGCAATGTTGCGCTTGATCGTCGTCGGCGTGATCCCGTGCGCCTCGTTATATTCCTTCTGCTTCTGGCGGCGGCGGTCGGTTTCCCTGAGCGCGCGCTCCATTGAGCCGGTGATCCGGTCGGCGTAGAGGATGACCCGGCCCTCGACGTTGCGGGCGGCGCGGCCGATGGTCTGGATCAGCGACGTCTCGGAGCGCAGAAAACCCTCCTTGTCGGCGTCGAGGATGGCGACGAGACCGCATTCGGGGATGTCGAGCCCCTCGCGCAGCAGGTTGATTCCGACGAGGACGTCGTAGACGCCGAGCCGGAGGTCGCGGATCAGCTCGATCCGCTCCAGGGTCTCTACGTCGGAATGCATGTAGCGGACCTTGAGGCCGGCCTCGTGCATGAACTCGGTCAAATCCTCGGCCATCCGCTTGGTCAGGGTGGTGACGAGGGTTCGGTAGCCCTTGCGCGCGGTGATCCGAGCCTCGTTGATGAGGTCGTCGACCTGGTCCTCGACCGGCCTAATTTCCACCGGCGGGTCGATCAGGCCGGTCGGGCGGATGACCTGCTCGGCGAAGACTCCGCCGGTCTGCTCCAGCTCCCACGGGCCCGGCGTGGCGGAAACGGCCACGGTCTGCGGGCGCATCGCGTCCCATTCGTTGAAGCGCAAGGGCCGGTTGTCGATGCACGAGGGCAGTCGGAAGCCATATTCGGCGAGCGTGATCTTGCGGCGATGATCGCCGCGCGCCATCGCGCCGATCTGAGGCACGGTCTGGTGGCTCTCGTCGACGAACAGCAGCGCGTTCTCGGGCAGATATTCGAACAGGGTCGGCGGCGGCTCGCCGGGGAGGCGGCCGGTGAGGAAGCGGCTGTAATTCTCGATGCCGGCGCACGAGCCGGTGGCGGCGATCATCTCGAGGTCGAAATTTGTGCGCTGCTCCAGACGCTGGGCCTCGAGCAGCTTGCCTTCCGCGTGGAGCTCCTTGAGACGTTCGGCCAGTTCGTGGCGGATCGCCTCCATCGCCTGCTTCAGGGTCGGGCCGGGGGTGACGTAGTGCGAGTTGGCGTAGACCTTGACGTAATCGAGCGCCGCGATCTTCTTCCCGGTCAGCGGATCGAACTCGACGATCTCCTCGATCTCGTCGCCGAAAAAGGCGATCCGCCATGCCATGTCCTCATAATGGGACGGGAAAATCTCGAGACTGTCGCCGCGGACGCGGAAATTGCCGCGGGCAAAGGCGGAATCGTTGCGCTTGTACTGGAGCGCGACGAGCTTCCTGACGATCTCGCGCTGGTCGACGCTCTGGCCCTTCTTCAGGGAGAAGGTCATCGCGGAATAGGTCTCGACCGAGCCGATGCCGTAGAGGCACGAAACCGAGGCGACGATGATGACGTCGTCGCGCTCGAGCAGGGACCGGGTCGCCGAGTGGCGCATCCGGTCGATTGCCTCGTTCACGCTCGATTCCTTCTCGATATAGGTGTCGGAGCGCGGCACGTACGCTTCGGGCTGGTAGTAATCGTAATAGGAGACGAAATATTCGACCGCGTTGTCGGGGAAGAAGCTTTTGAATTCCCCGTAGAGCTGCGCGGCGAGGATCTTGTTGGGCGCGAGCACCAGCGCGGGCCGCTGAAGCGCCTCGATCACCTTGGCCATGGTGAAGGTCTTGCCCGAGCCCGTGACTCCGAGCAGCACCTGGGTCTGCTCGCCGTCCCGCACGGCCCCGGTCAGCTCGGCGATCGCCGCCGGCTGGTCCCCCGAAGGCTCGTAGTCGGAGACGATCCTGAATTTCCGGCCGCCTTCGGCCTTTTGCGGGCGCTGCGGGCGGTGCGGGACGAACGTCTGCCCCGTCGCCGGCTCGTCGAGGCCGGTCCTGATCGCTATCGGCATGGGCCCTATATGGTCATTTCCCTGCTTTCGCGCTAGCGTCGCGCCCAAACAAAAAGGGGATGAGAGATGCGCGCTTTGATCATCGTTCCGCTGTGCTTCGCGGCCGCCTGCTCGGGCGGCGGCGGCGAGGAAAATAAGGCCGCCGAGGCGGCCCCCGCGACCATGCAGGCGGGCCAGTGGGAGGTCGCAAGCGAGGTTACCGCCTTCCGCTCGACCGACAAGGCGACGCCGGCGCTCAAGGCGGCGGTCGGCGACAAGGCGACCGCGTCAGCCTGCATCGAGGCGGGCAAGGACGACAAGCCGCCGCCCGAAATGTTCGCCGGCGAAGGCTATGAGTGCGAGTATAAGGAGCGCTACGTGCGCGACGGCCGGATCAACGTCTCGCTCGACTGCGAGCGCGACGCGCTCGAAGGCCATGTGCTGATGACGGTCGAGGGCACCTACAAGGGCGACAGCTTCGAGGGGACGGCGAACGCCAACTCGTTCCTGTCGGGCGACGGCGACTTCGCCATGACGACCAGGCTGACCGGCCGCCGCACCGGCCCGACCTGCGCCGCGCCGGAGTCCGGAAAGGGCAATGAGGCGGAACCGGCGGCTGGCCAAAGCGGAAACATCGGCGGCTGATGCCGCCGATCGGCTGCCAGCGCGCCCTCTTCGACATTCCGGAGGGGGTCGCCTATTTCGACTGCGCCAAAATGTCGCCGTTGAGCCGCCTAGCGATCTCGGCGGGGCGGCGGGGGCTGGAGCGCAAGGCCCATCCGTGGGACATCCGAGCCGAGCATTTCTTCGACGAGTCGGAAAGCGTGCGGGCGCTGTTCGCGCGGCTGATCGGCACCTCGGCCGACGACGTCGCGATTGTGCCGTCGGTCAGCTATGCGATGGCGACGGTGATGGCGAACGTACCGGTGGCGGCGGGCCAGAAGATCGTCACCCTAGCCGAGGATTTTCCGTCCGGCATCCTCGCGTCGCGGGCGCTCGCCGCGCGGGCGGAGGCGCGGCTGGCGACGGTCGCCCGCCCCGTCGAGGGCGACTGGACCGCAGCGATCCTCGAGGCGATCGATGGCGCCACCGCGCTCGTCGTCGCCCCCCATACCCACTGGGTGTGCGGAACGATGATCGACGTCGAGGCGGTCGGCCGCCGCTGCCGCTCGGTCGGGGCGATGCTGGTGCTCGACACGACCCAGTCCTGCGGCGCGCTGCCGCTCGATCTCGCCGCGGTCGATCCCGACTATCTCGTCGCCACCTCGTACAAATGGCTGCTCGGCCCCTACAGCCTGGGCTTCCTCTACGTCGCGCCGCGGCACCAGCAGGGGCGGCCGCTCGAGGAGGCGTGGATCGTGAGGCGCAACGCCCACGATTTCCGCAGCCTGTCGGACTACGAGGACGACTTCGCGCCTGGAGCGCGGCGCTTCGATATGGGCGAGCGGGCCAACTTCGCCCTGCTGCCGGCGGCGGCGGCGGCGATCGGTCAGCTGCTCGACTGGGGCGTCGCCGACATCGCCGAGACCCTGGGGGCGACGACCGGGGCGCTCGAGGCGCGGCTGGCCGAGAGGGGTTTGACCGCGCAGCCGGACCGGGCGCCGCATTTTCTTTCGGTGCGCTTTCCCGACGGTCCTCCGGAGCGCATAGAGGAACGGCTGGCCGCGGCCGACGTCCATGTCAGCCTGAGGGGAGAGTGGATGCGGATCACCCCCCACCTCTACAATGACGAGGCCGACGCGGAGCGGCTGTTCTCGACGCTGTGGGCGGACTAGGGTGGCGCGAACCTGCGGAGGATTTCGATGCGCCTGAAGTGGCTGTTGCTGGCCTGCACCTTCGCCGCGGCGCCGGCCGCGGCGGCCGATCTGGCCGACGCGATCAAGGCCGATTACGACCGCAAGCTCGGCGCGATGTTCGTCGATTTCCACCGCAATCCCGAATTGAGCTTCAAGGAAAACCGAACCGCGAAGATCATCGCCAGGGCGCTGCGCGCCGAAGGCGCCGAGGTCACCGAGGGAGTCGGTGGCACCGGTGTGGTCGGCATCCTTCGCAACGGCGCCGGGCCGACCGTGTTGGTCCGGGCGGACATGGACGGGCTGCCGGTCGAGGAGAAGAGCGGCCTCCCTTATTCCTCGCGCGTCCGTCAGGTCGGAGTGGACGGAGTCGAGGCGCCTGTCATGCATGCGTGCGGCCACGACATCCACATCACCTCGCTGGTCGGCACCGCCCATCAGCTCGCGGCCAACAAGCAATTGTGGCGGGGGACCGTTGTCCTGATCGCGCAGCCGGCGGAGGAAAGGGTCGGCGGCGCCAAGGCGATGCTCGCCGACGGGCTCTACACCCGCTTTCCCAAGCCCGATTACGCGCTTGGCTTCCACGTCAATTCCGGCATGCGCACGGGAACGGTTAGCGGCGCGGACCAGCTCGCCTACAGCTCGGCCGACAGCGTCGACATCGTCGTCCACGGCGTCGGCGCTCACGGCGCGGCCCCCGACAAGGGCAAGGATCCGGTCTATATCGGCGCGCAGATCGTCACCGCGCTGCAGTCGATCGTTAGCCGCGAGATCGGCCCATTGGTGCCGGCGGTCATCACCGTCGGCTCGTTCCACGCCGGCACCAAGCACAACATCATCTCCGACCGCGCCGATCTCCAGCTCACCGTGCGCGCCAATGACGAAGCGACGCGGCACCAGCTGCTCGCCGCGATCGAGCGGATGGCGAAGAACATCGCCCGAGCCAACGGCGTCGCTGAGAACCGGCTGCCCGAGGTCCGGATCTCGGAAGGCACGCCGACGACCAACAACACGCCGGCGCTGGCCCAGCGCGTCCGCGCCGCGTGGAGGGGGCGCCTGCCGGCCGGAACGGTCGTCCCGTTCGCCCAGGAGAATATGGGCGCCGAGGACTTCACCTACTTCGTCCAGCCCGAGCTCGGCGTTCCTGGCTTCTACTTCCAGGTCGGCGGAACGCCTCAGGCGGCGTTCGACGCCGCGCGCGCCGGCGGGCCGCCGGTGCCTTCGCATCATTCGCCTTTGTTCAAGATCGATCCGGAGCCGTCGGTCCGGCTCGGCACCGAGGCGATGACGGTGGCCGTGCTCGATTTGCTGAAGCCGGGCGCGGGAGCGTCCGGCCATTGATCGCGGGGGGCGAGCGATGAAGACGCGAATGATGCCGAGCATCGCGATGCTGGTCCTGACTGCCTGCGGAAGCCCGAAGGGACCGGCTGCGGACGTCTCGATGCAGGCCGGGGAATGGGAGACCAGGACGGAGATCGTCAAGGTCGACGCCGAAGGGCTGCCGCCCGGCATGGCGGAAAAGATGGCCGCGAGCATGAAGAGCGCCGGGACGACGATGCGCCTCTGCATGACCGAGGAAGAGGCCAGGCAACCGAGGGGGACTCTGTTCACCGGCACCGATACGCCCGACTGCAAGTCGGAGGATTTCAGCTGGGCCGGCGGCCGAATGAAGGGCAAGACGACCTGCGTCAGCGGCGCTTCGGGCAGGACGGTGATGACGATGGACGGCCACTACGGCGCCCAGGATCTGGACATGACGATCAGGTCAGAAATCGATGCCGGCGGCCGGTCGATCGAGATGGTGATGCGCCTGTCCGGCCGCCGCATCGGCGAGTGCTCGGCAGCCACGAAGAAAGGATGAGTGAAGACGGTGGCGGACGCGATCCGCCCGACCCGCCGGAGGGCCCTCCGGCAACGATCACAGAAAGGGGGAAAGACGATGAAGACTCAATGGATCTTCGGAGCCGCGGCGCTGGCGCTGGCGGCGTGCGGCAGCTCTGACAAGGGCGGCGGCAATGAAGGGGCCGCGGGTGGCGGTGGCGGTTCGGCCGCCGGGGTGAGCCTCCAGCCCGGTGAGTGGGAAATGAAGACCGAGGTGGTCAACGTCACCGCCGAAGGGCTTCCGCCCGGCATGGCCGAAGGCATGAAGCAGAGCGCCGCCGCGACGACCCGGACCTGCATGACGCCGGAAGAGGCCAAGGGCCCGAAGGGCGACCTGTTCACCGGCGACAAGTCGGGCAGCTGCAAGTCGGAGGCCTTCTCCTGGTCGGGCGGCAAGATCAGCGGCAAGACTACCTGCTCGGACAGCGCCGGCACCGGCCAGACGGTGATGACGATGGACGGCCAGTACAGTCCGCAGAGCATCGACATGACGATCAAGTCCGAGACCAGCGTCGCGGGGCGAGAGGTCGCGATGGAGATGCGCATGTCGGGCAAGCGCGTCGGCGAATGCCCGGCCTCGTCCAACGCGGGCTGAGCCGGTGATCGGCTACGTCACGCTCGGCACCGACGACCTCGGCCGCTCGCGCGCCTTCTACGACGCGCTGTTCGGGGAGATCGGCGCGGCGCGGCTGATGGAGATGGACAACGGCTTCACCCTCTACGGCACCAACTGGGGCCAGCCCGGAGTCGCCGTCACCCGGCCCTATAACGGCGAGCCGGCGCGGGCGGGTAACGGCAACATGGTCGCGCTGGTGATGGACAGCCGGGACAGGGTGGACCGTTTTCACGCGCGTGCGCTGGAGCTGGGCGGGACCGACGAGGGCCCGCCCGGCCTTCGCGGCCCCGAAGGCCCGCGGGCATTTTACGGCGCCTATTTCCGCGATCCGGACGGCCATAAATTCTGTGCCTTCCGGATCGGCCCCGCCGGTTGAAGGTCATCGTCGTCGTCAATCGCGGAGGCGGCGCCGCGGCGGACGCTGAAACCCGAATCCGCGAGGCGTTCGAGGGAACAGGCGTGGAGACCGACGTTCGGGCGGTCGAGCCGGGCGAGCTCGACCGCACCTGCGCCGACGCGGCCGCGGCGGAAGGGGCGGACGCGCTGGTCGCCGCCGGTGGCGACGGAACTATCGGCACCGCCGCCGGTGCGGTGGCGGGAACCGGCTTACCGCTCGGCGTGCTGCCGATGGGAACGTTGAACCATTTCGCCCGCGACGCCGGTATTCCGCTCGACCTTAGGCAGGCCGCTGCCGTCATCGCCGCTCGGCGCACGCGATCGGTGGACGCGGCGGACGTCAATGGCCGCGTATTCGTCAACAACAGCGCGGTCGGCCTCTACCCAATGCTGGTCAGGGAGCGCGAGGCGCTGCAGCGCCGCCTCGGCCGTACCAAGCGGCTGGCGATGATGGTCGCCGCCGGGCGGGCGCTGTGGCGTTTCTCCAGCCGTCGCCTGAGCCTCCGCTTCGCCGGCATGAAGACGCCGGTCGAGACGCCCCTGCTGTTCGTCGGCAACAACCGCTACGAGACCGGGCTGTTGAGGCTGGGGCGGCGCGAGGCGCTCGACCGCGGCGAATTGTGCCTCTACGCGCCGCTTGCCCGCTCGCGGCTCGGCTTCGCCTGGATCTGCCTGCGCGCCGTCTTCGGCCGACCCGACCGGCAGCGCGACTTCCTCACCGTCGAAGGCGTGGAGGAAGCCGAGATCGGCTCGCGCCGAGCGCGGCTGATGGTCGCCATGGACGGGGAAGCGATGCCCATGGAGACGCCGTTGCGCTTCCGGGTGAAGCCGGCGGCGCTGACGCTGATCGTCCCTTAAGGATTTCCTTGCCTGCTTAAGCCAGCGAGGAATTCTCAAGGCACCCCGAACGTCCGCCCCACTTCGGGGGTGACGAACCGGCCCGGCGCGATCCCACGTGACCGAAGGGCGGCGGCGAGCCGCCTCGGCGGGTCGCCGATCGGCTCGAAAGTGAGCTGGAAGGTGCCCCAGTGCATTCCGAGCGCCGTTCGCGGCCGCAGCGTTTCGAACACCCGCACCGCTTCCTCCGGGTTCAGGTGGTTGGGCCGCATGACGTCGCGCGGCTCGTATGCGCCGACCGGCAAAATGGCGAGGCGAAACGGTCCTCGTTTAGCGGCTTCTTGCGGCCAGCTGCCGTCGCCATAGCCGGTGTCGCCGGCAAAGAAGATGGCGCCGCTCGGGGTCTCGACGGTGAAGGCCGACCACAGCGCCCGGTTGCGGTCGGTGCCCCAACGCGAGCTCCAATGGTGGTTGCGCTCGACCCACGCCGCCACGCCGGGGGCAATCGCGACGCGCTGATTCCAGTCGAGCGCCGTCGCCTCCACCCCTCCCGCCTCGAGCAAAGCGTCGTTGCCGAGGCTGGTGAGGATCTTGGGCCGGTCGCGCTGCCACAGCCGCTTCAGCGTCGGCAGGTCGAGATGATCGTAATGATTGTGGCTGACGAGGACGAGGTCGATCCCGGGCAGGTCCTCGAAGCGAACCCCCGGCGCGCGCACGCGCTTTGGGCCGATGAACGAGAAAGGCGAGGCTCGCTCCGACCAGATCGGATCGGTCAGGATATTGAGGCCTTGGGTCTGGATGAGGACGGTGGCGTGGCCGACCCAGGTGACGAGCATCCGCGCGCCCTCGACCTGGCGCGGCGGCACCGTGGGCGTGACGGCGACATGGTCGGGCCAGCGCGCGCGCGCGTCGCTTCCGGTCACCCAGCGGTTGAAGAAGCGGGCGGGGCCGCGATGGGTGACCGGCGCCGGGGCGGGGTCCGGATTGAAGAAGCGCTCGCCGTCATAATGGTCGGAGCGCGGGCCGTCATAATAGACGCGGTCGAGGAAGGGCGGGATCAGCGACGGCGCGAAGCACAGGCCGACGAGGAGGAAGAGGAGAGCCGAGCCGAGACGGCGGAGCGAGGTTCGCATTGCCGCTTCCTAGAGCCCCGGCTCGGTCATTGCGAGGAGCCCGGCGAAAGCCGCGGAACGCGGCGATCCTGCGCGGCGGCAGACCCGAAAACTGGATTGCTCCGCTACACTCGCCATGACGGAATGTCGGCCCCGGTGCGGTCGCGGCTCATCAGCGGGCGTCGAGGGCGAAGCCGGCGGGGGCGCGGACCTCGACATGCTCCTCGTGGTAGAAGTCGAAGGCGAGGGCGACACGGCCTGGCGCCGAGGCGCCGCAGTCGAGCGGATAAAGCTCGGTCAGGGTGCCGTAGGGGCCGACGCCGCCGCTGCCGCGCGCGCCGATTCGGGGGCGCGAGCCGTCGGCGCAGCGCAGCCGGGCGATATAGGCGCGGGCGCCATGCGGTCCGCCGACCCGGACCGGGTTTTCGAGCGTCCCGAGCGGGTGGGCGGCCGCCGCGGCGGCGATCCGTTCCGCCTCCGCCAGCGGATCGGCCGGCGCCATCTCGCCGAGCACCTGCTGCGGCGAGGCGGTGCGGGCGCCGAGCTTTTGGGCGGCGGCCGGCGCGGCGGCGAGGACGGCCGCGAACAGGATGGGGAAGAAACGCATGGCCCGCCGCTAAGGGGTCCGGCCCGAAAAGGAAAGCACCGGCTTTCGCCGAGGGCCCCGCAATGGCGGGCCGAGCCTCATTCGAGTTCGAACGAGACCGACAGACTGACCGCCACGGTCTGTTCGCCCGGATCGATCGAGGTCGAATCGGCGGCGCTGCCGCGCGCCGCCTGCCGCATCATGATCACCGGCGGCGCGTAATTGGCGCCGGCCTCGCTGATCGAGAGGATTCGGCCGACTCTCTTACCGAGCGCCCGGGCATAGAGCCCGGCGCGGGCGCGGGCGGCGGCCAGCGCCTGGGTGCGCGCCTCGTCGAGGGCCGCCTCCGGCTTGTCGATGGCGAGCATCGGGCCGCTGATCTGGTTGGCGCCCTGGGCGACGAGCGCGTCGAGGATACGCCCGGTCGCGGCGATGTCCCGGAACCTGACTGTCACCTCGTTGCTGGCGCGGTAGCCGATGATCTGCGGATTGGCGCCCTGCGGGTCTTGGCGGTAGTCGGGATAGAGGTTGATCGCGCTGGTCTGGATGTCGCGGTCCGCGATCCCGGCGCGCTTCAGCGCCGCCCGGACCGACGCCATCTGGGTCGCGTTCTGGGCGAGCGCGGCGGTGGCGGTGGGCGCAACCGAGACGACGCCGGCGCTGATCCGGGCGAGATCGGGAACCCGGCTGACCTCGCCGGTGGCGACGACGTCGAGGCGGGTGCCTTCGAGCAGCACCGGGGCCGGCTGCACCTGGGCGGCAGCCGGCGCGAGCGGCAGCACCGAGAGGGCGAGGGCGGCGCTGAGGATCAGGTTACGCATGGGGATACTCCGAGAAGATTTCGCTTCCGGTTCTTTCAACGCGGCAGCGGCTGCACCGTTGCTGAACGCCGCAAGGAGCTTGACTGGCGGGGCTTTAGCTGGGAGTTGAAGCGGCGATGACGACCCGCGCGACCCGCACCGGCCCCCGCTGCGCCTTCACGGCGCCGGCCGCTGCGCACGCCTGGCATGGATGGTGGGACAAGCCCTCCGCGGCGGCGCGCGACCCTCGATGGTGAACCGGACTCTCTAGGAATCCGAAGTCCCAAGAAGGCCCGCCGCTTCCGGTGGGTCTTTTCTTTTGCGCGCCATCCAAGGAACCCAGCCATGTCCACCCTGCCCAAATTCGTCCTGCCCGAAGCCGATCCCGAAGCCGCGCTCGCCGGCCTCTATGCCGGCCGATCGCTGTCCGAACGCGAAGCTGAAGCGCTGTTCGCCGAGCTCGTCGCCGGGCGCCTGCCGGAGCCGGCCATCGCCGCAATGCTGGTCGCGCTGCGGATCAAGGGCGAGAGCGCCGGGGAGCTGACCGGCGCCGCCCGGGCGCTGCGCGCCGCCGATGCGGATTTCCCGCGGCCCGATTACCTGTTCGCCGACAGCTGCGGCACCGGCGGCGACGGCTCCGCCTCGATCAACGTCTCGACGGCCGTCGCCTTCGCCGCCGCCGCCGCCGGCCTGCCGGTCGCCAAGCACGGCAATCGCTCGGTGACCTCGCGCTGCGGCTCCGCCGACGTGCTCGAGCAACTGGGCGCAAGGCTGGACGCAAGTCCCGAAACGTCGCGCCGCGCCCTCGACGAAACCGGTGTCTGCTTCCTGTTCGCCCCGCTCTACCATCCCGGCCTGCGTCATGCCGGGCCCGTGCGGCGGATGCTCAAGGTGAGAACGATCATGAACATGCTCGGCCCCTGCGTGAACCCGGCCGAGCCCGATGTGCAGCTGCTGGGCGTTGCCGATCCGGCGTTGCTCGAGCCGGTCGCGCGGACCCTGGCCGCGCTCGGCGTCGAGAGGGCACTGGTCGTCCACGGCTCCGGCCTCGACGAGATCGCGCTTCACGGCGAGACCGAGGCGGTCCGAATCCGCCGCGGGTGCCTTGAGCGGCTCGCGATCCGGCCCGAGGATGCCGGCCTCGAACGGCGGCCGGTGCAGGTGCTGCGCGGCGGCGGCCCCGAGGAGAATGCCGAGCGCCTGAAGGCGCTGCTGATGGGCTATGGCCTGCCCGCCGAGACCGAGGTGGTGGCACTCAACACCGGCGCACTGCTGCTCACCGCCGGCGTCGCCGCCGACCTGCGCGACGGGGTCGCGATGGCGCTTCAGGCGGTCCGCTCCGGCGAGGCCGATCGCCGGCTCCGATCGTTCATCGAGGCGACCCATGGCTGAGGGCGTTCTCGCGGAAATCGTCGCGCGCAAGCGGCGCGACGTGTCGGCCCGGCTCGCCGGCTTCGGGGCGGAGCCGAAGCCGACCCGGCGCAGCCTCAGGGCAGCGCTGGCGCGGCCGGGCGCGCGCTTCATCATGGAGGTAAAGCGGGGCTCCCCGTCCGCCGGCGCGATCCGCCCGCGCGCCGATGCCGGCGCGCTCGCGCGTGCCTATCGCGGCGCCGCCGACGCGATCAGCGTGCTCACCGACGCGCCTTTCTTCGGCGGCTCGCTCGATGATCTCGGGGCCGTCCGGCGCGAGTTCGCAGGGCCGATCCTGGCCAAGGACTTCATCGTCGATCCGCGCCAGGTCGCCGAAGCGCGGCTGCACGGCGCCGACGCCGTTCTCTGCATTCTTGCGGTGCTCGGCGATCGGGAGGCGGCGGCAGTGATGGCCGAGGCTCGCCGGCTCGGCATGGACGTGCTGGTCGAGGCGCACACAGCCGAGGAGGTACGCCGCGCGGTGGGGCTCGGCGCCGAGCTGATCGGCATCAACAACCGCGACCTCGCCACCCTCGAGGTCGATCTGGCGACGACGGAACGGTTGTCGGCGCTGGTCCCGGCGGGAACATTGGCGGTCGCCGAATCGGGGCTCGCGACGCGCGCCGACGTGGCGAGGCTGGCTCCGTTCGCCGACGCCTTCCTGGTCGGCTCGTCGCTGATGCGAGCTCACGATCCGGGCGAGGCGGCGCGGGAGCTCGCTTACGGCCGGGTCAAGGTCTGCGGAGTCACCGACGCGCACGACGCGGCGATGGCGGCCGAGCACGGCGCCGCTTATGCGGGGCTGGTGATGGTGCCGAATACGCCGCGCGCCGTCACCTGCTTCGCCGCCGAGGTGATCGCGGCGGACTCCCCGCTGCCGCTGGTCGGCGTGTTCCGCAACGAAAAGCCGATGCAGGTCGCCTATTGCACCCGCGCCCTCGGCCTCCGAGCGGTGCAGCTCCACGGCGACGAGGACGCGCTCTACCTCCGCGCTCTGCGCGGCCTGCTGCCCGAGGAGACCGAGATCTGGGCCGCCGCCGCGGTCGGGCGCGAGGTGCCGCGATCCCGGCTCGGCGCCGACCGAACCTTGTTCGACAGCCAGGTAGGCGGCCGCTCCGGCGGCACCGGAATCGCGTTCGACTGGTCGCGGATTGAGGGCCGGGCCGATCTCGGCCGCTCGTTGCTGGCGGGCGGGCTCAAGCCGTCCAACGCCCGCGCCGCCGCCCGCGTCGGCGCGTTCGCGCTCGACGTCGGGTCGGGCGTCGAGATGGCGCCGGGCCGCAAGGATGCGGGCAGACTCCACGCCTTCTTCGAGGCTTTGCGCCTGCCGGCAAGAGGCGAGGTCGTGCTGAGATGAAGCTGAGCGGTCGTTTCGGCGCTTATGGCGGCGCCTATGTTCCCGAGATCCTCGTTCCGGCGATCGAGCAACTGGAGGCGGCTTTCCTCGACGCGGTGGAAAATCCCGAGTTCCGAGCCGAGCTCGACGATCTGCTTGCCAATTATGCCGGACGGCCGACGCCGCTGACCCGCTGCCGCAACCTCGGATCGGATCGGGCAAGGCTCTACCTGAAGCGCGAGGACCTGCTGCACGGCGGCGCCCACAAGACCAATCAGGTCCTTGGCCAGGCGCTTCTGGCGAAGCGAATGGGCAAGACTCGGCTGATCGCGGAGACCGGCGCCGGCCAGCACGGCGTCGCCACCGCTCTGGCGGGCGCCCTGTTCGGTTTCGAGACGCGCATCTACATGGGCGCGCGCGACGTCGAGCGGCAGCGCGCCAACGTCTTCCGGATGGAGCTGATGGGAGCCGAGGTCGTGCCGGTCGAGAGCGGCGGTCAAACCCTCAAGGACGCGATCAACGCGGCGCTTCGGGACTGGGCCGCGAGCTTCGAGGACACTCATTATCTGCTGGGCACCGTCGCCGGGCCCCACCCCTTTCCGCTGATCGTGCGCGAATTCCAGCGGGTGATCGGCCAGGAGGCGCGGGCGCAGGTGCTGGCGGCGGAGGGCCGGCTGCCCGACGCCTGCGTCGCCGCAGTCGGCGGAGGTTCCAATGCCATCGGCCTGTTTGCCGACTTCCTCGACGACGAGGACGTGCGGCTGATCGGGGTCGAGGCGGCCGGACGGGGCCTCGACGGCACCGAGCATGGCGCGACCCTGCTCCGCGGCCGCCCGGGCGTCCTTCACGGGGCCGAGACCTACGTGCTGCAGGACGACGACGGGCAGATACAGGAGAGCTGGTCGGTCTCGGCCGGGCTCGATTACCCGGCGGTGGGACCGGAGCATGCGGCCCTTAAGGACCGAGGCCGGGCCGAATATGTGGCAGTGACCGACGCCGAGGCGCTCGCCGCCTTCGCGTCGCTGGCGCGTTCGGAAGGGATCGTCTGCGCGTTCGAATCGGCGCATGCGCTCGCCCAGGCCTTGAGGATGGCGGAGTCGGCGACCGGCGACATCGTGCTGGTCGTCAACCTCTCCGGACGGGGCGACAAGGACATGGAGCAGGCCCGCCGGCTGCTCGCGGTGGCGCCGTGACCCGCTATGCCGACCTGTTCGAGCGGCTGCGCGCGCGCGGCGAGGGCGCGTTCGGGGCATTCGTCATGCTCGGGGATCCCGACCTCGAGACGAGCGCGGCGGTACTCGACGCTCTGGTCGAGGCGGGGGCGGACATGCTCGAGGTCGGAATTCCTTTCTCCGACCCCGTCGCCGATGGGCCGGCGATTCAGGCGGCGGCCGCTCGGGCGATCGTTGCCGGCGCCCGCACCGCCGACTGCTTCCGACTGCTCGCCGGTATGCGGGCGCGTCATCCGGCGGTGCCGGTCGGCATCTTAACCTACGCCAACAAGGTGGCGGCGCACGGCCGCGAACGCTTCTACCAGGATGCCGCCGGCGCCGGAATCGACAGCGTCCTCGTCGCCGATGTGCCCTTGCTCGAGGCGGAGCCCTTCCTCGCCGCCGCGCGCACGGCCGGAGTGGCTCCGGTGCTGATCGCGGCGCCCAACACGCCGACGGCTCGGCTGGCGCGCATCGCCGCGGCAGGGGAGGGCTATACCTATTGCGTCGCCCGGCCCGGAGTCACCGGCGCCGACGAGCGGGTTCGCTTCGCCGCCGACGTCATCGCCGCCCTCGAGTCGGCGGGCGCGCCGCCATCGGTGCTCGGCTTCGGAATTTCGCGGCCGGAGCACGTGCGCCTCGCGCTCGAAGCAGGGGCGGCGGGGGTCATTTGCGGCTCGGCAATCGTCGAGCGTATCGCCCGCGGCGAGGACGTGCGTCCCTTCGTCCGTTCGATGAAGGCGGTGACCCGTCCCTGATCTCCCCATGCTGCGCATGCGGAGGACCGACTAGCGCCGTCGCGCGATCAGCCGCCAGATGAACAGGATGATGATCGCGCCGATGATGGCGGCGATGAACCCGGCGCCCTGTCCCTGGCGGTACCAGCCGAGCATGTTGCCGAGCCAGCCGGCGAGCAACGCGCCGCCGATGCCGAGGAGGATGGTGACGATGCAGCCGCCGGGATCGCGGCCCGGCATGATCGCCTTGGCGATCGCTCCGGCGAGCGCGCCGATGATGATCCACGCGATCCAGCCATGGTCTGCCAGCAGGTTCATGCGACCCTCCTTACCCTCACTTGCTCGTTGTGCGCTGTACCGCTTTCAAGTGGCCAAACCCCAACTAAAAATGTAAGGGGCGGTTCCCGCGCGCCGGGGGGCGTGCGCGGCAGAATTGACTTGAGGCAGGTGATGTATTCGGCTAACACAGTAGCCGAAGCGGCGTGCCGCCCGGTCGGTGTGGGGAATATGAGAGATATGAATTTCGAGTCGCCCAAATGGCGCCGCCGTGCCCTCGATGGCGAAGTCGTCGTCGTCGACGAGGAGATGGCGGCGCGTCGACGCCGCAGGAATCTCATCATCGCGGCCATCGCAGTGGTCGTGCTGCTGCTCGCCGCCTATTTCGTGTTCGGCCGCGGCGGCAGCGACACCAAAGTCGCGGTCAAGGCCGGCGGGGACGCCGAGGCCGCCCCGGCGGTCACCGTCGTCGTGCCGGGCCGACAGCAGGTCGCCCGCACCATTTCGGCGACCGGCCAGCTCGCCGCCCGCTACGACATGCCGGTCGGCGTGCCGGGCGAGGGCGGTAAGGTGGTCAGCGTCCTCGTCGAAGCCGGCCAGTGGGTTGGCGCTGGCCAGACCCTCGCCGTCATCGACCGCTCGGTGCAGACGCAGGAAGCGGCGCAGCTCGCCGCCCAGATCGACGTCGCGCGGGCCGACGCTCGCCTCGCCCAGCAGGAGCTCGACCGAGCGCAGGCGCTGGTCTCGCGCGGCTTCGTTTCCAAGGCCGATGTCGAGCGGCGGATCGCCGCCCGCGACGCCGCGCTCGCCCGGGTCCGCGTTGCCCAGGCCAATCTCGGTCAGAGCCGCGCCCGCATCGGCCGACTCGACGTCCGCGCGCCCGCCGCGGGGCTGGTCCTCACCCGCAACGTCGAGCCGGGGCAGATCGTCGGCCCGGGGTCAGGCGCGCTATTCCGCATCGCCCGCGGCGGCCAGCTCGAGATGCTGGCCCGCCTGCCCGAGGCGGACCTGCTCACCCTTTCGACCGGCGTGCCGGCGCAGGTGACGCCGGTCGGCTCGACCAGGAGCTATCAGGGAGGCATCTGGCAGGTGTCGCCCGTCATCGACCCGGCGACGCGCCAGGGCGTCGCCCGCATCGCCCTGCCGTACGATCGCGACCTTCGCCCCGGCGGGTTCGCGACCGCCAGCATCCGCGCCGGGTCGGTCAACGCGCCGCTGCTGCCGGAATCGGCGGTGCTGAACGACAGCCAGGGCAGCTACGTCTACATCGTTGACAAGGACAATGCGGTTCGCCGCCGCGCGGTGAGGGTGGGCTCCGTGACCGATGAGGGCGTCGTCGTCGCCGAGGGCCTGAGCGGCGCAGAGCGGGTGGTCCTCTCGGCCGGTCCGTTCCTCACCGAAGGGGAAAAGATCCGGCCGCAACGCGCGACGCCCGCCCGCTGACCAGGCCCTGACGGAGTTGGACCGACATGCGTAACATTTCCAGCTGGGCGATCCGCAACCCGGTATTCCCGCTCGTGCTGTTCGCGGCGCTGACCCTGCTCGGGCTGGTCAGCTTCCTGCGCATGGATGTCAACAATATGCCGGACATCAGCTTCCCGGCGGCGCAGGTGACGGTAGTGCAGCCCGGGGCCGCGCCGTCCGAGCTCGAGACTCAGGTGACGCAGCGCGTCGAGGCGGCGATCCGCGGCATCAACGGAGTCGACGAGATCCAGTCGACCGCCCGCGAGGGAGCGAGCTCAACCTTCGTCCAGTTCGACATCGGGACCCCCGTCGACCGCGCCGTCAACGACGTCCGCGACGCGATCGCCAACATCCGTTCCGACCTGCCCGACGGCATCCTCGAGCCGCAGGTCGAGCGGGTCGAGGCCGAAGGCGGCCCGATCGCCTATATGGCGGTCGAATCGACCGCAATGGGGCTTGAGGAGCTCAGCTGGTATATCGACAACACGATCAGCAAGCGTCTGCTCGCCATTCCCGGCATGGCCAACGTCTCGCGCGGCGGCGGCGTCAGCCGCGAGATCCGCATCATCCTCGACCCGGTGAAGATGCAGGCCCACGGCATCACCGCCGCCCAGGTCAACGCCCAACTTCGCCAGACCAACGTCAACGCCGCCGGCGGGCGGGCGGAGATCGCCGGCTCCGAGCAATCGGTCCGCGTGCTCGGCAATGCGGCCGACGCCCGCGATCTCGGCGAGAAGAACATCTCAGTCGGCAACGGCCGCACCATCAAGCTGTCGTCGATCGCGACGGTGCGCGACCTTTATGCCGAGCAGCGCAACGTCGCGCTGATGAACGGCCGCCAGGTGCTGAGCTTCTCGATCGAAAAAGCGAAGGGCTCCTCCGACGTCACCGTCTGGGAGGCGGCGGAAAAGGAGATGGAGAAGCTCGAAAAGGAGAGCCAAGGCAAGATCAAGTTCCGCCTGCTCTTCACGAGCGTCGAATATACTAAGGGCCAGTATCACAGCGCGATGGAGGCACTGGTCGAGGGGGCGGTGCTCGCCGTCCTCGTCGTGCTGCTGTTCCTTCGCGACTGGCGCGCCACGCTGATCTCGGCGGTTGCCATCCCGCTTTCGGCCATCCCGACCTTCTGGTTCATGGACCTGATGGGCTTCTCGCTGAACGGCGTCACCTTGCTGGCGCTGAGCCGGTCGCC
>Ga0196963_10000181_pt1 | contig 63282 bp, 43 predicted proteins | sample S1_5metaG_FD_148600 | JGI IMG/M metagenome (GOLD analysis project Ga0196963, IMG submission 148600) | Soil microbial communities from Anza Borrego desert, Southern California, United States - S1_5 | ecosystem: Environmental > Terrestrial > Soil > Desert | place: USA: California | collected... | reverse complement strand
GCCAACCTCGCGCTCGCGGTCGGTCAGGTCGGCGACGGCGCGCTCGACCTGGCGCTTCCGCCGCAGCCGGCCGATGGCCTCGCCGCTTTTCTGCAGCGCTTGCTCGATGCGGTCGACCAGTGCGTTGTCCGAGAACGGCTTCTCGACGAAGTCGAAGGCGCCGCGCTTGACGGCCGCCACGGCCATCGGGACATCGCCATGGCCGGTCAGGAAGATCACGGGCAGGCGTTCGAGCAGGCCGGCCTCGACGAGGCGCTCGAAGAGCTGCAGGCCACTCAGTCCGGGCATGCGCACGTCGAGCAGCACGCAGGACGGCGATTCCGGCCAGCCGCCGGCGACGTCCCGCGTCCGCAGCCAGGCGTCGAAGGCGTCGCCGCTGGGAAAACCTTCTGACAGCAGGCGCCGCGAGCGCAGCAGCCACGCCAGCGCATCACGCACGACGACCTCGTCGTCGACGAGGTACACGACCGGGATGCCGAGCGGGTGGCCGGACGGGCTGGACATGGTGGGCGGATGGTACATGCCGGATGCGTGGGCCAGGTCGCTTCAGGTCGCTTCAGCACGGGCCACCGCCGGCGTCGGCGCCAAGGGCAACGTGAAGCGGAACACCGTGCCGCCACCGCGGCCGTCGGCGCCAGCGGGCAGCGTCTCGAAGTCGATCGCGCCGCCGTGCTGCTCGATCACCGTGCGGCACAGCGACAGGCCCAAGCCCATGCCCTCCTGCAGCGTCGTGAAGAAGGGCGTGAAGAGCTTCTGTCCCACCTCGGCCGGAATGCCCGGGCCGGCATCGATCACCGAAAAGGCGGCCCAGCGGCCCTGCACCACCTGCACACGCAGCGTCAGCACGCGGCGCTCCAGGGGCGTCGCGTCGCCATCCATCGCCTGCAGCGCATTGCGCGCCAGGTTCAAGAGCACCTGCTCGACCATCGTGCGGTCGATGCGCAGGCGCGGCACCGGCTGGGCCATGTCGATGTCGATGCGCGCGCCGCTCTTGCGCGCCTGCAGGCGCACCAGCGGCAGCACCGACTCGACCAGGTGGTCCGCCGCGATCACCTCGTGCGCCTGGTGCCGCCGCCGGACGAAGTCGTGCACGCTCTTGATCACGCGGCCGGCGCGCTCGGCCTGCTCGGCGATGCGCGAGAGGCCCTGGCGAAGCATGTCCGGCGTGTCGGGTGAGGGATCGTCCAGCAGGTTGAGCGAGCCGGTGGCATAACTCGCGATCGCAGCGAGCGGCTGGTTCAGCTCGTGGCTCAGCAGCGACGCCATCTCGCCGACGCTCGCCAGCCGCGCCGTGGCCTGCAGCCGCTCCTGCTGCTGGCGCGACAGGTCCTCGACCTTGCGCTGCGCCGACAGGTCGAGCACCGCGCTCATCCAGCCGGTGTGGCGGCCGCTGCGGTCGACCAGCGGCGCCTCGTAGACCATCACCGGGAAGCGTTCGCCGTTCTTGCGCAGGAAGACCGTCTCGTTGCCCTCGCGCGAGGTCTCGCCGGTGAGACCGTGCGCCTGCCGCTCCATCTGGCGCTTGCGGTACAGCTCGACATGCTCGGGCGGCCAGTACGGCGGCACCTGGGCCTGCTGCAGCTCGGCCACGGAAAAGCCCACCATGTGCAGGAAGGCCGGGTTGGCGTAGACGAGCCGGCCGGCGCGGTCGCGCGCGCGCAGCCCGGTGATCAGCGAGTCCTCCATCGCGCGCCGGAAGGCCAGCGCCTCGGCCAGCGCTTCCTCGGCGGCGGCGCGGCGCCGCGCGTCGCGCACCAGCAGCAGCACGACGAAGAACAGGCCCAGCGACAGGCCCAGCACCAGCGCCGTCGCCAGGTTCGGGATCAGGCTGGGCCGGCGCTCCGCCGCATCGACGCGCAGCTGCAGGCTGGTGCCGTACAGGTCCACCACACGGTCCGCGACGAAGACGCCGGCTCCCCGCACCGCCCCGGCGCGCGCCAGCCGCGTGCCGTCCGCCTCGACGAAGGACAGTTCGTGCCGCCGCGCGAAGTCGGGCTGGCGCAGGTCGTCCAGCAGCATCGACAGCGCGATGCTCGCGACCCCGTAGCCCACCAGCTGCCCCGCGTCCTGGAGCGGCACGCACACGTCCACCACCTCGAGCCCCAGGCCCTGGTGCTGTGGTACGAACTGGCTGCGCGAGAACATCGGCGACATGGCGCGCCGCGCCGCGGCACAGGCCACTTCAGTCTCCAGGTCCATCTCGGCACGCGGCCAGCGGCTGAACAGCGGCTCGCGGTAGGGGGAATCGGCCGCGTCGGCGATGCGCAAGCCCTTGTCCCGGCGCTCGACCCGCACCATCTCGCGGTGGCGGCGCAGCAGGTCCATGGCTTCGCGCTGCCATTCCTGAGGCTCGCCATGGCGGCGGTGCAGGGCCTGCAGGCCCTGCAGCAGCAGCTGGGCGCGCTGGCGCACTTCGGCCGCCACCAGCGTCGCGGTCTCGTCCGCCCGCTCCTGCGCGCGGTTGGCCTCGTAGCTCACGGTCAGCGCCACCAACAGCGTCTGCGCGACCAGCAGCAGTCCGACCAGGGCGGCCCACAGCATCGCCCGCCGCATTCGGCGCGAAGGGGAAAAACTCATGCTGCGCGGCAGATCGTCTTTCATCGCACGGCCAGTATTCCCGCCCGCCAGTTGGCCAGTGCTACGCAGTTTCGCGCATGCGGCAGGCCGCTGGCGGGCCCCACACTCCTAGAATCCGTCCCCCGCCCGTGGAGTGCCCTGCCGATGCCCAGCTACGAAGAAAAGCGCGCCGAACTGCGTCGTGCAGCGCTCGAGTACCACGAGTTCCCGACCCCGGGCAAGGTCGCGATCGCGGCCACCAAGTCGATGCTGAACCAGCGCGACCTGGCCTTGGCCTATTCGCCGGGCGTCGCCGCGGCCTGTGAAGAGATCGTCGCCGACCCGGCCAACGCCTTCCGCTACACCTCGCGCGGCAACCTCGTCGCCGTCATCACCAACGGCACCGCGGTGCTGGGCCTGGGAGACATCGGCCCGCTGGCCTCCAAGCCGGTGATGGAAGGCAAGGGCGTGCTCTTCAAGAAGTTCGCCGGCATCGACGTCTTCGACATCGAGGTCAACGAGAAGGACGTCGACAAGCTGGTCGACATCATCGCCGCGCTGGAGCCCACCTTCGGCGGCGTCAACCTCGAAGACATCAAGGCGCCCGATTGCTTCTACGTCGAGCGCAAGCTGCGCGAGCGCATGAAGATCCCGGTCTTCCACGACGACCAGCACGGTACCGCCATCGTCGTCGGCGCCGCGCTGCTGAACGGCCTCAAGGTCGTCGGCAAGAAGATCGACGAGATCAAGCTCGTCACCTCCGGCGCCGGCGCCGCCGCGCTGGCCTGCTTGAACCTGCTGCTGAAGCTCGGCGTGCCGAAGAAGAACATCTGGGTGACCGACCTCGCCGGCGTGGTGTGGCAGGGCCGCACCGAGCTGATGGACCCGGACAAGGCCGAGTTCGCGCAGGACACGGCGCAGCGCACGCTGACCGAGGCGATGGTCGATGCCGACGTGTTCCTGGGCCTGTCGGCCGGCGGCGTGCTGAAGCCGGCGATGGTGAAGTCGATGGCGGCCCAGCCGCTGATCTTCGCGCTGGCCAACCCGACGCCGGAAATCATGCCGGAGGAAGTGCAGGCGGTGCGCGGCGACGCCATCATGGCCACCGGCCGCACCGACTACCCGAACCAGGTCAACAACGTCCTGTGCTTCCCGTACATCTTCCGCGGCGCGCTCGATTCCGGCGCCACGACCATCACGGACGCGATGGAGATCGCCGCGGTGCATGCCATCGCTGAACTGGCGCAAGCGGAACAGAGCGACGTCGTCGCGAACGCCTATGGCGGCGCGACGCTCAGCTTCGGCCCCGAGTACCTGATCCCGAAACCCTTCGATCCGCGGCTGATGATGAAGATCGCGCCTGCGGTCGCGAAGGCAGCGGTCGAGTCCGGCGTCGCGTTGCGCCCGGTGGCCGACTACGACGCCTACAGCGAGAAGTTGCAGAGCTTCGTCTACGCCTCGGGCCAGACGATGAAGCCGATCTTCAGCGTCGCCAAGAAGGCGGAGCGCAAGAACATCGCCTACGCCGAAGGCGAGGACCGCCGCGTGTTGCGCGCGGTGCAGGTCGTCGTCGACGAGGGCCTGGCGCGGCCGTGGCTGGTCGGCCGCGCGGCCATCATCCGGCGCCGCATCGAGAAGTACGGCCTGCGCCTGAAGGAAGGCAAGGACTTCGAGATCGTCAACATCGACGACGACCCGCGCTACAAGGACTACTGGCAGACCTACCACCAGTTGACCGAGCGCAAGGGCGTGACCGAGCAGTTCGCCAAGATCGAGATGCGGCGCCGGCTGACGCTGATCGCCAGCATGCTGCTGCACAAGGGCGAGGTCGACGGGATGATCTGCGGCACCTGGGGCTCGACGCAGCAGCACCTGACGCACATCGACCAGGTGATCGGGCGCCGGCCGGGCGTCGCCACCTATGCATGCATGAACGGGCTGATCCTGCCCGGACGGCAGGTGTTCCTGGTCGACACCCACGTCAACTACGACCCCACCGCGCAGCAGCTGGCCGAGATCACCGTGCTGGCGGCCGAAGAGATGCTTCGATTTGGCGTGCAGCCGAAGGCCGCGCTGCTCTCGCACTCCAATTTCGGCTCCAGCGACAAGCCTTCGGCCGTGAAGATGCGCGAGGCGCTGGCGCTGGTGCGCGAAGCTGCGCCCTGGCTCGAGATCGACGGCGAGATGCACGGCGACGCCGCACTGGACGCCACCTACCGCGGCGAGTTGATGCCGCGCTCCACGCTCAGCGGCGAAGCCAACCTGCTGGTGCTGCCGAACATCGATGCCGCCAACATCTCGTACAACCTGCTGAAGACGGCGGCCGGCGGCGGCATCGCGATCGGTCCGGTGCTGCTGGGCGCCGCCAAGCCGGTGCACATCGTCACGCCGTCGGCCACGGTGCGGCGCATCGTCAACATGACGGCGCTCACCATCGCCGACGCGAACGCGGGCCGTTGATCGGCCCCGCGACCAGCGCGCGCTGGTCGGGGCCGCTGCTGCGCCGACCTCGCGGCCGCAGTCGCCCCGCCCAGCCGCTGCGGCGCAACATCGAGCCCGGCCTGCCAGTTCACCAAGATGGTGCGCACGCAGCCCCACGGCTCGATGGTGTTTTCGAGCATTGGCTCGGTTTGCTCTTGACAAGAGCAAAAACAGCGCATTGCAGCCGCTCCCCTGAATTGTGAGTGCTCACTCAATTCCGTGCTTCACTGCCCAAATTTGAGGCAGCCGGCTTGAGTTCCAGGGGGGGTTCCGCTACCATGGCGGCCTCAGTGTTCAGGGTATTCCCGTGGGTTGGACCGCTCGGTCAGCGTGGCTCGGGTCAGTCAGAAGGTTAGGGCTCGCTTCGCTGATTGCGTTGTCGGCGGTCGCCGCCGGCGGGTCTCAAGCCAAGGGTGTGGCAGACCCGGTAACGGACGGCGCGGCTGCAGTGGCCTTGTCGACCTTGCCGAGCGAAGCGCAGCAGACGCATCGGTTGATCCACGCGGGCGGTCCGTTTCGCTACAGCAAGGACGGCACGATCTTCGGCAACCGCGAACGGCTGCTGCCACGACGCGAACGAGGCTTTTACCGCGAATACACGGTGCCGACCCCAGGAGCTCGCAACCGCGGCGCCCGGCGCATCGTGTGCGGCGGCACACCTCCCACGCATCCTGAAGCCTGTTATTACACCGACGACCACTACGCCAGCTTCAAGCTGATTGCCAAGTGATCGTTCCTGATCCAGGACCCTCGTTTTTGACCTATCGGAGGAACGCGACCATGCTGCTGCAGACCGTCCGTCCCAATATCGTCCAGGCCATCCGCGCCTACCGTGTCGAAGACCTGATGCAGGCCGCCGAAGGCGCCGGCCAGCATTTTCTGTATGCCAACCTGGTCGATGCCCAGTCGAAGCAGGACGTGCTGGAGAAGATCGCCGAGTCCTTCTTGTTTCCTGCCCACTTCGGCAAGAACCTGGACGCGCTGTTCGACTGCATGACCGACCTGGTCAACCGCGCCGGCTCGCAGCCCGGCTTCGTCGTCGTGCTCGAACAGTTGCCCGACAGCCCGAAGTTCGACCGCGAGGCACGCGAGCAACTGCTCGACGTCTTCCGCGACGCCGCTGATTTCTGGGCCGAGCGCCGCGTGCCGTTCCGCTGCTTCTACTCCTTCGCCGTCGCGCGCAGCGCCGACGCCAGCGCCTGGGAGCGCGTCGAAGTGGCGCCCGCCGCCGAGAAGCCGGCACCGAAGGCCGTGTCGAAGAACGGCGTGAACCCCAACTTCGGCATGAACATGCCGATGATGAGCAGCGCGTTCGACACCGCCATGTGGCTCAACGCCGCATGACGCGTCGCCTCACGCACGCCTGCTGAACAAGCCCCGCAGCCCGCTCGCGCTGGTCGCTCTCCACGTGGGCTCCTTGCTGCGAACCGGCCGGGCCCGGGTCACCGCGAGAACTTGACAGCGGCCCTCCGGGGCCGCTTCTCATTCCGGCTTCAAGGCCTCGGCCAGCCCGATGTATTCGGCGACCGGCACTTCCTCGGCGCGGCGCTGCACATCGAAGCCGCCCGTGAAGGCGCGCTGCTCCAGCCAGCGACCGAGCGAATGCCGCAACAGCTTGCGACGCTGCGAGAACGCCACCGTGACCAGCTCGGAGAGCAGGTCCGCATCCACGGCCGGCGGCTGCGCCAGCGGCAGCATGCGCACCACCGCGGAATCGACACGCGGCGGCGGATCGAAGGCCTCGGGCGGCACCTCGAGCACGGACTCGATCCGGTAGCGCCACTGCAACATCACCGACAGGCGCCCGTAGTCCTTGCCGCCCGGTGCCGCGGCCATGCGGTCGACCACTTCCTTCTGCAGCATGAAGTGCTGGTCGCGAACACGATCGGCCACGGGCAGCAGGTGGAAAAGGATCGGCGTCGAGATGTTGTAGGGCAGGTTGCCGACCAGGCGCAGCGGCTGGCCGGCCGCGCCGGCCAAGGCGCCGATGTCGACCTTCAGCACGTCCGACTCCACCACCGTCACGCCCTGCCGCTGGCGCCAGCGCGCGGCCAGGTCACGGTCCAGCTCGATCACCGTCAGCGCCCCGCAGCGCTCCAGCAGCGGCTGCGTCAGGGCGCCCAGCCCCGGCCCGATCTCGACCAGCGGGTCGCCCGGGCGCGGCGAGATCTCACGGACGATGGCGCTGATCAGCGCTTCGTCGACCAGGAAGTGCTGGCCGAAGCGCTTGCGCGGAATGTGCTGCGCCATCAGCGGATGGCTCCGCGCCGAGGTGAGGAAAAAGGGCGTCCAGCGGTGGGCACCAGCCGGCCGGGCGCGGTCATTGCGGCGGTTCGCGCATCTCGATGTAGGCGCGCAGCCGCAGGTCGCGGGTCCAGTCCGCGTAGGCCTGCTCGAAGCGCTGCTCGCGCAGCATGTTGCGAGCCTGTTCACGCACCTGTTTCGGCTCCAGCGCGACGTCGCGCCGCTCCATCACCTGGATCAGGTGCACGCCGAAGCGCGACGCCACCGGTTGCGACAGGCCGCCCAGCGGCAGGCGGTTCATCGCGTCCTCGAACTCGGGCACGAAGCTGCCGGGCGAAGTCCAGCCGAGGTCGCCGCCATTGGGCGCCGTGCCGTCCTCGGACAGCTCACGGGCCACGTCTTCGAACTTGCGCTCGCCGCGTTCGATCTGGCGGCGCAGCTGCTCCAACCGCGCGGCCACCGCGGGCTGCGACGAGCGGTCGCTGACGCGCATCAAGATGTGGCGGGCGCGGGTCTGGGTGACCTTGAAGGCATCACCCTCGGCCCGCTCGATGACCTTGAGCACGTGGAAGCCAGCGCCGCTGCGCACCGGCTGCGGCGTCACCTGGCCGGCGCGCAGGTTCTTCACCGCGTCGACGAACAGGTCGGGCAGGCGCTTGCTGGACCGGCGGCCGATCACGCCACCCGCGGCGCGGTTGGCGTCCTCCGACAGCTCGCGCGCGACCTTGGCGAAATCCTCGCCGCCGCGCACGCGGGCCAGGGCCTGCTCGGCCCGTGCGCGGCGCTCGGCCAGCACCGCTTCGCTGGCGCCTTCCGGCACGGTGACGAGGATCTGCGCCAGGTTCAGCTCGACGTCGGCCGCTGCCTCGGCGCGCTGCTGCTCGACCACGCGGTCGATGTCCGCGTCGGAAATGCGGATGCGGGCATTGACCTCGCGCTCGCGCACGCGCTCGACGGCCATCTGGTCGCGCAGTGTGCTGCGGAAGCGGCCGTAGTCCATGCCGTCAGCAACGATGCGCTCGCGCAGCTGCGCGGGCGTCAGCTGGTTCTGGGATGCCACGTTGGCCACCGCGCGCTCCAGCTCGGCATCGTCGATGCGCGGGCCGTTTTCTCGCGCATAGGTGCTTTGCACCCGTTCGTCGATCAAGGCGTCCAGCACCTGCTGGCGCAGCTCGGCCTCGGGCGGCAGGCGGCTGTTGCCGCGCTGCGCCTCGGCGCGCACGCGGGCCAGGCGCTGCTCGACCTCGAAGGCGGTGACGAGCTCGGAATTGATCACGGCGACGATGTAGTCGCCATTGCGCGCCGCGGTGCGGGCACCCTGCGGGAAGGCGGGCACCATCACGGCGGCCAGGGCCATGGCCAGCAGCCACCGGCCCCCGGATCGGAACAACGGAACAAATCGGGTCATGGCGAGCGATCGGGGTCGGGGAGCGGGAGGGCGGCGCCGGGAGAATCGCGCAGCAGGCGGTAGCCGGGCACATTGTCCTTCAACACCTGCAGCGGGTTCGAACCAAGCCGTGACAGGCCGACGAGTTCGAGCTGGATGGACAACTGCGTCGTCGCCTGGTTCCGCGCGATCGACTGGCGTTCGAAGACGAGGCGGCCGATCCAGCAGCCGGCGTCGTATTCCATGCCGGCGATCGATCCGGTGATCCGCTTGTCGTGCAGGCTGTAGCTCATGCGGCCGACGGCATACAGCGTGCCGCCGCAGCCGTTGGAGGCACCGACCGGCCGTGCGCTGCCGCGGTACACCGGCCACTGCCAGCCGACGGCCAGCTGTTCGGACAAGCCGCGCGCCAGCAGGTAGCTGGCGCTGACGGTCTTGAACGGCCCGGGCGAGTAGAGCACCGTGGCGTTGGAGCGCACGATGCGGCGGATATCCGGGCTGTACTCCAGCGCGCCGTCCACGCTCCAGTTCGGCAGCAGCGCGGTCGCGCCGTCGAGCAGCAGGTTGGACACCCGGTTGGTCTGCGGCGGCGCCGCCGGATCGACGGTGACGCGTTGATCGCGGAACAGGAAGCGCTGGGCCAGGCCCAGGCGCAGCAGCTCGGCACCGCTGGTGGCATGCACCAGCCGCGTCACGACACCCGCGGTGAGCTGGTGGGCGTCGGCGACGCGGTCGATGCCCGAATAAGCCTTGTCGTCGAACAGCGTGACGACGTTGAAGTCGCGGTCGGCCGAATCGAAGTTCGGCAGCCGGCTCTGGTCGCGATACGGGGTGTTGACGTACAGCAGGCGCGGCTCCAGCGTCTGGCGCATCGGCTGGTTGAACCAGCGGCTCGGGCGCTCGAACACCATGCCGCCTTCGGCGCTGAAGGTGGGGATCACGCGGCTCGCGCGCGTGCGGCCGTCGGACATGGCTTCCTCGGTCGCATAGCTGGCGGCGTTGACGCTGGCTTTGGGCGTTACCCACCAGCCGGCGGAGCCGAAGCGGCGGCTCACCTGGCCGAGCGCATGCCAGCGCCAGCCGGTCGGCCGCGCGTCCTTCACGCCGCCCACCTCCGGCCGCGTGAAGCGGTTGACCTCGGTCTCGAGGGTCGCGTAGAGCCCCGCCGGCATCAGCGGCTGCAGCTTCAGCCCCAGCTGGGGACTGCGCTGGTACGGCGCGATGATGGCCGCCGTCGGGTCCTGCGAGGCCAGCACTTGCCAGCGCTGCACGCGCGCATAGGCCAGGCCGGGGCCGATGGACGTGTCGAGCGGGCGCTCGGCCTGCATGTCCAGCGGCAGCAGGCGCGGCGTGATGCTGTGGATGTTGCGCGGGAAGTCTTCCCAGTACTGGTCGTCGGAGACGCGGAACACGTTGGCGCGGTAGCGCCAGCCGCTGCGCAGGCTGCCGTCGTGCTCGAAGGTCCAGGCGTGGCGCGAGCGGTTGGCGACGCGGTCGTTCGGCAGCAGGTCCAGGTTGACGCGGCCGGCATCACGCGGCTCGAGGTAGCGGAACTCGGCCGAGCCGGCGATGCCGCGCTTGGTCATCAGCGTCGGCGTGAAGGTGGCATCGCGGTTCGGGGCGATGTTCCAGTAGTACGGCATGCCGAACTGGAAGCCGCTGCGGCTGTTCAGTCCGAACTCCGGCGGCAGCCAGCCGGACTTGCGGTCATCGCTGAGCGGAAAGCTGAGCACCGGCAGGCCCAGGATCGGCACGCCCAGGAACTCCAGCACCGCACCCTCGGCCAGGCCCTCGTTGGCGTCCAGGTCCAGGCGGACGCGGCGGGTGCGCAGCAGCCAGTCGGGGTCGCCCGAGCCATCGCGCGGGCAGCTGGAGTAGACCGCATTGGTCAGGCGCGAGCGCGACGAATCGAGGAAATCGACCCGGTCCGCGCGGCCGCCGGAGCCCAGCTGCAGGAACTCGAACTCCGGCTGCAGGAAGAAGCCCTCGAAGCGCTGCACCTTCAGTTGCAGCTCGGGGCCGCGGTAGATGCTGCCCTCGCGCTCGATGCGCACGCCGCCGCGCGCGATCGCCAGGTCTTCGGGGCTGTCGTAGGTGAGCCTGTCGGCGCGGATGAAGGTGCCGGCGCGGCGGAACTGCACGTCGCCCTCGGCGACCGCATCCAGGTCGGGCCGGGCGCGCACCTCGTCGGCCTGCACGATCACCGGGCGCTGGCGCGCCTGCTCGCCGCGCGGCGGGGGCGAGAGCCGGGTGCTGGGTTTCAACAGCAGCAGCGCATCGGCACCGGAGGCCGCCAACGCAGGCGCCGAAGCCGCGGCCGCAGGCGGCGACACCTGGGCCCCGGCCGCGGAGGCGGCGCAGGCCAGTGCGATCAGGGAGAGGCAGGGCGACGGGGAACGGGCTCGAAGAACGGGCACGGGCGGGCACGGGGTCGGGCGCTGCGGCTGGCGCGGTGGCGGGACGGTCCGGCCTGGTGCCTGGGGGCCCGCGGCCCTTGGCGGCACGGCACCCGGCAGGCGCGCGAAGCGGCCGTTCGTAGAATCGGCGGATTATCCACGAGGGCCCGGCCCCCGCATGTCCTCTCCTGCCGCCCCCGCGCCGGCCCCCGCCGGCAGCATCACCTGGCCCGACGCCGCCCGCCAGACCGCCTTCTTCCACTGGCTCGAACCGCTGTGCGCGCGGCACGGCCTGGACGCCACGACGCTCGCGCCGGCGTCGGCCGACGCCAGCTTCCGCCGCTACTTTCGGGTGCTAGGCGCCCAGGGTTCGTTCATCGTGATGGACGCCCCGCCACCCCAGGAAGACGTGCGCCCCTTCGTCGACATCGCGCGCCGCATCCGGGCCGCCGGCCTGCACGCGCCCGAGGTGCTGGCGGCCGACTTCGACGCCGGCTTCCTGCTGCTGTCCGACCTGGGGACCATGCTGTACCTGGACGCGCTGAAGGAAGCCGGCGCACGCGAGGCCGACGCGCTGATGCGCAGCGCCACCGCGGCGCTGGTGCACTGGCAGAAGCATGTCGACGGCGCCGGCCTGCCCGCCTACGACGAGGCCCTGCTGCAGCGCGAGATGGCGCTCTTCCCTGAATGGTGCGTGCAGCGGGAATACGGCATCACCTGGACCGATGCCCAACAGGCCAGCTGGACCCGCCTGACCGAGCTGCTCGTGCGCAGCGCGCTGAACCAGCCGACCGTGGCGGTGCACCGCGACTGGATGCCGCGCAACCTGATGGTGACCGATCCCAACCCCGGCATCCTCGACTTCCAGGACGCGGTACGCGGCCCCGTGACCTACGACATCGCCTCGCAGCTGCGCGACGCCTTCATCTCCTGGGACGAGGAACGCGAGATCGATTGGGCGGCGCGCTGGTGGGACCAGGCCCGCCGCGCCGGGGTGCTCGACGGCCATGCGATGGCCGAGGACTTCGGCGAGTGCTGGCGGGCGCTGGAGTGGATGGGCCTGCAGCGCCACCTGAAGGTGCTGGGCATCTTCTGCCGCCTGAAGCACCGCGACGGCAAGCCGCGCTACAGCACCGACCTGGGCCGTTTTTTCGCCTACGCCACGCGCGTGGCGATGCGCTACCGCGAGCTGCAGCCGCTGGTGGCGCTGATCGAGCCGATGACCGGCCCGCTGGTGACCACCGGATTCACGATGCGCTGACGCGGCCCAGCTGAGGCGTCAGCGGCCGTCAAGGCCGTTCTGGCGCTGCGACCGCCGCTTGTGCGGCTTCAGCCAGGGCGCGCTGCGCGGCGGCGGCCGCGATGGCACAGCGCCTCGTCGTCTCGCAGCCGGCCGCGGCGAGCCACGGGTCGCGGTCCTCGCCGCCGAAGACGCCGAGCAGGAAATCGAGGAAAGCCCGGGTGCGCGCCGGCACGTGCTGGCGCGTCGGCATCGCGGCCCAGATCGTCATCGAGAACAGCCCCCATTCCGGCAGGATGCGCTCCAGCGCGTGCTCCAGCAGCGCGTCCTCGATCAGGAAGGACGGCAGGCCGGCGATGCCCAGGCCGTGCAGCGCAGCGGCGTACATCGTGTCGGTGTGCGAGGTGCTCAGCACCGGTCGCCGCGGCACCACGGTGACGCTGTCGCCGGCCGGCTCGTCGTCGCCCCAATTGCCGCGGTGGAAGGTGATGCCGCGCTGCACCTCGGAAATCGGCGGCAGCAGCGTGTCGTGGCCGGCCAGGTCCGACGGGTCGAGCGGGCGGCCGCGGCGGTCCAGGTACTCAGGCGAGGCGCACAGGATGACCTCGGTGCGGGCCAGGCGCCTGGCGACGAAGTCGCCATCGATCGGCTGGCGGCTGGTGAAGAGCGTGAGGTCGTAGCCCTCGTCCAGCGTCTCGACCGGCCCGGGCGAATGCAGCTCCACCGTCACCTGCGGGAACTGGGCGTGGAAGCGCGGCAGGTGCTTGGCCAACTGGTGCACCGCCAGTGCCGGCGGCACCAGCACCCGCAGGTGGCCGCGCGGATCCTGGGTGGCCGCGCTGGCCAGTGCCTCGGCCTCGTCGACCTCGGCCAGGATGCGCCGCGTGCGCTCGAGGAAGGCCTCGCCGACCTCGGTCAGTGCGATGCGCCGCGTCGTGCGGTTCAGCAGCCGTGCGCCGAGATGGGTTTCGAGATCCGCGATCAGGCGCGTCACCACCGCGGGTGCGAGGTCGAGCGCTCGCGCCGCGGCGGCAAAGCCGCCCTCGTCGTTGACGCGGGCGAACACCCGCATGGCTTTGAGCTGGTCCATCAGCGACCGCCCGGCCGCCCGAAGGGCGCTGACGGCCCCTTGGGGGCAGCGAACGAAGTGAGCTTGGGGCAGATCATGGCCGCGATTATTCGGATATCAGCAACGGCGTGTTGAGCGCAGGGCTGTTTATTCGCGAAGCGCGAATTCCTACAGTCACGTCCATGCCGGCCCCAAGCGTGGTGGCCGGTCCCAGTCAGGAGTCACACACCATGTTCGCTCGTCATCCCGTGCTCACCACCGCCCTCGTCGCCGCCTTCGCCGCACTGTCGTCGACCGCCGCCTTCGCCGAGAGCCCGACACCGGAACCCACCGGCTTCCAGTCGACCCGGACCCGCGCCGAAGTGAAGGCCGACGTGCTGGTCGCCGCCGCCACGCACCGCCTGCTGCCGGCCGGCGAACACGACCTGGTCGCCGCGCCGTCCGCGCGCTTCGCGGTCTCGCGCGCCCAGGTCAAGGCCGACACCTTGAGCGCCCGCGCCGCCGGCACGCTGCTGCCGGCCGGCGAACTCGTGGACGGTGCCCAGGGCGCGCCGGCTCGCGGCGTCACGGCCAACGGCGCGTTCGCCGCCCGCTGACCCAGGAGCGACCCCGCGGCCGCTCGTCCCGCGGGGCGGTGCGGCCGCCGCCGGATCAGGCGTGGGCGGTGATCACCTGCGCGACCGCCGCGGTCAGCTTCTTGCCGTAGGGCACATGCAGGAACTCGTTCGGGCCGTGGGCATTGCTCTTCGGCCCGAGCACGCCGCAGACCATCATCTGCGCCTTCGGGAAGCCGGCCTGCAGCATGTTCATCAGCGGAATCGTGCCGCCCTGGCCGATGTAGGCCACCGGGGCGCCGAAATGCGCCTTCGACGCGTCGTTAAGCGCCTGCTCCAGCCACGGCGCCAGCGACGGTGCATTCCAGCCGGTGGCGCCCAGCGCGCCGGCGCGGCCGTCCGGGTGGAAGGTCACCTTGGCGTTGTACGGCGCGTTGTCTTCCAGCAGCGCCTTCAGCTTGAGCGAGGCCTCGTGGCCATCGACCAGCGGCGGCAGCCGCAGCGACAGCTTGAAGGCGGTGTACGGCCGCAGCACGTTGCCGGCGTTCTTCAACTCGGGGAAGCCGTCGACGCCAACCACCGACAGCGTCGGCCGCCAGCTGCGGTTCAGCAGGCCCTCGACCGGATCGGTGGTGGTCGGCAAGGCCGGCCCGCCATCGGCGCCGCAGGCCCAGGGGAAGCGCTTCCAGGCCTCGTCGCCCAGGATCGCGGCCGCGGCCTGTGCCTGGGCCAGCCGGTCCGCCGGCACCTCGCAGTGGAAGCTGTCGGGCAGCAGGCGGCCGGTGCGGCTGTCTTCCAGCCGGTCCAGCACCTGGCGCAGGATGCGGAAGCTCGAAGGCACCAGGCCGCTGGCGTCGCCGGAGTGCACGCCTTCGGTCAGGATCTCGACCTTGAGCACGCCCGAGACCATGCCGCGCAGGCTGGTGGTGAGCCACAGCTGGTCGTAGTTGCCGGCGCCGGAATCGAGGCAGACCACCAGGCTGACGTCGCCCAGCCGCGGGCGCAGCAGGTCCAGGTAGGGCGGCAGGTCGTGCGAGCCGCTTTCCTCGCAGGTCTCGACCAGGCCTACGATGCGCGGGTGCGGCAGGCCCTGGGCCTGCAGCGCCTCGATCGCAGTGATGGCGGCGTAGATGGCATAGCCGTCGTCGGCGCCGCCACGGCCGTACAGCAGGCCGTCCTCGTACTTCGGCGTCCAGGGCCCCAGGTCGCTGCGCCAGCCGCTGAACTCGGGCTGCTTGTCGAGGTGGCCGTACATCACGACGGTGCCGGTCGACACCGGCTTGGCATCGCGGCCGCCGGAGGCCGCCAGCTCGAAAAAGATGACCGGCGTGCGGCCTTCCAGGCGCACCACCTCCAGCTTCAGGCCCGGCACCTTGCGCGCTTCGACCCAGGCGGCGGCGTCGCGCACGACGCGGTCGATCAGGCCGTTGGCCTGCCACTGCGCGTCAAACATCGGGCTCTTGGCCGGGACCGCGATGTACTCGGTCAGGGCGGGGACGATGGCCTCGTCCCAGCGGCGGGCGGAAAACGCTGCCAGGGCGCTGGCTTCGTCGGCATGCAGCGGCAGCTGCGGATCGCGCGCATTCATGGTGCTTGTGGCTCCATCTCGTTGGCGTCGGCGCCCCGGCTGGCCGAAGACAGACCCGACGGCCCGAGCGGGAACGTCGGCGCCTCGGGCGGCCGGGCGGTGCTGACTGGTGGGCCGACGAGTTTAGGCGGCGGCCTCGGCCCGCGCCAAAACCGGCTGAGTGTCCAGCCAGCGCGTCAGGTCGGCGAGCACCTGGCGCTGTTCGGGCTCGTTGAAGATCTCGTGCGCCAGGCGCTCGTAGCGGTGGCTCCAGACCTTCTTCGGCGGCGCGACGGCGGCGAAGCCGTCGCTGCCGCGGGGCGCGACGCAGCGGTCGGCGCCGGCGTAGATCAGCGCCGTCGGCATGCGCCACATCGACGCCAGCTGCCGCACCAGTTCGCCCTGCTCGACGATGAAGCGCGCCAGCCGCGGCGTGATGCGGTCGTGCACCAGCGGGTCGCGGCGGTAGGCCTCCACCACGTGCGGATCGCGCGAGACCCAGGCCGGATTGAGCCCGTTGCCCACTGCCAGCGCCGGCGTCAGCCGACAGCTGACGGCCAGCAGCCCTTTCTGCATCCAGCCCAGGCCGGCGTCCAGCGCGGGCGAGGACATCACCAGCGCATCGACCTTGCGCCACCAGGCGTAGGGCCGCTTCTTCAGCCCTTCGGCGACGAAGCGGCCGGCCACCAGCCCACCCATGCTGTGGCCCAGCAGCACCAGCGGACGCGGCAGCTCGGCGCGCGCCGCCTCGACCACCTGGCCCAGGTCGGACAGCAGGCTGTCCCAGCGCGGCACCGAGCCGCGCGGGCCGCCCGAGGCGCCGTGGCCGCGCTGGTCGTAGCCCAGCACGTGCCAGCCGGCCGCGTTGAGGTGCGCCGCCACGTGGGCATAGCGTCCAATGTGCTCGCCCAGGCCATGCACCAGCACCACCGTGCCGCGCGCCGGCTGCTCGGGTGCCCACAGGCGCAAATGAAGCGAGACGCCGTCGGGGGTCGTGAGGCTGGTTTGCATCGGCCGGCAGTGTAGGCAAGCAGCGGCGCGCCGGCACGGTGGGAGGGACCCGCAATCGTGGGAGGCGCCACGGCTTGGGCGGGCGGTGCGGGGCCGCGGACGGCACGCACCGGGCCGCACAATCCCCGGCACTGCGGGCGCCACTGTCGGGCGCCGCTTCCCGGCGGAGCGCCATGCGGCTCAAGCACATCGAGGTCTTCAACGCCATCATGCTCACCGGCAGCGCCAGCGCCGCCGCCCGGCTGCTGCACGTGTCGCAGCCGGCGGTGACGCAGGCGCTGCAGCATGCCGAGCTGCAGCTGGGCTACCCGCTCTTCACCCGCCAGCGCAACCGGCTGGCGCCGACGCGTGAGGCGCAGGCGCTGTACCCGGAGGTGCAGCGCCTGATGTCGCAGCTGGAGTCGGTGCGCCGCCTGTCGCTGGCGCTGCGCTCCGGCGAAGGCAGCACGCTGCGGATCATGGTCGTGCCGTCGCTGGCGGTGCATGCGCTGCCGGAGGCGCTGGCGCGCTTTCGCAAGCGGCATCCGCAGATGCCGGTCAGCATCCAGACCCTGCATTCGCGCGAGATCGCCCGCGCCATCGCGCTGCAGGAGGGCGATGTCGGCATCGTCTACGGCAGCGTGCCGCACCCGGCGCTGCAGGAGGAACTGGTGGCCACCGGCCGGCTGGTGTGCGTGAGCAAGGTCTCCGCGCGCGGCGCCGACCGCCGCAGCACGGTGGCGCTGGAGGACATCCTGCAGGGCCCCTTCATCCGCATCGACGAACGCGACCCGCTGGGCGCCGCGCTGGCCGACCAGTGGTCGCGCCTGGGCCAGGCGCCGGACGCCGGTATCACGGTGCAGACGCACCACATCGCGATGGTGCTGGCCGAGCAGGGCTTCGGCCCGGCCATCATCGATTCCTTCACCGCGCGCGCCAGCCGCAGCGAGACGCTGCACGTGCGCACGCTGCTGCCCGAGGTGCCGGTGGAGGTGCGCGCGCTGCTGCCGCAGGCGCAAGGCGTATCGAAGCCGGTGGCGGATTTCGTCGCCGCGTTCCGTGCGGTGACGGCCGCGGACGCCTGATCGTCAGCGCGCCGGGGCGAACGGCGACCGCGCGATCGGCGCCGCCTGGCCGCTCATCATGGACGTCAGCAGCGCCGCGCTGCCGCAGGCCAGTGTCAGCCCGAGCGCGCCATGGCCGGCGTTGAGCCACACGCCGGGCCAGCGCGTCGGCCCCACCAGCGGCCGGCCGCCCGGCGTGGCGGGCCGCAGGCCGACCCAGGGCTGGGGATCGTCGAAGCGGCAGGCGCCGGGAAAGGTCTCGCGCACCGCCTGGCACAGCGCCTCGATGCGGCGCGGGTCAACGCGGCGCTCGGGCCCGCACAGTTCGGCGAAACCGGCCACCCGCAACTGTTCGCCCAGCCGCGCATAGACCAGCTTGCGGCCCTGGTCGGTGACGCTGGCCCGCGGCGCGGCGGCGCTCTCGGCGATCGGCAGCGTGATGCTGTAGCCGCGGATCGGCTCGATCGGCGGCGCCCAGCCCCAGGGGCGCAAGAGGGACTCGGTGGCGGGACCGGCGGCCATCACCACGTGGTCGACGTCCACGGCTGCGCCGGGCGGGCCCGCGCCATCGGCCGCCGGGCCGGCGAGTTGCAGGCGCAGGCCGGCGCCGCCGCGCCGTTCCATCGCCCGCACCGTGGTGTCGAAGCGCAGCTCTGCGCCACTGGCCTGCACCAGCGATTGCGCGAGGCGCGCGGGGTCGATGACCTCTTCGCTGGGCGTCCAGACGCCGAAGGCGATGGGCCCGCCGCCGCCGGCGGCCAGCGCCGGCTCCAGCGCGATGCATTCATCGGCCTCGACGAGGCGCTGCTCGCACCCGAGTTCACGCTGCCAGGCCAGCTGGCGTTCCACGCCGGCGCGTGCGCCGGGCTTGCGGTAGACCACCAGCTTGCCCGGTCGCGCATGCAGGCCCTGCCCGGCCATGCCGGGCTGCTCGTCGAACCAGCGGTTCAGGGTGTCGCGGCTCAGCGCCGACAGCGACAGCAGCGCCGCGGTGGTGCGGCGCACCTGCGGCCAGCGGCAGGCCGCAACGAAGGCGGCCAGCCAGCGCAGGTGCGCCAGCTCGGGCCGCGGGCGCCAGCGCAGCGGGCTGTCCGCCGACAGCAGCCAGCCCGGCAGCGCGCGCAACGCATCGGGCGTCGCCAGCGGTTCGACGTAGCTGTAGCTCAGCTGGGCGCCGTTGGCGCGGCTTTCGCCTTGGCCGGGTGCGGAACGGGCGTCGATCAGCGTGACGGCCCAGCCCTCGCGCGACAGCGCGTAGGCGGTGGCCGCGCCGACGATGCCGGCGCCGACCACGGCAACGGCCGGGTGAGCGCTGCCGCGGCCGCCGGAGCGGCCGGGAGTCGGGTTCGTGTCCATCGGAGAAGGGTCAGCCCGCCGGCGGCGGCGTCCGGCGGGCCAGCGACCAGGCCACGGCCTGGCGCGCCAGCGCCTCGGTGGCGTCGATCACCGGCACCGGCGGCGGCGTGGGGGCGTCGGCGCGCAGCACCAGCGGGATCTCGGTGCAGCCCAGCACCAGCGCCTGCGCGCCGCGCCGCACCAGCGCCGCGGCGGCCGCGTGCAGCAACCGATGGCCTTCGGCCAGGTCGCCCGCCTTCACCGCGGTGATGCCGGGCATCACCAGGTCCAGCATCTCGGCCGCGGTGGGCATCAGCCACTGCAGGCCGCTGCCGGCGGGCGTGCGGTTGGTGTACAGGCCCGAAGCCAGCGTGGCATCGGTGGCCAGCAGGCCAATGCGCGTGATGGATGCGCCGGCGCCGGCCAGCGCGGTGCACTCGGCCAGCGCGGCATCGACCAGGTGCAGCATCGGCAGGCCCAGCGCGGGCTGCAGTTCGTCGAACCACAGGTGGGCGGTGTTGCAGGGCACCACCACCAGGCCGGCACCGGCATCGGCCAGGCGGCGGCCGCTGGCCACCATCGCGGGCAGCGGGGATTCGCCCTCGCCCCGGAAGGCCGCCGTGCGGTCGGGCACCTGCGGGATCGAGCTGACGACGACGGGCACGTGCTCCTGGTCCGATTGCGCGGGCGTGGCCCGCAGCATCTTCTGCATGAAGTCGATCGTCGCCAGCGGCCCCATGCCGCCGAGCACGCCGACGACGTTGCCCGTGTCCATCACCGCGTGGGCCCTGCCGTGGTCCATCACATCGCCGGCTTGTCCGACAAGCCCTTCATGTTGTCGCGCAGTTCCTTGCTCATCGGCGCGTTCAGGTTGATGCCCTTGGGCGGGATCGGCGACTGGAACCACTTCTTGTAGAGCGTCTCGAATTCGCCGCTCTTCATCATCGCGGCCAGCGTGTCGTCGACCAGCTTCTTGAAGCCCGCGTCGTCCTTGCGCAGCATGATGGCGTAGGGCTCCACCTGGATCGGGTCGCCGACCACCGCGAATTCAGCCGGGTTGGCGGCGCTGGCCTTCAGGCCGTACAGCAGGATGTCGTCCATGCCGAAGGCCTCGGCCCGGTCCTGCTGCACCATCAGTGCCGACTCCGAATGGTCCTTGGCGGCCAGCAGCTCGAAACCGAGGTTTTGCTCGGCGTTGAGCTTGCGCAGGATCTGGTAGTTGGTGGTGCCGGTGGTGGAGACGACCTTCTTGCCTTTCAGGTCGGCCAGCGACTTCACCGGCGAGTTCGCCTTCACGAGGAAGCGGGTGCCGGTGTAGAAGTAGTTGGTGGCGAAGGCCACCTGCTTGGCGCGGTCGCTGTTGTTGGTGGTGGAGCCGCACTCGATGTCGATGGTGCCGTTGACCAGCAGCGGGATGCGGTTCTGCGAGGTCACCGACTGCGTCTGCACCTTCAGGTCGTTGCGGCCGGTGGCCTTCCTGGCCTCGGCGACGATGCGCTGGCAGATCTCCCAGCCAAAGCCGGTGGGCTGCGCATCACCGCCCAGGTACGAGAACGGGATCGATGATTCGCGGTAGGCGACGGTGATGGTGCCGCTGGACTTGATCTTGTCCAGCGTGGCCGGCTGCTGCGCCTGTGCCGGGACGAGCGCCAGGAAGGCCAGGGAAGCGAGAACCGGTCGGAGGCAGGCGCGCATGCGGAAATCCTTTCGGGTTGGCGGGAGGGCTGGGCTGGATGCTAGGCCGGCACCCCGCTGCCGCGCGATCGAGATTGTCCCGAAGGGCATAAGCCGTTCTTATGGCTGGCGCGCCGCCTGTCGCGGCGGTGACGCCGCGGCCGCGCGCCGAGCCGCTAGCATCGATGCGCCGGCATCCCGCCGGCACACGTCTTCAGGGCGGGGTGGAACTCCCCACCGGCGGTAGGCCGTGCACCGGATCCTCGATCCGCCGCGGCGAGCCCGCGAGCGCCCGGACCGCCTTGCATGGGGTCCGGGGTCAGCAGACCTGGTCAGATGCCAGGGCCGACGGTCCGGGACCGGCTGATGCCGGTCCCCACAGTCCGGATGAAAGAAGACGTGCCGCCGCATGGGCGCCAGACGGCCGGGCTTTGTCCGGTCGCGCGGCGCCCGCGCGGTTGCGCGCCCTGGAAGCGTTTTTCGCCACGTTGTCGACGAGGAGCGTTTCGATGAACCCGACCCTTTCCCATTCCCCTTCCCATTCCGCCGCCACGCCGGCCGGCTCCGGTGCCTCGGAGCCGCCGCTCGATCCCGCGCGGCGCTGGCAGCAGGTGATCGCCACCTTGCGCGCCGGCCGGCCGGTCATCCTGCTGGACGATGCCGACCGCGAGAACGAGGCCGACCTGATCGTCGCCGCCGAGCTGATCGACGAGGCGACCATGGCCCTGCTGATCCGCGAGTGCTCCGGCATCGTCTGCCTGTGCCTGGAGGACGACGCGGTGCGGCGCCTGCAGCTGCCGCCGATGGTGGCCGTCAACGGCAGCCGCCACGGCACCGCCTTCACCGTCTCGATCGAGGCGCGTGAAGGCGTGTCGACCGGCGTCAGCGCCGCCGACCGGGTGACGACGGTGCGTGCGGCGCTGGCAGGCGGCCCGGGCCGGCTGGTGAGCCCGGGTCACGTCTTTCCGCTGCGGGCCGCACCCGGCGGCCTGCGCGCGCGGCGTGGCCACACCGAAGGCTCGGTCGAGCTGTGCCGCCTGGCCGGGCTGCAGCCGGCCGCCGTGCTGTGCGAGCTGATGAACCCGGACGGCACGATGATGCGCGGCGCGCAGGTGGCGCAGTTCGCGCGCACGCACGGCCTGCCGGTGCTGAGCATCGACGAGGTGGCGGCCTTGCTGGTGCCGCCCTGCGGCGACCGCGCGCTGCCGGGCTGAGCCCCGGTGCGTGCAGGCGCTGCGGCCCGGCCGCAGCGCCTCGGACACCCGCGCGCTGCGGCCTGGGCCGCGGCGCCTCGCCACTCAAGCGGTGCGGTCGATCCGCACCGCCAGCACCACCGAGGTGTGCGTCTTGGTCACGCCGTCGAGCTCGCCGATCTCGTCGAGCAGCGCATCCAGGCGCGCGGTGCTCTCGGCGCGCAGCAGCGCGATGTAGTCGAAGGCGCCGCTGACCGAGCTGAGCTGCCGCAGCTCGGGAATCTTCTGCAGGCGCCGGATCACGTCGCGCGCAGCCTTGGGCTCCAGCGTGATGCCGACGTGGGCCTGCACCTGCGGCCGCTCGTCGTCCGCGCCCAGGCGCACCGTGTAGCCGACGATCACGCCGTCGCGTTCCAGCCTGGCCAGCCGGGCGACCACCGTGGTGCGGGCGATGCCGAGCTTGCGCGCCAGGTTGGCGGTGCTCTCGCGGGCATTGGCCTGCAGCAGCGCGACCAGCGCGCGATCGGTGGCGTCCAAAGGCATTCCGTCATTCTCGACTGACGGATCGTCGGAATCATCCGGATTTACGACGAACTCGCGCTTTCTTTCGTCACCACCGGTTCCTAGACTGCGCGGACTCGCCTCGAGGTGAACCGGCCCCGGCCGGGCGCCTTGAATCCCCTTGGGGGCGGGCCAGGCTGGCCCGGCCCTGGGGTACACCTCTCGGAAGGAATCGCACCATGCGCATCGCCCTGCTCGGCGCCGGACACATCGGCCAGACCATTGCCCGCCTGCTCGGCGATACCGGCGACTACCAGGTCACCGTGATCGACAAGAACGCCCAGGCGCTCCAGCGCATCGCCGGCCTCGGCATCACCACCGCATGCATCGACACCGAGGACAAGGCCGCGCTATCTGTCAAATTACGCGGCCACGACACGGTCGTCAACGCCCTGCCCTACCACCTGGCCATCAGCACCGCGCACCTCGCGCTGGAAGCGGGCTGCCACTACTTCGACCTGACCGAGGACGTCGCCGCCACCAAGGAGATCCAGCGCATCGCCGAGGGTGCGAAGACCGCCTTCATGCCGCAGTGCGGCCTGGCACCCGGCTTCATCGGCATCGTGGCGCACCACCTGGCCAAGAGCTTCGACACGCTGCACGACGTGAAGATGCGTGTCGGCGCCCTGCCGGCCTTCCCGACCAATGCGCTGAAGTACAACCTGACCTGGAGCGTCGACGGGCTGATCAACGAGTACTGCCATCCGTGTGAAGCCATCCACGACGGCGAGCTGATCAACGCGCTGCCGCTGGAAGGGCTGGAGCACTTCTCGCTGGACGGCACCGAGTACGAGGCCTTCAACACCTCGGGCGGCCTGGGCACGCTGTGCGAGACGCTGCAGGGCAAGGTGCACAACCTCGACTACAAGACCGTGCGCTACCCCGGCCACCGCGACCTGATGATGTTCCTGCTCGGCGACCTGCAGCTGAAGGGCGACCAGGAGCTGCTGAAGGGCATCATGCGCCGCTCGATGCCGGCCACGATGCAGGACGTGGTGCTGGTCTTCGTGACCGTCTCCGGCATGAAGAACGGCTCGTTGCTGCAGGAGGTCTTCGCCCGCAAGATCTTTGCCGACCGCAACGAGGCGCAGCCGCTGTCGGCCATCCAGATCACCACCGCCGCCGGCATCTGCGCCGCGGTGGATTTGTTCCGTGAGGGCAAGCTCCCGGCCAGCGGCTTCATCCGGCAGGAGCAGGTAGAGTTGCCCGCCTTCCTGGCCAACCGCTTCGGCAGCGCCTATCAGCAGTCGCGCCAGGTCGAAAGCATTTCCTGATCCCACTGCAGCCGCCGCGCCCGCCCGGGCCACGAGCCCCAGGGCCACCGCGGCGCTGAAGATCCCACCCGCGAGGCTTACCCGATGTCCAGTCCGCAACACCTGCTCGCCGCACTCGGCGTTCCCGCCGCCGCGTTCGCCGACGGCGCCTTGGTCGCCCGTTCCCCGATCGACGGCTCGACGATGGGCCGCGTGGCCGACGCCGGCCCCGCCGCGATGAAGGCCGCCATCGAGCGCGCGCAGGCGGCGTTCCTGGCCTGGCGCAACGTGCCCGCGCCGCGCCGCGGCGAGCTGGTGCGCCTCTTCGGCGACGAGCTGCGCGCACACAAGACGGACCTGGCCGCGCTGGTGACGCTGGAGGCCGGCAAGGTCACCAGCGAGGGCGAAGGCGAAGTGCAGGAAATGATCGACATCTGCGACTTCGCGGTCGGCTTGTCCAGGCAACTGCACGGCCTGACCATCGCGAGCGAGCGCCCCGGCCACCGCATGATGGAGCAGTGGCATCCGCTGGGCGTCGTCGGCGTCATCTCGGCCTTCAACTTCCCCGTGGCGGTGTGGGCCTGGAATGCCGCGCTGGCGCTGGTCTGCGGCGACTCGGTGGTGTGGAAGCCGTCGGAGAAGACGCCGCTGACGGCACTGGCGACGCAGGCGCTGTTCGAGCGCGCGGTGAAGCGCTTCGGCGCCGAAGCGCCCGAGCACCTGAGCCAAGTGCTCAACGGCGGCGCCGCCACCGGTGAAGCGCTGGTCGACCACCCGCTGGTGGCGCTGGTCTCCGCCACCGGCTCCACCCGCATGGGCCGCGCGGTGGGCCCGCGCGTGGCGGCGCGCTTCGGCCGCTGCCTGCTGGAGTTGGGCGGCAACAACGCCATCATCGTCACGCCCTCGGCCGACCTGGACCTGGCGGTGCGCGGCATCCTCTTCGGTGCCTACGGCACAGCCGGCCAACGCTGCACGACGACGCGCCGCGTCATCGTCCACAGCAGCATCCACGACGAGCTGGTGTCGCGCCTGGAGCGCGCACGCCAGAGCCTGAAGATCGGCGACCCGCGCGAAGCCGGCGTGCTGATCGGCCCGCTGGTCGACCAGGCCGCGTTCGACGGCATGCAGCGCGCGCTGGAGCAGGCCCGTGAACAAGGCGGCCAGGTCAGCGGCGGCGAACGGGTCCTCGCGGACGCTCAGCCTGCCGCCTATTACGTGACGCCGGCGCTGGTGCAGATGCCCGCGCAGACCGCCGTCGTCTGCCACGAGACCTTCGCGCCCATCCTCTACACACTGCGCTACGAGTCCTTCGACGACGCCATCGCGCTGCAGAACGCCGTGCCGCAAGGCCTGTCGTCGGCCATCTTCACGAACGACCTGCGCGAGGCCGAGACCTTCCTGTCCGCCCGCGGCTCGGATTGCGGCATCGCCAACGTCAACATCGGCACCTCGGGCGCGGAGATCGGCGGCGCTTTCGGCGGCGAGAAGGAGACCGGCGGCGGCCGCGAATCGGGCTCGGACAGCTGGCGCGCCTACATGCGCCGCGCCACCAACACGGTCAACTACTCGCGCGCGCTGCCGCTGGCGCAGGGCGTCAAGTTCGACGTGTGACGGCGGCTCGAGTGGCGGATGCTCCGAACGTGCTGATCATTGCGGGGCCTCACGGTGCCGGCAAGACGACATTCGCGCGCGAGTTTTTGCCGAACGAGGCTGGATGTCGACGTTCGTGAATGCCGACCTGATGGCGGCCGGCCTGGCGCCCTTCGCGCCATCGTCATCAGCCGCGATGGCATCGTGGAGCAGATCGCACCTGACGTGGCCCTGAGCTTGCCCGCATCGCCTCCGCGCACTCAGCAATCCGGCGTCACGACGAAGTGACCGTCCGGGCCTGACGGGCCAGCTCGCGTCCCACGCCCGCTTAAGATCCGCGCCGGCGCCGGCCGCATCAAGCGTTTCTGAAGCAGTCGATTCATCGCCTGGCATCGGAGCTGCGGGGCTTCCCCGCGGCAGTTCCCATCAGTTGTTCATCTCGGCGCGCCATCGCAACCGCGCTGGCGCGCAGGGCAGATAGCGCCTCACCCGCAGGTTGGTCGGCCGGCGCCACCGTTTGCACGCCATGCCGACCGCTGCCCTCACCTACCGCCGCTGGGTTGCTCGATCGATCGCCCGCGCGCTGCTGGCCGATGCCGAGCAGCCTGGCGCGCGTGTGCCGCACGCGCTGCAGGCCCGCGCCGCGGCGGTGCTGGGCGAGCGGCCGGCCTGGCTGGCCGATTTGGTCGCCGCGCTGGGCCCGCCGGACCCCTGGCGGCACGACGTGGACGCGCTGGCTGCGCGCATCGAGGCCGAGCACGTCTTCGGCACCGCTTTCGCCGACGGCGCCGCACCTCGCGTGCGGCGGCTCATCTTGCGCCCGCCGCTGCTGGGCCGGCTGCCGCTGGGGCTGGAGTCGCTCGAGCGACCGCCGCTGACGGGCGCCGCCGACCTCGCGCAGTGGCTCGGCCTGCCGGTCGAACGGCTGCTCTGGCTGGGCTCGGACACCGGCCACTGGCGCCGGCCGGAAGGCCCGCGCCCGGCACCCACGCAGCACTACCGCCAGCGCCTTTGCCCCAAGCCGGGCGGCGGCCTGCGGCTGCTGGAGATCCCGAAGGCCGAGCTCAAGCGCGTGCAGCGCCGCCTGCTCGACGGCCTGCTGACACCCGTGCCGACGCACGAAGCCGCCCACGGCTATGTCGCCGGCCGCTCGGCCGTCACGCACGCCGCGTCGCACACCGGTCGGGCGGTGCTGCTGCGCTTCGACCTGCAGGACTTCTTCAACAGCATCCCCGCCGCGCGCATCCACGCGTTGTGGCGCACGCTGGGCTATCCCGCCGGCGTCGCCCGGCTGCTGACGGCGCTGTGCACCACGCGCACGCCCGCCGCGGTGCGAGAACGCCTGCAGGACGACGGCGGCCTCGACCGCCTGGCCGCCATGCGCCTGGCCGAGCGCCACCTGCCGCAGGGCGCGCCCACGTCGCCGGCGCTCGCCAACCTCTGCTGCTTCCGGCTCGACCTGCGGCTGGCCGGCCTGGCGCGGCGCTTTGACGCGCACTACACGCGTTATGCCGACGACCTGGTTTTTTCCGGCCCGGTCTCGCTGCGGGGCAATGCGCGGGCGCTGGGCGCCTGGGTCGGCGCCATCGCCGAGGCCGAGGGCTTCCGTCTCCAGGCGCGCAAGACGGCCTGCATACCGGACCACCGGCGCCAGGTGGTCGGCGGCATCGTCGTCAACGACCGGCCCAACCTGCCACGCGACGCCTTCGACCGCCTCAAGGCGCGCTTGCACCGTTGCGCGACGCGCGGCGTGCGGCCCGACGACGACGCTGCCACGCTGCGCGGCCAGATCGGCTGGGTGGTTCAGCTGAACGCCGCGCGTGCCGAGAAACTGCGGGGCTGGTATGACCGGATCGACTGGACCCGCCGCGCGACAGATGGCTGATCACGTGCTCACCGAACGCGCGCTGAACCGCGCGCTGCTGGCGCGCCAGATGCTGCTGGCCCGCGCCCCCATCGGCCTGGCCGCCGCGGTGGAACGCCTGGCGGGCCTGCAGTCGCAGTCGCCGAACCCACCGTACATCGGCCTGTGGAGTCGCCTCGCCCGCTTCGAGCGCAGCATGCTCGAACGCGCCTTGGCGCAACGCCGCCTGGTGCGCCTGGCGCTGATGCGCTCGACACTGCACCTGGTAACGGCACGCGATGCGCTGGCCTGGCGGCCGCTGCTGTCCATCGTCGGCATGCGCGGCCTGCAGGCCAGCCGCGGCAGGTTGCTGCAGGGCCTGGACCTGGGCGAGGTCGCGGCGCGTGCGGCCGCACTGCTGGCCGAGCAGCCGCTCAACTCGTGGCAGCTCGGGCAGGCGCTGGCCGCCCACTGGCCCGGTCGTGGGCCCGACGCGCTGGCCCAGGTGGCGCGCGCCCACCTGCCCTTGGCGCAGCTGCCGCCGGCAGGGCGCTGGAACGAGTTCCGCAGCGCACCGCTGGGCGTGCTGACCGACTGGCTGCGGCAGCCGCTGGACGGCAGCGCGACGCTGGACGCGCTGATTTGGCGCTATCTCGCCGCCTTCGGTCCGGCCGGACCGAAGGATGCGCAGGTCTGGTCCGGCGTGGGCGGGCTGGCGCCGGTCTTCGAACGGCTGCGGCCGCGCCTGAAGGTGTTCCGCGACGAGGCCGGCCGCGAGCTGTTCGACCTGCCGCGCGCGCCGCGCCCGGCGCCCGGCACGCCCGCGCCGATCCGCTTCCTGCCCGAGTGGGACAACCTGCTGCTGTCGCACGCCGACAGGAGCCGGGTGATGGCGGCCGCGCACAAGGACCGGATCTTCAGCGTCAACGGAATCATCCGCGCGACGGTGCTGCTGGACGGCTTCGTGCACGCCACCTGGCGCGTCGATGTCGCCAACGGTGCCGCCAGGCTGCGGGTCGCGCCGCTGTGCGATGGTTTCTCGCGCGCGCAGCAGCGTGAGCTGGAGGACGAAGGCCGCCGCCTGCTGGCCTTCATCGAACCGGGTGCCCGCGCAGAGGTGGTGCTGCAGCAGGATTGACGGCCCCGGTGCCACTCGGCGCCGCGGACGCTTTTCACAATGTGGACGAAGCCGATGTTCCTGCGGCCGAAACGCCCTGAAACCGGCACAAATACGCCGCGCCGGTTTCTACATTGCCCCTCCCGGCCTCGGGTTTCCCCGTACCCGCCGGTTCACTACACAGACTCAGGAGATCGAAGGTGTCCTTGCATTCCCTGTTCGCGCGCAGTGCCTGCGCGCTCGTCCTGGCGCTCGGTTCGGCGCTGGCCCTGGCCCAGGCGCCCGCCGCCAAGCCGCGCGTGGTCGTGCTGGCCACCGGCGGCACCATCGCCGGTGCCGGCGCCACCGTCGCCAACAGTGCCACCTACCAGGCCGCCAAGGTGCCGGTCGACAAGCTGATCGCGGGCGTGCCCGAGCTGGCCGACGTGGCCCAGGTGCGCGGCGAGCAGGTGTTCCAGATCGCCAGCGAGAGCTTCACCAACGACAAGCTGGTGACGCTGGGCAAGCGGGTGTCCGCGCTGCTGAAGGACGAGGCGGTCGACGGCATCGTCATCACGCACGGCACCGACACGCTGGAGGAAACCTCGTTCTTCCTGAACCTGGTCGTGCGCAGCGACAAGCCGGTGGTGGTGGTGGGCTCGATGCGCCCGGGCACCGCGATGTCGGCCGACGGCATGCTGAACCTGTACAACGCCGTGGTGCTGGCCGGCAGCCCGGCAGCGCGCGGCAAGGGCGTGCTGGTGGCGATGAACGACGAGATCCACAGCGGCCGCGACGTGGCCAAGCGCATCAACATCAAGACCAATGCCTTCAACAGCCAGTGGGGTCCGCTGGGCATGGTGGTGGAAGGCAAGACCTACTGGTTCCGCCTGCCGGCCAAGCGCCACACGTCGGGCAGCGAGTTCGACATCGACAAGATCGACGCGCTGCCGGAAGTGCAGGTCGTCTACGGCTCGGGGAACATGTCGCTGGAGCAGTACCAGGCGGTGCAGCGCGCCGGCGCCAAGGCGGTGGTGCATGCCGGTACCGGCAATGGCTCCGTCGCGAACTACGCGGTCGACGCCCTGCGCGGCCTGCGTTCGGCTGGCATCCACGTGATCCGCTCGTCGCGCGTGGGCGATGGCTTCGTGCTGCGCAACTCCGAGCAGCCGGACGACAAGTACGACTGGGTGGTGGCGCACGACCACAACCCCCAGAAGGCGAAGATCCTGGCGGCCGTGGCGCTGACGAAGACCACCGATCCCAAGGAACTGCAGCGGATCTTCTGGGAATACTGATCCCCATGAATCGCCGCTGGGACCGTGGACACACGGCGTCCACGCGCAGCGCGCCGACGTCGCCGACGAGCTGGTGCGTGACCACGCGCACCGGCATGACATCGGAAAGGAGCGGCCAGGATTGCAATGCGAGTCATCCCACTTGATCCCCGGCTGCCTCCGGCCGGCCAGGGGCGGTTCTCCTGGAGGGACTGGCCCCGCGCTCGTCCGCGAGTTGTCCTCGCCGCGGCGTGAGATACCGCACGCCAGCCTCTGGGCTCCAACGCGCAGACGTTGATTTCCCGAGGCCGATGCCGATGCATCGGTCTCAGTCAACCGTTCAGCCCACATGCGCCCATTTCAAGCCACCTGCCTTTCGACCGCCGCCGCTACGCTCTTCATGGGCGGAGCCGCCTTCGCGCAAGCGCCGGCTGCCATTCCTCCCACGCTGACCAAGGTCGCCGCCAGCGGCACCCTCGTCGTCGGCTACCGGGACAGCTCTGCGCCCTTCAGCTACATCGTCGGCGGGAAGCCTGTCGGCTTTTCCATCGACCTGTGCGGCCGGGTGATCGATGCCGTGAAGGCCAGGCTGAAAAAGCCGGACCTGAAGGTGCAGATGGAAGCGGTGACGTCCAACTCCCGCATCCCCGCGATGGCGAACGGGACCATCGACCTGGAATGCGGTTCGACCACGAACAACAAGCAGCGCCACGAGTTCGTGGACTTCACGGTCAACACCTTTTACACCGGCACGCGGCTGCTGGTGAAGAAGAGCTCGGGCATCAAGAGCTGGGCCGACATCAAAGGCAAGCGCGCCACCAGCACCAGTGGCACGACCAACCTGGTGGTGCTTCGCAAGTACAACGCCGACCACCAGCTCAACATGCAGGCGGTGGTCGCCAAGACCGACGTCGAGGCGCTCGAGCAGGTGGACACTGGCAAGGCCGACGCCTACGCCATGGACGACATCCTGCTGTACGGCTTCGCCGCCAACTCGAAGAACCCGGCCGAGTGGGCGATCGTCGGCGAACCGCAGCAGGTGGAGCCCTACGCGCTGATGCTGCGCAAGGATGACCCCGCCTTCAAGAAGCTGGCCGACGAGACGCTGATCGAGATGATGCGCAACGGCGAGTTCGAAAAGCTCTACAAGAAGTGGTTCCTCTCGCCCACGCCACCCAACAACGTCAACTACAACGTGCCGATGAGCGACGCGCTGAAGCAGAACCTGAAGGCGCCGAGCGACCGGCCGGCGTCCTGAGCCGGCGCGGACGGCCAGCCGCTCGGCCGTCTTGAGCGGCTGGACCGCGTTGCTCCATTGCGGCTGGCGGCCGGTCGCTTCATCCGCAGCCAGCCTTCAGGCCAGCTCGGACCGCCTCGCCTCGAGCGCCTCGCGCACGACCGGCAGCAGCGATTCCGCCGCGCCGGCGTCCACCGCGGCGAACAAGGCCTGCCGCATCCGCGGCTCCCAAAACCTGCGGATGTGCGTGGCCACGCCCTCCACGGCTTCCGCCCGATCAGGCATCGCCTGGAAGAACTCGCCGATGCGGTTCGCCATGTGGATCAGGTTGTCGACGTCCATTTCATTGCCCTGACGCGAGCAGCCCCAGCCGCTCGGGAAAACTGTAGGCCACCAGGTCGTCGCCCCGCACGAAGCCGGCCAGTGCCAGGCCGGCCTCCGTGGCGACATCAACGGCCAACGCCGTCGGTGCCGAGACCGCGGCCAGCACGCCGGCCCCGGCGATCACCGCCTTCTGCACCATCTCGAAACTGGCCCGGCTGGTGATGCACAGGAAGCCTTGGCGCGCATCGATACCAGAATGCACCATCGCGCCGATGACCTTGTCCAGCGCGTTGTGCCGGCCAACGTCTTCGCGTGACAGGACGATGGAGCCGTCCAGCGCGCACCATGCCGCCGCGTGCGTCGCGCCGCTGAGCTGCTGCAGCGCCTGGTGCTCGCGCAGGGCGCGCTGCGCCGCCGCCAGGGCGGCCGCCGGCACCGTCACGGCAGGGGCGCGTGGCAGCAGCCGCCGCACCTGCTGCAGGCTGTCTGTGCCGCACAACCCGCAACCGGTGCGGCCAGCCAGCGTGCGGCGTGCTTCCTTGAGGCGCCATTCGCAGGCCGACGAGACATCCAGTCGCAGCTCGATGCCCTCCGCCACCGGCACAGCCTCGCAGCCGTACAACTCGGCCGCACTCGCGAGCAGTCCCTCGGTCAAGCCGAAGCCCAGCGCGAAGTCGTCGAGCGCCGACGGACTGGCCATCATCACCGCGTGCGAGATGCCGTTGAAGACCAGCGCCACCGGCACCTCCTCGGCCAGCCAATCGGCACGGCGCTGCACCGCCCCGGCGCGCAGCGAAGTCACCTCGGCAGCGCGCAGCGACGTGACCTCGGCAGCGCACTGCGCCGTCGCCTCCGCAGCGCGCGGCGCCGTCACGCCCGCGGCGCTCGGCTCCGCGGTGCGCCGGCCCGCCAGCGTCCTCTCGGTCACTTGCCGACCACTTCCGCCGCCCGCGCGCGTTCCAGCAGCGCCAGCTGCTCCTCGTTGAACTCCGCGTAGAGCTTCTGCCAGGTCGACAGCCCACCCGACCCGCCAGCCGCCGGCGCCTGCATCACCTTGCTCACCTGCACCGCCGTCACCTTGTACTCGGGGCAGTTGGTGGCCCAGTCGGAGCTGTCGGTGGTGATCACGTTGGCACCGGACTCGGGGAAGTGGAAGGTCGTGTAGACCACGCCCGGCTGCATGCGCTCACTGACGTCGGCGCGCAGCACGGTCTCACCCGCGCGGCTGGCGATGCCGACCCAGTCCCCGTCGCTGATGCCGCGCTCCTGCGCGTCATGCGGGTGGATCTCCAGCCGGTCTTCGTCGTGCCACTGGTTGTTGGCCGTGCGGCGCGTCTGCGCGCCGACGTTGTACTGGCTCAGGATGCGGCCGGTGGTCAGCAGCAGCGGGTACTTGCGCGTCACCTTCTCGTCGCTCGGCACGTACTGCGTGACGAAGAAGCGGCCCTTGCCCCGCACGAAGCGGTCCATGTGCATGATGGACGTGCCGGCCTCGTCGGTGCCGGCATGGCAGGGCCATTGCACGCTGCCCAGGCGCTCGATCTTCTCGTAGGTGACGCCGGCGAAGCTCGGTGTCAGCGCGGCGATCTCCCGCATGATCTCTTCGGGGTGCGCGTACTTCATCGGATAGCCCAGCGCGTTCGAGAGCTTGACCGTCACCTCCCAGTCGGCCAGGCCCGGCAGCGGCGGCATCACCTGGCGCACGCGGCTGATGCGGCGCTCGGCATTGGTGAAGGTGCCGTCCTTTTCCAGGAAGCTGCTGCCAGGCAACAGCACGTGCGCGAACTTGGCGGTCTCGTTCAGGAAGATGTCCTGCACGACGATGCACTCCATCGCCTCCAGCGCCGCGGACACGTGCTGGGTGTTGGGGTCGGACTGCGCGATGTCCTCGCCCTGGCAGTACAGGCCCTTGAAGCTGCCCGCCACCGCGGCGTCGAACATGTTCGGGATGCGCAGGCCCGGCTCCGGGCTGATCGGCACGCCCCAGGCGGCCTCGAACTGCGCGCGCACCGTCGTGTCCGAGACGTGGCGGTAGCCCGGCAGCTCGTGCGGAAAACTGCCCATGTCGCAGCTGCCCTGCACGTTGTTCTGGCCACGCAGCGGGTTCACGCCCACGCCTTCGCGGCCGACCATGCCGCAGGCCATCGCCAGGTTGGCGATGCCGATCACCATCGTCGAGCCTTGGGCATGCTCGGTGACGCCCAGGCCATAGTAGATGGCGGAGTTGGGGCCAGCCGCGTACATCCGCGCGGCGGCACGCACCTCGGCCGCCGGCACGCCGGTCTCCGCCTCGAAGGCCTCGGGTGAGTTCTCGGGCTTCGCGACGAAGGCGCGCCAGTCGTTGAAACTCTTGGTGTCGCAGCGCTCGGCGACGTAGGCCTCGTTCACCAGGCCCTCGGTGACGATCACGTGCGCCATCGCGGTGATCACCGCGACGTTGGTGCCGGGCTTCAGCGCCAGGTGGTGGTCGGCCTTGATGTGCGGGCTGTCGACCAGGTCGATGCGCCGCGGGTCCAGCACGATCAGGCGGGCGCCCTTCACGCGGCCGTCCGTGCGCAGCCGCCGCTTCATGCGCGACGCGAACACCGGGTGCGCATCCGTCGGGTTGGCGCCGATCACGACGATGACATCGGACTCTTCCACCGACTTGAAAGTCTGCGTGCCGGCCGAAGTGCCGAAGGTCTGCCCGAGGCCGTAGCCGGTGGGCGAATGGCAGACGCGGGCGCAGGTGTCGACGTTGTTGGTGCCGAAGGCCGCGCGCACCAGCTTCTGCACGAGGTAGGTCTCTTCGTTCGTGCAACGCGACGAGGTGATGCCGCCGATCGAGTCCTTGCCGTGCGTGGCCTGGATGCGCTTGAACTCGGACGCGGCGTAGTTGATCGCCTCGTCCCAGCTCACCTCCTGCCACGGGTCGCTGATCTTGCGGCGGATCATCGGCTTGGTGATGCGGTCCTTGTGCGTCGCGTAGCCCCAGGCGAAACGACCCTTGACGCAGGCGTGGCCCTCGTTGGCCTTGCCGTCTTTCCACGGCGTCATGCGCACGACCGTGTTGCCCTTCATCTCGGCCTTGAAGCCGCAGCCCACCCCGCAGTAGGCGCAGGTGGTGATGGCGCTGTGCTCGGGCAGGCCGAGTTCGATGACGCTCTTTTCCTGCAGCGTGGCGGTGGGGCAGGCCTGCACGCAGGCGCCGCAGCTGACACAGTCGCTGTCCATGAAGGGCTGGTCCTGGCCGGCCGAGACGTGCGATTCGAAGCCGCGGGCGCCGATGGTCAGCGCGAAGGTGCCTTGGGTTTCCTCGCAGGCGCGCACGCAGCGGCTGCAGACGATGCATTTGCCGGGATCGAACGCGAAATACGGGTTGGAGTTGTCGGCAGGCGCGTCGGTGTGGTGCTTGCCTTGAACGCCGTCGACCGCGGCGCCGGCGATGCCGTAGCGCACGGCGCGCAGGCCGGTGACGCCGGCCATGTCCTGCAGTTCGCAATCGCCATTGGCGGCGCAGGTCAGGCAATCGAGCGGGTGGTCGCTGATGTACAGCTCCATCACGCCCTTTCTGAGCTGCTGGAGCTTCGGGGTCTGGGTGCGGACGACCATGCCGTTTTCGGCCGGTGTCGTGCAGGACGCGGGGTAGCCGCGTCTGCCTTCGACTTCGACCAGGCAGAGGCGGCAGGAGCCGAAGGATTTCAGGCTGTCGGTGGCGCAGAGCTTGGGGATGGCGGTGCCGGCTGTTGCCGCGGCGCGCATCAGCGAGGTGCCTGCGGGGACCGTGATGGACTGGCCATCGATGTAGAGGGTTACTTGCTCGGTGGCCGCTGAGGGCGGCGTGCCGAAATCGATCTCTTGGTATTTGCTCATGGCTTGCTGCCTGTGTTCGCTGCGTTCGGCGTTTCCGCCCTGCCACCCGGCCGGGTCTCGCCCCGGCAGGCGAATTCTTTTTGGTAGACGCCAAAAGGAATCAAAAACGTCTTTGAACGTTCATGTACGCCGGGGCATGCCACCGCATTCGCCACGGTGTGTTCACCGCGGGAGAACTGAGAACAGATGCCGCCCCATCCGTGCACGGGCGTGGTGACGAGAGTGCACCGAGCACTCTGCATGGCCGAGCCGACCGCCGGGCGGACGCGCCTGCGGCGCTGCGCCACATTGGCCACGTCCGGCGCGATGGCAGCGTGGCGCTGCTGCTGGCCGGCTTGGACCCCGGCGCCCAACTGGTGCCCGCCGAAGGTTTCGCCAAGGCCTGCCAGGCCCATGCGCCCAGCTCCAACGTGCACCCGGTTTCGCCTTCTCAGAGTGCTCCGTGGCCCTGGTCCCGGCGCGCGTGCACGGATGGGGCAGCATTTCGTCTGCGTTCTCCGCCGGTGAACACACCGTGCCGAATGCGGTGGCATGCCCCGGCGTACATGAACGTTAGGCTCTCTTTCTTGGTTACTTCTTTCTGAGCCAGCAGAAAGAAGTGACTCGCCTGCCGGGGCGAGACCCGGCCGGGTGGCAGGACGGTAACCCTGAGCGCAGGGCACCCACGTCATCCGTGGAGCGGCACCCGGCAGGGCGGCCGTGGCAATGATTGAGAAAGAGCGCATCAGGCAGCATCCTTTTGCGGCACAGCCAACCCGAAATCCGCCGGATAGTGGTCCAGCGCCGACAACACCGGATAAGGCGTCATCCCGCCCATCGCGCACAAGCTGCCATGCAGCATCGTGTCGCACAGGTCCCGCAGCAGCACCACCTGCTGCAGGCGGTTCGACGAGCCACCGACGATGCGGTCGATCACCTCCACGCCGCGCGTCGAGCCGATGCGGCACGGCGTGCACTTGCCGCAACTCTCGACCGCGCAGAACTCCATCGCATAGCGCGCCAGCTTCGCCATGTCCGCCGTGTCGTCGTGCACCACGACCCCGCCATGGCCCAGCACCGCCCCCACCGCCGCATACGCCTCGTAGTCCAGCGGCAGGTCCCATTGCGATTCCGGCACGTAGCTGCCCAGCGGGCCGCCGACCTGGATCGCCTTCACCCGCCGGCCGCTGCGCGTGCCGCCGCCGAAACCGAACACCAGTTCACGCAGCGTCGCGCCGAAGGGCAACTCCACCAAGCCGCCGAAGCGCACGTTGCCCGCCAGCTGGAATGGCAGGGTGCCGCGCGAACGCCCGACGCCGAACGCCTGGTACGCCGCCGGCCCATCGGCCAGGATCATCGGCACGCTGGCGAAGCTGATGACGTTGTTGATGACCGTCGGCTGGCCGAACAAGCCTTCCAGCGCCGGCAGCGGCGGCTTCGCGCGCACCATGCCGCGCTTGCCCTCCAGGCTCTCGAGCAGCGCCGTTTCCTCGCCGCACACATAAGAGCCAGCACCGAGCCGGCATTCCAGTTCGAAGCGCCGCCCGCTGCCGAGCACATCAGCGCCTAGGATTCCGGCCGCCGAGGCACGTGCCACCGCCTCGTTCATCGCCGCGAATGCATGTGGGTACTCGGACCGGATGTAGACGTAGCCCTGCGTCGCTCCCACCGCCAGCCCCGCGATCACCATGCCCTCGATCAGCGTGTACGGATCGCCTTCCATCAGCATGCGGTCGCTGAAGGTGCCGGAATCGCCTTCGTCGGCATTGCAGACGATGTACTTCTGCGTCGCCGCGGCGCCGAGCACCGTCTTCCACTTGATGCCGGTCGGAAAACCCGCGCCGCCGCGGCCGCGCAGTCCGCTGTCGATCACCTGCTGCACGATGGCCGCGCCGCCGCCCGTCCCTTCGGCGATGGCCAGCGCGCGCCTCAGCCCCGCCCAGCCACCATGCGCCTCGTAGTCCGCCAAGGACAGCGGATCGATCACACCGACGCGCGCGAAGCTGACGCGCTGCTGACGCGCGAAGTACGGAATCGCCTCCGTGGGGCCCAGGCACAGCGGATGCGCGGCCCCCTGCAGGCAGCCGGCGTCGAGCAGGCCTTCGATGTCCTCGACCGCCACCGGACCGTAGGCAATGCGGCCGCCCGGCGTCGCCACCTCGAGCAGCGGTTCCAGCCAAGCCATGCCGCGCGAGCCGTTGCGCACCAGCTCGATCGCCGCACCGCGCGACTGGCAAGCCAGCCTCAGCGCGTCCGCGACCTCATCGGCCCCCACCGCCAGCGCGGACGCATCACGCGGCAGGTAAACCTTCACGGCGCTCACGACCCGGCCTCCATCGCGGCCACCAGCCGCTGCAATTTCTCCGGCGTCACGCGCGCATGCACGCGTTCGTCGATCTGCATCGCCGGCGACTGCGCGCACAGCCCCAGGCAGTACACCGGCTCCAGCGTCACCGCGCCATCGGCCCGCGTGGCACCACCCTCGCAGCCCAGCGCCTGCTGCGCCGCGTTCCACAGCGCGTCGCCGCCGCAGGCCTGGCACGATTCGGCCCGGCACACCTGCACCACGTGGCGGCCGGCAGGCTGGGCGCGGAAGTGGTGGTAGTAGCCGATGACGCCGTGCACCTCGGCGCGCGACAGGCTCAAGCCCGCTGCGATGGCCGGCACCGCCGAAGCGGGTATGTGGCCCAGCGCGTGCTGCACCGCATGCAGCAGCGGCAGCAAAGCGCCGGGGCGGTCGCGGTGCTCGGCAATCAACTCGGCAACCACGGCGGCGTGGTTGTCGGGCGCCGGACCGGCGGTGTCGGGAGGCTGGTTCTTCATCGGTGGACGAGGCAGCTGGCGGGGCTTGGATGGGGCATGCTCGCGCAGCCGCCCCGGAAACTCAATATGCGCGCCGCCGCGCACGCCATATGAAGCGCGGCACCTAAGGACCAACCCGATGACGCACATCTCGATCAAGCCGGTCTGGACCATCCAGCATCACGACGGGGTCGCGCTGCCGCCGCGGCTGATCGAGCTGCTGGTGCAGGTGCAGGCCCACGGCAGCCTGCTGGCGGCATCGCAGCAACTGGGCTTGTCGTACCGCCATGCCTGGGACCTGGTGCGCCAGGGCGAGGCGCAATTCGGCCGCGCCCTGCTGCACATGGAGCGCGGCCGCGGCTCCACGCTGTCGCCGCTGGGCGAGAAGCTGGCCTGGGCCGACCAGCGCATCACCGCGCGGCTGAAGCCGGCGCTGGAGTCGCTGGCATCCGAGTTGGCGACGGAGATCGAACGCGCCGGCGCCGGCCTGGGCCCCTCGCTGCGCGTGCATGCCAGCCACGGCTTCGCGATCGAGAAGCTGATCGCCCGCCTGGCGCAGGACGGACAACGCGTCGAGCTGACCTACGGCAGCAGCACCGCATCGGCCGCCGCGCTGCACGACGGCGCCTGCGACGCCGCCGGCTTCCACATCCCCGAAGGCCCGATGCAGGCCGCCGCGCTGGCCCACTACGGCCGCTGGCTGGCGGGCGAAGACTTCACGGTGATCGACATCGCCCAGCGCCGCCAGGGGCTGATGGTGGCCGCCGGCAACCCGAAGAAGATCTACGGCCTGGCCGACCTGGCACGCGCCGGCGTGCGCTTCATCAACCGCCAGGCCGGCTCGGGCACGCGCTTCCTGCTGGACGGCCTGCTCGCGGCCGAAGGCATCGCCAGCGACCACATCGCCGGCTACGAGCACGGCGAATACACCCACGCCGCCGTGGCCGCCTACGTCGCCAGCGGCATGGCCGACGTGGGCTTCGGCCTGGAGCCGCCGGCACGGCAGTTCAAGCTGGACTTCCTGCCGCTGGCGCGCGAACGTTACTTCCTGCTGTGCCGCACGGCGCTGGCCGGCGGTCCCGGCTTCGCCGCGGTGCTGCAGGCGCTGAACGATCCGGCCTTCCGCGCTGAACTCGACGCCCTGCCCGGCTATGACGCCTCGATCGCCGGCCGCGTGACGCGGCTGGCCAGCGCCTTTTGAACCCGCGCTCCGTCAGGCCGCCTCGGTGACCCGCCGCCGCAGGCGCCAGCCCAGCACCGCCAGGCCGAGGCCGAGCGAGGCCCAGGTCGCCGGCTCCGGCACCGCCGCGGCAAAGCGGTAGACGTTGCCGTTCAGCCCCATCACGTACAGGTTGCCCGCCGCGTCCTCGCCGAAGGCGCTGAGCGTGAAGCCGCCGAAGGGCGTGCCCAGCTCCGCCGTGCGGTCCATGAAGCTGCCGACCGCGCCGCCGGTCTCGCGCAGCGAAAAGATCTTGCCGGAGTTGAAGTCGCCGAAGAAGTAGGTGCCGTCCAGGCCCGCTTCGCCGCTGCCGCGGTAGACATAACCTCCAATGACCGTGCCACCCATGTCGCCATGAGCGTAGTCGTAGATCGGGTCGGTGGCATTGGCGGGCGCCGGGTCGCTGACGTTGGGGTTGTCGATCGAGCCCTCGCGCGCGCGCCAGCCGTAGTTGCGCCCGCCGGCGGTGCCGGCGGCCTCGAAGTCCAGCTCTTCGCGCAGGCCCTGGCCGACGTCGGCAATCCAGAAGTCCCCCGTGCCGCGGTCGAAGCTGTTGCGATAGGGATTGCGCAGGCCGTAGGCCCAGATCTCGTCGTTGCCGGCCACGCCGACGAAGGGATTGCCCGCCGGGATGGTGTAGCCGCCACCCGGCTGCGGCGTGATGCGCAGCATCTTGCCGAGGTTGCTCGCCAGGTTCTGCGCATTGCCGTTCGGGTCGTTGGCGCTGCCGCCGTCACCGGTGGCGATGTAGAGGTTGTTGCCGTCGCCCGGGCGGAAGCCGATCCAGCCGGCCTTGTGGTTCGACAGGCCCGCCGGCTGCGTGATCGAGATGATGGTCTTGGCCGAGGCCGGGTCCGCCGTGTTCGACGACGCCGAGGGCGCGGTGTAGGCCGCGACCACCGTGTTCTTCGTCGTCTTGTCGATGTAGTTGACGTAGAAGCGGCCGTTGCCCGCGAAATTCGGGTCGAACGCCAGGCCCAGCAGTCCGCGTTCCCCTTCCGCATCGACCAGGCCGCTGATGTCCAGGTAGGTGCTGCTGGCGCCGTTGTTCATCACCTGGATGCGGCCGGCCTTCTCGACGATGAAGAGGCGGGAGTCGCCGGGCGGGGCCGCCAGCGCCACCGGTTCGCTGAAGCCGGAGCCGATCAGCACGGTGCTCAGGGCGTGGGCGTTGGGCAGCGCGGCGCACAGCGCCAGGCCCGCGGTGAAGAAGGCGCGCATGACGGTCCTTTGTTCTTGCTGTGAACGGTCGCAAGCGTCCGCTGGCGCGGCAAAACCTCGTCGTGTGCAGGCGTGGCGAAGCGTGACCGACGGTGTCCGCAGCCTCGGCGCTTCAGCGTTCCCCGGGCCGGTAGGGCTTCATCAGCGCCTGCGGATAGGCCGCGCGCCGCGCTACCAGCACCAGCGCGACGATGGCCATGGCGTAAGGCAGCATCAGGTACAGCTGGTACGGCAGCTGCAGCCCGAGGACGCCGCCGCCGGCCTGCTGCAGGCGCAGTTGCAAGGCGTCGAAAAACGCGAACAGCAGTGCGCCCAGCAGCGCCTTGCCCGGCCGCCACGAGGCGAACACCACCAGCGCCACGCAGACCCAGCCGCGGCCGTTGACCATGTTGAAGTAGAAGGCGTTGAAGGCGGACAGGGTCAGGAAGGCGCCGGCCACGCCCATCACAGCCGAGCCGGCGACGATGGCGCCGGTGCGCAGGCGCCGCACGCCCAAGCCCTGGCCTTCGGCCGCCGCCGGGTTCTCGCCGACCATGCGCCAAGCCAGGCCCAGCGGCGTGCGGTACAGCAGCCATGCGGTGAAGGGCACCAGCAGCAGCGCCAGCAGCGTCAGCGCGGTCTGCGCGTTCAGCACCGGCACGGGCAGCCAGGCCATCGGCTGGAAAGGCTGGATCGTGGGCGGGCTGTCGACCTTCGGGAAACTGACGCGGTACGCATAACTTGCAAGAGACGTGGCCAACAGCGTGATGCCGAGGCCCGAGACATGCTGCGAAAGGTTCAACCCCACCGTCAGCAGCGCATGCAGCAGGCCGAGCAGCGCCCCGGCCGCCGCTGCTGCCAGCACGCCGCCCCACAGGCCCGCGCCCTGGTACGCCGCGAGCCAGCCGACGAAGGCGCCGGCGACCATGATCCCCTCGATGCCCAGGTTGAGCACGCCGGCGCGTTCGCACAGGAGCACGCCCAGCGTGCCCAGGATCAGCGGCGTCGCGATGCGCAGCACCGCGACCCAGAACGGCGCGCCGGCCAGCAGGTCGAGCAACTCGCTGCCCATCAGCCCACCTTTCCCGCGCGACGCTCGAACAGCACCCAGCGGTACTGCGTCAGCAGCGTCGCGACCAGCACGGCGATCAGGCTGACGGCGACGATCACGTCGGCGATGTAGGTCGGCACGCCGACCGCGCGGCTCATGCTGTCGGCGCCCACCAGGATGCCGGCGACGAACACTGCCGCCGCCACCACGCCCAGCGGGTGCAGGCCCGCCAGCATCGCGACGACGATGCCCGAGTAGCCGTAGCCGGGCGACATGTCGAGCGTGACGTAGCCGGCGCGGCCCGCCACCTCCACCGCCCCGGCCAGGCCCGCCAGCGCGCCCGACAGCAGCGCCACCAGCACGCCGGTGCGCGGCACGGCCAGGCCGGCGAAGGCGGCCGCGCGTGCATTGGCCCCGACGGCGCGGATCTGGAAGCCCAGCGTCGTGCGCGCCAACAGCCCCCACAGCAGTACGGCCAGCACCAGCGCCCACAGCAGGCCGGTGTGCACGCGGCTGCGCTCGATCAGCTTGCCCAGCTGCAGGCCATCCTGGATCGCCACGCTCTGCGGCCAGCCCAAGGCGGTCGGGTCCTTCATTGCGCCGTCCAGCAGCGCCGAGACGGCCAGCAGCACGATGAAGTTCAGGAGCAGCGTGGTCACCACCTCGTCGACCCCGAGCTTGAGCTTCATCAGCGCCGGGCCCAGCAGCAGCAAGGCGCCGACCAATGCCGCGGCCGCCATCATCAGCGGGAACAGCAGCCAGGGCGACGCATCGAAGCCGGTGCCGCCATGCAAGCCGCCGATGGCCACCGCGGCCAGCGCGCCACCGTAGAGCTGGCCTTCGCCGCCGATGTTGTAGAGCCGCGCCCGGAAAGCCACCGCCGCTGCCAGGCCGGTGAGGATGATGGGTGTGGCGCGCGTCAGCGTCTCCGTCCATGCGAAGCGCGAGCCGAAACCACCTTCTAGCAACAGCCAATAGGCGCGTCCCACTGGCGCGCCGGCCCAGGCCACCAGCAGCGCGGCGACGGCCAGCGTGAAGGCCAGCGCGCCGACCGGCGCTGCCACCAGCATCAGGCGCGACGGGCTGCTGCGCCGTTCAAGCCGCATGCGCGCCTCCGCCCGCCATCGCCAGGCCGATGGCCTGCAACGTCCAGCGCGCTGCCGGCCGCGCCGGGCTCAAGCTGCCCTGGTGCATCACCGCGATGCGATCGGCCAGCGCGAAGATCTCGTCCAGGTCCTCGCTGATCAGCAGCAGCGCGGCGCCGCCGGCGCAGGCGTCCAGCAGCTGCTGGTGAACGAAGGCGACCGCACCGACGTCCAGTCCCCAGGTGGGCTGGTCGGCGACGATCAGCCGGGTCGGCGCCGTCCGCGCGCCCGGTGGACCGTCCATCAGCGCGCGGCCGAGGATCAGCTTCTGCATGTTGCCGCCGGACAGCGCGCGCGTCGTGGTTGAGACGCCGGCGGCCTCGGTGCCGCGCACGCCGAAGCGCTTGACCAGCCGCTCCGCGAACGCGCGCGCCGCGCCGCGCTGCACGATGCCGTGCCGCGCGAAGGGCGGATCGGCATGGCGCTCCAGCACCGCGTTTTCCCACAGCGGCAGGTCGCCGATGACGCCGACGGCCTGGCGGTCCTCGGGAATGCGCGCGACGCCGGCGCGCACCCAGGCGCGCGGCCGGGCGGGCAGCGCCGCGCCATTCACCATGAGCGTCCCGGCATCGGGCGCGACCAGGCCGTGCAGCAGGTCCGCCAAGGCCTGCTGGCCGTTGCCCGCGACGCCGGCGACCGCGACCACCTCGCCGGCGCGCAGGTCGAGGCTGATGCGGTCCAGCTGCGGCCGCGCGCCGCGGCCGCGCACCGTCACCTCGCGCAGCGAGCACACCACGTCGGGCGCGGCCAGCTGCGTGCGCCGCGAGGGTTCCGGCACGCTGCGGCCGACCATCGCCTGGGCCAGCTGCGCCTTGGTGGCGCCCGCCGCGGGCAGCTGCGCCACCAGGCGCCCGCTGCGCAGCACGGCGATGCGCTGCGCGATGGCCAGCACCTCGTCGAGCTTGTGGCTGATGAAGATCACCGCCAGGCCTTGGCCGACCAGCTGCTTCAGCGTGGCGAAGAGCGCCTGGCTTTCCTGCGGGGTCAGCACGGCGGTGGGTTCGTCGAGGATCAAGAGGCGCGCGCCGGCGCGGCGGCCGATGGGCACCAGCACCTTCAGGATCTCGACGCGCTGGCGTTCCCCGACGGAGAGCTCGCCGACCCGCGCGTCGGGGTCGACCTGCAGGCCGTAGCGGCTTGCCGTTTCCAGCAGGCGTGCGCGGGCCTCGGCGCGGCGGGTGAAAGGCTGCCACAGCGGTTCGGCGCCGATCAGCACGTTGTCGAGCACGCTCAGGTTGTCGGCCAGCGTGAAGTGCTGGTGGACCATGCCGACGCCGGCTTTCAGCGAGGCCTGCGTGTCGCCTGGGGGGAGTGGCTTGCCATCGATCTGGATGGTGCCGGCGTCGGCGCGGTAGTGGCCGAACAGGATCGACACCAGCGTGCTCTTGCCGGCGCCGTTCTCGCCGAGCAGGGCGAGGACTTCTCCCCGGCGGAGGTCGAGGGTGATGTCGTCGTTGGCCTTCAGTGGGCCGAAGTGCTTGGTGATGCCGGCGACGCGCAACAGCGGAGGGCCGTCGGCGGTGATGGCAGCTGCCGTCATGGCTTGGTGATGGCACGTTGGCCGCTGCGTTTGGGATTTACTTCCTGCCATGCGGCTGGGTCTCGCCCCGGGGGCGGGGATGCGTCTCGGCTGCGTTCGAATGCGGTGCACTGCCACGCGGCCGGGTCTCGCCCCGGCAGGCGAGATCCTTTTGGTGGACGCCAAAAGGACCCAAAAACGTCTTCCAAACGTCCATGTGCGCCAGGGCGTGCCACGGCATTCGACACGGTGTGTTCACCTGCTGGCGGCACTGAGACGTAAGGCTGCCCCATCCGTGCACGGCCGCCGTGACGGGAGTGCACGGAGCACTCTGGATGACCGAGGCGAAGTACCGCTGCGCCAGCACCATCGCGCCTGGAAATCCCGCAAGATGCGCAGCCATTCCACACTGCGTGGCGCTGCGCGCCCCGTGCAGGCTTTCGCCCCTCCAGAGTGCCCCGTGGTCCAAGCCCCGGCGCACGTGCACGGATGGAGCAGTATTTCTGTTCAGTCCTCCGGCGGCGAACACACCGTGTCGGATGACTCTGCACGCCACCGTGAGCATGAACGTTCAAAAGACGTTTCTGGGTCCTTTTGGCGTCCACCAAAAGGACCTCGCCTGCCGGGGCGAGACCCGGCCGGGTGGCAGTGGCACGGCGCACCGCAAAGCCACCCCGCAAGCCCGAACGCAAGTGCGTGGCAGCTGCAAACACCCGACCGCAGCTCATGCCCCGGCCGGCGGCACAGGCCGCTTCGACTTGTCGTTAGGATCGGCCATCCACGCCTGCAAGGCCCCCACCCGCGCATGCTGCGGCGCCAAAGCCACGAAGCGTGAATACGCCTGCAGGGCCTTGGCATCCTGGCCTGCCGCCAGCAAGGCATCCCCCAGGTTCAGATGGGCCAAGGCCCGGCTGCCGTCCATCGCGATGGCCTGCTCGAACCACCGCGCCGCCTCCACCGGCTTCTGCCGCTTGAAGTACACGAACCCGAGGTTGTTGGCCGCCAGCGCGAACTTCGGCTGCAGCTTCAAGGCCTCGGTGAACGCGGCTTCCGCCTCGTCGTACCGGCGCTCGCGGTACAGCGCCAAGCCCCGGTCGTTGGCCCGCTGCGCCGCCACGCGCGGCGGCAGCTTGGCATCCACCGCCGCCGTCAGCTTCGTCTCGCCGCCATCGAGATTGCGCACCACCACCTGCACCGCACTCGCCGCCCCAGCGGGCGCCGCGGCCGCCGGCACCTGCGCCGCCGCCTGCGCGTCATCCAGCCGTTTCGCGAAGCGGCTCGCCGCCGCATCCAGCTGGCGCGAATCGCCGCTCAAGGCCTCGCGCTCGGACGGCAGCTCGAAGATGAATTCGCCGCCCGCCGACCCCGGCAGGCTGCCGAATGCCGGCGTCTGCCGCGCGATGCTCGCCACCGTCGGCGCGATGTAGGCGGCCAGCTCGGTGCCGGTGATCACGCCGTCGCCGTTCAGGTCGGCCTTGCCGCCCAGCGCCTGCAACAGCGTCCAAGTGAAGACCGAATGCCCGCCCGGCCCGTCGTCCGCCACCTGCTGGTCGGCGCCGCCGGCGGTGATCATCTGCCGGCCGATGCGGCGCGCGTTGTCGGCCAGGAAACGCGCGCTGCCCTCGGCGCTGCCGCCGGCGCGCGTCAGCCCCAGGCCGGAATAACACGCATCGACGATGAAGAGCACGTGCTTGGCGGCGATCGCCTCGGCCACCTCCTGCAGCTGCGGCATCGCGATCGCATCGGACGCAAAGTCGTTCAGCGGCGCGTCCACCGGCATCACGTAGCCGACGTCGCGGCCGCTGGCCAACTTGCGCGTGGCGCCGTGGCCGGCGAAGAAGACCAGCACGCGATCGTCGCGCTTCACGCGCTTGGCATCGGCCAGCTTGTCGTTCAGCGCACGCAGGATGTTGGCGCGCGTCGCCTCGCCGTCCAGCAGCAGCGTGACGTTCTCGGCCCGGAAACCCAGGCGCTGCACCAGTTGCTCCTGCACGCCGCGCGCATCCTTCACCGCGTGCTGCAGCTTCGGCCATTGCGCGTACTGGTCGATGCCGATCACCAGCGCATGGCTGTCGCGGTACAGGCCGCCTTCGGCCGCCGCCAGGGCCGCGGTATCCGACGGCGTGGCCTTGGGCGTGCTGACCACGAACTGGCCGTCGCGCCAGGTGGCGAAGCGGTAGCCCTCGGCCACCAGCTGGTCCAGCACCAGCGGCAGCGCCTGCACCGTGCGGCCCTGGATGTCGTGGAACAGGATGACGCCGCGCTGCAGCTTGGCGGTCTCGTGCAGCACGCGCTCGGCGATGGATTTCGGCACCGGGTCGGCCCAGTCCATCGAGTCGATGTTCCACATCATCGAGCGCAGCTTCAGCGCCTCCACCGCCTGCAGCGCGCCGGCGTTGCGAGCGCCATACGGAAAGCGGAACAGCGCCGACGGCGTGCGGCCCGCCGCATCGAGCAGGGCCTCGGTGTGGGCGGCCTCGGTGCGCACGGCGTCGCCGCTCATCTTGGCCAATAGGCCGTGGCTGAAGCTGTGGTTGGCCAGCTGGTGGCCGGCCTGCAGCACGCGCCTGGCCACCGCCGCCTGCGCGCCCAGCTTCGGTGCGCCCTTGTCGTCCACCGTGCCCAGGTTTCGGCCCAGGTGGAAGAAGATGGCCGGCGCCTGGTAGCGCGCCAGGATCTCGAGGATCTCGTCGGTGTAGCGCGGGTGCGGGCCATCGTCGAAGGTGAGCACCACGGTCTTCGGCGGCAGCGAGCTGCCGAAGACTTCGCGGCCATCGGCATCGCGACCTCGCATCGCGGCGGGCTTGGTCGGCGCGGATGCCTTGCCGGACGGCTCGGCAGGCTCGGCCGGCGCCTCGGTGTAGGGCACGACGGTGCCGAAGTCCTTCAGGATCTGCTCGCGCGTGTACAGCTTCTGCAGCTTCGCGAGGTAGTCGCTCCACTTCTCGCGCTTGAGCTCGATGCCGCGCTGCGCGAAGCGGCCGAACACGTCCTTCAGCTCGCGGTCGTAGGCCTGCTCCACCTCGGCCAGCACCGCCAGGTCGTCGGCCGCGCGGCGCGCCAGCTTCAGCTGCGCCAGGGTCTGCGACTGGGCGTACTGCGCCTGCAGCCGCACCAGCACGTCCTTGAAGGCGAGGCGATCGGCGTCGAACCAGCCGGGCTCGGACTCGATGCGGTCGAACAAGGCCTCGACCGCGGCGATGCCGGCGGGCCCGGACGCGGCGGCGGCGCCCGCCACCAGCGCGTCGATGCGCTGCTGCTGCTCGTGGAACAGCATCTGGCCGACGGCGGCCGCGGCGCGGCGTTCGGCCGCGGCCAAGTCGCGCTCGCCGGCCATCAGCACGATCATCTGGCGGTGGGCGGCCAGCACCGCGTCGGCGCGTTCACGCAGTTGCGTGCGCAATGCCGCGTCGGCCGAGACCGCGGCCGATGCCGCCGACGCACCCGCCGATGCGGCGGCCGCCGGCGCTTCGCCACGCCGGCATGCCGCCAGCCCCACCAGCGCCATGGCGGCCAGCGCCAGCGCGAACCCTCGTCCCACCATGCTCATGCGGGCGAGTATCGCCAAGCCCCTCGCGGCAGGCCGCTGCCGGAACCGCTCACTTCGCCGTCGGCTTCGGCTGGCTGTCGTCGATCTTGACCGTGAACGTGCCGTCGAGGATGGCCTTCTCCTTCGCGCGCACCTTGGCCATCAGCTCGGGCGGCACCTTCTTCTCGAAGGTGCCCAGGGGGCTGAGCTCGCTGCCGCGGGCCTTCATGTGGCTCAGCTTGCCGTAGTCCTCGGCCTTGAACTTGCCCGCCTTCACGGCCGCGATCGCGGCGTCGATGCTGGGCTCCATGTGCCACAGCGCCGAGGCGACCACCGTCTCCGGGTAGTCCTTCTGCGTGTTGATGACGTTGCCGATGGCCAGCACCTTGCGCTCCTTGGCCGCGTCGCTGACGCCGAAGCGCTCGGCGTACATCACGTCGGCGCCCTTGTCGATCATCGCGAAGGCGGCCTCCTTGGCCTTGGGCGGGTCGAACCAGCTGTTGATGAAGCTGATCGAGAACTCGGCCTTCGGGTTGACCTCCTTCGCGCCGGCGATGAAGGCGTTCATCAGCCGGTTGACCTCGGGGATCGGGTAGCCGCCGACCATGCCGATCTTGTTGGTCTTGGTCATGCCGCCGGCGATCATGCCGGTCAGGTAGGCCGGCTCCTGGATGTAGTTGTCGAACACCGCCAGGTTGGGCGCCTGCGGCTTGCCCGAGCTGCCGAGCAGGAAGGCGACCTTGGGGTAGTCCTTGGCCACCTTGCGTGCCGCGGCCTCCACCGCGAAGGCCTCGCCGACGATCAGCGCATGGCCCTTCTCGGCGTACTGGCGCATCACCCGCTCGTAATCGGCGTTGGCGACGTTCTCGCTGAAGACGTACTCGATGTCGCCGCGCGCCACGGCGGCCTTCAGCGCCTTGTCGATGCGGCTGACCCATTGCTGCTCGACCGGCACGGTGTAGATCGCGGCCACCTTCAGCCGCTGGGCCTGCGCCCGCGCCGAGGGGGCGGCTGCCAGCAGCGCGGCGCCGGCCAGCACGGCAGCGGCGGCGGCCACCAGGCTGCGGCGAGCGCGCAGCGCGGCGGGCGAGGCCAGGGGAACGGCAACAGCGCAAACAGCAGGGATCGGTCGGCGAAGGGTCATCAGGGCGCTCCTGGGCTGTGGTGGCGGCATTAGGCAAGGCCCATGCCAGGCGGTCAATGCGGCAAGCACTGACAGCGCCGCGTGGCACTGTCGAACAGGGGGGTTCGCAGGGCCCCGCTCGCTTCCTAGAATCCGCGCCGCCCCCGCCACCCAAGCCGGAGCAAGACCGACCGATCACACGCAACGGCCCAGGGAGGACCGATGGAATTTCAGGACACGATGCCGCTGGGCGAAGCCGCCCCGCCGTCCCGCCACGATGCGCCCGCCCCACCCCCCGCCCCCGCCCTGGCCAGCGGCGGCCGCACCGGCCCCCAGGGCCTGGCGATCGAATTCACCGGCACCGGCAGCGAGTACTTCCGCATCTGGATCGTCAACCTGCTGCTGACGATCGTCACGCTGGGCTTTTACTTTCCCTTCGCCAAGGCGCGCCGCCTGCGCTACTTCCACGGCAACACGCTGGTCGGCGGCCACGCGCTGGGCTTTCATGGCGACCCCTGGAAGATGCTGCGCGGCTACGTGCTGATGCTGGTGTTCGCCGGCGCCTACGCCGGTGCCGGGCACTTCTCGCCCATCGCGGGCGCAGTGGCCGCGGTGGCCTTTGCGCTGCTGTGGCCGGCGCTGTGGCAGTCGTCATTGCGCTTCCGGCTGGCCAACACCAGCTGGCGCGGCCTGCGGCTGCGCTTCAGCGGCTCGCTGGGCGGGGCCTATGCCGCGCTGCTGCCGCTGCTGCTGCCGGTGGCGGTCATCGTCGCCGCTGGCGCCATCAGCCAGAAGGAGGCGGCGGCGCCGACCAGCCGCGTGGAAGCGGCCGAGCGCGCGCAAGCGCCCGGTGCAGGCGCGTCCGGCGCAGCGGCAGCGGCGGAGAACGACGAAGCCGCCGAGGACGCGCCGGAGCTTGAAGAGGCCGAGGCCGGCAAGCCCACGCAGGCGCTGATCACCGGCCCGGCCGACTACGTGATCCTCGGCATGAGCGCCGTCCTGCTGCTGATGACGCCGTGGCTGCTGGCCCGCCTGAAGCGCTACCAGCACGGCCACTACCAGTTCGCGAACGAGACCTCGCGCCTGGATGCGCGGACCCGCTCGTTCTACGGCCTGATGCTGCGCACCATCGGCGTCAGCCTGATTCCGGTGGCGATGATCGGCGGCGCCTTCGCCCTGCTGTTCGGGGCGTTCAAGGCGGGCGGCACGGCCGGCATCGCGGGCGCCAGCGTGCTGGCCGGGCTGCTGATCCTCGCGGCCTACCTGCTGCTGCTGGTGCTCACGCAGTCGTACATGACGGCGCGCTCGCAGAACCTGGTCTGGGGCACCACCCGCTCCCACCGGCTGCGCTTCGCCAGCCGGCTCAAGGTGCGTTCGATGCTGGGGCTCATGCTGACCAACCTGCTGCTGACCGTGGTCACCTTCGGCCTGTACCGGCCCTTCGCCGCCGTCGCCACGGCCAAGCTGCGGCTGGAGGCGGTGTCGCTGGAGGCACACGGCGACGTCGAGCAGTGGACCGCCGGCGCCGCGCGCCGCGTCAACGACGCGTCGGGCGATGCTGCCGGCGATCTCTTCGGCATCGACGTCGGGCTGTGAACTCCACGGCCGCCGGCCCGCGCCTGGCCGCGCTGTACTTCGATGGGCACACCGCGCGCGCTCAGCCGGTGCTGCTGTGGGTGGACGCGGACACCCTGCATGTGGAAGGCGCCGGCACGGCGCTGCAGGTGCCCGTGCGCCGCGTCCAATGGCCCGAGCGCCAGCGCCATGGCGAGCGCCAGGCCCACCTGCCGGACGCGGGCCTGCTCAGCACCCCTGACGCCGCGGCCTGGGATGCCTGGGTGGCGGCCAGCCGCATCCAGCGCGACAGCCTGACCGTGCGCTGGATGCAAAGCTGGCGCGCCACGCTGGGCGCGCTGGTGCTCACCATCGCCGTGCTTGCGGCCGGCTACGTCTGGGGCCTGCCGGCTGCCGCCCGGCAGGTGGCCGCGCTGCTGCCGGAGCGGCTACACCAGCAGGTCGGCGACGCGGCCATGGAGACCTTCCGCGAGGACTGGCTGCTGCCCAGCAAGCTGCCGGCCGAACGCCAGGCGGCGCTGCGCGCGCAGTTCGAGCAGGCGGTGCGGCGCACGCCGGCCTTCGCCGGCGCCCCGGCGTGGACGCTGCACTTCCACGCCACGCCCAAGGGCGGCATGGGTCCCAACGCCTTCGCGCTGCCGGGCGGCCACATCGTCGTCACCGACGAGCTGGTGGAGCTGCTGAAAGACCGGCCGGACGTGCTGATCGGCGTGCTGGGCCATGAACTGGGCCACGTGCAGCACCAGCACGGCATGCGCTCGGTGGTGCAGGTGGGCGTGCTGTCGGCGGTGGCCGCGCTGGTCTTCGGCGACATCTCCACGCTGCTGAGCACGGCGCCGGTGCTGCTGGGCCATGCGGCCTATTCGCGCGAGTTCGAGCACGAGGCCGACCGTGCCGCAGCCCGCTTGATGCGCGCCAACGGCTGGGACCCGGCCGGCTTCGACGTGCTGTTCGAGCGCCTGCGCGACGAGCACGCGCGCCGGGGCAAAGGCAAGGGCCAGGACAAGCACGCGGACGGCAAGGACGGCGGGAAGAAGGACAAGGGCCAGGGCGAGGACGAAGGCTTCGAGCTGCCGATCGGCCTGTCGACCCACCCGCCCGACGCCGAGCGCGTGCGACGCATGCGGGAAGAAGCGGCGCGCTGACGGCGGCTGCGTCCGCCCGGACCGCCATCCGGACGCGGGCGGCCACAACCCGCCGTCTAAAATTCGCCGCTTCCCCCGCCCCACCCCACCCGGCCCGATCGGCCGCCGCACGGCGCTTCGCGCCCTGCCGCGCGGCCGGCTCGGCCTTGCTTCCCGAGTCCGCCCATGACGACGCTCTCCACCTTGTCCGCCCTGTCGCCGCTGGACGGCCGCTATTCAGCCAAGCTCAACGCGCTGCGCCCGCTGATGTCCGAATTCGGCCTGATGCAGCGGCGCGTGCAGGTGGAGGTGGAGTGGTTCATCGCCCTCGGCGACGCCGGCTTCGCCGAGTTCAAGCCGCTGGGCGAGGTGTCGCGCGGCTACCTGCGTTCGCTGGTGCTGCGCTTCTCCGAGGCCGATGCGCGCGCCATCAAGGACATCGAGAAGACCACCAACCACGACGTCAAGGCCGTCGAGTACTGGCTGAAGGCGCGCTTCAAGGGCCATGCCGACCTGGAAGCGGCGGCCGAGTTCGTGCACTTCGCCTGCACCAGCGAGGACATCAACAACACCAGCCACGCCTTGATGCTCAAGGCCGCGCGCGAGCAGGTGCTGCTGCCCGCGCTCGATGGCGTGATCCAGCGCCTGCGCACGATGGCGCACACGCTGGCCGCGCTGCCGATGCTCAGCCGCACGCACGGCCAGACCGCCAGCCCGACCACCGTCGGCAAGGAGATCGCCAACGTCGTCGCGCGGCTCGACCGCGCGCGCGAGCGCATCGCCGCCGTCGCGCTGCTGGCCAAGATGAACGGCGCGGTGGGCAACTACAACGCCCACCTGGCGGCCTACCCCGAGGTGGACTGGCCGGCCTTCAGCCGCAAGGTGGTCGAAGAGCGCCTGGGCCTGGCCTTCAACCCGTACACCATCCAGATCGAGCCGCACGACTACATGGCCGAGCTGTTCGATGCGGTGACCCGCTGCAACACCATCCTGATCGACTGGTCGCGCGACGTCTGGGGCTACATCTCGCTTGGCTTCTTCAAGCAGAAGCTGAAGGATGGCGAGGTCGGCTCGTCGACCATGCCGCACAAGGTCAACCCGATCGACTTCGAGAACGCGGAAGGCAACTTCGGCCTCGCCAACGCGCTGCTCGCCCACCTGAGCCAGAAGCTGCCGATCAGCCGCTGGCAGCGCGACCTGACCGATTCCACCGTGCTGCGCAACATGGGCGTGGCGCTGGGCTATGCGGTGCTGGCGCTCGATTCGCTGGCGCGCGGGCTGGACAAGCTGCAGGTCAATGAAGGCGCGCTGGCCGCCGACCTCGACAACGCCTGGGAAGTGATGGCCGAGGCCATCCAGACGGTGATGCGCCGCCACGGCCTGCCCGAGCCCTACGAGCAGCTGAAGAAGTTCACCCGCGGCCAGCCGATGACACGCGAGCTGATGCAGGGCTTCATCGAGGGCCTGGCCCTGCCCGCGGCCGACAAGGACCGGCTGCTGGCGATGACGCCGGCGGGCTACACCGGCCTGGCGGCGCCGCTGGCCGCGGGGATCTGAGTCCGCCGATGAGCTTCACCACCGTCCTCGCCGCCGCCGAACGCCGCCACGGCTCGATGCTCTGCGTCGGCCTCGACCCCGAGCCGTCCAAGTTCCCCGGCGGCTGGCAGGGCGACGCCACGCGCATCCACGACTTCTGCGCCGCCATCGTCGACGCCACCCGGGACCTGGTCTGCGCCTTCAAGCCGCAGATCGCCTACTTCGCCGCACACCGGGCCGAGGACCAGCTGGAGCGGCTGATGGCCCACATCCGCCGCGTGGCGCCCGAGGTGCCGGTGATCCTGGACGCCAAGCGCGGCGACATCGGCAGCACCGCCGAGCAGTACGCGCGCGAGGCCTTCGAGCGCTACCAGGCAGATGCGGTGACGCTCAGCCCCTTCATGGGCTTCGATTCGATCGAGCCGTACCTGAAGTACGACGGCAAGGGCCTGATCCTGCTGTGCCGCACCTCCAACCCCGGCGGCAGCGACCTGCAGGCGCAGCCGCTGGCCGATGGCAGCCTGCTGTACGAGCACGTCGCGAGGCTGGCCGCCGGCGCCTGGAACCGCGACGGCCGCCTGGGCCTCGTCGTCGGCGCCACCTTCCCGGCCGAGATCCAGCGCGTGCGTGAACTGGCGCCGACGCTGCCGCTGCTGATCCCCGGTGTCGGCGCGCAGGGCGGCGATGCCGAGGCCACGGTGCGTGCCGGCTGGCGCGGCACCGCGGCCGGGACCACCGGGCCGATCATCGTCAACTCCTCGCGCGCGGTGCTCTACGCCTCGGCCGGCGACGATTTCGCCAGTGCCGCCCGCGCGGCGGCCGCGGCGACGCGGCGCCAGCTGGCCGCCGCCAAACCGGGTTGAACGAAGCGGGCTGAGCGAAGCGGGCTGGGCGACCGCGCAGGACCGCACAAGCCCGGAGGGGCAGGCGCCGCGCAAGCTGAGACACTGTCCGGCCGAGGAGCACCGCCGTCCGTGCCGCCCGAGACCCAAGCCCACCAGGCCCTGCGGGCCGCCATCCTCAAGACCTTCTTCTACGCCGCGGCGGCCGCGGCGTTCATCGCCTGCCTGAACTACCTGCTGCGGCCGCCGCCGCTGCCGCTGGGTGTGCGTGCGTTGCTGCTGGGGGCCTACGCGGCCCTGGGCGCCGGCAGCCTGGCGGCCACGCGGCTGAACGGCCGCCAGGGCCAGCGCGCGATGCTGGCGGTGGCCCTGGGCGCGGTGGCGGTGGTGGGCTCGTCGGCGCTGATCAACGGCAGCGGCATCAGCGCGCCGGGCATGGTGTTCCTGGTGCTGCTGGTGTGCCTGGCCGCGGTGGTCGCCGACGGCCCGGCGGGGCTGCTTGCGGCGGTCGCCGCGATCGCCGTGGCGACACTGCTGGCGGTGGCCGAGTGGGCGGGCATGGTGCCCGACTGGCATGCCCGCGGCATGCCGCCGCTGCCGGGGCGCTTCGTCGTGCTGGTGGCGGCCTTCGCCATCAGCGCCGCCGCCGGCCACCTCGTGCGGCGGCTGGTGCGCGCCCATGGCCACGCGGCGGACGAGCGCGAACGCCGCTTCCAGGGCCTGCTGGGCATCGCCGCCTCCGCCTATTGGGAAACCGACGAGACCCTGCGCCTGGCGCACGTGTCGCAGCGCAGTGCCGGCGGGCAGTTCGTGCCGGTGGCCGCGCTGCCGCGGCGGCCGCCGTGGGAGCAGCCGGAGCTGCGCTTCGACGACGCGCTGCTGGACATGCTGCGCGCCGACATGGAAGCGCGCGAGGCCTTCCGCGACGTCGAGCTGCACTGGCAGCCGCCGGGCGCCGGCCACCTGCGCTACCTGCTGGCCAGCGGTGACCCGCGCTTCGACGCCGACGGCCGCTTCCTCGGCTACTGGGGCGTCGCACGCGACGTCACCGCCGAGCGCCGCGCGCGCGAGGTACTGCGGGCCACCGAACAGCGCTACGAGGCGCTGCTGTCGCAGGTGGTGTCGATGAGCCCGGACGTCATCACGCTGACCGACCTCTCGACCGGCCGCTACGAGATGGTCAATGCCAGCTTCTGCCGCCTCACCGGCTACCAGGCCTCGGAGGTCGTCGGCCGCACCGCGCTGGAGATCGGCATCTGGCGCTCGGTGGAAGACCGACAGCGGCTGACGCAGGCGCTGGCGCAGCAGGACTCGGTGCAGGACGTGCCGATCGACTTCGTCGCGCGCGACGGCCGCATCGTGCCGCTGCTGGTGTCCGCCGCACGCTTCGCGCGCGACGGCCGGGCCTTCCTCGTCATCAATGCGCGCGACATCACCGAAAGCAGCCGCACCCGGCTGGAGCGCGAGGCCATCCTGGACAACGCCTCGGTCGGCATCGCCTTCACCCGCGAGCGCAACTTCGTGATGGTCAACCCGCACTTCGAGCAGATGTACGGCTGGCCACCCGGCGCGCTGGTGGGCCAGCCCGGCCGCGTGGTGTGGCCCAGCGACGAGGCCTACGCGGAGCTCGGCCAGGCGGTGGGCCCGCAGTTGCGCCAGGGCGAGCAGGTGGAGTTCGAGCGCACGGCGATGCGGCGCGACGGCAGCACCTTCATCGTGCGCATGCGCGCCAAGGCCATCGACCCGAACGCACCGGGCGAGAACGGCACCATCTGGATCGCCGAGGACGTGACCACCCAGCGCCAGGCCGAGGCCGCGCTGTCCCGCGCCCGCGACGAGGCCGAGGCCGCCAACCGCGCCAAGAGCGCCTTCCTCGCCAACACCAGCCACGAGATCCGCACGCCGCTGAACGGCCTGGTCGGCCTGGCCCGGCTGGCGCGCATGCCGGGCATCGACCCGGGCCGGCTGCACCAGTACCTGGAGCAGATCGGCGCCAGCGCCGAGACGCTGTCGGCCATCATCTCGGACATCCTCGACCTGTCGAAGATCGAGGCCGGCCGGCTCGAAGTGGAGGCCGCGCCCTTCGACCTGCCCGAGCTGCTGCACTCCCTGCAGCAGGCCTACGAGGCGCTGGCCGACAGCCGCGGCCTCACGTTCGAGGTCGACATCGACCCCCGGCTGCCGCCGATCGTGCGCGGCGATGCGCTGCGCGTGCGGCAGATCCTGGCCAACTTCCTGCACAACGCGCTGAAGTTCACCGCCCGCGGCACGCTGCGCCTGGTGGTGCGGCGGCTGCTGCCCGGCGATGGTCGGCCGCCGTGCGCCGACGCCCCCGCGCCGGCAGCGTTGGACGGCACCGCCACGGGCACGGCCGGGACTGGGACTGGGACTGGCAACAGCATGCTGGACCTGCACGGCCTGGAGGACTGGGTCCGCTTCGAGGTGCACGACAGCGGCGTCGGCATCGACGCGGCGACGCAGGCGCGCCTGTTCAAGCCCTTCACGCAGGCCGACGAATCGATCACCCGCCGCTTCGGCGGCACCGGCCTGGGCCTGTCGATTTGCCGCGAGCTGGCGGAGCTGATGGGCGGGCAGGTGGGCGTCAGCAGCGTGCCGGGCCAGGGCAGCTGCTTCCATGCCGAGCTGCCGCTGCCGGCGGTGGACGCGCTGGAGGCCAGCAGTGCGCACGGCGCGCTCGAGCACGACCCGCTGCGCGGCGCGCGTGTGCTGGTGGTGGAGGACAACGCCGTCAACATGATGATCGGCGTCGCGATGCTGGAGCAGTGGGGCGTCGAGGTGACGCAGGCCGCCGACGGCCCGCAGGCACTCGCTGCGGTCGAACGCGCCGCCCGCGCCGGCCAGCCTTTCGACGCCGTGCTGATGGACGTGCAGATGCCCGGCATGAGCGGCTACGAAGCCACGCGCCTCCTGCGCACCCGCTGGTCGCTGCTGCAGCTGCCCATCGTCGCGTTGACGGCCGCGGCCCTGACGTCCGAGCGCGAGCGCGCGACCGAGATCGGCATGAACGACTTCCTGACCAAGCCGATCGACGCGAACAAGCTGCGCACCACGCTGCAGCGGGTGCTGGTGGCGGGGGAGCTGGCGCAGGCGCCGGAGGGGCCGTAGCGCCAGCGCACCACCGCCGGCGGCTCGGCCCGGCGCGATACAAATTCTTACTCGCTGGCCGCTAAACAAATCCCGAAATCTTTGGATGTATTGGTTGAACGCCGGCCGCTGCCCAAGCCGCAGCGGCCCAACCGATCATCAACAAAGCAGGCACCCAACGGGCTGCCGCGGGGGAGGAAAGCATGGTTGCGATCGTCAGCGGCAACGCGCTGGGGCTGAGCCTGGGTTCACTGGCCACGTTGGGGCAGCAGGGGTCGAACGGCTCAGCCACGACCGGACGCAATGGCGAATTGGCCTACGTGAACGCCGCCACGGGCAACTTGGTTCTTCAGGACAAGGACGAGTTGCTGGTGGGACGTGGGTTGTCCACCGAGGCGCTGCGCACCTACAACAGCCGCGGCCTGATGAGCGACGACAACGGCGACAACTGGTCGGTGGGCATCTACGCCCAGCAACTGCGGCTGGAGGGCAGCTATGGCGGCGCAGGCAGCGCCTTCATTCGCACCGCGCGCGACGGGGCCCAGGCCCGCTACGCCTTCGACGCGACGCTCGAGCGCTACATCACGACCGACGGTGGCGGTGCCCACGACACCATCACGCTCGGCATCGAGGACGACCGCTGGGTCTGGATCGACGGCAGCACCGGACTGGAAGAGCGGTACGACAGGCTGAGCGGCCGGCTGGAACGCGCCACGGAACGCAACGGCGCATTCCTGCACTACGGCTACGACGCCGCGGGGCGACTGGAATTCGTCTCGGTCAACGGCACCGAGGCAACGCACTACGACTACGAGGGCGACCTGCTGCGGCAGGTGCGAACCGTCACCGATGGCGCCGAGGGCGAAGTGACCCAGACCCGCGTGCGCTACACGTACGACGCCCTGCGACGGCTGGCTTCTGTCACGGTGGACCTGACGCCCGAAGACAACTCGGTCGCCGATGGCGTCGACATGTACTGGACGGTCTACGGCTACGACGGCGACAGCAAGCGCATCGCCAGCGTGACCCAAAAGGACGGCACGGGCCTCGCGTTCAAATACGACGACGCCGGGCGCGTGAGGCTGGTGACCGATGCATTGGGACAAAGCACGGAGTTCAGCTACAAGGCCGGCGGCCGCACGGAGGTCACCAGCCCTCTGGGGCTGAAGACCTGGTACGACCATGATGCGCAGGGGCGCTTGCTCGCCATCACGTCGCTCACGGGCACGAGAGCGCTCGAGGTCTCGTACTTCGCGTACAACACCGCAGGCGACGTTATCCGCGTGACCGATGGCACGGGCCGGTCCGTGCACTACGAGTACGACGAGCGGGGCAATCAGAGGCTCCAGCGCGACGACCTCGGCAACACCATCGCGCGCACCTTCGACGCCCGGAACCAGCTGATCACGGAAACCCTGTATGTCGGCAGCGACCCGGATGGGGGCGGCCCCTCGTCCGCAAGCACGCCGCTGACGACACGCCACGTCTACGACGCCGCAGGCAAGCACCGGCTGCGTTTCGTGATAAGCGCCGAAGGGCGCGTCACCGAGCATGTCTACGACGGCGCCGGCCAGCGCACCGCCACGATCGCCTACACCGGGGCCGCCTATCCGATCGAGGGCTGGTCGCCGACCGCCGTACCAACTGAAGCGCAGGTGGACAGCTGGGCCCGCGCCGAGCGGCCCAAGCGCCAGATGATGCGCACCGACATGGCCTACGACGCCCGAGGCCAGCTGCAGCGCACGACGGTCTTCAATGCCGTGTCGACGTCCGGCGAGGGCCTGTCCGACGGCAAGCAATCGATCACGCACCATGTCTTCGACGCACAAGGACTGCTGCGGAAAACGATTGCGCCGGGCGCTCGCACGACGTCGTACGCCTACGACGGGCTGGGGCGATTGACCGCGGCAACCGATGCCCTCAGGGTCACCACGCTGACGATCTACGACGACGCCAGCAACCAGACCCGCATCAAGCACGACAACGGCCTGGTCACGACCAGCGCCTATGACCGCGCAGGGCGCCTGATCTCGATGCTGCAGGCCGACGGTACCGGCCTGCGACTGGGGGAAACGCGGTTCAGCTACGACAGCGACAACCGTCTGCGCATGACCGAGGACCCGACGGGCCGGCGGAGCTGGATGCTGTACGACGGCGCGGGGCGCAAGACTGCGGACATCGATGGTGACGGCAGCCTGGTGGAGTACGTCTACGACGGCAGCGGCCGCGTCGCCAGGACGGTGGCGTACGGCACCCGGGTGGCGACCACCGCCTTGGCGGATCCGACCGTGACGGTGGACACGCTGCGCCCGGCTCGGCAACCCGCCCTGGACCTCGTCTCGTGGAGCTTCTATGACGCGGCGGGTCGCTTGGCCAAGACCATCGACGCGTCGGGCGCCGTCACTGAAACCACCTATGACGGCGCGTCCAGGGTCAGTGCCGTCACGCGGTACGCGGAGCGCGTCGACACCTCGCTGCTGTCCGATCCGCCGCTGCCCGCGCTGCCACCCGCGCCGGGCCCCGCTCCAGCACCGACGCCTGGACCGCCGCCGGGACCCATCGGCCCCCTGCCACCCGATCCCATCTTTCCCATCGACCCACCCCTGGAAACGATGATCGTGCCGGTTGATACCGGCTACACACCGCCGCCGCTGGGCCTGGCCCACATCGGACCTCCGGCGCCCAAGCCGAGCCCCATTCCGGGCCCGCTGCCGGGACCGTTGCCCGGATCGCTGCCGGACGCGCTTGCCGGTTCGTCGCCTGATCTGGTTCCAGTCCCCAGCAACGCCACCTCGTTGCCGGCCACGCTCACCACGACTGCGCTGCAGTCGACGTCCGCGCCTGGTGTGCCGGCGCGAGACCCCGCCCGCGACCGCACGGAGCGCTACTTCTACGACGACGACGGCCTGCTCACCAAGGAAGTGGACGCCGAAGGCCACGTGACGGAGTACGAGTACGACGCCGCCGGCCGCCGCACCGTCACCCTGCGCCGCGGCGACGCCACGGCGCCGGACATCCGCAGCGTCACGCTCTACAACAGCCAGGGCCGCATTGCCGCGGACATCGACGGCGAGAACTTCCTCACCGAGTACGTCTACGACAGCAACGGCAACCTGCAGCGCCAGGTGCGCTACCACCCGGCGCTGGCCGGCCGCATCGAACCCGGCACGCCACTGGCCGGCATCCGCCCCGCGCCCGGCCCGGGACGGGAGCAGCAGGTCACCACCTGGGACCATGACGAGCTGAACCGCGTGAAGCGGATGACCGATGCCCAGGGCACGGTCACCACCTACGACTACGACCGCATGGGCAACTTGCGGACGACCACCCGCGCCGTCGGCACGGCCGAGGTGCGCGCGGTCAACGCCCGCTACGACCTGCAGGGCCGCCTGGTCGGTGAACTGAGCGGCGAAGGCAGTGCGCTGCTGACCGGCGACCTGAGCGCGGAGCAAATCGAGGACATCTGGGTCAAGCACGGCCTGAAGCACGAGTACGACGAGGCCGGCCGGCGCAAGCGCACGCTGGACCGCCGCGTCCACGACGCCGGCGTGCAGACGCTGTACTTCTACGACGCCGATGGCCGCCTGCAGCGCACCATCAACCCGATGGGCGAAGTGGAGGAGTGGCACCACAACGGCCTGAACCAGCTGGAACTGAACGAGCGCCACGGCCCGGGCACCACCGACCGCGCCAGCACCCGCTTCAGCTACGACAACCAGGGCCTGCTGGACAGCCGCACGGTGGCGCTGGAAGCCACGAAGAGCGCCACCACCCGCTTCGACTACAACGCCTTCGGCGAAGAGACGCAGCGCGTCACCGACCTGGGCGACGGCCGCCAGCGCACCGACCGCACGGACTACGACCGCCGCGGCCTGCAGACCATCACCACGATCGACGAAGGCGGCCTGGCGGTGCGCACCGTCTCGCACTTCGATGCCTTCGGCCGCCGCCACACCTTCGTCGATGGCAACGGGCAGTCGCACGTCCAGCACTTCGACCGCCTGGGCCGGGTCGTGCAGGCCATCGACGCGCTCGGCAAGGGCCGCTCGACCACCTACGACGCCTTCGACCGCGTGCTCACGCAGACCGATGCGCTGAAGCACACCACCACCTACACCTACGACACCGCGCTGCGCAGCGTCACCGTCACCACGCCCGAGAACCTGACCGTCAAAACCGTGCGCACCCGCCACGGCGAGACCTTCAGCATCACCGACGGCGAAGGCCACACCACCACCTACCAGTACGACCACGACGGCCGGCTGACGGACACCTCCACGCCGATCGCCGGCATCGGCACCCACCAGCGCTTCGACCGCGCGGGCCGCCTCGTCGAGACCATCGATGGCAACGGCAACGAGGTGCACTACGAGTACGACGATGCCAACCGCGTGCTGTACCGGCGCGTCGACCCGGCCGGCCTGAACCTGGAGACCGGCTACAGGTACGACGGCCTGGGCCGCCAGGTCGAGGTGACCGACCCGAACGGAACGGTCACCCGCATCGGCTTCGACCTGGCCGGCCGGGTGCTGACCCAGACCGTCGACCCCGACGGCCTGAACCTGCAGACCGTCTACACCCGCGACGCCGCCGGCAACGTGCTGACGGTGGACGGCCCCGGCGACCGCTTCACCCAGTACGTGTACGACACGCTGGGCCGGCGCACCGAGGAACACGTGCTGGCGGACCCGGCCGAGCCGATGCTGGTCACCCGCTACGACCACGACGACAACGGCAACGTGGTGGGCCGCACCGATGCCGAGGGCCACCACACCCGCTTCGCCTACGACGCCGAGAACCGCCTGCTCTTCAGCGTCGACGCGCTGGGCAACACCACCCGCCACGAGTACGACGACGAAGGCCGGCTGCAGCGCACCACCCGCTACGCCGCGCCGATCGACATCAGCACCCTGCCCCAGCCCGCCGCGGCGGCCGACATCCTGCCCAAGGCCCTGGCCATCGCCCAGCCCGGCAAGGACATGGTGGACACGCGGCGCCACGACAAGGACGGCCGCCTGCGCTTCCAGGCGGATGGCACCGGCACGGTGGTGGAGTTCAAGTACGACGACAACGGCAACGTCGTCGAGCGCATCGCCTACGCCAAGGCGGTGGCCGGCTGGGACGGCAGCGAGGACCCGGCAGTCGACCGCGAGGACCCACTCAACCAGCGCACGCGCACCGACTACGACCAGCTCAACCGCGCCACCCACGTCGCAGATGCCATGGGGACGGTGACCGAGCGTGGCTACGACAACAACGGCAACCTGCTGAAGTTGACGCTGCACGCCCGTCGCATCACGGACGTGCAGCGCCCGAAGGACGTCACGCCGGACTCCGGACTGGACCGCACCGACACCTTCGAATACGACAAGGCCAACCGCCAGACCTGGCATGCCGACGCGACTGGCTCCGTCACCGAACGTGAGTACGACGACAGCAGCAACGTTACGCGCCTGACCCGCTACGCGCAGCAGGTCACCGGCGTGGAGCTGCCCTCCTCGCTCCGCGAGCCCGGGCCGGCCGACCGCAGCACCCACTACACCTACGACAAGGCCGGCCGCCGCACCCATGCGGTGGATGCGATGAACTTCGTCGACGAGTGGACCTACACGGGCGACGGCACGCTGCTGACGCACACGCGCTTCGACGCCACCCTGGAGGCCGGCCAGGCCCCGAAGGACATCGGGCGCGACGCGCTGCGCGACCGCACCGACCGCTACGTGCACGACGCCGCGGGCCGCCTGGTGGAGCACACCGACGCCGCCGGCGAGGTGGAGAAGTTTGGCTACGACAGTGTCGGCAACAAGACCAGCTTCACCGACAAGCGCGGCCACACCTGGAACTACGAATACGACGCGGCCGGACGGCTCGAGCGGCAGCGTTCACCGCAGGTCGACGTGACCCGCGTTGCAGGAGACGACAACACCCGGCTGCTGGTCGGCAAGCCCGAGAGCGACGTGCGCATCGTCACCTTCATGCAGTACGACGCGCTGGGCCGCCTCACCGCCCGCACCGAGGCCGAGGGCCGCGCGGGCGAACAACGCACCACCCGCTACGGTTACGACGCCGCCGGCAGGCAGGTGTCCATCACCTACCCGGAAGTCGGCGTCTACGACATCCTGCTGGACGCGCCGAACACCGGCCCCGACGTCGCCCGCCTGGAAGGCCGGCGCGTGCTGCAGAGCCGCACGCTCTACGACGCGCTGGGCAACGCGGTGGCCAACGTGGACGCGGCGGGCCACGTCTCGCTGAAGGTGTACGACCTGGCCGGCCGGGTCATCGGCGAGATCGACGCGCTGGGCTACGCCACCCGGTACCTGCGCAACGCCTTCGGCGAGGCGGAGACGACGGTCCGCCACGCGGCGGCCATCGTCCCGGCAGGCGCCACGCCGGAAGAGCGCGTGGCCGAGGCCGCGGCACTGCTGGAGGCCCACGCCCTCAGCGGCCTGGGCTCTGGCCGGCGCCTGGACATGCGCTACGACGCCGTGGGACGCGTCATTTCAGTGAAAGAGCCGCAGGCCTACAACTTCACCCCCGGCAGCGGCACCTCTTACGCCAGCAAGCTCACCACCAGCGAGTACGACGCCTTCGGCGACCTGCGCGTCACGCGCGAGGGCAGCGATGCCGAGGACATCCCCGCGGTCGCCATCCACCACTATCACGACGCGCTGGGCCGCCGCCGAGCCACGGTGGACGCGATGGGCTACGTCACCACCTACCGGCACGACGCGGTGGGCAACCTGGAGTCCA